>JAAIGE0101028584.1_pt1 | contig 120917 bp, 113 predicted proteins | sample 6487951 | NCBI WGS metagenome assembly JAAIGE01 (sample SAMN13974128, study PRJNA590717) | phyllosphere metagenome | biome: tomato field; feature: multiple bacterial spot infested tomato fields; material: tomato leaves; isolation source: leaves from tomato fields | host: Solanum lycopersicum ...
TGATGCGCGTTCCCCTGATCAGCGCCGACGTGGTCAACCCCCTCATCCTTGCCGTCAGCCTGCTGCTGGGCATGGTCCTGGTCTCGGGCCTGTGGCTGGGCAGAATGCTCCGGCGCTGGCAGCGGCAGTCGGCACAGATGGAGCAGCAACTGCTCAGTGCCGAACGGCTGGCCACCCTGGGCCGGCTGTCCGCAGGCCTGGCACACGAGATCCGCAACCCGCTGGGCACCATGCGCATGAAGGCCGAGACCGCGCTGGCAGCGCCCGCGCCACTGCGTGAAGCGCGCAGCCAGGGCGCACTGGAGGCCGTACTGGCCCAGACCGCGCGCCTGGAAGACCTGGTATCGAGCCTGCTGGCCTTGACCCAGCCCTTCCGGGTGCAACCGGAGCCGGTGGACCTGCAGCAGCTGCTGGACGAAAGGCTGCAGGCACATGCCGAGCTGGCCCAGGCCAGGGGCGTGCAACTGGCAACGGCGGTTTCCGCCGGCCTTGCCCGGGACCTGCAGGATGGGCGCCGCCCGCTGCTGGACCCCGTGCAGATGGCCAGGGCGCTGGACAATCTGCTGCTCAACGCACTGGCGCACACGGCGGCCGGCGGCCGGGTGGAACTGGGCGCAGACCGCAGCGGCACCACCGTTTCCCACCGCAACAGCCCGCTGCAACTGTGGGTGGCCGATGACGGCACGGGCATTGCGCCCGAGCTGCGCGACACCCTGTTCGAGCCCTTCACCACCGCACGCCCCGGCGGCACCGGGCTGGGATTGGCGCTGGTGCGCGAAATCGTGCTGGCCCATGGAGGCCGCATCGCGCTGGGCAAGACAACACAAGGCACACGCATAGAAATGGAATTTCCATGGCCCGCATCCTGATCGTTGACGATGACACGGCCTTCCGCGAAAGCCTGGCCGAGATGCTGGGCGACCTGGGCCACGCGGTCAGCGCGGCGCCCACCGTGGCGGCGGGGCTGCAGGTACTGCAGGCCGGTTCGGTGGATGTGGCCATCGTCGATCTGCGCATGCCCGGCGAGGACGGGCTGGCCTTCCTGCGCAAGGCCCGCGGCCTCTCGCGGGCGCCCTGCATCATGCTCACGGCCTACGCCAGCGGCAGCAACACCATCGAGGCCATGCGCCTGGGCGCCTTCGACCACCTGACCAAGCCCATTGCCAGAACCTCGCTGGTCGAGGTGCTGGAGCGCGCCTTGCTCAGTGCCGGCCAGGCCGGCAGCCCCGAGAACGCGGCACAGCACCCGGCGCAGAACCCGGAGCAGGATGGCGATGACGCCGAGCTGGTCAGCGGCAGCGAGGCCATGCGGCAGGTCTTCAAGCGCATCGGCCTGGCGGCGGACAGCGACGCCACCGTGCTGGTGCTGGGCGAGACCGGCACGGGCAAGGAACTGGTGGCCCGAGCCCTGCACCGCAACAGCGCCCGGGCGGAGCGCCCCTTCGTGGCCGTCAACTGCGCGGCCATTCCGGCAGACCTGATGGAAAGCGAACTCTTCGGCCATGTGAAGGGCGCCTTCACGGGCGCCGTCAGCGACCGCGCCGGGCGCTTTCGCGAGGCGCAGGGCGGCACGCTGTTCCTCGATGAAGTGGGCGACATGCCGCTGCCCACGCAGGCCAAGATCCTCAGGGCGCTGCAGGAGCGCGAGATCACGCCCGTGGGCGCCAGCCGGGCGCTGCCCGTGAACGTGCGCATCATCGCGGCCACGCACCGCGACCTGCCGGCTGCCGTCAAGGAGGGGCGCTTTCGCGAGGATCTCTGGTACCGGCTCCAGGTCGTGCCCGTGCACCTGCCGCCGCTGCGCGAGCGCCTGGGCGACGTGCTGCTGCTGGCCGAGCATTTCCTGCGCCAAGGCGGCGGCACCTCGCCCAAGCGCCTGGGTGCCGACGCCGCGCGCCTGCTGCTGGCGCACGACTGGCCCGGCAATGTGCGCGAGCTGCGCAACGCCATGGAGCGCGCGGCCCTGCTGTGCCCCGGGCCGGTCATCGGGGCCGAGCACATCGGCCTGCAGCCTGCCGTGGCGCACGGGCCCGCCATCGACTGGAACGGCCCGCTGGCCGCCGCCGTCGCCCAGTTGGAGCGCGAAATGGTCACGCGTGCCCTGGCCGCCGCCACGGGCAACCGTGCCGAGGCCGCGCGCCGCCTGGGACTGTCGCGCCAGCAGCTGTACCGCAAGCTGGCGGAGTTCGGGCTGGGCTGAGGCCGCAATGGGCACACGGACGCGCGGACGCACGGACGGCGCCGCATGTGTCCGATACGGTGACACCGGCTGTCTCCGCATCGGACACCGGGCCCGCAGCATCCGATGCAAGCCCTTGATTTCATGAGGATTCCTGATGGCATGGCACTTGCATTGACGGATGCGTGTCCATCGCCAACCAAGGAGCCCTCATGTCCCGATTTGTTCTTACCTCCGCCGTTCTGTGGCTGGGTTCCAGCGCATTGAATGCGCATACCGTGCCGCCCGGCGCCTTCGCCCCTTCAGCCCCTTCAGGCCCTGCAGCCCCTGCAGGGCCTGGCGCGCCGCACGCACAGGCCGTGCTTGAAAGCGCCGTAGCCCGGCTGCTGACCAATCCGTATGGAGAGGTGGACGGCCTGCGCCTGACCGACGGCACGGTGGTCCGGTTCCCGCCGCATATGTCCGACGCGCTCACGGCAGCCGTGAAGGTGGGCGACACGGTGCGCATCATCGGCCGCAGCGAAGCCGGTGGTGCGGTCAAGGCGGATGCCATCGTGAACTCGGCCAGCGGCCAGACCGTGTACGACCAGCCGCCCGCCCGCGACGGCACGCGCCCCATGCCGCCGCACCTGCGCATGGCCGGCCTGCAGACGCAGCAGGCCCAGGGCCGCATTGACGTGGTCCTCACCGGCCCGCGCGGTGATGCCAACGGCGTCATCCTGTCCGACGGCGCCATCGTGCGCTTTGCCCCCCATGCGCTGCAGCAGCCGCTGCAGCCGGGGCAGCTGTTTGCCGCCTCGGGCCTGGGCACGCGCAACGCGCACGGCACCTCGCTGGAGGCCACCAGCATGGGTGCCAGCCTGTCGGACCTGCAGCCGCTGTACGACCGCGCGCGCTGACACCACCGCCCGGTCCCAGGGGCCGGGCGGGCTCCTGCGCCCTCCTGCTGTTCTGCTTTTCTGCTTTCCTGCCTTCACCGAACCCCGCCATGTCCCCCAAGATCGCCCCCGTCCTGCTGCTGCTGATCTCCAACGTCTTCATGACCTTCGCCTGGTACGGGCACCTGAAGTTCGAGAACCGGCCGCTGTACCTCGTCATCCTGGTGAGCTGGCTGATCGCGCTGGCCGAGTACTGCTTTGCCGTGCCCGCGAACCGGCTCGGCCATGAGGTCTACAGCGCGGCCGAGCTCAAGACCATCCAGGAGGTGATCACGCTGGTGGTGTTCGCCGTCTTCTCCGTGCTCTACCTGGGCGAGAAGCTCACGCTCAACCACCTGGTGGGCTTCGGCTTCATCTGCCTGGGCGCCTTCTTCGTGTTCAAGGGCCCCCTGCGCTGAAGGAAGCCGCCATGCACCGCACACACCACCATGCGCGGCGCTGGCTGCCGGGGCTCAACTTCTTCCTGGCCGATGTGCGCGACGGCCTGGGACCGTTCCTGGGCGTGTTCCTGCTCGCCCAGGGCTGGCGGCTGGACGACATCGGCTACGTCATGGCCCTGGGCGGCATCGCGGGCATGCTGGCCATCACGCCACTGGGCGCGCTGGTCGATGCCTCGCGCCGCAAGCGCCGGCTGCTGGCCGCGGCCATCGCCCTGCTGCTGGCGGGCAACCTGGCCATCTGGATCGCACCGTCGCTGGCCGTCACGGCGGCATCGCAGGTCATCACCGGCGTGGTCGCGGCCTTGATCGCCCCCTGCCTGCTGGGCATCACGCTGCAGATCACCGGCCATGCGGACCTGCCCCGGCAACTGGGCATCAACGAAGCCTGGAACCACGCTGGCAACGTGGCCACGGCCGCGCTGGCGGGGGCCATGGGCCTGCGCTGGGGACTGCCTTCCGTCTTCGTGCTCATGGCCCTGATGGGCTGCGCCTCGCTGGCCTGCCTGGCGCTGATGCGGCTGGATGAAACCCCGCAAGGCACGCCGCCCCCAGAGCAGGCCGGGCCTTGCGCACCCGGCCTGCTGCACGTGCTCACGGGCACGCCGGCGCTGCGGGTGCTGGCCGTGGCCATGCTGCTGTTCCACCTGGGCAATGCCGCCATGCTGCCCCTGCTGGGCCAGGCCGCCGTGGCGCGCGGCCATGCCAATCCCAGCGGCTTCACGGCGCTGACCATCATCGTGGCGCAACTGGTCATGATCCCCATGGCCCTGCTCGCCGGGCGCCACGCCCAGCGCAGCGGCTACTGGCTGCTGGTCAAGGCGGCCCTGCTGTCGCTGCCGCTGCGCGGCCTGGTCGCCGCCACCTGGGATTCGGACTGGGCGCTGATTCCCGTGCAGGTGCTCGACGGCGTGGGCGCGGGGCTGCTGGGCGTTGCCCTGCCGGGCCTGGTCGCGCAGACGCTGCGCGGCACCGGCCACGTCAACGCGGGCCTGGGCGCCGTGATGACGCTGCAAGGCCTGGGCGCGGCCGCCAGCCCGGCACTGGCGGGCTGGATTGCGCAGCGCTTCGGCTTTGATGCGGCCTTTCTTTCGCTGGGCGGCATCGCGGTGCTGGCCCTGGCGCTGTGCTGGTTCGGCGCGCCGTCCGAACACCGGGCAGCCCGTCTCCAGCCCAAGGCCTGAAGACCGGCAGCGCACGGCTCGCTTTCGGAGCACCTGGACACATTTGGGGGCCTGGAAACATAGGAGAATTCCTAGGACCCGAATCAGAACCCGCGCCATCGCGGACTTGCCTCCCAGCGGCCAGCGCCTGCCGCCCCCGAATGACTGTCAAGAACAAGAAGCCTTCCGCGCGCAAGCGCAGTTCCTCCCCCGCCTCCAAGAAGAAAGCCTCCAGCCGCAGCGGACTGTGGCGCTCCATGCTCGCCGCCCTTGTGGCGGCAGCGGGCACCTTCCAGATCGCCAGTTGCAGCCTGGACCCGAACTGGCACCCCAAGCTTCCCGAGCCCCCGTTCCTGTCCACCCTGCCCATCCCCGGGCTGGAGCACCTGCGCAAGCAGCCGGAGACAGGTTCGGGCACGGCCTCCGGTGGCGGCAGCCCGCCAGCCGGCAGCATGGCCACGGGCTTTTCGCACTGCCGCGACTTCTTCCCCGGTGGCGAGCCCCCGGCCCTGCAGATCCAGCCCCAGCAGCGCGAGCTGTGCTTCAGCGCCTTTGCCGTGCTGCACAGCGGCCAGACCAAGACGCCCGTCTTCGTGGTGGAGCGCCTGAACCGCAAACTGCTGGACCAGGGCCAGGGCCTCAAGCGCAGCGACAAGTTCTATGCCGATGCCCGCCTGCCCCGCGCCGAGCGCGCCGAACTGGACGACTACCACCGCTCCGGCTACTCGCGCGGACACATGGCGCCGGCCGGCGACATGTACTCGCCCGAGGCCATGGCCCAGAGCTTCAGCCTGGCCAACATGGTTCCGCAGGACCAGACCCACAACGGCGGCGTCTGGAGCAAGGTCGAGCAGGACACGCGCCGCTACGCCCAGCGCGCCCAGGGCGATGTCTACGTCTTCACCGGCCCGGTGTTCGACGGCCAGCCCCTGACCATCGGGCCGGGCAAGGTCCATGTGCCCAGCCACATTTTCAAGCTGGTCTATGACGCCAGCACGGGGCGTGCCTGGGCGCACTGGCAGGCCAACAGTGCGGATACGCGGATGAGTGCGCCTATCAGTTATGAGGAGTTCACTCGGAGGACGGGGATGCCGTTGTTGGCGGGGGTGATGAGGGGGCGGGGTTAGCGTTTCGCGCTGGTTGCTGGCGTGGGGTGGGGGTCCTGTTTTTGACCCTGCCGGGGGGTTGTTTTTCGAGGCCGGGTCTCGGCCCGGCGGCCGACCTACTTTCCTTTGTTTCGCCAAAGGAAAGTAGGCAAAGCAAAGGCGACCCGAATGTCCGCGACCCCTTCGCTTCGCTGCGGGGCAACCTGCGTCGTGGCGGTTGCGGGGTTCGCCGTGAAACTCACTTCGCGCTGCGCGCTACGTTCAGACATCACGGCGAGTCAGATCACGAAGCAAGCCTGTCCTTCGGCAGGCTTGCAACCCCGCAACCGCCACGCCGCAGGCGCGGACATACGGGAGTGGGGAGAAGGGGGCGCGCGGTGCGCTGCGCCCTGCTGGCGCTGCGGCTCAGGGGGTTACTGTGCGCCGGTCCAGAACCTTGTCTATCAGGCCCCATTCGCGGGCTTCTTCTGCGGTCATGAAGCGGTCGCGGTCCAGGTCGCGTTCCACCTCTTCGTAGCTGCGGCCGCAGTGCTGGGCGTACAGGCGTGTCACGCGGTCCTTGGTGCGCAGCATTTCCTCGGCATGGATGCGGATGTCCGAGGCCTGGCCCTGCACGCCGCCCAGCGGCTGGTGCACGTGCAGGCTGGCGTTGGGCAGGGCCATGCGGTGGCCGGGCTCGCCGGCCATGAGCAGGAAGGAGCCCATGGACCGCGCCGTGCCCATGCACAGCGTGTGCACGGGTGACTTGATGAACTGCATGGTGTCGTACATGGCCAAGCCGCTGGTGATCACCCCGCCGGGCGAGTTGATGTAGAGGTGAATGGCCTTGTCCGGGTTCTCCGCCTCCAGGAACAGAAGCTGCGCGCAGACCAGGGCAGAGACCGCGTCGTTGACCTCGCCGTTGAGAAAGATCACGCGGTCGCGCAGCAGGCGCGAGTAGATGTCGAAGGACCGCTCTCCGCGCGCCGACTGTTCGACAACCATGGGGACGAGCATCATCGATTCGCGCATGGGCGAACTCCTGTGTGTGGTGGTGAAAAAAAAGAAAGGGCTGCGGCCCTGCGCCGCATGCCCCGTTGCCGGGGCAGGGCTTCAGGTCGCGTACATCAGGAAGCCGCCGTCGTTGGCCGCTTCCCTGGCCGGCTGCACCCGCGCATCGGTCAGCACATGGACGATGCGCAGCAGCGTGCCGCCATCGGCGCCGGGGCTGATCTGCAGGTCCACCGTGCTTTCAAGAAAGGGCGGCTCCGCCTCGCGCAGCCGCAGGCGCAGTTCCTGCTGCGGCACCTGCTGCAAAGGCTCGGCATGCTCGGTGCCCGGCAGCCACTGCGCGCGCAGCTCGGGAATGCTCAGCGCGCGCCAGACCTTCTCGGGCGGAGCGTCCAGCGCGTACTCCTGCACCAGCTCGGGGGCCGCATCGCCGGTGTCCATATTGCTCATCTTGTTCATTGGTCCATGTCCTTGAGCAGGTCCTTGAGGGCATCCACGCGCTGCGGCCAGTAGGCGCGGTACTTCGCCAGCCAGCCCGCAATCAGCGCCAGCCCGTCGGGATCGACCTCGTAATGCATGAAGCGCCCCTGCCGCTGCTCGCTCACCAGCCCCGCGTTGCGCAGCACGGCCAGATGCTGGGACATGGCCGACTGGCTGATCTCCATCCCCTCGCGCAGCGCGCTGGCATGCATGCTGCCAGCGGCCAGCTTCTCGAAGATGGAGCGGCGCGTAGGGTCGGCCAGGGCCTTGAAGATGTCGTTCTCGGGCATGGCGATACTTTAGCAACCACTTATTTCAAACGCAAGCCCCGCACGCCAATCCCGCCGCCACGCCCTCATCCGCAAACCGCTTGGCCGCCTTGAGCAGATAGCTCACGGCATAGAGGATGGGGTCGTCGGCCTCATCCTCATTCAGATGGTCCACCACCTCGATGGCATAGCCCAGATTCACCGCCGTGTCGTGCAGCAGGCCCAGCAATTCCTTGTCCTGCGGCTCCAGCGACTGCGCCTGATCGGCCTTCACGTAGTAGATGCGCAGCAGGTCCCGGCAGACGCAGTTGATGGCCGTGATGTTGTGGCGAGCGTGCAGGTCCAGCACATCCAGCGCGGCGCCCATGTGCAGGACGGCGTCGATGGCGAGGTCGTCGAGCCGAGGCTTGGCAGAAGCAGCCGATGAAGGATCGGGATGATGAGGCATCCTGCGATGCTCGTTGAGTCGGCGAGGGGCGTCTCTACGGAATTCGTAGAACGGAAGCCGAGCCAGGATGGTTGTCTTCGGCTTGGATACGAAGATGGCGGCCACCCGTGGAAATGCCTCACCGGATTGCGCAAATCTTCGGAGTGCCAACTGCCTACCTTTACTGCGAGGACGATGATCTTGCTGAAGTGATCCTGGCGTGGAGCAAGCTTGCTCGCGGCGGTCGGGCGCAGGCGAAAAAAGCTGTGTTGGGGTTGGTGGCTGGGCGGCAGGGGTGAACGCCTAGGCAGCCGCTATGACGGGATGTCGGCAGGATTGCGCGGCAAGAGATTGCTGGCTGCGTATCAATATCGTCAGAGAGGCAGCATTCTCAGACGGCGGCAGACCACCACAAGCGGACTTTTGAGCGCTTTGTCCCACGCCGGCTGCTAAAGGCTGATCGGAGTCATTCATGGTCCAGAGCCTGAGCGGCAGCAACCGCTGCTTTGCAGACCTGACGAAAGCAGACTCAAATAGGCGCCTGCATAAACGCGCGGCGCGCGTATCCGATTTGAGAGTCGACATAGGCGAGGTCTGCTTGCTAGGTTCGTCACCCACAGCCCAACTCATCATGGTAGGCCGTGCCTGTGCTGCCTACCTCGCCGCGTGAAAGACGGTATACGTGTAGTCGGAAGAATGCTTCCCAAAATTGTTCACATTGCTGACCGTCCAGACGTAAAGGTACGGTGAGTCAACTACATGCCTTGCTGACGGATGAAGCCAAGCCGTCTTGCCGGACGGAAGTGCAAGTGAAATCGGGCCGATCGCGTTGTGCAGAAGAAGCTTCGACAGGCTTTTCCCCACTCTCGTCAGGTCGTCCTTCAGTCCGACAAGAACGAAGTAGCATTTCGCGGAATAGGCTGTCTCGCATTCGAGCAACTTCTCCAAGTCTTGCAGAATGTCACTCTCAGAGAGCCTCTCTTTGAAGAAGACAGACTTAATCTCGATGATGGCCGCGAATTCATGCGCACCAAGACGCTCGCCCGGGTAACACTCCAAGCGGCGAATCGTCAGATCCGACTTCTGGCTAGAGTTCGCAAGCTTCTTTAAGACTGGCTCATGATCGACGACTGCACCCTTTGGCAGCAGCGCAATGAGAACCTCCTCCAAAGGCTCATAGAGGCCTCGCTCTTGAATGTAGAACTCCTCCACGCTGCCGCGCTTGGCGGCCAATAGCCCAATTTTGTGCCGCAACTCCAAGATCACTTTGGGCAGGTGGAGCACTGTTTTGACACCGATGACATGCGTACTTCCAGCCGGCAGCGACGTGAAATCCGCAAGCTTGATGAGCTCGCTTACATGCGCCACTTGCTCAAGTCCTCAGCGATGTGAAAGAACCCTTCAGGAACCTCAGCCGCAAACGCCTCCGGCATCGCGTAGCTCCATGAAGGCGCGCCCGCATTCCGCACTGAGACCAACGCTAGGGAGCCTTCGTCAGCTATTCCCGCACTAGGCGGGTAGTACTCAAACCATCGACACCGCTCCAGAAGCTTCCTTCGAGCGCTCAGATAGCGAGATCGACTCACCTCCTGATCGCTCCTCGTAAGCCTCCTCAATAAGGGAAATTTCTCGATGACCTCAACTACCGACTTGCCACTCGTAAGCCTCTCTTTCAGCAAAGTATCGACTAAGCTGTCAATGATGCCCTCGAGGCCGTTCGTGACTGAAGTGCTGTGGTAATCCTTAAGTTGAGCGCACAACACAGAGACGTTAGAGTCAAATAAATTGACGCGAAGAAAACAGTGACCCGGTCGCCCGAACCCCGGGAACTGGAAGGGAAAGTAGTCCTTCGCAAAGTCCCGCATAACAACTTCATCTGACATGGCTGGCATGTGTACCTAAGTGTGTGTCGAAGTAATCATCTTATCCGCCCCCCACCCAGAATCGCCCTCGAGCGGTGGAAGAAGTAACTACAGCGGGGGCAGTCGAGCCGACATCAAGCGCTTTCAGAGAAACCCTTGACTTGCTTCCGCGGACGGTAGACATGTCTGCAATGCAACGGCTACGCCCTTCGAGCGCGCGGCAAATGGCGGCTCTCGCCGCATAGCCGATACCCGAAGACTCATGACGAACGTCCGCAACGGGTCGTTTCGCGCCAGCCGCGGCCCATTCATGTTTCGTTGGGATCAACGACCAATGATGCTCCTGGCTGCTCACCGGGTCCGTCGGCCGCGCCCCCGCCTTGAAAGGTCTGGAAAGACCGGGCCTGTCATGACTGCGCGGCAGGGTTGGCCGCTTTGGCTTTTTCTGCGGGCGGCTGCAGCCCATCGGCCAGCGCCGCACCCAGCGCGTCAATGACCGCCCGCACGCCCGGCACGTTGCGGCGGTCGCGGTGATAGGCCAGGTACACCGGGCAGGACGGCAGTGGCGCGTCCACCTCCAGCCATGCCAGGCCGGGCACGGCATGGGCCATGGCGTCGGGCAGCAGGCAGATGCCCTGACCTTGCTCCGTGGCCTCCTGGCGGGCCAGGTCGGAGCCGGATCGAAAGACGAACCGGGTGGCGCCCCGGCTAGCCAGCCACAGGTTGGAGGCGTCCTGCCGGCCGGTGGCCAGGTCCTGCCCCACGAAGTCGTGGCTGGCAAAGTCCTGCACGCGCAGGTGGCGATCCGGCAGGCGCTGCTCGACATAGCCGTGCGAGGCGTACAGGCCAAACGTCAGTTGCCCCGCCCATTTCTCCACCACCACGGCCGAGCTGGAGCGCCCGACCCTGAGCGCGACGTCCACTTCGCGCCGCCCGACATCCGTGAAGCGCGACTCCACGGCCACTTCGATATGCAGCCCGGGATGCGCGCTTCTCAACTGCGAGAGCACGGCGGTCACGGGCTTCACGAAGCCCTCGCCCATGCTGACGCGGATGGTGCCGGTCAGCGCATGGGCCTTCTCATCGGGCCGGTCGTCGCGCTTGATGCCGCCCAGTCCCAGCTCGAACTGCTCGGCCAGCTCCACCAGTTCCATTGCATCGGGCTCGACCGTCGTCCCTGCGCTGCTGCGGTGTACCAGGGCGCGGCCCAGGGATTGCTCCAGCGCCTCGATGCGCCGCGCGACGGTGGAGGTGGACAGGCCCAGGGCAGCGCCTGCGGCAAGCAGGCTTTGGTGGCGGTGAAGCGCCAGGAGCACGCGCAGGTCATCCCAGGTGGTGGGCGATTGGTTTTTCATGAATGCAAATCAGCTTACCAGCGCTGCCCATTCCCAGCCGGGCACCCCGTCGCAATACTCGAGTGCATGAAAACCCCTTTTGATTTCTCCCAGAAAACCGTCCTGGTGACCGGCGCCTCCATGGGCATCGGCGAAGTATTCGCCAGGGAGCTTGCCCGCCGTGGCGCCAAAGTCGTGCTGATCGCGCGCAGCCGCGACAGGCTCGAAAAGCTCGCCCACGAATTGCCCGGCGCCGAATTCCTGGTCGAGGACCTGGCGACACCCGGGGCGGCCCGGCGGGTCTTCGAGGCCGTCAGCGCCAGGGGCCTGCTGCCGGATCTGCTGGTGAACAACGCGGGCTTCGGCTCCCATGGCAGGTTTGATGAACTGGCGCTGGCCATGCAGCGGGAGGCCATCGACCTGAATGTGGGTGCCCTGGTGGAGCTGACGCACCTGTTGCTCCCCTCACTGGAGCAGCGCCAGGGCGGCGTCATCAACATCGCCTCCACGGCAGCGTTTCAGCCGGTCCCGTACATGGCGGTCTACGCCGCGACCAAGGCCTTTGTCCTTTCGTTCAGCGAAGCGCTCTGGGCCGAGTACCGGCCGCGCGGCGTGCGCGTGCTGGCGTTGTGCCCGGGCGCTACCGACACGGCGTTCTTCGCCCGTGCCGGCGAGGCCGCATCCTTCGGGAAAAAAGCGTCCAGCGAAGACGTGGTTCGCCTGGGGCTGAAAGCCTTCGACGACAACCGCGCCTCGGTGGTGCACGGTTGCGCCAACTACCTGACGGCCCTGGGCGGGCGCGTTGCCACGCGCGAGTTCATGGCCCGGTTCACGGCGCGCGTGATGAGGCCTGCAGCGCAGCCGGCTTGAATGCCCCCGGTCTCAGGGATGCAAGCTCGCCGCGGCCCGGCCATTCCTGGCCAGGGCCTGCGTTCACCAGTCAGCCGCCACTGCCGGCAGCCCTTCGTGAGAGGGAAAGTGCGGCAGCACCTCCTGGGCCAGTTCCTCCAGCACCTCGGCGGGCGGGCGCTGTGACCACTGGATGCCCAGCGCCGCGTGGTTCACTCCCGCCGCCTGCCAGTGTTCGAGCAATGCCACCAGTCCCTTGCGCCCGGTGCGCAGGACATAGCCCCCATGCAACGGGGTTGGGGGATGGCCGGGGTCATCGACCAGGTCGATCCACTCGTTCGTCATGTGCGGGCGGAACGCGCCTCCAGGGATCAGGTCACGCCAGGCGCGGATTTTTTCCGCCAGGTGCTGGGGCCCCCGGGGGGTATGGGTGGCACCGGGGTAGGTCAGCCAGCCATCTGCATGCTCGGCAATCCACGCCAGCGACTGGCCTGACGATCCCGTCACCATCAGCGGAATGCTCCCCGCAACGGGCTGGGGGAGAAACTCGGCTCCTTCCAGGCGTCCCAGCGGGGAATCGATGTCCAGGTGCCCGGGCTGCATGAGCTGGCGCATATAGGCCACAGCCTGGGAAAAGCGCTGTGCCCGGGCCGCGTGTTCCAGTCCGTAGGCGGGAAACTCCATCGGCCTGTCGCCAGAGGCCAAGCCCATCACCAGCCGGCCGCCGGAGAGCTGGTCAATGCTTGTGGCGGCCTTGGCCAGGTCGATCGGATGGCGCAGGGAGACGATGGCGCTGCCGGTGGCCAAGGCGATCTTGCGGGTACGGGCAGCCAGGAAGGACAGGTAGGTGAAGGGGTCGAACACCTGCCCAGCGTCCCCGAACGAGGGATCGAACAAGGGGACATCGCGCACCCACACGGCGGCAAAGCCATGCTGGTCGATGCGGTTGACCAGATCGGCCTGCCCGCGCAGCACCGACATGTCGCCCTTGTAGCTGCGCAGCGGCAGGAAGATGCCCACGGTCAGCCGGTCTGGTGCAAACATGCGCCGGTAGCCAGGGTGTGCGTAGAACGAGGCATAGGAAGCCCCACCCGTGCGCGGGGAGAGAGGAGTTGCGTTCATTGTCTGGACCTGACTCGTGTTCATGCGCCGGTTGCCGGTGCCGGCAGCGTGATGCCCTTGCGCACCGCAGGCCGCGCCGCGACCCGCTCATGCCATGCGCTCAGATGGCGGTGCCGGCTGAAGTCGAAGTGGATGATTCGCGCGATGTGCATCCAGCCGAAATGGGCAATGTCTGCAATGGAGTAGCAGTCGCCAGCCAAGTAGGAACGGCCCTCCAGCGCGTGGTCCAGCACCGTGAACGCCTCCTCCGTCAGGCGCCGGTAGCGTTCGATGGCCGCAGGGACAAGGCTGTCCGCGAACAGCTCGAAGTGCACGCGCTGGCCCAGCAGCGGCCCGACACTGGACGCATGGAATTGCAGCCATTTGATCGCCTCCCAGCGGGCCTGCAGGCCCTCTGGCAGCAGCTGCCCGCTCCTGTCGGCCAGGTACAGAAGAATGGCCGCTGACTCAAACAACACCACACCCGTCTCGCTGTCCGTGAGCACGGGAATGCGGCCATGGGGATTCAACGCCAGAAAGGCCGGCTGCCGGTGCTCGCCTTCATCGATGCGCACATGGTGCAGTTGGTAAGGCAGCGAAAGCTCTTCAAGCGCAATGGTCGCCTTGAAGCCATTGGGGGAGCTGTCTGAATAGAGATGGAGCATTTGAATTTTAGATAAACTTAATTCATAGAATCGCTGGAAAGACTTATTCTCAACAGATATACGTCTAATTTGAAGCGATGATTTCTGCTCCATGAATTTAGTAAATCTAAAAACAAGATGACCTACCCATTGCAGGCGCTGCGCACTTTCGTGGAAGTGGGGCAGCGCAAAAGCGTCAAGGCCGCGGCACAGGCCCTGCACGTCACGCCCGGCGCCGTCAGCCAGCAGATCCGCGTGCTGGAAGACCGCCTGGGAGTGGTGTTGCTGGAGCGTGAGCGCCTTGGCATGCGGCTGACCGAGGCAGGCGCCAGCGTGTTCCCCAGGCTGCGCGAAGCGTTTCTTCAAATCGACCAGGCCATGCACGACCTGGAAAGCACCAAGGCAAGACGGAGCCTGACCGTCAGCACGGTCGCCACGTTCGCGGCATCGTGGCTGGTGCCCCGGCTGGGGCGTTTCAAGCAATTGCACCCGGACATCGAAATCCGCGTGGAGGCCACGTCGGAACTGGTGGACCTGCGGCGCGACCGGGTGGACGTGGCCTTGCGCCATGGGCTGGGAGACTATCCGGGGCTGGAGGTTCTCCCCCTCATGGCGCCGGTTCTGACGCCCGTCGCCTCGCCGGGATTCCTGAAGGTGCACGGGGCCGTGATCCATGAGGCAGGCGATTGCCTGGGCTACCCTCTGCTGCATGACGGCGACCGCGCAGACTGGCCGCTCTGGCTGAAAGCGCATGGCGTGGCGGACGACCTGCGTGCCGAGCGCGGCAGTGCCTTTGACGATGACTTCCTGCTGATCCGTGCGGCAGAGGCTGGCCAGGGCCTGGCGCTGGTGCCGCAGGCCTATGCCCAGGAAGAAATCGCGGCGGGCCGGCTCATCCAGGTGCTGGACAAGCCATGGCCCGCAAGGTTTGCCTACTACGCGGTGACGCGGCCCGGGGCGGCCGACCGCCCCGAAGTGCGCGCGTTCCTGGAATGGATTCGCGAAGAGGCGGGAAAAAACCTGTCCCCTCCCCAACCCTAGCCCAGCACGAGCCTTGCTAGCCTTGGCACATGCTGATCTCCGAACTCGCCCAGCTCACGGGCGTCTCCATCCACGCGCTGCGGCACTACGAGCGCGCGGGCCTGCTCAAGCCCCGGCGCCTGCCCAATGGCTACCGCGACTATCCGCGCTCGGCCCGGCGCGAGGTGGTGTTCATCGCCATGTCCCGCGCGCTGGGGTTCGGGCTGCCGCGCATTGCGGAGAACCTGCGCGCCTGGCGTGCGGGGCGCATAGGTCCCGGTGACCTGGCCGATGCCGTGCAGCAGCGCGTGCAGGAGATAGACGAACAGATCGCTGCGCTGCAGGCCCAGCGCGCCCAGGCCCTGGACCATGTGCAGTGGCTGCGCGCCCGCCAGGCCGAGCGGGACTTGGCGCAGACGGCACCGGCCCCAGCCAGCATCCCCGACAAACCCGCCGCGCCCTGGCCGCGCGTGCGCCGCGCCGCTTCACCCACCACGAAGGAGACAAGCCATGACTGAGCCGACCACCCACCCCACCCCATCCACCCAGGCGCTGCAGAACGCTGTGCTGGCCATGCCCATGGCGCGCACCCTGGGCCTGCGCTTTGTGCGGGCCGAGCCCGGCGCCACCGAGCTGGAGATGCCCATTGCCGATGCCCTGTGCTTTCAGCCGGGCCAGTTGCAGGCCACGGCGATTTTTGCGCTGGGCGACTTTGCGGCGGTGTCGGCCGCAGGCTCTGTGCTACCGCCAGGCTGGGCCAATGCCACGGTGGACGGCAGCGTGAAGCTCTTCGCCCCCGCACGCGGCACCCACCTGCGGGCGCGCGGCCGCGTGGTGGATGCCGGCCGCGTGCTCAGCATCTGCGCAGCCGACCTGTACGCGGTGGCCGAGGATGGTCATGAAACGCATTGCGCGACCTGGCTGGGGACGGCGCGCAATCTGGAGCCGAGGCCGGCGCGGGTCTAAGGGCGCTTCCGCCGCCTCCCCACCTCGTATGTCAGCGCCTGCGTCGTGGCGGTTGCGGGGCTGCGAGGTTGTCGAAGGGCAGACGACCTCGCCAAGGCCACCACGGCTACAAGCTTTCCTTCAAGCCAATCTTCTCTTCAGATAGAAACTCTCGCCTATTGTGAATAAGCAATACCAACATCACACAGGACACGAGAGAAGAAAACGAGAAAATATAGTTGATCATGGAATAACTGGAGCCATGAAATCCCAACGACATCGGGGCAAAAAACACCAATGCGTAAACAATCCAAAAAATGATTCTTGACGACCAATAAAGACCTAGCCCACCAGAAATTGCTGCCGCATAGAAGAACACCACATCCGTAGTTCCTTTGCACACCAAGGAAAGGAATCCCTCACCGACAATTTGAGAACCATTCGCTTCTGATGTTTCATAGAACAGCATGAATACAGACAATGCAACAACTGGAACAATGGCACAAAAAATCATCAATGACGATGAATCTTTGATGAACTGAAATTGCACTGCCCATTTCCCACGATTTTTGGATATCTCCATTGCCAGAAGAGCACAGACTCCCATGGCAGGCAGTTCTGCCAGCAGCAATATGGCAGAAGCTTGAGATTGAATTGCAGAATACATTGCACCCAGCCCTGCAACAGACATTGACAATATATAAAGCAGATATTTCCCAAAGAACGCATTGGCATAGCCAGGGATCAAGACGGAAAATATTCTTCTGCCAGGCAATCCACGAAAATTGAATGAAAAACTGAATTGACAGTATTTCTGCATCAAAGCATATGCGGCAACGGAAAAAATGATGTCACTGAACAGATAGGCCAGAGCGACCGAATCATCACTCATCCACTCATTCTTCCCAAGCAGCGCCAGCACAACAATGACGCAGGCTGCATGGAAAAAAACCTGCCACATTCTGAATTTTGCAACGATGGCAGTATGTGATCTTGACTCAAGAACGCAGCCGCATACATTGATGATTCCGAAGAATGGAATACACAGAATTATCAATCTTGCCTGGAATATGGCTCCATCCAACAGTTCCTCTGGCAAACCGGATATCAGGGTTTTCGAGATAATAGGAAGCCAATACACCAGAATAAAACAAAACCCGGTGTACAGAAATAACAGCCAAAACAGCAAACTGATGAGCGAGTCCGATTGCTCCTTCTCTTTGCTGGCAACCATTTCCGGAAAAAAGATGGAACCAATACTCGCGGGCAACACAAAGAAAAGTGATGCAAAGGAAAGGGCTATGCTGAATTGGGCAACGAGAGTCGAGCTATAGAAACTAATGGCAAAAATGGTGACCATGGAGGCAAGCGGTGGGGCGGCGCGTCCAACTGCAAGATCAAATACCCGCTTTGCATCACCAGGCCTCATACTTGATCTTCCTCCGCAGAATCAAAACCCATGATATATGACCCGAATTCTTTGAAATGAAGATCCTGCTCTTCTTTGATAGAGCTATTCATTTCCCTTGTCCTTCGCCCCTATCATCCCGGAATATGGACCACCATAACAATGGCGGCCAAATATATTGGTGCGATCCTCGAAATACATCTGGATGCAGCAATAGAATAATCTTTTAATCCGACATGAATAATCAATCATTCATTGCAAAAATGCATGATGCAATCGGACTGATCTGAAAGTCTTGATGCACAGCCTGGGCTGCACCAGCGCCTGAATGGAATTCGCAGTCTGCCGACCCTGCTTTTACATCGGCGGCTCATATGCATGCCACTGCGCTGTGGCGATTGCATTGCAGTCCTGCCGAAGGACAGGACTGCCCCATTGCCTGACGCGGGTCCAAAACAGACCCGGCCAGTCAACTCACCCCCGCAGCTTCGCCCGCCGCGCCTTCACCGCCACAGCCAGCTGCTCCAGCACAGGCACGGTCTGCTCCAGGCTGATGCAGGCATCGGTCACGGACACGCCATGCGCCAGCGGCTGGCCGTCCACGATGTCCTGCCGCCCTTCCTGCAGGTGGCTTTCGATCATCAGCCCCGTGATGCGGGCATCGCCACCGGCGATCTGCTGGGCCACGTCGGCCGCCACGTCGATCTGGCGACGGTGCTGCTTGCTGCTGTTGGCGTGGGAGACATCGATCATGACCTGCGGGCGCAGGCCTGCGCCTTCCAGCAGGGCGCAGGCGGCCTGCACATGCTCGGCGCCATAGTTGGGCTGCTTGCCGCCGCGCAGGATGACGTGGCAGTCGCCATTGCCGCGGGTCTCGAAGATGGCGGACTGGCCCATCTTGGTCATGCCCATGAAGGCGTGGGGCGCGCTGGCGGCCTGGATGGCGTCGCTGGCCACCTTGACGCCGCCGTCAGTGCCGTTCTTGAAGCCCACGGGGCAGGACAGGCCGCTGGCCAGCTGGCGGTGGCTCTGGCTTTCCGTGGTGCGCGCGCCGATGGCGCCCCAACTGACCAGGTCGCTGATGAATTGCGGCGACAGCAGGTCCAGGAATTCCGTGCCCACGGGCAGGCCCAGGGCCAGCACGTCCAGCAGCAGGGCGCGGGCCATTTCCAGGCCTTCGTTGATGGCGAAGCTGCCGTCCAGGTGCGGGTCGTTGATGTAGCCCTTCCAGCCCACGGTGGTGCGGGGCTTCTCGAAGTAGACGCGCATGACCACGAGCAGCTCGCCGGCCAGGGCGTCGGCCTGGGCCTTGAGCTGGCGCGCATAGTCCATGGCCTGGTCGTGGTCGTGGATGGAGCAAGGTCCGACGACGACGATGAGCCGGTCGTCCCGGCCCTGCAGCACGTCCGAGATGGCGGCGCGGCTGGTTTCCACCAGTTGCTGCGCGGCTTCGGGCGCGGGCAGCCATTCCTGCAGCAGGGCCGGGGTGATCAGGGGGCGCACGGCTTTGATGCGCAGGTCGTCGATGCGGGTGGTGTCGTGCGTGCTCAGGGGCACGGCACTGCGTTGTACGTGGGTGGGGGTGGTCATGGCGCTATTGTCGCGCCTTGAGGTTTCCCGACCGGGGCGGGGCAAGTGGCTTGCCCGCCCCTTGGCATCGACTTACTGAGCCGCCGCTGCAGGTGCCGGTGCCGGTGCCGCTGCAGGCGCGGACTCTGGCGCAGCCGGCACAGCGGCCGGTGCCGCGCCGTACTGCCAGCCGGCGGGCAGCAGGCCATCGACCCAGTGCAGGCGCCAGGCCATCAGCGCCAGCAAGGCCACCACGGCCAGCGCCACCAGGGTGTTGCGCAGGCCGTTGCCTTCCGCATAGGGGTCGCCCGCCGTGCGCCGTGCACCCACCGGCACCTTGGCGGTCTGCGACAGGCTGCGGCCCAGCGGCAGGTTGATGCGCATGCGGCCGTTGATGGCCCAGCCGCTGGCGTCCAGGATGGGCCCCAGGCTGCGCTGGCGCAGCTTGAGCCAGGCAATCATCATGCTGGGCCCGGAGATGGCCGCGATGAGGCCGACCAGGGCCACGGGAATCCAGGGCCCCAGGTCGATGAACTTGCCGAAGATGCCAACCAGCACGGCGCTGATGGAGCCCAGGGCCACGCCCAGGGCGGCCACGGTGCCCACATCGGTCTTGCGCGATGCGGCCGCAGCCGTGGCGGCTGTGGCGTTGGCCGCAGCGGTGCCGGGCGCCGTGACCAGCTGGCCGGCCTGCGTGCCCAGGCTGGCGGTCACGCCCTCTTCCTTGGCCGAGGCGCGCTTGGCAACCTGCTCTTCCACCATGCGCAGGAATTTCTTGTAGGGCAGGAAGAAGGCCTGGCCGATGCTGGTGGGGTTCTCGATGAGCTTGACGATGGTGGCGTCCCAGTCGTTGCCCGCACGGTCATAGAACACGCCGTTGCGGCCCACGAAGAGAAAATCCACATCGCCCGCCGTGAAGGCCGCGACGATGGCTTTCTTCTTGCCCTCGCGCCGCAGCTCGCAGTAGGCCAGGCAGGTCTTGGCACGGCCGGCCAGCGTGGCGTGGGCGGCCGTGTCGCTCACTTCCACGGTCAGGTCGCAGCTGCGCGCATCCAGGTAGAGCGTGCCGGCCTGGAAGGCCGCGCCCTCGCGCCGGTAAAAGAGGCTGAACGAGACGAAGTTGTTGAGCAGCACCAGCAGGTCGCGCTGCAGGCGGATGAGCTTTTCCAGCGCCACGGCCTGCAGGCTGTGTTCCTTCTCGGACTCGTCCTGGGCGATGAGGTCCAGCAGCGCGGCTTCCTGCCCGCCGTCCAGCAGCGCCTGCACCTCTTGCTGCGACAGGGCATCAAGCGGCGTGGCGGGCCGGGCCGCCAGCCATTGGCGGCAGGGCTGCAGGGCGGCCTTGACCTGCTCCCACTGCGCGGCGGTGATCTCCTGCAGGTCTTCGCCCAGCACGGGCTGCACGGCCTGCTCGCGCAGCGCCTGCAGCGCGCCGGCCCAGGCGGGGTTCACGCCCTGGGCCAGCGGCAGCGCGCGGTCGGCCGCCACGGCGGCCAGGGGCAGGGCAGCAATGGCCTGGGCGCCGCTGTCCAGCACTTCGCGGCCCAGGGCGGCATAGCCTTCGATGGAGGGGTTGAGCGGGTCCTGCGCGCGCGTGTCGAAGGCGGCCAGCCGCGTGCGTGCGAAGAAGTCGTCCACCTTGGCCTGCACCGCGTCCACGGCGCGGGCCGCGGCCAGGGCCTGGTCGCGCTCGGCAATGCCGCAGCCCAGGGCCTCGGCGCCTGCATGCCAGTCGCGCAGGGAACGCAGGTCGGCATAGAAGGACTCGGCCTGCTTGCGTGCGATGCCGGCCACGCCATCGGCGCCCGCCGCCGTGCCATAGGCCTTGCCGATGCGCTCGACCAGCGCGGCCAGCGCCTTGTCGTCCCCGGCGGTGGCGGGGCTGACGATGCCGTCGCCATTGAAGCGCATCGCCGCCAGGGAGGCCAGGCGCTCGCGCACCTGGGCCAGGCTCAGCGCGGCGCCGCCGGCCTGGCCGGACAGGGCCAGCATGCGCTCGGCCTCGGCATGCAGCAGGGCGCCCTGCTCGCTGTCGCGCTCCAGGCTGGACAGTTGCAGCACGTCGCCGCCATCGGCCAGCACCTGGGGGTCACGCACGCGCGCCACGGCCCATTGGCAGGCGGCGATCAGCTCGGGCGGGCGAATGCGGCCGTCCTTGTCCTCGTCGATCAGGTCCAGCGTGTCGCTGTCGAACTCGATGCCGCGCGTGGGGCAGGCCAGGGCCACCCACAGCTTCTGGTCCAGCTCGCCGATGTGCGCAATGTCCTGCCCGGTGCGGATGACCACCTGGTCCACTCCACCGGCGCGAAAAAACTCCCAAGCATGTTGCTGCTGCATGAAATACCCAACGGCCGCTCTGGCCAACATTCAAAAAACGAAAACGAAAAACCGAAAAAGGGCCGCAGTTTAAAAGTCATTCGGCCTGCTCAATTGAAGACATTTGTCAACGATGGGCGTCAGCACAGGCTGTCAGGGCTGGCGCTTTGTGTGAAAATAAAAGCACTGAATAGATACTTTATTGCCTCCATGCCCTCCAACTCCACCGCGTCGGCCCCTCAACAAGGCCGGGACAAGCTGCACCTGCAGCTGGCGCGGCTGTTCCGCAGCAAGGTGTCCACGGGCGCCTGGCCCGTAGGCAGCGCCATTCCCACGGTGCAGGAGCTGGAGGCGCTGCATGGCGTGTCGCGCACCACGGTGCGCATGGCGCTGGGCGCCCTGGTGGCAGAGGGCCTGCTGCTCACGCGCAAGCGCGGCGGCACGCGGGTGATTGCGGCGCCCTACAAGCCGCCGTCCTTCCTGCTGCCCACCAGCTGGAAGGAGCTGGTGGCCTTTGGCGCCCACATCGGCCAGATCACCCTGCACACCGGGCGCGACTGCCTGCCGCCGATTCCCGAAGGCTTCCCCGACGTGGGCCGCATGGCCCCCGCCTACGTGCACCTGCTGCGCGTGTACGACCATGACGCGGCGCGGTTCTGCCTGTCGCAGCTGTACCTGGAGCAGGAACTGTTCCCCGAGATCGAGGCCCAGCTGGAGCGCAGCTCCCTGGCCGTGGCCCTGAGCAGCGACCCCTCGCGCATTGCCGTGGCGCGCCAGCACCTGAGCGTGGCGCCGGCCGACGAGCTGGCCGCCGAGCACCTGGGAGTGGCCCTGGGCACGCCGCTGATGCAGGCGCTGCGCTGGGCCTGCAATACCGACGGGCTGCTGATCTACTGGGCGCGGGTCCGCTTTCTCAGCGAGTACGTGCATATGGAAATGGATCTCCTGAAATGAACCCGACTTCCTCATTCCCCGCTTCACGCCCGCATGCGGGCCGCGTGGCCTGGATCACCGGCTCGACCAGCGGCATCGGCCTGGCCGTGGCGCGCCATCTGGCCAGCGAGGGCGCAGCCATCGCGCTGCATGGCCAGGCCGCCGCATCGGCCGAGACCGATGCACTGGTGCGCGAGATCGCCCAAACGCATGGCGTGCCGGTGCGCCACTACGGGCTGGACCTGCGCGACGGCAGCGCCATCGCACCGCTGGCCCGGCGCATTGCGGCCGAGCTGGGGCCCATCGACATCCTGGTCAACAACGCAGGCATGCAGCATGTGAGCCCGCTGCTCGAATTCCCTGCCGGCAAGTGGGACGAGCTGCTGGCCGTCAACCTGTCGGCGCCCTTCCACGCCATCCAGGCCTGTGCGCCGCAGATGCTGGAGCGCGGCTGGGGCCGCATCATCAATATCGCCTCGGTCAGCGGGCTGGTGGGCGTGGCGCGCAAGCCGGCCTATGTGGCCAGCAAGCACGGGCTGATCGGCCTGACCAAGTCGGTGGCGCTGGAGTTCGCCACCACGCCCGTGACCTGCAACGCCATCTGCCCCGGCTGGGTGCTGACGCCACTGGTGCAACGACAGATCGATGCGCTGGCAGCGCGCGAAGGGCTGGATGCCGAAGCGGCGGCGCGCCAGCTGCTGGGCGCCAAGCAGCCCTCCCAGGCCTTCGTGACCGTGGAGCAGGTGGCGGCGCTGGCCGGTTTCCTGGCCAGCGAGCAGGCCGCCCAGGTGCGCGGCGCACACTGGAACATCGACGGCGGCTTTGCCGCCGCCTGACCCCGCCACGCCTCGCCCTGCCCCGCCAAATCCCTTTTTCATACCAACGACAGACAAACCCAACCAGGAGAGACAGATGTCCTTGAACGAAACCCATGACGCAGGCTTGCGCAGCTGGGTGGCCTCGGCCAACACCGGCGCCAGCGACTTCCCCATCCAGAACCTGCCGTTTGCGGTGTTCCGCCGCGCAGGCAGCCAGGAGGCCTGGCGCGGCGGCGTGGCCATTGGCGACCAGGTGCTGGACCTGGCGCGCGCCAGCGCCCTCAAGGCCCTGGGCGATGCCGTGCAGCCGCAGCTGGAAGCCGCTTCGCAACAGCACCTGAACGGCTTCATGGCCATGGGACCGGCCGCCTGGTCGGCCCTGCGCCTGGCGCTGTCGCGCGCGCTGCGCGAGGGCGCTGCCGCGCAGGTGGCCCTGCAGGATTGCCTGGTGGCCCAGTCCGACGTGGAGTACACAGTGCCGGCCCAGGTTGGCGACTACACGGACTTCTATACCTCGGTGCACCACGCCACCAACGTCGGCAAGCTGTTCCGCCCGGACAACCCGCTGATGGAAAACTACAAGTGGGTGCCGATTGGCTACCACGGCCGTGCGTCCAGCCTGCGCGTGTCGGGCGTGGACTTCCGCCGCCCCATGGGCCAGCTGAAGGCACCCGACGCCGCCGCGCCCGCGCTCAAGCCCTGCGCACGCCTGGACTATGAGCTGGAGATGGGCATCTACACCGGCGCCGGCAACGCCTGGGGCGAGGCGATTTCCATGGACGAGGCAGAGAACCACATCTTCGGCCTGTGCCTGCTCAACGACTGGTCGGCGCGCGACATCCAGGCCTGGGAATACCAGCCGCTGGGCCCCTTCCTGTCGAAGAACTTCGCCACCACGGTCTCGCCCTGGGTCGTGACGCTGGAGGCGCTGGAGCCCTACCGCACGGCCTTCACGCGGCCCGCCGCAGATCCCCAGCCCCTGCCCTACCTGAGCTCGGCCGCCAATTCCGAGCGCGGCGCGTTCGACGTGCAGTTGAGCGTGGCGCTGGAGACCGGCCGCATGCGCGCCGAAGGCCAGGCTGCGCAGCAGATCACCCACACCAGCTACCGCCACGCCTACTGGACCATGGCCCAGCTGGTGGCCCACCACAGCGTCAACGGCTGCGACCTGCAGCCCGGCGACCTGCTGGGCACGGGCACGCTGTCCGGCCCCACCTCCAGCGAGGCCGGGGCGCTGCTGGAGCTGACCGAAGGCGGCAAGAAGCCCGTGGCGCTGGCCAATGGCGAGAGCCGCACCTTCCTGCAGGATGGCGATGCCGTGATCCTGCGCGGCTGGTGCGAGAAGCCGGGCGCCGCGCGCATCGGCTTCGGCGAGTGCCGCGCCACCGTGCTGCCCGCGCGCCAGGCCTGATGGCAAAGGCAGATCGATCGGGGCCGATGGAGCGGCCCGATTGATCTGCGCGATTGGTCTGACCGATTGATTCACCCGATCGATCCGCCCGAATGTCGTGATTCCGACAGCCATGAGTGCATGACACAATTGCTGACATGCCCGCCCCATCGGAAGACGCCATCTCAGCACCTCCCGCCACCATCGACTTCGGAAGGCAGGCGGCCCCTGCCCGGCAGGAGCCCGCCTTTGCCGAGCCCGGCAGTGCCAGCAGGCCCGACACGGCCGACTCTCCCAAGAGCCCCAGCAAACTGCCGCCCTCGATAGCCAGCGCCTTCGCCGCCGCAGCCTATGCACTGCAGCACGGCGATGACGCCGCTGCCCCCAACGAGCGGGCAGGCGCCGGTGCACATGCCGGCGCCACCAGCTTCACGGGCGGTCAGGGCACCGGCCTGATGCCGGGCCTGTACGCCAGCCTGATTGGCGAGCCCTCACGCGACTACTACCTGCGCCTGTTCGAGCGCTTCGACGCGCTGGGCAAGCCCTTGCCTACCTGGAACCTGGCCGCAGGCCTGTTCACCCTGCCCTGGTGCGGGCTGCGCGGGCTGTGGCAAGAGGGCGGCCTCTATGCGCTGGCCGCCGGCGGCACGGGCCTGGTCTGGGGCCTGCTGCTGCGCCCCGCGCTGGGCCTGCCCCCGGCCATTGCCCACGGCATCGATGCCACGCTGATCCTGCTGGCCATTGCCATTCCCGGCCTGGGCGCCAATGCCCTGTACTGGCACCATGTGCGCCGCCACACGCTGCAAGCCATTGGCGAGGCCCCCAACATGGCCGCAGCGCACGAACGCCTGGCCCGCCGCGCGGCCACGCCCCTGCGCAAGCGGCTGGCCGTGGCGGCCGGTGCGGTGCTTGCCGCCGCTGCCGGTGCAGGCATCTGGGCGATGTCGGGCATGCCACATTTCATGGCGGCACAGACCGAGGTGATCCCGTCCGAGGTGACTCCGTCCGAATCCATACCGGCCGCTGCACCAGTTTCGCCAGCTGCACCAGCCGTGGCGCCAACGCCCGCCGCAGCCGTACCCGCCGTTGAAACGCCAAGGACGGAACCGGCGCCCACACCCGCCCCCACTCCCGCCCCCACGCCCCAGCCGCAAGAGCCGGTTGCCCAGACCGAGGCGCGCCCTGATCCGCAAGCGTCCTTGCCCGCCGCCGGCAGCACCGTCTCCGGCACGGTCGAACCCATGCCCGTCGTGGCAGCGGCCGGCGCTGCGGGAGCCGTCGCGGCCACTGCAGCTGCAGCCATTCCCGTCAAGGCCGCGTTGGTGCCAGCCAAAGCACCTGCACCTGCACCTGCACCTGCACCTGCACCTGCGCCTGCGCCAGCGTCCGTGCACGCAGCCACGCCAGCGCCCGCAAAGCCCTCCAAGGCGGCGGCTGAAACCAAACCAGCCAAGCCCGCCAAGCCTGCCGAACCCGTCGCAAAGGCCCCGGCACCTGCCAAGGCCGCCTCGGCGGCTCTGGAGCCGGGCAACTACTACATCAACATCGGCGTGTTCTCTGAAGCTGGCAATGCCGGGCGCGTGGTGGAGCGGCTGGAGAAAGCCAAGCTGCCCACGCTCAGCCAGACCCTGCACAGCAACAAGGGCGAGATCGTGCGCGTGCGCTCGGGCCCCTTTGCCAAGCAGCGCAGCGCCGATCAGGCGGCGGCCAAGATACGCGCCATGGGCATGGAGGCCACGGTCTTCCACCACGCCCCCGCGGAAGGCCGCAGCGCGCGGCGCTGAAGCCTTTGCTGCCACCTGTTACTTCCGCATGCCTTCGGCTTCGCCTTGGCCCGGCTCAGCCCGGCTAAGGTATGCGGCATTGTCCGAGGCAGCGCGCCCGCGCCCGCCCTGATACTGCGCAGCAACACCCCATGAATCGAGGAGACAGACCATGCCGATGACCGCCCCCGCCCTCCAACGCCGCCTTGCCGCCCTGGCCCTGCTGGGCGCCACCACCCTGGTGGCAGGCTGCGCCGGCATGAGCAATCCTTTTGGTGGCAGCAGCGGCGGCGCGGCGCAACCGGCCCCGCGCCCCGTGCAGGTCTGCAATGCGGCATCGGCGCAGTCCTTCGTGGGCAAGAGCAATACCTCGGCCACGCTGGAGGCCGCCCGCAAGCAGTCGGGTGCCTACATGGCCCGCGTGCTGCGCGAAGGCCAGCCGACCACCATGGAGTTCAACCAGGAACGCCTGAACCTGGTGGTCGACGGCACAGGCCGCATCGTGGCCGTGCGCTGCGGCTGATCGCCGACCGATTGCGCTGTGGCGCTGGATGAAAAAAGGACGCCGAGGCGTCCTTTTTCAATGGTCGTTGGCCCGCTCACTCCGCCAGGAACAACTCCTGCAGATCGCTGAGGAAGTCAAAGCCCCGCTCCGTGGGCACCACCCGCCCCAGGTCGCGCGTGATCAGGCCCTTGGCCTGAGCGGCGTCCAGCCCCTTGGCGATGGAGGACAGCGGCAGGCCCGTGCGCTCCATGAAGTCCTGCAGCGCAAAGCCTTCGCGCAGGCGCAGCGCGTTGAGCATGTACTCGAAGGGCAGGTCGGCACGGCGCACCTCGCCGTCCTGCGCCAGCGGCGCGCCGGCCAGGGCCTGGTCCATGTAGCGCGCGGGATCGCGAAAGCGCACCTGGCGCACGATGCGGTGCGCAAAGCTGAGCTTGCTGTGCGCGCCCGCGCCTATGCCCAGGTAGTCGCCGAACTGCCAGTAGTTGCGGTTGTGCCAGCACTGGTGGCCCTCACGCGCATAGGCCGAGATCTCGTAGCGCTGCATGCCTGCGGCAGCGGTGCGCGCGGTGATGCGGTCCAGCATGTCGTAGGCCAGGTCGTCCTCGGGGATGGCCGGCGGAAACTTGGCGAAATACGTATTGGGCTCAATGGTCAGGTGATAGACCGACAGGTGCGGCGGGGCGAAGGACATGGCCACGTCCAGGTCCCGCGCCAGGTCCAGTTCGGTCTGGCCGGGCAGCGCGTACATCAGGTCGATGTTGAAGGTCTCGAAGCTGTCGGCCGCCTCGCGCACGGCCGCACGCGCCTGGGCGCCGTCGTGCACGCGGCCCACGGCCTGCAGCAGGCGGTCGTCAAAGCTCTGCACGCCAATGGACAGCCGCGTGACACCGGCCGCGCGGAAGGCGCGGAAGCGGTCGGTCTCGAAGGTGCCGGGGTTGGCCTCCATGGTGATCTCGCAGTCGGCCTCCATGCGCAGGCGCGCGCGGATGGCGGCCAGCAGCCGGTCGATGGACTCGGGCGCGAACAGGCTGGGCGTGCCGCCGCCGATGAAGATGCTGTGCACGGTGCGGCCCCAGATCAGCGGCAGCGCGCTCTCCAGGTCGGCGACCAGGGCATCGATGTAGCGGTCTTCGGGCAGCTCGGGGCCGTCGCGGCCGTGCTCGTGCGAGTTGAAGTCGCAGTACGGGCACTTGCGAATGCACCAGGGCAGGTGCACATACAGCGACAGCGGCGGCAGGCTGCCAAGCTGCAGCGTGCCGGGGCGCATGTAGTGCTGGATGTCGCGCTGCACGGCGGCCTGGGCGCCGGAGGCCGAATCCTGGGGCTGGATGGGAATCATCGCACCCAGCGCTCGCGCACGAGTTCGATCATCTGCAGCGTGGCGCGGCCGCGGTGGCTGTGCGCGTGCTTCACGTCCGGGTCCATCTCGGCAAAGGTCTGGCCCAGCTCGGGGATGTACATCACGGGGTCGAAGCCGAAGCCCTGCGTGCCACGGCGCTCGGTGGTGATTTCGCCCTGCACACGGCCCATGGCGATCAGCGGCTCGGGGTCCCTGGCGCTGCGCACGCCCACCAGGGTGCTGACCATGGCGGCGCGGCGGTCGGCCACGCCCTGCATCTGCTCCAGCAGGGCGCGCACGTTGTTGTCGTCGCTTTTCTCGTAGCCGAACTGCGTGCAGTAGTAGGCCGTGTCCACGCCCGGCAGGCCGCCGAAGTGCGAGACGCACATGCCGGCGTCGTCGGCAATGGCGGGCAGGCCCGTGCGCTCGGCCGCGAAGCGGGCCTTGGACAGCGCGTTCTCCACGAAGGTGCAATGCGGCTCGGGCGCCTCGCCCTCGAACAGGTCGCCCTGGCGAATCAGTTCAACGCCCAGCGGGGCGAACATGGCTTGCAGCTCGGCGAGCTTGCCGCGGTTGTTGGAGGCCAACACAATCTTCATCGTAGAAATCCAGTCGGGCGCCCGTGCGCCCTTTGTCGTCAATAGGTTCGGTAGTCCATGCGCGCCACCGGCACCGCTGCTGCGGGCCGGCAGCGGCGTTCAGCGCTTGAACTGGCGCTCGGCCGAGCGGCGTATCGCCTCGTTGATCTCGGCGATGGAGCGCTCGATGGCGGCGTCATCCAGCTCATCTTCCAGGTCTTCGATTGGCCCCCCCTGGATCGTGGATTCAAACGCGTCGTTCTCGATGTCCTGGGTGGAGATGCCCATGGTGGACTCGAAGGCGTCGGGCGTCTCCCACTCCATGGCGATGGCCGTGACGTTGTCGCTGGCATCGCCCGCGTTGCGCAGCGCCGTTTCCACCAGCTGGGGGATGGCCTGGGACACGGTGCGGCCGTGCAGGGTGCGCATCAGGTGCCCTTCGTCCACGCTGCCCCACAGGCCGTCGGAGCACAGCAGCAGCTTGTCGCCCTGCTCCAGCCGGCGCGGCTCGGTCACGTCGTAGATGGGCTTGGACGGCGAGCCCAGGCAGGTGAACAGCACATTGCGGCTGGATGTCTTGAGCTGCGCGGCGATCTCGCCCATCTCCAGATAGGAGTGGTCGCGCGTGCGCACCAGCAGCTCGCCACCGCGCACCAGGTACAGGCGCGAGTCGCCGCAGTGGATCCAGGTGATCTTGCCCTTCTGGATGACGGCTGCCACCAGCGTGGTGCGCGGCGTATCGATCATGCCCTTGGCGCTGGCGTAGCGCAGGATCTGCCGGTGCGCGTGCAGCAGCGCATCGACCAGAAAGCCCTGCGGATCGTCCAGCAGCGGCTTGGCCTGGCGCTGGAAATGCACGGACATCACCTGCAGCGCCAGTTGAGCGGCGACCTCGCCTTCGGGATGGCCGCCCATGCCGTCGGCCAGCACGAAGAGCACGGCCTCCCGCGTGTAGCAGTAGCCCATGCGGTCTTCATTGAGCGCCCGGCCGCCGCGGCGGCTCAGCTGAAATACCGAAAACCTCATGGCTTGCGCTCCTGGCCGACGGCCGGCAGGCCTGCCGCGCCGCTGATCTTCTGCATGTTCTTCTTGGCGTCGGTCACCAGCGTGTCCAGTTGCAGGCGCATGCGTTCGGAGACACTGAGCTTGGTGTAGCGGCGCTCACCCTCGCGGCTCAATTCCTTTTGCAGCGCAAACACCGACTGCGGGCGCGAACCCGGGTCCATGGCCATGCACCACTCGACGACTTCGATGAGGTTGTCCGAGTACACGCCGCGCAGCTTGGTCAGCGCCAGCGTGAGCCGGTCCTTGTCCTGGCGCTGCGGCGCCTCGTTGGGCGGAAAGCCCTGCATGCAGGCATAGATGCAGGCGCCAATCGCGTAGATGTCGGTCCAGGGGCCGAGCGACGCATCGCGGCGGTACATCTCGGGCGCAGCAAAGCCCGGCGTGTACATGGGGCGGATGAAGTTGCCTTCCTTGGACAGCACCTCGCGCGCCGCGCCGAAGTCGATCATCACGGCGCGGTCGTCATTGGTGATGAAGATGTTGGCCGGCTTGATGTCCAGGTGCAGCATCTTGTGCTGGTGCACGATGCGCAGGCCGCGCAGCACCTCGTCGAACAGCGAGCGGATGGTCGATTCGCGGAACACCTTCTCGGCCTTGAGCTCGCGCGCGGTGACAACGAAGTCCTGCAGGGTGGCACCCTCCAGGTAGTTCATCACCATGTAGACGGTTTCGTTCTCGCGAAAGAAATTGAGCACGCTGACCACGGAAGCGTGCGAGATCTGTGCAAGGGAACGCCCTTCCTCGAAGAAGCTCTTGAGGCCCAGGCGGTACAGTGAAAGCTTTTCGGGAGCCACGGCGGGCTGCAACTCTCCGGGGGCACGGGTGGCCAGCGATGCGGGCAGGTATTCCTTGATCGCAACCTGCTTGCCCTCTGCATCCAAGGCCAGGTAAACGACGCCGAAACCGCCGGAAGCAAGCCTGCGCACCACCCGATAGCCGCCGATCGTGCTGCCTGGCGGCAATGGCGCCGGCTTGATCTTGGAAGACATTTTTCTCCGGTGAGTCTCAGGGATGAGGCGAAACCCGGATAATCGGGCAATTGCAAGCATCCATCAAAAGTCCAATGCCAGTTTACAGCATGACCGGATACGCCAGTGCCCAGCACGGCGCGTCCGCAGAAGATGGTGGAGCGTCGGGCCGCAACAGCCGGCTCGGTCTGGAGATCCGCTCGGTCAACAGCCGCTTCCTGGATCTTTCGTTCCGCCTGCCCGACGAGTTGCGCGCCCATGAGCCGGCCCTGCGGGCCCTTCTGACAGCCCGCCTCAAGCGCGGCAAGGTCGAAGTGCGCGCCGCCATCGACAACGACGACGGCAACTCCCTGCCCGATCCCTCCACCGCCATGCTGCAGCGCCTGGCCATGCTCCAGGACACCGTCCAGTCATGGCTGCCCGACGCTCGCAGCCTGTCCGTCTCCGACGCACTGCGCCTTGCCAGCGGCGGCGCCAACTCGGCCATCGACTGGAGCAGCATGCTGCCCACGCTGGCAGAGCAGGCCCTGACCGAACTGCTGGAAGCCCGCGCCCGCGAAGGCAAGCGCCTGGCCACCATGCTGCTGGACCGCATCGCCCAGCTGCGCAAGCTCGCGGCAGACGCCACGCCCCTGGTGCCCCAGCTCGTGGAGCAGCAGCGCCTGCGCTTCATGGAGCGCTGGAAGGAAGCGATGGCCCTGGCCGAAGGCGCCGTGGCGCCCGAAGCCGCACAGGACCGCGCCCTGACCGAGGCCACGGCCTTTGCCATCCGCATCGACGTGGCGGAAGAAGTCACCCGCCTGGACTCGCACCTGGACGAGATCCAGAGCCTGCTCAAGAAGGGCGGCGAGATCGGCAAGCGCCTGGATTTCCTGATCCAGGAACTGCACCGCGAAGCCAACACGCTGGGCTCCAAGTCCGCCACGCTGGAGCTGACCCGCATCAGCGTGGACATGAAGGTGCTGATCGAGCAGATGCGCGAGCAGGTGCAGAACATCGAATAAGCCCATCACAGATGCCCATGCGTAACCAAACTGCGCACAAATCCATGGATTACCCCGGAAACCTCTTTGTCGTCTCGGCCCCCAGCGGGGCCGGCAAGTCCAGCCTGGTGCGAGCCCTGCGCGAGTTCGATGCGCGCGTCTCGCCCTCCGTCTCCCACACCACCCGCGCGCCGCGTGGCCAGGAAAAGCACGGCCGCGAGTACTACTTCGTCTCCGACCAGGAATTCGACACCATGGTGTCGAACAACGCCTTCGTCGAATGGGCGAATGTGCACAGCCGCCGCTACGGCACGGCCAAGAAGGCGCTGGAAGAGCGCATCCAGGTCGGCACCGACGTGCTGCTGGAGATCGACTACCAGGGCGCGCTGCAGGTCAAGGAGGCGTTTCCGAACGCCGTTCTGATCTTCATCCTGCCGCCCAGCTGGGACGAGCTTCGCGCACGCCTGGAAAACCGGGGCGAGGATGCGCCCGAGGTGATCGAACTGCGCCTGACGAACGCGGCCGAGGAGATGGCCCAGGTGGCGAAATTCGACTTCGTTATAATCAACGAATTGTTCGAGAGCGCACTGTTTGATCTCAAGACGATCATCCACGCCCAGCGCCTCAAGTATGCGGCTCAGCGCAGCCGCCGCGCAGAGACCTTCGAGTCTCTCAATATTTCTGTACCCAACTGACGTTTCCCGGAGATCCTGATGGCACGCATCACTGTTGAAGACTGCCTGGAGCAGATCCCTAACCGCTTCCAGCTCGTGTTGGCCGCTACCTACCGCGCCCGCATGCTGAGCCAGGGCCACACGCCCAGGATCGAAACCAAGAACAAGCCCGGTGTCACCGCCCTGCGCGAGATCGCCGAAGGCAAGGTCGGCCTGGAGATGCTGAAGAAGGTTCCGGGCTGATTTGCTGCAAAGCAACACAATGGCCCCACAAAGAGCACCGCACAGCGGTGCTTTTTTTACATGAAGCCTGCACAAACCCGCATGCACGCTACATTTAAGTCATGAAAGCGGCCTTGACTTCGTTCACAGCCCCCTCTGATCCCGTACCGACACCCCGGCCCGAGCGCATGTCTGCAGAGCAGGCAGCGAGCGTGTCGGCCAATGCCTTTGCCGGACTGATGGAGCACCTGGGTTACCTGGATGCCACCAGCATCGAGCAGGTGCGCGAAGCCTATGCCTTTGCCGACCTGGCCCACAGCGACCAGTGGCGCAGCAGCGGCGAACCCTACATCACCCATCCCATTGCCGTCACCGCGCTGTGCGCGAGCTGGAAGCTCGACGCCCCGGCCCTGATGGCCGCGCTGCTGCACGATGCGATGGAAGACTGCGGCGTCACCAAGGCGGACCTCGCCCAGCGCTTCGGCCAGGACGTGGCCGAGCTGGTCGACGGCCTCACCAAGCTGGACAAGCTGCAGTTCAACACGCGTGAGGAAAACCAGGCCGAGTCCTTCCGCAAGATGCTGCTGGCCATGGCGCGCGATGTGCGCGTCATCCTGATCAAGCTGGCCGACCGCACCCACAACATGCGCACCATGGGCGACATGCCGCGCAACAAGTGGGGCCGCATCTCGTCGGAGACGCTGGAGATCTACGCCCCCATCGCCCACCGCCTGGGCCTGAACCAGACCTACCGCGAGCTGCAGGACCTGGCCTTCCGCCACCTGCATCCCTGGCGCTATGCCACGCTGGAAAAGGCCATCGCCCGCTCGCGCAAGCGCCGCCGCGACCTGGTCCAGCGCGTGCAGGACGAGGTCAATGCGGAGTTCGCCGGCGCAGGCCTGCAGGCACGCTTGGCAGGGCGCGAAAGCACGCTGTATTCGCTCTATCTGCGCATGGAGAAGAACCAGCTGAGCTTTGCCAAGGTGACCGACGTCTACGGATTTCGCGTCATCCTGCCGCGCGTGATCGACTGCTACACCGCGCTGGGCGTGCTGCACCAGATGTACAAGCCCATGCCGGGCCGCTTCAAGGACTACATCGCCATTGCCAAGAACAATGGCTACCAGTCGCTGCACACCACGCTGGTGGGCCCCTCGGGCGTGAACATCGAGTTCCAGATCCGCACCGAGGAAATGCACATCGTCGCCGAGGCCGGCGTCGCCGCGCACTGGCTGTACAAGGCCCAGCCCGGCCACGATTCCGAGCAGCTGGGCACGCAGTGGCTGCAGTCGCTGCTGGACATCCAGAACGAGACGCGCGATGCGGCCGAGTTCTGGGACCACGTCAAGGTGGACCTGTTCCCCGACGCCGTCTACGTGTTCACGCCCAAGAGCGAGATCATGGCCATGCCGCGCGGCGCCACCGTGGTGGACTTCGCCTATGCCATCCACAGCAAGGTCGGCAACCACATGACGGCCGCGCGCATCAACAACGAGGAAGTGCCGCTGCGCACCGAACTCAAGAGCGGCGACGTGGTGCAGATCGTCACCTCCGAGGACGCCACGCCCAATCCGGCCTGGCTGGGCTTCGTCAAGACGGGCCGCGCGCGCTCCAAGATCCGCCACTACCTGAAGTCGGCCGCGCAAAGCGAATCGGCCCGCCTGGGCGAGAACCTGCTGGCCCAGGCCATGCGTGCCGAAGGCATGGATGCCGTGCCGCCGGCCGACGAGGCCAACCAGGCACTTTGGGACGAGGTGCTGCGCATGGCCGGCAGCCGCAGCCGCGCCGACCTGATGGTGGACATCGGCATGGGCCGGCGCATTGCGTCGCTGGTGGCCTCGCGCCTGACGGCGCTGATGGCGCGCCACGGCCACCGGCCCGACGCCCTGCTGCTCACACGCGAACGCTTCAACTCCAGCAACCGACCCTTCCAGGGCGCCGTGCTGCTGGACGGCTCCAACCAGGGCTCCATCCACTACGCGCAATGCTGCCGCCCCGTGCCGGGCGACCCCATCGTGGGCTACCTGGGCAGTGGCGAAGGCCTGATCGTCCACCATGCGCAGTGCAAGATCGCGCAGCGCCTGCAGGAAAAGGACAGGGACCGCTTCATCGTGGTCGAATGGGCCGATGACATGGATGCCGCGCGCCTGTTCGAGGCACGCATCGTGGTCACCGTCAACAACGGCAAGGGCGTGCTCGCGCGCGTGGCGGCCGAGCTGGCCGGCGCCGAGGTGGACATCCTGCGCGTGGACATGGCCGACGAGGCCGCCATGAGCACCACGGACCTGTGCTTCGTGATCTCGGTGCACGACAACCAGCAGGTGGAGTCCGCGCTGCGCAACCTGCGCCGCGTGCACTCGGTGGTGCGCGCATCGCGCGTCATCCCCTGAACACTGCCCCGCTCCTGCGGGGTTTTTTCATTGCTCCAGGTCCTGGGCCAGCTGCTGCAGCAACGGGCCGCAGTCCTGCTCGATCTTGAGGGCCAGCAAATCCTCGGAGCGCATGCGGCCCTGGTTGATGGCCGCCACCGGCTTGCCCTGGGCCACGGCCTCATGCACAAAGCGCAGGCCTGAATACACCATCAGCGAAGAACCGGCGACCAGCAGCCCGCCGGCCTGCTGCAGCATGGCGCGCACGGCCTGCACCCGCTGGCTGGGCACGCCTTCCCCGTAGAACACCACGTCGGGCTTGAGCACGCCGCCGCAGTGCGGGCAGGCCGGCACGTCGAAGCGGCTGAAGTCGCGCCCCTCCAGATCGGCATCACCGTCGGGCGCGGCCTGGGCGCTCAGGCCGGCCCAGCCGGGGTTGCGCTCCAGCAGCATGGCCTGCAGCACGGCGCGCTCCATGCCGGCGCCGCAGCCCATGCAGCGCACGGCGGCGATGCGGCCGTGCAGGTCGATGACGCCATCGCTGCCCGCGGCCGTGTGCAGGCCGTCCACATTCTGGGTGACCAGGCCTTCGATCCATCCGCGCCGCTGCAACTGCGCCAGTGCCGCGTGGGCCTGGCCGGGCCTGGCCTGCGCCATCACGGGCCAGCCCAGAAGGCTGCGCGCCCAATAGCGCTGGCGCGTGGCATGGCTGCCCATGAAGGCCTGCAGCGTCACCGGCTGGGGGCGCTTCCACTGGCCTTCCAGATCCCGGTAGTCCGGAATGCCGGAGCCCGTGCTGCAGCCCGCGCCCGTCAGCACCAGCCAGCGCCGGCCGGGCGGCAGCAAGGCGCGCAGGGCCAGCGCGGCATCGTGCAGAACCGGGGACGGTGATGGCGGCGGAGCGATGGCGGTCATGGCCGCACAGCATAGCGGCCCCGCACGCCCAATGCAGAAACACCGTGTTGCACTCCGAGCCGGGGCGCAGCGGAGACAATGGCCGGATGCACCACGCACACGCCACCGCCCAAGCCGCCGCACACGCCACTGCCCAAGCTTTTCCCACCGCCCGCCATCCCGCCGCGCTCAACCGTGCCGCCCTGGCCACCGCCCTGGCCGCCGTGCTGCTGGCCGGTTGCGCGTCCCGGCCGGCGCCTGCGCCGGTCACGGTGCCGCCCTCCATGCCGGCCCCCACGGCGCCTGCCGCGCCCGTGCAGCCCGAACCCGCCACCGCGCCGGATGCCGCCCAGCAGGCCGAGGCCACCAGCTTCGAAGCATGGAAGCGGGATTTCGCGCGCAAGGCGCTGGACGCCGGCATCTCGGAGAAAACCGTGCGCAGCGCGCTGGAGCCTGCCCGGCTGCAGCGCCGCGCGGTGCAGCTGGACCGCTCGCAGCCTGAATTCACGCGCACGCCCTGGCAGTACCTGGACAGCGCCGTATCGGCCCAGCGCATCGCCCAGGGCCGCGCCAAGCTGCGCGAAGCGGCTGCACCGCTGCAGTCGGCCAGCCAGCGCTATGGCGTGCCGGCCGAGGTGATCGCCGCCATCTGGGGCATGGAAAGCAATTTCGGCGGCAACTTCGGCAACTTCCCCACGGTCGATGCGCTGGCCACGCTGGCCTTCGACGGCCGGCGCGCCGCCTGGGCGCAAAAGGAGCTGCTTGCAGCACTGCGCATCATCGACAACGGAGATATCGATGCGGCCCACATGATCGGCTCCTGGGCGGGTGCCATGGGCCACACGCAATTCCTTCCCTCCGTGTTCCTGGCCTATGCGGTGGATGCCGATGGCGATGGCCGCCGCGACATCTGGGGCAGCCTGCCCGATGTGACGGCCTCCACGGCGAACTACCTGGCCCATTCGGGCTGGAAGACGGGCGAGCCCTGGGGCGTGGAAGTGCGCCTGCCGGCAGGCTTTGACCATGCACGCGCCGAGACCAGCGTGCGCCAGGACAGCGCGCAATGGGCGGCCGAGGGCGTGCAGGCCGTGGACGGCTCCCCCCTGCCCTCCATGGCCGATGCCAGCGTGATCGCACCGGCCGGCGCGCGCGGGCCGGCCTTCATGGTGGGTGCCAACTTCCGCACCATCCTGCGCTACAACAACTCCGTGAATTACGCGTTGGGCGTGGACCTGCTGTCGCAGCAACTGGCCGGCGGCCCGGGCGTGCAGGCGGCCTGGCCGCGCGATCTGGCACCGCTGTCGCGCGAGCAGTTGCGCGCCTTGCAGGCCGCGCTCAACGAACGGGGATTTTCAGCCGGCACGGCCGATGGCGTGATGGGCCCTGCCACGCGTGCGGGCCTGCGCCAGTTCCAGCAAAGCCAGGGCCTGGTGGCCGATGGCTATCCCACGCTGGAGCTGCTGCAGAAACTGCAGCCCTGAACGCTTACCCGGCGGCGCTGCCCGGCTCCGGGTAGGTGACGTCCAGCACCTCCAGCGTGCGCACACCTGCGGGGGTGGGCAGGGCCACCTCGTCGCCCACACGGGCCTTGAGCAGGGCGCGCGAGACGGGCGCGATCCAGCTGACCTGCTGGCGTGCACTGTCGGCCTCGTCGATGCCCATGATGGTGATGGTGCGCTCCTCGCCCTCGTCATCGACATAGGTGACGGTGGCGCCGAAGTAGATCTGCTCGCTGCCGGCATGCACGGAGGGATCGACCACCTCGGCGATCTCCAGCCGCTTGGTCAGAAAGCGGATGCGCCGGTCGATCTCGCGCAGGCGCTTCTTGCCGTAGAGATAGTCACCGTTCTCGGAGCGGTCGCCATTGCTGGCCGCCCAGTGCACGATTTCCACGATGCGCGGGCGCTCGTTGTCGATCAGGTCCAGCAGCTCCGTCTTCAGCCGCGCGAAGCCCTGGGGAGTGATGTAGTTCTTGCCGCCCGGCGGCAAGGGCGGCAGGCCGACTTCATCATCGTCGTCGCCGTCGGATTCCTTGGTGAAAGCCTTGCTCATAGGGAGCCGATCTTCACACAGATCACCGCAGCAGGCGAAGACGCCGCACAAACCACGACACCAACCGAGCACAAACGAAAAAGCCTCAGAACTTTGCAGTTCTGAGGCTTGTCGTTTTGGTGCGGCTGGCAGGAATCGAACCCACGACCCCTTGGTTCGTAGCCAAGTACTCTATCCAGCTGAGCTACAGCCGCCAAGCTTCGAATTATAGCGTGCTTTTTGAACGCTTACGGAAAACCATGAAAATATCGAAAAATAACCGTTGACCAGCGCCTGAACAATTGCCACGGCCTCTGTGCGGGCCTGTGCGGGCGCCTGAAACGAAAAAGCCTCAGAACTTTGCAGTTCTGAGGCTTGTCGTTTTGGTGCGGCTGGCAGGAATCGAACCCACGACCCCTTGGTTCGTAGCCAAGTACTCTATCCAGCTGAGCTACAGCCGCCAAGACAACGATTGTATATCAATTTCCGGCCTCTCCGCAAAAATTGCAACCATCGCAAACTCCGGGCCCCGTGGCGCACCGGCTGGCCTATATTGGCCGGTCGCGGATGCAGGCCCTGCCCTGCACCTGCGCGGGAGACAAACACAGCGAGCGGCCCGCCGCAGCGGCGGGAACGACAAGACATGACAGACAAGCGCGCGGCCACGCAGCCGCAACCGCCCGAGGGCGCCATGTGGGGGCAGCTGTTTCGCCGCAGCGCCCGCCCCTCCCTGAGCCTGCAGGGCCAGATCCGCGAGATGCTGGTCGATGCCATCCTCTCGGGCATCCTCGCACCCGGCGAATCCATTCCCTCCAGCCGCGAGCTGGCGCGCCACCTGGGCGTGGCACGCATCACCGTGGTGCTGGCCTACCAGCAGCTGGCCGAGGAAGCCTTTTTGCTGAGCCGCCAGCGCAAGGGCCACTTCATCCATCCCGACGTACTCAAGGGGCGCACGCCGGGCGGCGCTGCGGCCAGCAGCACCCCTGGCGAAGGCCGCCGCACCGACTGGTCGCGGCGCCTGTGGCTGCTGCCCAGCCAGCAGCGCAGCATCGTCAAGGAAGAGGACTGGCAGCGCTACCCCTATCCCTTCCTGTACGGCCAGTTCGACAAGGAGCTGTTTCCCACGGCCGCCTGGCGCGAATGCTGCCTCAAGGCCCTGGGCGTGCTGGACATACGCCAGTGGGCGCCCGACCAGATCGCGCGCGACGACGAGATGCTGATCCAGCAGGTGCAGACCAAGATCCTGCCGCGCCGCGGCGTCTGGGCCTCGGCCGACGAGCTGATCATCACCGTGGGTGCGCAGCACGCCCTCTACATGGTGGCCGACCTGCTGATGCGCGAGGGCACGGCCGTGGGCATCGAGGAGCCCGGCTACCCCGACGCGCGCAACATCTTCAGCAGCCGCACCTCCCAGGTCATCCCGCTGCCGGTGGACGGCCAGGGCCTGCCGGTCACGCCGCTGCTGCGCCAGCTCGACTACCTCTACGTGACCCCCAGCCACCAATGCCCCACGGGCGTGACCATGCCGCTGGCGCGGCGCGAGGCGCTGCTGGAGATGGCCGAGGAGCACGACATCATCCTCATCGAGGACGACTACGAGAGCGAGAGCAGCTTCGACGGCCAGCCCATTCCGGCGCTCAAGAGCCTGGACCGCAGCAACCGCGTGATCTACGTGGGCAGCCTGTCCAAGAGCCTGGCCCCGGGCCTGCGCGTGGGCTACATCGTGGCTGCGCCCGAGCTGATACGCGAGCTGCGCGCGCTGCGCCGGCTCATGATCCGCCACCCTGCCACCTTCGTGCAGCGCACGCTGGCCATGTTCATCTCCCTGGGCCACTACGAGGCCCAGCAGCGGCGCCTGGCACAGGCGCAGAAGGAGCGGCACGCAGCCCTCACGGCCGCCATGGCCGAGCATGCGCCCGGCTGCCGCATCACGCCCGTGCGCGGCGGCGGCTCGTGCTGGGTGCAGTTGCCCGACCACATGCCTGTGCAGGCCCTGGCGCAGCGCGCCGCAGCGCACGGCGTGCTCATCGAGCCCGGCGATGTGTTCTTCGCCCGCCCGGGCACGCCCGGCAGCTTCATGCGCATGGGCTACCAGTCCATACCCGCCAACGACATCGGCCAGGGCGTGAAGGCCCTGGCCGATGCGATCCGTGAGGAGCAGAAGTAACGCGAGGAGTGGCCGGGACCGGCCCTGCCTGTCCCGTCGCCCCTGGGTCAGTACTTCTGCGGCTCGGGCCGCGCGGCCTCGGACAGCGAGGACACCACCGGCGCCACGCCACGCTGCAGGAACTGCCGCACGCCATAGGCCAGCAGCAGGATGCACAGGCTGGCCACGCCCAGCGCCAGCGGTGTGCGCTGCTCGGGGATGAAGGCCATGGCGATGACGATGGACAGCATGCCGAAGATGGCGAACCAGGTCAGGTACGGATAGCACCACATGCGCACCTTGAGCAGGTGCGGCGCCTCGCGCTCCAGGCGGGAGCGCAGGCGCAGCTGCGAGATGGCGATCAGGATGTAGACGAAGATCGCCACCGTGCCGTAGGAATTGACCAGGAAGGCAAACACCTTGTCGGGCGACACATAGGACATCACCACGGCGCCGTAGCCGAATACCGTGGCCACCAGGATGGCGCGCGTGGGCACGCCGTTGCGGCTGACCTTGGCCAGCGCCTGGGGCGCATCGCCGCGCCGCGTCAGCGCGAACAGCATGCGCGAGGATGCATACAGCCCCGAGTTGAGCGCCGACAGCACGGCCGTCAGCACGATGGCGTTCATGATCTGCGCGGCAGCGGGCACGCCCATGGTGTTCAGTGCGCTCACATACGGCGTGGCGATGCCAACCGCATTCCAGGGCACCAGGCAGGCCACCAGGAAGATGGAGCCCACATAGAACACCAGCACGCGCGTGATCACCGAGCTGGTGGCCTTGGCCACGGCCTTCTGCGGCTCGGCCGTTTCAGCCGCCGCAATGGTCACGATTTCGGCGCCGAAGTAAAAGCCCGTGGCCGCCACGGCCCCGGTCAGCACCGGCACGATGCCGTTGGGCATGAAGCCGCCATTGCCGGTGAGGTTGCCGAAGTGCATGCCCTGCGACGCAGGCGTCAGGCCCAGCACGTAGACGCCGGCCACGAACAGGAAGACCACGATGGCCGCCACCTTGATGGAGGCGAACCAGAACTCGAACTCGCCAAAGGACTTCACCGAGACCAGGTTGGTCAGCGTCAGCATCACCAGCAGCACCAGGCTGATGCTCCAGTTGGGGACATCGGGCAGCCAGTAGCGCACCAGGTCGGCACCGGCCACGGCCTCCAGCGCCACGACGATGACCCAGAAGTACCAGTACATCCAGCCCGTCAGAAAGCCTGCCAGCCGGCCCACGCCGGGGCGGTCGCGCCAGGCCTCTCGCGCATATTCGTAGAAGGACCCTCCGCCGGGCATGGAGCAGGCCAGCTCGCCCAGCATGCGCATGACCAGCACCACGAGCAGGCCCGTGATGAGGAAGGAAAGAATCGCGGCCGGCCCGGCCGACTTGATGACCACGCCGCTGCCCACGAACAGCCCGGCGCCGATGACGCCGCCCAGGGCGATCATGGTCATGTGCCGCTGTTTGAGCCCGTGTGAAAGCCCCGGCGAAGAGGCTTGCTGATGTCCGATCATGTCTTGTCTCCTGTTGCGTTCAGGCGCCACGGCTGATGCTCTGTTGTGGTGGCTGCGCAGGTGCGCGCCTTGCCGTGGCGTATCCGGTGTTCCCGGTGGCACGGGGCCGCAAGGCCCCGCGCCGTCAGGCGGCCGCCACCGGCGGGCGGTCCTTGCGGAAGGCGTTCTTCACGGCGATCTTTCCGTCCTTGAAGGTGAAGACATCCACCATGCGCGCTTCCACGCGCAGGCCGTCGGCCTTGGTGCCCTTGAAGGTGCTCTCGGACACGCCACGGTCGCCCTGCACGAAATGGTCTCCATCGAGCCAGGCCGCATCGGGGAAGGCCTGCCAGGCCATCTGGAAGCCCTCGCGCACCGCCTGGCGGCCGACGAAGCTGCGGCCCATGAGATCGGGCCCGGCCACGGCGTGGAACTCGCACTCATCGGCCATGAAGCCCATCAGGGCCTCGATGTCGTGGCGGTTCCAGGCCTCGGCGAAGCGGGCCAGGAACTGGGCATCCGGAGGGTTGGTGTCTGCGCTCATGCTGTCTCCTTGTCTGTGGTGGGTACCACGGCGCCGGGCCCCGGGCAGGGCCGCCGCGCCGCGTCATCGAAATGTCGATGGGCCATGGTAGGTAGCAGGCACACGGACCCGTTAGAACCAGATGCCATCAATCGTTAGGTCCAGGCGCGCGCACCGGCCGCCACTGGCTCTATCGAAAGCTGGGCTGTGGCGCTAACTGGCTCCATGGCCTGCTGGCTATGCTGATTCCATCGTCGGCGCACCGCCTTGCGTGGCTCGCCGGCATTGGCCCCATTCCACCGAATCCATAGCAAAAAGCGGCAGATCCCAAGCCGCCGCACCAGGAGACATCCGCCATGAAAGCCGAGGACATCCGCCCCAGCCACCTGCGTCCCTACGACCCTCAGTACGACCCGCTGGTGGCCGCCAACCCGGGCCACGGCACGGGCTATGCGCCCACTTACTGGGTCGGCACGGCGGGACGCCCGCCAGACGATGACGGCCCCGTCAGCGGCGACATGGACGTGGACGTGGCCATCGTCGGCTCGGGCTTCACGGGCCTGGCCACGGCCCTGTTCCTGGCGCGCGAGCACGGCATACGCGCCGTGGTGCTGGACGCCAACCAGACCGCCTGGGGCTGCACCAGCCGCAACGGCGGCCAGGGGCAGAACGCCAGCGGGCGCCTGTACCGCTCGCAGTGGATCGCACGCTGGGGCAAGGACGTGGCGCTCAAGCTCGACGCCGAGATCCGCGAGGGCTTCCAGACCTTCAAGGACCTGGTGGTCGAATTCCCCGAGTGCGAGCCCCAGCCCGGCGGCCACCTCTACATCGCCCACCGCGAAAAGAAACTCGACTTCCTGCGCAACGAAACCCAGATCATGCGCGAGGTCTTCGGCTATGACGCCCGCATGCTCAGCCCCGAGGAGCTGCGCCGCGACTATGTGAACGATGCCGACAGCCACGGCGCCATGCACGAGCCCGACGGCATCGGCGTGCACCCGCTCAAGCTGGCTTTCGGCTACCTGCGCAAGGCGCGGGAGCTGGGCGTCAAGGTGCACCCGGCCAGCCCGGTGCTGGGCGTCGAGACGCGCAACGGCGTGCACCACCTGCGCACGCCCGGCGGCACCGTGCGGGCGCGGGCCGTGGGCTTTGCCACGGGCGGCTACACCAGCAACGCCCTGCATGGCAGCCTGCGCTCCAAGATCATGCCCATCCTCTCGAACTCGCTGGTCACGCGACCGCTGACCGAGCAGGAACTGGAGGCCACGGGCTTCAAGACCACCCAGGTCATCACCGACACCCGCACGCTGCGCTTTTACTACCGCCGCCTGCCCGACAACCGCGTGCAGATCGGCAGCCGCAGCGCCGTCACGGGTGCCGATGCGCCCAACCCCATCCACATGGCCAAGCTGGTGGACGGCCTGCACCGCAAGTTCCCGGCGCTCAAGGGCATCACCATCGACTACTCCTGGTGGGGCTGGGTCGATGTGAGCCACGACATGATGCCGCGCGTCTTCCAGCCCGATCCGGCCCAGAGCATCTTCTACGCCGTGGGCTATGGCGGCAACGGCGTCTCCTTCTCGGCCCACGCGGGCCGGCGCATGGCCGAGCGCATCGCGGGGCGCCAGAGCAAGACCTTCGAGCTGCCCATCTACAACTCGGAGCTGGAGTATCCGAACGTCTTCAACATGGTGCGTTCGCCCGCGTTTGCGCCGTTTCGCCGGCTGGGGCAGCGGTTCCTGTACCACTGGTACTACATGCGCGACGAAAAGCTCTGAACCCCAACCGATTGCTGCTTGGGCCGGCCTCCTGCAGGGGGCCGGCCCTTTTTTTCAGCAGCGCCGGGGGCAGCCACCTGCTACCGGTTCCGCATCCAGTCGGCCGTGTTCATGAAGCTGGCCTTGAGGCGCACGCGCAGCTCTTCGGGCACGCCGGTCTCGCCCATGGCCTGGTCCATGCAGGCCACCCACTGGTCGCGCTCAAGAATGCCGATGGAAAACGGCATGTGACGCATGCGCAGGCGCGGGTGGCCGAAGCGGTCCTGGTAATGGTCGGGGCCGCCCAGCCAGCCGCACAGGAACCAGAACAGCTTCTGGCGCGCATCGGCCAGGGTGCTGCCGTGGGCGGCACGCAGTTCGGCATAGCCGGGCTCCAGGTCCATGAGATCGTAGAAACGGTCCACCAGGGCCTGCACCCTGGGCTCGCCGCCGATCCATTCATAGGGGGTCTGGGGGGCGTTGTTCTGGGATTCCTCTGACATGGCGAAAAGCGGCTGGCGGCTGAGTGAAACCCGCGATTGTCAGGCATGTGCCATGTCCGTGCCGGTACCGGTATCCGTGGGGGCCCCGGCACGCAGGAACCCGTACACCGCCAGCGCCGTGAGCACCGTGATGCCCGCCAGCACATCCAGCAAGATGCCAAAGGCCTGGCCATAGGCCGCCAGCACGGCGGGTGCAGACAGGCCGGGCAGCAGGGCCATGGCCTCGGCGATGTTCCCCGTCACCAGCAACTGCGCCGCGCGGCCGGTGGCATGCGCCGCCTGCACCGCCTGGGGCGCCTGAGCTGCCAGGGCCGACAGACGCCATGCCAGCAATGCAGCCAGCCCCGCGCCCACCAGCGCCAGCGCCATGCCCTCGCCCGCCACGCGCACCGTGCTGAAAATGCCCGTGGCCATGCCGGCGCGCTCGCTGGGCACCACGCTCACGGCCAGGCCATCCATCAAACCCCAGGGCAGCCCGATGCCCAGGCCGATCAGCAGCAGCGGGGGCGCCATCTGCGCAAAGGCCGTGCCCGGCGCGCACCCGCCCAGCCACAGCAGGCCCGCCGCGCACACCAGCAGCCCCGCCAGGCACAGCAGCGCGGCCGAAACCCAGCGTGTGAGCCAGCCCGCCAGCAACGGCACGAACAGCATGGGCAGGGACAGCACAAACATCAGCTGCCCCGCCTGCAGCGGCCCCATGCCCTCCACGCCGATGAAGCGCACCGGCAGCAGCACCAGCAGCACCACGAAGGCATAGGCCGGCGCACCCGCCAGCAACTGCACTCCCACGAAACGCGGATAGCGAAACAGCGACAGGTCCAGCATGGGCTGCCCCGTGCGCTGCTGCACGCGCCGCTCCACGGCCACAAAGGCCGCCAGCGCCAGCGCGGCACCGGCCAGCGGCAGCAGCGCCGCCCCGCTGGACCAGCCCGCCTCCGGCCCCTGCAGCACGCCCCAGGTCAGCAGCGCCAGGGCTGCGGTGAACAGCAGCGCACCGGCCCGGTCCAGCCGCTGCGCCTTCGGGTTGCGCGACTGAGGCATGCAGCGCAGCCCCAGCACCAGCGCGGCCAGCGCCACGGCGGCCACGCAAAGCACCACGCCGCGCCAGCCCGCCACGCCCAGCAACCAGCCCGACAGCAACGGCCCGAAGGCCAGGCCCACGCCGAACGACGTGCCCACGCCACTGAAGGCACGCATGCGCGCCGTCCCGTCGAACACCTGGGCCAGCGCCGCCGTGCCGCCCGCCAGCGCGGCCGCCGCGCCCAGGCCCTGCAGCGCACGCAGCAGGTTGAACACGACAATGGCCCCCTGCCCGCCCAGGCAGGCCTGGGCCAGCGCACTGAGCAGCACCACGCCCAGCCCGGTCAGGAAAACGCGCCGCCGCCCGTGCAGATCGGCCAGCGCGCCGGCCGCCATCAGCGTGGCGCCAAAGCTCAGCATGAAGGCATTCGTCACCCAGTTGAGCGCCAGCGGCCCGCCGCCCAGCGCCTCGCGCAGCGCAGACAGGGCCACGGCCGGCCCGGTAAAGCTCAGCGGCATCGCCAGCGCCGCAAGGCACACCGACAACAGCACCCAGACCGGGGACGCACGCGGTCGCGCTGTACCGTGGAGCGCACCCGGTGCGCGGGAGGAAGTCAGGCAGGAGGACATGGTTGGCAAGGCTTTCGCAATTTCCCGGCCGCACATGGCCAGGCATGCATGAACGATAAAAGCGCTGCAATGCCGTGAAAATAGGCGACAGACTCCCCACACTCCCAACCCCAGGTTGGCAATCGACATGGACAGCTTCAGCGGACTCGAATCCTTTGTGCGTGCAGCCGACCTGCTGAGCTTTGCCGAGGCCGGGCGCGCCCTGGGCATCTCGGCCTCGGCCGTCGGCAAGAACGTGGCGCGGCTGGAACAGCAACTGGGCCTGCGCCTGTTCCAGCGCACCACGCGCCAGGTACGCCTCACGCAGGAAGGCGCACTGTTCCACGAGCGCTGCCGCCGCATCCTGGATGAACTGCACGATGCGCGCGCCACCATGCAGGCCGCCGCCGAGGCGCCGCGCGGGCGGCTGCGCGTGAGCCTGCCCACCATCGGCTACCGCTTCCTGCTGCCCGTGCTGCCCGAGTTCCAGGCCCTGTACCCGGAGGTTGACCTGGACCTGGACTTCAACGATCACCTGGTGGACGTGGTCGAGGCCGGCCTGGACGTGGTCATCCGCAGCGGCGAACTGGCCGACTCACGCCTGGTCGCGCGCCGGCTGGGGCCGTTTCGCTTCATCCTGGCCGGCTCGCCCGACTACCTGGCGGCACGGGGCATACCGCAATCCCCCGCCGAGCTGGCACAGCACAGCTGCCTGCGCTACCGCTTCCTGAGCAGCGGCAAGCTGGAGGAATGGGTGCTGCCCGGCATGCCGCCCCACCTGCCCGCCGCCCTGGTCTGCAACAACATGGAAGCCATGCTGGGCGCGGCCGTGGCCGGCATGGGGCTGGCCTATATGCCGGACTTCCTGGCGCGCGATGCACTGGGGCGTGGCGAGCTGCAGCGGGTGCTGGCGGAGGACCTGACGCACACGGGGCAGTTTTCGGCGCTGTGGGCGTCGAGTCGGCAGTTGTCGCCTAAGGTGAGGGCGTTTGTGGATTTTGTGGGGGGGAGGTTGTTCAAGGAGTCTTGAACGGGGCCGTCCCCTGCTGTTGCTCGTTCTTGTCCCTGGTGTTGCTCGTTTCTGCCCCTGCCGGGTGGTTGTCTTTCGAGGCCGGGTCTCGGCCCGGCGGCCGACCTACTTTCCTTTGTTTCGCCAAAGGAAAGTAGGCAAAGCAAAGGCGACCCGAATGTCCGCGACCCTCCGCTTCGCTGCGGGCAACCTGCGTCGTGGCGGTTGCGGGGTTCGCTGCGGAACTCGCTGCGTTCACTTCGTGAACTCCGCTCAGACAACCGCAGCGAGTCAGATCACGAAGCAGTCCTGTCCTTCGGCAGGACTGCAACCCCGCAACCACCACGCCGCAGGCGCTGACATACGGGGAGTTTGCCCGGGCCTTCGCTTCGCTCGGCCCCTGGTTTGAAGCCGAACGCAGTGATGGCGCCGGCTGTTGGCTGTTGGCTGTTGGCTGTTGGCTGTTGGCTGTTGGCTGTTCCCCAGCCTCCCCCCCTTCTGCCCACGCCTGCGTTGGGCGGGATGCGGGGTGGCAAGCCTGCCGAAGGACAGGCTTGCTTCGTTGTCTAGCTCGCCGTGATGTTTGAGTGAAGCGCGCAGCGCGTAACGAGTTTCACGGCGCACCCCGCATCCCGCCCAACGCAGGTCGCCCCGTAGCGAAGCGAAGGGGTCGTGGGCAGTTTGGGGCGCGCTTCTTTGCCTACTTTCTTATCGCGCGATAAGAAAGTAGGTCGGCCGCCGGGCCGAGACCCGGCCTCGAAAAGAAACCGCCCGGCAGGGGCAAAAAACAGAACACAAAGACTACTCAGCCACCTGCCTCAACGTATCCATCACAGGCCTCCTCAACACCTCCCGCAACGCCCACCACCCCGCCATCCAGGCCAGCAAGGCCCCGGCAACAGCCCCCGCCAGCGGAGCCCACCAGGGCACGGTCCAGTTGAACTCGAACACCCAGCGCGCCAGGGCCCAGCCCACGGCCCCCGCCGCGCAGCTGGCCAGGAAGCCCGCCAGCAGGCCCACGCCCGCCAGCTCGGCGCGCTGCACCTGCGCCAGCAGCCGGGCCTGGGCACCGACGGCGCGCATGATGGCGTACTCGCGCGCGCGCTCCTCGCGCGTGGCGGTGACGGCGGCGAAGAGCACGACCAGGCCGGCGGCCAGGGTGAAGCCGAAGAGGAATTCCACCGCGCGTATCACCTGGTCCAGCACGCGCTGCACCTGGGCCAGCGTGGTGCTCAGGTCCACGTTGGTGATGTTGGGAAACTCGCGCACCAGGGCGTTGTCGAAGCCCGCCACGTCGGGCGCGCGGTAGGCGGCCAGGTAACTGACGGCCACGTCGTCCAGGTGGTCCACGGGATAGATGACGAAGAAGTTGGCCCGCATCGATCCCCAGTCCACCTTGCGCAGGCTGGTGATGCGCGCCTCGCTGGGCACGCCGCCCACGTCGAAGCCCAGCGTGTCGCCGAGCTTGAGGCCCAGGGTCTCGGCAATGCCGTCCTCCACGCTGATCTCGCCCTTGGCGCCAGGTGTCCAGGTGCCCGCCGTGATCAGGTTGTGTGCGGGCGCCTGCGCCGTGGTGGAGAGGTTGAACTCCCGGTCCACCAGGCGCTTGGCGCGGTCTTCGCTGAAGTCGTCGGGGCTGACCGGCTTGCCGTTGACGGTGACCAGACGCCCCCGGATCATGGGGAACCAGTCATAGGAGGTGACGCCAGCCTTGGCCAGCGCCGCGCGGAAACCGTCGGCCTGCTCGGGCTGCACGTTGATGACGAAGCGGTTGGGCGCATTGGCCGGCGTGGCCTGGCGCCAGCTGCCGATGAGGTCGGTGCGCAGCAGCACCAGCAGCATGAGCGCCAGCAGCCCCACGGCCAGGCTGCTGATCTGCACCACAGCATAGGCGGGGCGCGCGGCGATCTGGCGCGTGGCCAGCACCAGCCAGCGCGGCGCCGTGCTCTCGTGCACCAGGCGGCGCAGCACCTGCACGGCCAGCCAGCCCAGGGCCGCGAACAGCAGCACGGCCACGGCAAAGCCGCCCACGGCGATCAGGCCCAGCTTGATGTCGCGGCTGGCCGCCAGCAGCAAGGCCGCAAAGCCTGCCACGCCCACGGCCAGCACCACCACCGAGGCAGGCTTGAGCGCGCCCAGGTCGCGGCGCATGACGCGCAGCGGCGGCACGCGCGCCAGCTGCAGCACGGGCGGCAGGCCAAAGGCCAGCAGCAGGGTCAGCCCCATGCCCACGCCGAAGACCGCAGGCCACAGGCCCGGTGCGGGCAAGGCGGTTTCCACCAGCCCGGCCAGCAGCAGCACGAACACATGGTGAATGGCCCAGCCCAGCAGCACGCCCGCGGCGCTGGAGGCCAGGCCGACCAGCACGAACTCCACCGTATAGGCCCCTGCAATGCGCCGCTGGCTCTGGCCCAGCACGCGCAGCATGGCCGAGGCGTCGAGGTGGCTGTTGGCAAAGCCGCGTGCAGCCAGGGCCACGGCCACGGCCGACAGCAGCGCCGCCAGCAGGGCGACCAGGCTCAGGAATTTCTCGGCGCGGTCCAGCGTCTGGCGCATCTCGGGGCGGCCGCTGTCCAGCGACTCCACGCGCACGCCATGCACGCCGGGCGCCTTGGCCTGCTGCTCGGCCCAGACGCGGTAGCGCTGCACGGCCGGCTCGGAGCCATCACCCGCGCCGGCCACGGCCAGGCGGTAGGTGATGCGGCTGGCCGGCTGCACCAGGCCCGTGGCGGCCAGGTCGGCGGAGGTGATCATCACGCGCGGCGCAAAGTTCATGAAGCCTGCGCCCCGGTCAGGCTCGATGGAGATGATGCGCGCCACGCGCAGTTGGGCGTCGCCCAGCAGCAGCATGTCCCCCACGCCTATGCCCAGCGACTCCAGCAGCGGCGCATCGACCCAGGCCTCGCCCCGCGCCGGTATCTCGCGCGTGGCCCGGTCGGCCGCGCCGGGGGCATCGGCCACGCGCAGGCTGCCGCGCAGCGGATAGCCTTCGGGCACGCTCTTGAGCGCCACCAGGCGGCTCATGCCGCCTTGCGCGTCGCTGGCGCGTGCCATGGTCGGGAAGCTGGATGTCTCCAGGGCCTGCAGCCCTTCGGCGCGTGCGCGCTCGGCAAAGGCCGACGCCGTGGGGTTGTCGCCGACCACGACCACGTCGCCGCCCAGCAGCTGGCGCGCATCGCGCTGCAGCCCCGCCTGCAGCCGGTCGGCAAAAAAGCCCACCGAACTGAGCGCGGCCACGGCCAGCATCACGGCAACGATCAACAGGCGCAACTCGCCCGCGCGCAGGTCGCGCCACAGGGTGCGCCAACCCAGGGTCCATGCAGAAGATCCATTCATGCCGCGCAGATTAGCGCAGGCGAAGATGGGCATCCGGGCGCCACGGCTATTGGCACGGCCGTTCAGAACGATTGGCGCGGCCGTTCAGAACATCAGCCGCAGGCCCAGGTCCAGCCCGAGCGCGCCGGCCGGCTGCATGCCGCCCGTGGTCAGGTAGCCGGGCTGGGGCAGGATGGCCGGGTTGCTGACCACCAGCGGCGTCACGCCCATCACGCCCGGGTTGTTGCGCCCGTTGCCCACGCTGATGCGCGACACCGTGGCGTACAGCGCCGTGCGTTTGGACAGCGGGTGCACATAGCCCAGGGCGAGCTTGTTCACCGAGGAATCGCCGTCGGCCAGGCCCTGGCCGTTCCTGAACTGCACACGTGCATAGGAGGCGCGCAGTGCCCCCTGGCCCACGGGGATGTTCACGCCGGCCAGCACGCCCAGGTAGCGGTCGTTGATCGCGGCCAGCGTGCCGGCGTCGCGCCGCTCGTTGCGCACGCCGGACCATTCGCCAAACAGCTTGACCGGGCCGAAGTCATAGGAGCCGCCCAGGTTCAGCGACCGGATCTTTTCCGCGCCGGCGCCCGAGGTGCCCAGGGTGTTCTCGCCATAGCCCAGCGCCACATCGGCCGCCCCCATGGCCCAGCCGATGCGGGCACCCGCGTAGCGCCCCCGCTTCGAGCTGTTCTCGGGGAAGGCGTACATGGCCTGCCCGTAGACGCCGCCCAGGCCCGGCGGCAGGAAATAACCGATGGAGTTGCCTGCGCGCAGATAGGTGTCCGTGCCCGCCGACAGCCCGCCGCCCAGCAGGCCGCCCGTGGCCAGCGCGCGGGCGATGGCCAGGTTGCTGTTGACCACGGCGATCAGGTTGGTGCCCACGCCGTTGACGGTGAAGGGGTCGAAGGCCCAGTCGTTCAGAAACGAAGGCGTGTGGTCGCGCCCCATGCGCAGCTCGCCCAGGCGCCCGGACAGGCTGATGGTGGCGCGCCGCCCGAAGTTGAGCGCGCCGCCGCCCGTGTCATTGGCCACCGGCGCCTCCAGCCACAGGCCGGCCATGAGGCCGCCGCCCAGGTCCTCGCTGGCGCGTATGCCGATGCGGCTGGCCAGGTTGCCCGAGGGCGACAGTGCCCAGGTGCTTTGCCGCGCCGAGCGCGCGGGGCCCGCGTCCCAGGATTCGCTGCGCACGCTGTAGCGGCTGACGCCGGCGTCCATCACGCCGAACAGCGTGACCGAGGTGGGCGCCTGGGCGGCGGCCGCGCCTGCCAGACACAGCAGGCCCAGCGCGTGCAGGCCGCAGGGATGGGGGTGAAGTCGGGGCATGGGGGTCTCCTGTTCGTCGTGGGGCTGGCGCGGTCCTGCGCCACGAATCGACTCTAGGAAAGCCATCGCGCCGCTTCTTGGCAGTTCATGCCAACGGCTTTGCAATTCACGACATGCGCGGGTTGCCCTGGTCAGGGTTGCCATGGATTTGTCCCAACAAGGCAAATGCCTGTCCCCCAATGGCAAGTCCCGGGAAAGCGGGCTTTCGATACTGGATGCCAGAACACGGAACAAGGAGACACGGATATGAGACTGCCCCACGCCATCGCCACGCTGCTCACGGGCTGCGCCATCACCATCGCCATCGCCGGTACGGCCTGGAGCCGCCAGCCGCTCAGGCTCATCGTGCCCGCACCGCCGGGCGGCACCATGGACATCGTGGCGCGCGTCGTGGGCCAGCAGCTCGCATCTGAAACAGGCCAGGCCGTGGTGATAGACAACCGCCCGGGCGCAGGCGGCCTGCTGGGCATACAGACCCTGCTGCAGGCGCCCGCCGATGGGCAGACGCTGCTGGTGGGCGCAAGCAACCTGCTGGCCGAGATCCCCCATGTGATCAAGATGCCCTTCGATCCGCTCAAGGACCTGGTGCCCCTGGCCTCGCTGGCCCGCTCGGGCGTGGTGCTGGTGGCCGCGGCCAGCCAGCCCGCCCAGGACTTGCAGCAGCTGCTCGCGCAGCTCAAGGCACGCAAAGGCCAGACCAGCTTTGCCAGCTACAGCCCCGGCACCGTGTCGCACTACGCCGGCCTGATCCTCAGCGACAAGGCGGGCCTGGACCTGCAGCATGTGGGCTACGCGGGCTCGCCGCCGGCCGTGCAGGCCCTGCTGGGCGGCCAGGTGGACGTCATGTTCGACGGCATGCTGACCTCGGTGCCCCTGATCAGGGCCGGCAAGCTGCGTGCCTACGCGTTCTCCGGCCCCCGGCGTTCGCGCCACCTGCCCCAGGTGCCGACCACCGCCGAACTCGGCTACCCCGAGCTGCAGTTTCGCGGCTGGGTGGGCCTGATCGCGCCGGCCCGCCTGCCGCCCGAAACCATGGAACGCCTGCGCGCCGCCATCGGGAAAGCGGCCAGCGCGCCGGCCGTGCAGCAAAAACTCTCCGACGTGGGGCTGGAGCCCGAGGTGCTCACCGACACCGCCGCGCTGCAGCGCGAGACACGCCAGATGTCCGAGCGCAACGCCGGCATCGTGAAGAAATACCAGATCACCGCGAACTGACTTCCAGGGAAACACCGACCATGCAGATCCGACAGATCACCCCCGCCATCGGCGCCGAAATCTCCGGCGTCCATCTCGGCGATGCCGCACGCGACGCCGCACTGTTCGCGGACATCCGCGCCGCGCTGCTGACCCATCGCGTGCTGTTCTTCCGGGACCAGGACATCACGCGCGCCGAACATGTGGCCTTTGCCAGCCGCTTCGGCCCACTGGAGGACCATCCCGTGGCAGGCAGCGATCCCGAACACCCTGGCCTGGTGCGCATCTACCGCAGCGACGATCCGCACAGCTACGAAAACACCTGGCACTGCGATGGACTGTGGCGCCCCAACCCGGCCATGGGCGCGGTGCTGCGCTGCATAGAGTGCCCGCCGATCGGCGGCGACACCATCTGGGTCAACATGGTCAAGGCCTACGAGGAGCTGCCCGAGAGCATCAAGCGCAGCATCGACGGCCTGCGCGCCAAGGCCGGCATAGAGCACACCTTCGGTGCCGTGATGGCGCCCGAGGCGCGCGCGCGGCTGGCCAGCGAGCACCCGCCCGTGGAGCATCCCGTGGTGCGCACCCACCCCGAGACCGGCGAGAAGCTGCTGTTCGTGGGCGCGGGCTTCAGCACCCACTTCGTCAACTACAGCACGCCCGAGAACGTGCGCCACGGCATAGACAAGGCGCCCGGCGCCGCGCTGCTGATGAACTACCTGATCAGCCGCGCCACGATTCCCGAATACCAGGTGCGCTGGTCCTGGAAGCCCGGCGACGTGGCCGTCTGGGACAACCGCAGCACCCAGCACTACGCACTCAACGACTACTACCCGGCGCCCCGCCGCATGGAGCGCGCGGGCATCGTCGGCGACATCCCGCGCTGAGGCCCTGCACAGACTCTTTCCACCCCCCCCTCACCCCCCACCCACCGGAGCGTCCCATGAATTTTCTCGATGGCCACCTGTTCCCCGAAAACCAGCAGCCCCTGATCATCACGGCGGCCCCCTATGCGCCGGGCTGGCTGCCCGGCGATTTCCCCGAAGACATTCCCGTGACCATGCAAGAGCAGATCCAGAAGGCCGTGGACTGCTACAACGCCGGCGCCACCGTGCTGCACCTGCATGTGCGCGAGCTGGATGGCAAAGGCAGCAAGCGCCTGTCCAAGTTCAACGAGCTGATCGCCGGCGTGCGTGCGCGCGTGCCCGAGATGATCATCCAGGTGGGCGGATCGATCAGCTTTGCTCCCGAGACGGACGGCGCGGCCGCCAAGTGGCTGTCCGATGACACGCGCCACATGCTGGCCGAGCTGGAACCCGTGCCCGACCAGGTCACGGTGACCGTCAATACCTCGCAGATGAATGTGACGGAGCAGGCCGAGGACGCGGACTTCAGGGGCACCTCGCGCGAGAAGCCCGCCATCTTCGACGCCTACAAGGAGATGACCGTGCCCGCACAGCCCGGCTGGGCCGAGGAGCACATCCGGCGCCTGTCCGCCGTCGGCATCCAGAGCGCCTTCCAGTGCTACAACATCAACAGCTTCGAGTCCGTGGAGCGGCTCATGCGCCGGGGCATCTACAAGGGCCCGCTGGTGATGAACTGGGTGGCGATTGGCGGCGGCATGGACGCGCCCAGCATCTACAGCCTGGCCCACTTCGTGCGCGCCGTGCCCGATGGCGCCGTGCTCACCGTGGAAAGCAATGTGCGCAACGTGCTGCCCGTGAACATGATGGGCATCGCCATGGGCCTGCACGTGCGCTGCGGCACCGAGGACTGCCTGTGGAACCAGTCGCGCAGCGCCAAGGCCAGCACGGTCTCCCAGATCGAACAACTGGTGCGCATCGCGCGCGAGTTCGGCCGCCCCATCGCCACGGCGCAACAGGCGCGCGCCATCAGCAAGATTGGCGTGTTCTACGACACCCCCGAAGAGACATTGGCGGCCAACGGCTTCGCGCCCAACCGCAACGGCGGCAACCAGGGATTTCTGCGCAAGACCGCCTGACGCACTAGGCCTCGCCAACCCTTCCCTGCCCCCGCCTGCGCCAGTCCGAGACGCTGGCGCCGAAAGCGGCCCGGAACCAGTGGCAAAAGCCGCTGGGCGCGGCAAACCCCAGCAGGCCCGCCACCTCGCCCAGGGGCTGGCTACCGTCTTGCAGATGGCGCAGCACCAGTTCCCTGCGGAGGGTGTCGAGCAGCGCCGAGAAAGTCTGCCCCTCCGCAAGCAGGCGGCGGTGCAGCGTGCGGCGGTCCATTCCCAGCTGGCGTGCCACCTGCTGGGCCGTACAGCGGCCGCCCGGCAGCAGTGCAATGATCAGTTCCCTGCAGGCCGCCTGCATGCCTTCGCCCCGGCTGCGCAGCGCCTGCTCCAGATGGCTTCGCGCAAAGCGCGCAACGCCCGAGCCCTGCGCCTGACCGCATTCGCGCAGCAGTTGCAGATCCGCCAGGCGGCAGACCATGCCGTTGAAAGGCTGGTCAAACAAAGGGGTCACGCCGAAGAAGGCACGGTGGGCCGATGCATCGGCCGGTGCGCGGTGTGCGAAGCTGACCTGCTGCGGGCGCCACTGGGCGCCGATCAGCTCGCGCAGCACGCGAAACATCACGCCCACCGCCAGCTCCATGGACTGGCGCATGGCCATGCCCGCGATGGGTACCAGGTCCTGGCGCACCAGCACCCCGGAGCCCGCGTCCTCGATGCGTACGAACATGCCCGCACTCAGCAGCTTGAGGTAGCGGCACAGCGTGTCCAGCGCCTGGCGCGGCGTGGGCTCTTGCTGCAGCACAAGGCTGATGGGGCCCAGGTGGGACAGGCTGCGCCGCGCCGCCAGGCGCAGCGCGAAATCCTGCGTTCCCGTGGTGCGCGCGGCTACCTCCAGCAGCTCGCGCACGGCATGGATGGGAATCAGCGTCTCCGGGTCGTCGAGCAGGCGTGCCGACAGTCCCGCCGCGCGCACAAGGACGGCGGGATCATGGCCCAGGCTTTTCACCAGGTCGGCATAGCCATGCAGGCTGGCACTGCGGATAAGGCCGCAGGTGACGGGCCTGCGGCCTGCGGCCACGGTGCCGATGGCATGGAGCGCAGGGGTCTGCATGGCAGGTCCATTTCAGGGAATCAGCACCGTCGCGCCCGTGGTGCGGCGCGACTCCAGCGCCTGGTGCGCCTGGGCCGCATCGGCCAGCGCAAAGCTTTGCTGGGGCTCGCTGGCGATGCGCCCGGCCAGCACATGGTCGAACAGCTCGCGCGCCATCCCCAGCATGTGGGCGCGCGGCTGGATGTAGTGCACCATCGCGGGCCGCGTCATCCAGATCGAACCCTTGGCGGCCAGCAGCTGGGAGTCCACCACCACCGAGCCCGACGAGGTGCCGTTGCTGATCAGCCGGCCGCGCGGCTGCAGGCAGTCCAGCGAATCCATGAGCGTGTCCTTGCCCACCGAGTCATAGACCACGGGCACGCCCTTGCCGCCCGTGATCTCCATCACGCGAGCGACGGTGTTCTCGCGCGAGGTCACGATGACGTGGGCGCAGCCGTTGGCGCGCGCGGCGGCGGCCTTCTCGTCGGTGCTCACCGTGCCGATCATGGTCACGCCCAGGGCCCGCGCCCATTGGCAGGCGATCAGCCCCACGCCGCCGGCCGCCGCGTGGTAGAGGATGGTCTCGCCCCCCTGCAGCGGATGGACCTGGCGGAACAGGTACTGCGCCGTCATGCCCTTCATCATCAGCGTGGCCGCCGTGCGGTCGCTGATGCCGTCCGGCAGCGGGATCAGCACCTCGGCCGGCATCACGCGCACATCGCTGTAGGCGCCCTGCGGGCCCATCAGGTAGCCCACGCGGTCGCCGGGCCGCACTTCGGTCACGCCCTCCCCCACGGCCTCGACCACGCCCACGGCGTCCGAGCCCAGGCCGTTGGGCAGGGCCAGCGGATAGCGGCCCGTGCGGAAATAGATGTCGATGAAATTGACGGCGATGAAGCTGTGGCGCACGCGCGCCTGGCCGGGTCCCGGCGCGCCGGCCTCGGCATGCTCCAGCCTGAGCACCTCGGGGCCGCCGGTGGTATGAAAGCGTATGGCCTTTGCCATGGAGTCTCCTTGTGTAGCGCCTGGGTGGGGCGCCCTGCATCAGTTGAGCCGGATGTCGAAGTTCCGGACGATCTCGGCATTGCGCTCGAACTCGGCGCGCAGGTCGGTGGACATCTGCTCCAGCGAGCGATCGCCTTCGACGGGCTCGAAGCCCGTGCCCGCATAGCGTTCGCGCACGGCCTTGCGTGCGTTGACCCGGGCCAGCGCGCCGTGGATCTTCTCCAGCAGCGGGCGTGGCGTCTGCGCCGAGGCGAACACGCCGCTCCAGTTGCTGAAATCCACCTCGGGATAGCCCAGCTCGGCCAGCGTGGGCACCTGCGGGTAGTCGGGCAGCCGGCTCTTGTAGGCCACGGCCAGCAGCCTGACCTTGCCGCCCGCGATCAGCGGCTTGGAGGTGACCGATCCGTCGAACATCAGCGGGATCTGGTTGCCCATGACCTGGGCCAGCGCGGGCGCCGAGCCCGGGAAGGCCACATGCTCCATGTCCAGGTGGGCCCTTCTGTTGAGGATGGCGCCCGCGTACTGCGAGGCCGTGCCCTGGCTGTACGAGGCGAACGACAGCGTGCCCGGGTGGGCCTTCACGTAGGCGATGGCCTCGGCCCCGTCGCGCGCGGGAAACTGCGGCGAGGCGATGAACAGCATCACCGAGCGCGCCATCTGCGCCACGGGCCGCACGTCCTTCATGGGGTCGAAGCCGACCTTGAGCACATGGGGCACCTCGGTGAGGATGTTGGTCACCGTCACCAGCAGCGTGCTGCCGTCGGCCGGCTGGGACAGCATGTGCTTGACGGCGATGGCGCCACCGGCACCGGGCCGGTTCTCGACGATGACGGGCTGGCGTATCTCCTGCGCCAGCTGGTCGCTGATGATGCGCGCGAACACATCGATGGTGCCGCCGGGCGGCGCCGGCACGATGAGCCGGACCGGCTTGTCGCCGAAGGCGTGGGCGCCACCGGCCAGCAGCGAGGCGGCCAGGGCGATGGCCGTCCAGGGGGGCATGCGTTGCATCATGGGCTCCCGGTTCAGGCGGCCTTGCGCAGAAATCCCTGCTGGGCGCCATTGCGGTTGGGCGCGAAGCCGTTGGCCGCCAGCGTCTCGTCCACGGTGCCGTAGAACTGGCCGATCCGGCAGATTTCCCGCGCCTGTTGCGCCGTGGCGATGGGGCGGCCGAACTCGCGCGCGATGCGCACCAGCTGCTCGATCTGCGCCACCGTGCCCATCTTGGCCGTGCGGCGCTGGTTCCAGAGGTTGTCCTCCGTGCCGCAGCGCACATGCAGCCCCATGGCGATGCCCATCATGTTCACGGGCAGCACGTTGAGCACCGAGCTTTCCACGGTGAGCACGGCGCCGTCGGGCACGGCACGCACGAAGTTGGCCAGGCTGTAGATGCTGGGCGCGTCCATGCCGCCGCCAATCGCCACCCAGTTCATCACCAGCGGGCCTTTGTAGATGCCGCGGCGCATGAGCCGCTCCACCGACTCGAAGCTGTTGATGTTGTAGCACTGGAAGGCGCTCTGGATGCCGGCGGCCGACAGGCGCCGGATGTGCTCCTCGGCCCAGCCAGGCTGGGCGGGCACGGTCATCTCCCTGTAGGCATTGAAGACGGCCGGGTCCTCCATGGAGGTGCCGCGTATGTCGCGCGCATCGAACTGCTCCAGGAAATTCATCTGCGAGGTATTGATGGTCACCGTGACCTGGTCGGGCACGGGCTCCAGCTCGGCCAGCATGTGGCGCGTGTCGTCGGACAGCCACTTGGCGGCCGCGCCGTCCGTCTCGGGAGCAAAGCTGATCGATCCGCCCACCTGGATGATCATCTCGGGCACGCGCGCACGCACGCCGGCGATCAGCTCGTTGAACTTCGACAAACGCTTGCTGCCTTTGCCATCCAGCTCGCGCACATGCAGGTGCAGCACGGTGGCGCCGGCGTTGTAGCAGTCCACGGCCTTCTGGATCTGCTCGTCCATGGTCACGGCGATCTCGCCGGGAAAGTCCGAGGGCAGCCACGAGGGCGCATAGGGCGCGGCCGTGATGATCAGGGGCTGCTGGTTTTCGGGGAACAGGTGGCCGTCGAGAAAGTTCATGGCATGTCTCCTTGTGTCGTGATCGTGGTTCAGAAGGTCGGCGTGCCGACGATGCCCGCGCGCTCCATCTTCCGGTGGCTGGGCGGGTAGTCCATGGCCGCGTAGTGCTGGGTGGCGCGGTTGTCCCAGATCGCCACGCTGCCCGCCCGCCAGCGCCAGCGCACCTGGTACTCGGGAATGGCAGCCTGGCCGATCAGGTACTGCAGCAGGCCGGAGGCGCCCTGCGTGAAGTCCTGGCCCACGCGCACATTGGCGGGCGTATGGAAATTGGTGAAATGCGTGGTGAAGCCGTTCACGAACAGCACCTTCTCGCCGGTCTCGGGATGGGTGCGCACCACGGGATGCTCGGCATCGGGGTACTGGGCCTTGAGCGCCAGCCGCCTTTCGATGGGCATGGCCGCGCCGAACGTGCATTCGATGCTGTGGCGCGCGCGCAGCGGCGCGATCAGCGCCTTGACGGCGTCCGGCAGGCGTTCGTAGGCCAGCGCCATGTTGGCCCACAGGGTGTCGCCCCCCACGGGCGGGCATTCCACGCAGTGCAGCACGCAGCCCATGGGTGGCGCCTCGCGCCATGTGGCGTCGCAGTGCCAGGAATTCTCGTAGCGGTCGTTGGGCTGCTCGGGCGTCCTGTAGATGCGCACCAGGCCCGGATGCTCGGGGTCGCTGCCGGCCACCGGATGGTCCTCCAGCTCGCCGAAGCGCCGCGCAAAGGCCACGTGCTCGGCGCGCGCCAGGTCCTGATCGCGCAGGAACAGCACCTTGTGGCGCAGCAGCGCCGCCCGGATCTCCGAGAAAAGCGCGTCGTCGCGCACCGCGTCGGCCAGCCGCACGCCGAGCAATTCGGCGCCGATGGCGCATGTCATGGGCTCTATGCGCATGCCTGTCTCCTGTCATTGTTGTGAAGGCCCGTGGCGGCACGGTCCGCCCGGCGTGGGGCCGGTCTCTGCAATGTAGGAAAACCCGGTTCCGCGGACTATGCAAGCCATGCCATCCTCTTTGCATTTCGTGCCACCAGGCCACGGACTGACAGGAGGGCAAGCATGGTCACCATGGTGCGCGCGGCGGCCTTGACCCATTTTTCGGACGTCATGCGCGAACTGGGCGGCGACCCCGACAAGGCACTGCGCCAGGCCGGCCTGCGGCCCGCGCTGCTGCGCGAGCAGGACCAACTGATCGACGTGGCCATCGTCGCGCGCCTGCTGGAAGACGCGGCCCAGTCCACGGGCTGCGAGTCCCTGGGCCTGCGCATGGCCCGGCACCGCCAGCTGTCGAGCTTCGGCGCCGTGAGCCTGCTGCTGCTGCACCAGCCCACGCTGCGCCATGCGCTGGACACGCTGGTCGCGCACATGCACCTGGTCAACGAATCGCTGCTGATCCACCTGGAGGATGCAGGGGACATCGTCATCCTGCGCGAGGACTTCGTCCTGCACGGCGCCATGCGCCAGTCCGTGGAACTGGCCATGGGCGTGCTGTGGCGCATGTGCGAGGCATTGCTGCGCGAGCGCTGGCGGCCGCAGGGCGTCAGCTTCAGCCACGCGCCACCGGCCGACCTGTCCGAGCACCGCCGCATGTTCCGCTGCCGCATCACGTTCGGCGCCGAGTTCAACGGCATCGCCTGCCGCGCCTCAGACCTGGACGAGCCCAACCCGCTGGCCGACCCCGCGCTGGCGCGCTATGCGCTGCGGCTGGTGGAGGCCATGCCGGCCCACCGTGCCGCCTCCGTGGGGCACCAGGCGCGCAGGGTCATCTACCTGCTGCTGCCCTCGGGCAACGCCACCTGCGCAGGCGTGGCGCAGGGCATGGGGCGCAGCCTGCGCACGCTGCAGCGCGAACTGGACCGCGAGGGCCTGAGCTTCAGCGAGCTGCTGACCGAAGTGCGCCACGAGCTGGCCCTGCGCTACCTGGACCACCCCCACTACAGCGTGGGCCAGATCGCGTCCATGCTCGGCTATGCCAGCCACAGCGCCTTCACGCGCTGGTTCGCTGCGCAATTCGGTTGCGCGCCCGAGGCCTGGCGCAGCCGCGCGCAGGGACTGCCTCGCGCCTGACGCACCCAGCGTTCCTCGCGCACTTGTCGCACTTGACGCACCACCACGGCGCACCCCGCCCCTGCACGGTGCGGCGGGCGCATTGCGGTGCACGCTGTCTGCGCACCAGACAGCGTGCACCACGGGCAGGCACCGCGCCGCGGTGCTGGCACGGCACTTGCATTGGCTGCCCTGACCCGCTGGCCCTGGCCTGCGGCCCGCAAAACACTGGATGCGCAACGCAGGACGCCAGATGAACATCGTTGTGATCGGCCACGGCATGGTGGGCCACAAATTTCTCGAGCAGCTGCATGCCCTGGGCGTGGCAGACGCGAACGTCACCGTGCTGTGCGAGGAGCCGCGCGCCGCCTACGACCGTGTTCACCTGTCGGAATTCTTCTCCGGCAAGAGCGCCGAGGACCTGAGCCTGGTGGCGCCCGGCTTCTTCGAGGCCAGCGGCTTCACGCTGCGCCTGGCGGCCAGGGCGGCAGCCGTGGAGCGGCGCGAGCGCACCGTGACCACGGCCGATGGCGAAATCATCCCCTACGACAAGCTGGTGCTGGCCACAGGCTCGGCGCCCTTCGTGCCGCCCGTGCCGGGGCGCGACCGGCCGCACTGCTTTGTCTACCGCACCATCGAGGATCTGGAGGCCATGCAGGCATCGGCCGCGCGCTCCAGGACCGGCGTGGTGGTGGGCGGCGGCCTGCTGGGCCTGGAATGCGCCAAGGCCCTGCGCGACCTGGGCCTGGAGACCCATGTGGTCGAGTTCGCCCCGCGCCTGATGGCCGTGCAGGTGGACGACGGCGGCGGCCGCGTGCTGCGCAGCAAGATCGAGGACCTGGGCGTGCAGGTGCACACGGGCCGCAATACGCTGGAGATCACCGACGGCGCCACGGCACGCCACCGCATGGTGTTTGCCGACGGCACGCACCTGGAGACCGACATGATCGTCTTCTCCGCCGGCATCCGCCCGCGCGACGAGATCGCCCGCCAATGCGCCCTGGCCATAGGCCCGCGCGGCGGCGTGGCCGTGGACGACCATTGCCGCACCAGCGACCGCAGCGTCTACGCCATTGGCGAATGCGCCTCCTGGCGCGAGCAGACCTTCGGCCTGGTGGCACCCGGCTACGACATGGCGCGCGTGGCGGCCCGCCACATTGCGGGCGAGGCCGAGGCCGCCTTCGGCGGGGCCGACCTCAGCACCAAGCTCAAGCTCATGGGCGTGGATGTGGCCAGCATCGGCGACGCCCAGGGCAAGACGCCGCGCAGCCGCAATTACCAGTTCATCGACGAGCGCAAGCAGGTCTACAAGAAGATCGTGGTCAGCGAGGACGGCCGCCAGCTGCTGGGCGCCGTGCTGGTGGGCAATGCCGATGAGTACGGCACGCTGCTGCAGATGACGCTCAACAGCATCGCCCTGCCGGAGGAGCCGGAGTTCCTCATCCTGCCCTCCAGCGACGGCAAGGCCAAGCCCGGCCTGGGCGTGGACGCCCTGCCCGACACGGCGCAGATCTGCTCGTGCAACAACGTCACCAAGGCGCAGATCTGCGCGGCCGTGGGCGAAGGCGCCTGCACCATGGCCGAGCTCAAGTCCTGCACCCAGGCCGGCGCCACCTGCGGCGGCTGCGTGCCGCTGGCCACCCAGGTCATGAAGGCCGAGATGGCCCGGCGCGGCATGGCCGTCAACAACCATGTCTGCGAGCATTTCCCGCACTCGCGCCAGGAGCTGTACCACCTGGTGCGCGTGGGCGGCATCAAGACCTTCGACGAACTGCTGCACCGCCATGGCAAGGGCCTGGGCTGCGATGTCTGCAAGCCGCTGGCGGCCAGCATCCTGGCCTCGTGCTGGAACGAGTTCGTGCTGCAGCCGCAGCTGGCCAGCCTGCAGGACAGCAACGACTACTACCTGGGCAACATCCAGAAGGACGGCAGCTACTCCGTGGTGCCGCGCATGCCCGGCGGCGAAGTCACGCCGGACGGCCTGATCGCCGTGGGCCAGGTGGCCAAGAAATACGGCCTGTACACCAAGCTCACGGGCGGTGCCCGCGTGGACCTGTTCGGCGCCCGCGTGGAGCAGTTGCCGCTGATCTGGGAGGAGCTGATTGCCGCCGGCTTCGAGTCCGGCCATGCCTACGGCAAGTCGCTGCGCACCGTCAAAAGCTGCGTGGGCTCCACCTGGTGCCGCTACGGCGTGGACGACAGCGTGGGCCTGGCCGTGCAGTTGGAAAACCGCTACAAGGGACTGCGCGCGCCGCACAAGATCAAGTTCGGCGTCTCGGGCTGCACGCGCGAATGCGCCGAGGCCCAGGGCAAGGACGTGGGCGTGATCGCCACCGACAAGGGCTGGAACCTCTACGTCTGCGGCAACGGCGGCATGAAGCCGCGCCATGCCGAGCTGATCGCCTCCGACCTGTCCAAGGACAGGCTGCTGCAGCTCATCGACCGCTTCCTGATGTTCTACGTGCGCACGGCCGACCGCCTGCAGCGCACCAGCACCTGGCGCGAAAACCTGGAAGGCGGCCTGGACTACCTCAAGGACGTGGTGGTCAACGACAGCCTGGGCCTGGGCGCCGAACTCGAGGCCCAGATGCAGCATGTGGTGGACACCTACCAGTGCGAGTGGAAGACCGCCGTCACCACGCCCGAAGTGCGCCAGCGCTTTCGCAGCTTCATCAACAGCGACCAGCCCGACGAGCACATCGTCTTCGTGCAGGAGCGCGGCCAGATCCGCCCGGCGCGCAGCGAAGAGCGCAGCGAGGCCCTGGTCTGATCCAGGCCTGATCCCAGCCCGCACCCATACCACCGACAAGGCACCGCCATGACACACCCCGCCCAAGAACAGTGGATGCCCGTCTGCGCCACCCGCGACATCGTCCCCGACACGGGGGTCTGCGCCCTGGTCGAAGGCCGGCATGTGGCGGTCTTTCGCCTTGGCGAAGACCGCTTCTACGCCATAGACAACGTGGACCCGCGCTGCGGCGCCAGCGTGCTCGCGCGCGGCCTGGTCGGCAGCCTGGGCGAGCGCGTCGTCGTCGCCTCGCCCATCTACAAGCACCACTTCGACCTGGCCACCGGCGAATGCCTGGAAGCGCCCGAGCACTCTGTGCGCGCCCATGCGGTGCGCAATGAGAATGGGCAGTTGCTGGTCGCGCTGCACTGAGGTCTCGGTCAGATCAGCATGGGGAGGGGTTCCCCACGTCCCGTGATGGCGCGGTAGAGCCATCTGCCTTGCATTCCACCTTTGCCAGTCGGGCATCATTGCCGCCTCGACAAATGCATGAGGGTGGATATGAACGCAGGGAATCCGGACGCCGCAGCCCACAACGCGGGCGACGAACACAGCTACGCAGATTTTCTCCACGGCCTGCAGGCCCGATTCGAGGCCAGACTCAAGGAGGGCGGCGACCAGGTCTTCGACACCACGGCCACCGGCCTGTTCGACGACTATCTGGCCGCCCTGCCTGCCGAACTGCGCCAGCGCCATACCTGCAGCTGCTGCCAGAATTTCGTGCGCCGCTTTGGCGGCCTGGTCACCCTTGCGGCCGACGGCCGCCAGACGCCGCTGCTGTGGGGCGATGATGCGCCCGGCATCCACCGTGCCGGTGTGGCGGCCATGGCCGCCGCCGTGCGCCGCGCCACCGTGCGTGGCGTCTTCCTCGCCACCCCTGCCGTGTGGGGCCGGCCCCAAGCGGGCGGGCATCCGCACATGCACGTCACGGTGCCGCAGGCGCTGCAATTCAAGCGCACGCTGCTGACCGCAGGCCAGAAGATGGCGGAAAGGCGCGAAGACTTCAGCACCATGGAGCGCGCCCTTGGCGACTTCCACAGCGACCATGTGGCCACCGCCTTGCAGCTGCTGCGCTCCGACCAGCTCTACAGCGCCGAACGGGTGCTGGGCCAGGCCGAGTTCCTGCACCAGTTGCACACGGACCGCGCCCAGGCCAGGAGCCCGCAGGCAGCCGACAACATTCTTTGGCGCGCCATTGCCTCGGCGCCGGCCGGCTTCTGCCATCCGCGCAGCTCCATGATCGGCACGCTGCTGGAGGACATCGCGGCGGGCAAGAGCTACGCCGACGTCTCGCGCGCGTTCGCCGCAAAAATGCACCCGCTGCGCTACCAGCGCCCGCAGGCGGCACCCACCGCCGGCGGCATTGCGCAGGCAGAGAAAGTGTTCGAGCAGCTGGGCCTGGCACCTGCCCTGCCGCGCCGGATGGCCCGATTCGAGGAAGTGCCCAAGACCTGGACGCCGCGCAGGCGCGAGCCCGCCCCACGCACGGGCAGCGGTCTTTTTGCGCATGTTCTGCCCAAGGGCGCCGCACAGCCCAAGTCAGGCATGGCCACGCCCGCCATCACCATGACGCTGCAGAAATTCGTGCGCACCATCATCCCCACGGCCGAGCAGATCGAGGTACAGATCCGCGCCACGGCCAACCCCTTCATCGGCATCACCACGGCGGTGAACGAAGACGCGCCGCGCCTGTTCCAGTGGGACCATCCGTTCTCCTGGTATGTGTGGAGCGGCGGCTCCCCCGCGGCCCAGTTCGGCCTGAGTGAAGGCTGGGTCAGCGTGGCGGGCATCACCCGGCTGCCGGCCCGCTGGGACGATGACGGCGAACGCTTCAAGCACCAGGGCGACGGCATCATCTTGCTGCTGGACGGCGCGCGCGAAACCCGCAACGTGGGTGCCGCGCTGTTCCCCAGCCTGCTGCGCGCCGAGCTGCACGGCGTGCGCGCCACGGTGGAGGCGCACTCCAACGCAGTCACCATGGCCGGCCTGGCCGAAGGCTCTGCCGTGGGCATCGACCTGCGCGACCAGGGCAATGCCTATCCCGCATCGCTGCGAGTCGTCTCGAATGGATGGACCCAGGCCTACACGATCGATCGCTGGGACTGAGCGCGGCGATCCGCCCTCCCTCTCGGCAGACGCCTGCCTATGATGGCGCTCTGCCGATCCTCCGATATGCCCCTGGCGCCCTCACCATCCATGAACTACCGCATTGAAGACCACGTCCCCGCCGTCCAGGACTACATCCAGATCCGGCTGGCTGCCGGCCTGAGCCGCAAGTCGCCCGAGGCGGCCGCCATCGGCCTGAAAAACGGCCTGTTCAGCGTGGTCGTCTATGCCGATGCAACACCGGTTGGCATAGGCCGCGTGATCGGAGACGGTGGGTGCTTCTTCGAAATCGTGGACATCGCTGTCATCCCCGAGCACCAGAAAAAGGGCCTGGGCCACCTCATCATGCAGCGCCTGATGCAGTACATCCACGGCAATGCCCTGCCCACGGCCTATGTCAGCCTCATGGCCGACCACGGCACGCCGGAGTTCTATCGCCGCTATGGGTTCGAACCCTCCCTGCTGCCCAGGAAGGCGGGCATGTCCTTGCGCATTGTTTGACTGCAGAGGCCCGATCTAGACAGAGATGAACAACAAACTGAGAGCAGCGGCAGTGATCGCCACAGCGTTTTTGGCCGTGGCCTTCCTTGTGCCTGCGCCGAAAAGTGTGCCGCTCACCGAGCGCTATCCCGGTCCGTGGAAAACTGATTTCAGCCGAGACATCGCCATCGCGCTGGGCAAGAACCAAGCTATCGGCTGCGTGCAATTCCAATACCGGGAGAGCCGCCTGGACCCAGGCGAGTACCTTGTGTACTGCAATGATCGGGGCATGTGGAGGTCCTACCTGGTCTGGATCCCGTCGCAGAAGATCACCGGGCCGCACATGATTGATGCATCGATTCCGCCGTGACAGAAGAATCCGCACTGGCGTGCAAGATGGCGCTGCCTTGAGTTCAGCCACGTCCCATGCCGGCGGCGCGGCACCATCAAATCCGCCTAACAGGGCGCCCGAAAACGCCCGCCCTGCGGGCTCAGGCGTAGAAGGACAGCAACGCCAGGCACACGATGACCACGATGGCCGCCGTGATGAGCATCACCCTGAAGCCGCCGTCGCTGCTGCGCAGCAACCGCAACTCCAGCAGGGCCGCGCCCACCCGGGCCATCCAGAAACAAAGCAGTTCCACCATGGGCGCAGCATAAGCGGCCCGGCAGATCAGGTGCGGGGCGTGGAAAATGCCGGCGAGCGCCTGGGCATCGCAGGCCATCGAGATGTCGTGAAGCCCGTTACCCACAGGGAGGTTTATGGAACAGATTCGGGAACAGTCAGCTGGCAGCAGGCCAGCCACAAAGAGGAAAAGAATCCTCATGGTCTGCACAGGGAACATCTGCCGCAGCCCCACGGCCCATGGCGTGCTCGAGAAAATGGTGGCCGACGCGGGCCTGGCTGACCGCATCGAAGTGGACTCCGCAGGCACGCACGACTACCACGTGGGCGAGGCACCCGACCGCCGCTCCCAGGCCCATGCCGCGCGGCGCGGCTATGACCTTTCGCAGCAACGCGCGCGGCAGCTGCGGGCCGAGGACTTCACGGCATTCGACCAGGTGCTGGTGATGGATGGCGCCAACGAATCTGCAGCGCGCAGGATCTGCCCCGAGTCCGAATGGCACCGCGTACAGCGGCTGACGGACTTCTGCACCGAGCACACCGCGCGCGAAGTGCCCGACCCCTACTACGGCGGCGACCGGGGTTTCGAGGACGTGCTGGACCTGGTGGAAGACGCCTGCGCGGGGCTGCTGGCCACGCTGGGCATGGCGCCGCGCAAGGGTTGACAGGCCACGGCACCGCTTGCGCATGCGAACCCTCATTCTTTGCTTCGGCATCCTGGGCACGCTTGTGTTCGGCGCAGCCTTCGCCCTGTCGTTTTCCTCGCCATTGCTGGTCGAGAGCCTGGGCAAGGAGATCATCCGCATCGAGATCGAGCGCAGGCTGGGCACCCAGCTGGATACGCTGACAGGCTCGCGCATGGCGGGCCTGGCCCAGAAGGCGCTGGGCAGGACAGATAGCGAGATCGCCGCAGTGCGGCGCGAGATCGAGGCCGGCATTCCCGACAAGGTGGCCTCGGTCATGACCGACATGCGCCGTGCTGACTGCGAATGCCGCAAGCGCAATGCCGTCTACACGCAGCAGCGCCAAGCCACCCAGCTGGCATCGCTGATCCAGATGCGCGCCCGGCTGGTGGAATTCATCGAGTCGGCCTACCACCAGACCACGGCCAGCCTGCTGCGGGAGTTAAGGATCTTCACTGCGTCCAATGCGCTGGTGTTTCTGGCCCTGACCGGCGTGACGGCGCGACGCAGGCGGGCGGGGCTGCAGCTGGCACTGCCCGCCATCGCGCTGCTGTGCGACATCGCATTCAACCGGGCACGCCTGTGCACACGGGCCATCAACGGCCTTGCGTCGTCTTTTGGTTCGACATTCGAAGTCTTGCCTTGTTGAGCCCAAGGCCCACCTTGGCCCGGTAACTGCCCCGATCACAGCAACGGCACGACCTCCATAGCCCTACCCACCCGCCACCACAATCCGCCCCTTGCCCGCACCTTGGCCGCGTCGGCACCGAAGGTGTGCGCATGCTGCGGCAATGGATGCGGGGAGATACCGGTGAATCGCCAAGCCTGGATCTGGGTCATGAGCTGGTGGTGCGACAAAGCAATTGACTGGCTGATGCCTGCATATCCATTCGCATATTGAGATAGAGTTCGGCGGCTTGGCCATTCCCGCCCAAGCCCTTCTTCTCCACTGCACCTGTGCAATGGAGATTTTTCATTTCAATCCATCTTCAAAGAACATGAACACCATTGCATTGGGAGGACGCCTGCGGCCGCTAGGCGCAATACGGACTCGCCGGATCATGGCCGCCTTTCTGGCTGCGAGCGCTGTACTGTGTGTGCCGAACGGAGTATCGGCGGCCGAGAACGATGCACTATCTGCCTCTCTGGCCGCATTCGGTGATGCCGCTGCGGCAAGACGCCTGGAGGACCAGATCGCGGATCTTGTGAAAAAGCGCAATCAGGCGGGCATGACCAAGCTGGTGGGGCAGATCGCGCAGAACGATGGGGCTTTCATGGAAAAGATGGACAGCCTGACGCAGGCCAAAAATCGCGTTCCTGATCCTGAAATGACCAGGATTGCCATGGCCCTGGGCCCTTGCCACCATGCCGGTTTTCTTCTCAGGAAAATGGCCTTCGCCCTTGCCGATGGTCAGGCGAAGCCCATCATTCGCAATGGGGTGATCATGATTGACGGCACGCACATGGACGATATGTATGCCGAGCAAATGTCGCGCTGTGAAAGGCTGGCCAAGCAGCCCATGCGGAAAATCAAGATAGGTTCCATGTGCTCCGTCAATGGCTCGGGCTGCGACGAGGACCCGGATATGGATTGAAGAGGCCGAGCGCTGAAAAACGAAAGCAAGAAGAGAAAAGGCCGGGTCTGCCGCCCGGCCTTTGGTGACCGCCCCGGCGGTGACTTTTGGTTCGGCATTCGAGGTCTTGCCTTGTTGAGCCCAAGGCCCCACCTGCCCCGGCAACTGCCCCGATCACAACGGCGGCATAGCCCCCAAATCCCTACCCGCCCGCCAGCACAATCCGCCCCTTGCCCGCGCGCTTGGCCGCGTACATGGCCTCGTCGGCGCGCTGCAGGAGCTGGGTGGCATCTTCCCGGGAGGCATTGAGGGCGATGCCCATGCTGGCGCCGACCTGCACGGTGGCACCGCTGTGCAGACGGATGGGCTGGCGGATGGCGGCCAGGCAGCGCTGCATGATCTGCCGGGCGTCGTCGGCCGAGGCCAGTTCGTCCAGCAGCAGCACGAATTCGTCTCCGCCCAGGCGGGCGACGCAGTCGGTTTCGCGGGCCTGGGTGGTGAGGCGGCGGGCGATGATGCGCAGCACTTCATCGCCGGCGTCGTGGCCTTCGGTGTCGTTGACTTGCTTGAAGCCGTCCAGGTCCATGAAGCAGACGGCCAGCTGGCCGGGGCCGCTGGCCTGGGCCAGCGCGCGCTGCAGCCGCGCCTGCAGCGCGCGGCGGTTGGCCAGGCCGGTCAGCACGTCGTGCAATGCCTGGTGCTGGGCCGCCTGCTCGCCGCGCTTGAGGGCGTCGATGTCCACGAAGACCCATATCGATTCGCCATCGGCCAGGCCTGCGCCGCTGACATCGACCCAGAGCAGGCTGCCATCGCTGGTCTGCAGCTGCATCTGGGCGTGGCATTTGCCGCTGGAGCGCAGTGCGCCATAGGCCAGTTCGCCGGAGCGTTCGTAGGTTTCCTCGTCCGGGTAGAGGATGCGCGCCGAGTGGTCCAGCAGCTCGCCGGCCGGGCGCTTGAGCATGCGCTGCAGGGCCTGGTTGGTCCACAGCAGCCGGCGCTCGCGCAGGCGGGCGATGCCGATGAGGTCGTTGTCCATGAACAGTTCCTGCTGGCGCAGCAGCTCGGCGAGCCGGATGCGCGCCACGCGTTCGCGCTGCTGCAGCAGATAGAGGCTGACCGAGCCCAGCGCGATCAGCGCGATGCTCAGGCCCGTGAGCGCCCAGGCACGCCAGGCCGATGCACGCCACCCCGCCAGGTAGCTTTCCGTGCCCAGGCCGGTGAAGACGGTCAGTGGATAGCCGGCCAGGCGCTGGTAGGCCGTGATGCGCTCCACGCCATCAAGCAGCGTGGGCGTGATGTACCAGCCAAGCTCCCGGTCATCGGCCAGGGCCCGGTGGTACTCGCCCGAGACTTCCGAGCCGCCGATGCCGGCCATGGGCTGGGGATCGCCTGCCGCGTAGCGGGCCACCAGCAGATCCTTGTCCGAACGCAGTGCAATGGCGCTGTCGGGCCCGAAGGCCTGGCGGCGGAACAGCGACTGGAAATGCTCGGCCGCGACGACCGCGTAGACGATGCCCTGGAAATCCCCGTCGCCGGATTGCAGCCGCCGCGCCAGCACGATGGCCCATTTCTTGAAGGAGTGGCTGACCAGCGGGTCGGAGACCACCATGCGGTCGGTGTTGCGCGCCCGGTCGAAGTAGCCTCGCTCGGCCACGGAAAATGCCGGCTCCTCCTCGTTCGCACTCTGCAGGACCTGGCCATTGGCGTCGGTGACGCGCAGCGCCGTGACAAAGGGAACGAGGGCGCGCTGTTCCTGCAGGATTTCATAGAGGGCCAGCGCCGCCACGTCCGCGCCTTCCAGACTCCGGCTGCGGTAGCGGCCCGCGACGGTGGCCAGGGCGTTGTCCACCAGCCGCATCTCGGCGTTCAGCTCCAGGCTCAGGCTGCGGGCCTGGTTCCGGGTGACGGCCACGCCCAGGTCCAGGTCGGCCTGGTGGTTGGCGCGCAGGCTCAACCAGGTGGCCAGGCCCAGCAGGCCGGCCACCAGCAGGTTGCCGAGCACCAGGCGCAGGAGCACCTTGTCGGAAAGAAGCCTCTTCATGGCGCCGGGTGTCCCTTTCCTACTTGCTGGATGGGCATCGGGGTGGATGGACCGGCCCATTTTTAGCACAAGGCAGGAGCACTCCATGCCAGGTCGCACGCCATGGCAGCGGCGCCTTTCGGCGCTGCGCCCGGCCCCCCTCAGGGCATGCGCCAGCTCAGGCCCGCGTACACGGCCCGGCCATCTCCGGGAAAGTAATAGGCACCGTCCACGCCGCGCACATTGGCCTGTACTGCCGTGGTCGCGGCATAGCGCCGGTCGGTCAGGTTGCGGCCTTCGACGAACCAGCTCCAGCCATCGCCCAGCGCCCCGCTCAAGCGCAGGTTGAGCAGCGCATAGCCATCGGAGGCCACGGTGTTGGCATGGTCCACCCAGGTGCGCGAGGGCAGCCACTCCAGGCCGGGCGCGACCGTGACCTGCTGCGTGGCCTTCCACTGCAGCTCGGCCCGCAGCAAGTGCGGTGGAATGCCGGCCAGGCGGCGGCGGCCGTAGACGGCGTCGTTGTCAAAGCGCAGGTCGCTGTAGAGGTACTGGGTGCGCAGCGACCAGCGCGGCGCAAGCCGTGCCTGCAGGGACAGCTCCAGCCCCTGGTGGATGGTGCGGTCGGCATTGGTGGTGCCCAGGGCCGCGCCGCTGGCGTCGGTCAGCGCCAGCAGTTCGCGGCGCACGCGCGAGTGGTAGATGGCGGCGTCCCAGGCCAGGGCCTCGCCGTGGCCGCGCCAGCCGGCCTCCACCGTGGTTGCGCTTTGCGCGCGCCCCAGCGGCAGCGAAGGCTGGTAGACCAGCTCGCCAATGGGCGGTGCCTCGAAGCTGCCGCTGATGTTGGCGTACCACTGCGACGTGGGCGTGGCCGCGAACAGCAGGCCCAGCTTGGGCGAGGTGTGGCTGAAATCCACGTCGTAGCTGGAGGCGGGCGCCAGCAGATTGTCCTGGCGGCGCTGGGCGCGCACGAACTGCAGGCCGGCCTGCAGCGTCCAGCGGGTGCTCAGGCCATGGCTGTATTCGCCATAGACCACATCCTGCTGCGCCTTCACGCGCGTACGCCCCGTGGACGTGCCGGCCGCGCCGCCCGCATTGGTGTAGCGCCATTCATCGCCATCGAGCTGCGCGCTGGAAAAGCCCAGCACCAGCCTGCGCGTGAGGCCACCGCCCTGCCCCAGCTCGGCCACCAGGCGCGAGTCCAGGCCCGTGTCGCGCATGTCCTGCTGGACGATGCCCATGGTCATGGGGTGGAAGCGGTCGCGCTGCGCCGCGAACAGCGAAGTGGTCCAGCGCAGGCCTTCGCGCGGCTGCCAGTCCATGCGCAGGGCGCCGCGCGTCTGGCGATAGTTGTTGCCGGCGTCCTGCGCCACATAGCCGGGCGCGGCCTGGCGCGGATTGGCCAGCATGGCCGCGCGCGTGAGGCTGCCGGGCATCTGCATGTCGGCATCCACATGGGACAGGAAGGCGCGCAGCTCCAGCGTATCGGTGAGCTGCAGGCCCACATTGCCGGACAGGCGCTGCGTGCGCCAGGCCGACTGTTCGCGCCAGCCGTCCTGCTCGCTGCGGCTGAAGTTCAGAAGGCCATCCACCCGCTCGCCACGGCCCGCCAGCTGGGCCTGTGCCTGCCGCTGGCCGAACGATCCGGCCTGCAGCCGCAGCGATGCGGCAGGCGCCGTCAGGCCGGTCGGCGAGACAAAGTTGATCGCGCCGCCCAGGCTGCTGGCGCCGTACTCCAGCGCATTGGCGCCACGCCAGACCTCGACATGCTGGGCCGCCATGGGGTCGATGGACTGGAAGTCCGCCGCGCCATCGGCCTGGTTCAGCGGTATGCCGTCCTGGTACAGCTGTATGCCGCGCATCAGATAGCCGCGCTGCACGCCCGAGCCCCGGATGGACAGCCGCGTCTCCGGGCCGTGGCGCGTCTGTGCGAGCACGCCCGGCGCGTAGGCCAGTGCATCGGCGGCGGTGCTGGCACGCCCGGCCGCGTAGCTGGCTGCATCGATGACGGCCGTGCCGCCTGCGCGCTGCGACAGCTCATCGCGCGCAGCCTGCACGGCCTTGGCGGCGCGGGCCTCGGGCGTGGCGGCGGCGCCGCGGGCGCGCACCTCCACATCCGCAAGAACAGGTTCTGCCTGGGCCAGGGCGGAGGATGCGGCGCAAAGGCCTGCGGCGCCGGCCAGAGAAAGTGCAAAGCTCTTCATGCAGCCCCCAGGATCTGGCGCAGATCGGCCGCGCAGTCCTGCGCGTCCTGCTCATGGCGGAACGCCACGCGCAGCCGGCCCTCGGGATCGAACACATAGGTGATGGCCGAGTGGTCCATGGTGTAGGACGCACCCGTGGGCACTTTCTTGTAGAAGACCTTGAATTCCCTGGCGACCTCGGCCGTCTGCGCCTCGTCACCGCGCAGCGCGACAAAGCCGGGGTCGAAGGCGCCCACATAGGCCTTGAGCACCTGGGCCGTATCGCGCTCGGGATCGATGGTGATGAAGGCCACGGCCAGGCGGGCACCGTCGGCACCCAGAAGCTCGCGTATTTCCAGCGCGCGCGTCAGCGCCGTGGGGCAGACATCGGGGCATTGGGTGAAGCCGAAAAAGACCATCAGGGCCTGGCCCTTGAAGTCGGCCAGCGTGCGCTCGCGCCCATCGGCATCGCGCAGGCGGAAGTCCCGGCCGTACTGCGCGCCGGTCAGGTCGATGCCCTTGAACGGCACGGTGGCGGGCTTGCAGCCGGCCAGCAGCGCCAGTGCGGCCAGGCCGCCGCCAAGGCAGGCGCGGCGAGACAGGGCAACGCAAGCAACGGATGGGAGGGTCGAAGAAAAATCGGCGGCGCGCTGCGGCGCCGCATGGCAATCGGAACGGAACATGGCATCCCTGCATGGAATCTTGGCGAAGCCGCACCGCCAAGGCTGCGCCCGGCCGGTGCGGCAATGTTCTGAGACAGGCCAGCGGCCAGAAAGCTCCAGACCACGCTGGACAGCGCTGGACGGCAGCCAATGCCTCAGGCGATCGACAACGGCAAGGGAGGCCCGCGCGGCGGCAGCGGCGCGCCGACCAGGGAGGCAATGCGGGCAGAGACGATGGGCTGCAGCGCGCGGCCCAGCGGCTGCGGTTGCGCCCAAGAGGGGGAGACATGCGCGGGCGGCGGCGTCACCGCCAGGCACAGCGGGCAGTCCAGCGAATGCTGGGCAGACACCGCCTGCCCTTCTTCACCGTTGACCACGACCAGCTTGACGCTGCCGCCAGCCGTGCAGACCAGTTCCATGGCCTGCGGGTGCACCAGGGGCGATGCAATGGCCAGGCCCAGCGTCAATGCGAACCACGCCATGACCAGGCGGGCCAGTGAGACGGAGTTGCGCAGGGCGTGCATGGCTGGGGATTATGGGGCTGAGATGCCGGATATGCGTGGTATCCGTAGCCGCCCGCCCGCATGGGCCATCCCATAATCGCCTTTTCCCCAAGCAGTGACCGCCATGTCGAAACTCCATGTTGTGCAGCAGGGCCAAGGCCCGGCCCTCGTTCTGAGCCACGCGCTCGGTTGTGACCTCCAGATGTGGGACGGCGTTGCCCAGGCGCTGGAAGACCGCTTCACCGTGGTGCGCTACGACCACCGGGGCCACGGCCGCTCGCCCGCCATCGGCGAGGCTTTCGACATGAACGACCTGGCAGACGACGCAGCCGGCGTGATCGAGGCGCTGGGCCAGGGGCCGGTGCACTTCGTGGGCCTGTCCATGGGCGGCATGACGGCCCAGGCCCTGGCCGTGCGCCATCCGGCGCTGGTGCGCAGCATCACCATCGCCAATTCGGCCAGCTACTACGACGAGGCCGCGCGCGCGGGCTGGCAGGCGCGCATTGCCACCGTGCACGACCAGGGCGTGGCGGTGATTGCCGACGGCGCCATGCAGCGCTGGTTCACCCCCGAGTTCCGCACCGGGCAGGCGGCCCGCGTGGCCACCTTGCGCGCAGGGCTGGAGGCTTTGGCGGCCAAGCCCTATGCGGCCGCCTGTGCGGCCGTGGGCGGCATCGATTTTCGCGAGAGCAATCGGCGCATCGCCTGCCCCGCACTGCTCATTGCGGGCAGTCGCGATGAGGCCACGCCGCCTGCCCTGTCCGAGGACATGCAGGCGCAGATTCCGGGCGCGCAGCTGGTGTCGCTGCCCGCCGCGCATTTGAGTGCCGTGGAAATGCCCGTGGAGTTTGCGCGGTTGGTGAGCGACTTTGTCGCGCAGGTCCGCTAGATCTGCAGTCCCACCCGGGCGGAATGGGGACTGAGCGAAGTCGCTATCGCGGGGGGCATCACGGCCGGCAGATCAACTCCGCCACGTCCATCAGCAGGGCTTCATCGATCTGCTCGCGCAGGTCCGCCGCCAGCCTGCGCCGGTAGAACACGCCCAGGTCCAGCCCCACGCCCAGCGCGCGGATCTGCACGTCGCCCGCGCGCTCGTGCCGGGCGATGACCTGGCGCAGGTGCTGGTCCAGGTAGTGCTCGTCGTTGGCCTGGTGCGTGGCCGTGTCCATGGGGCAGCCGTCCGAGATGACGAGCAGGATGCGGCGCTGCGCGGGCCGCGCCAGCAGCCGCTCGCAGGCCCATTCCACGGCCTCGCCGTCCACGCCCTCGCGGAACAGGTCGGGCCTGCGCAGCGCGGCAATGCCGTGGCGGGCGTGGCGCCAGGGTTTGGCGGCATCCTTGAAGACGATGTGCAGCCGCTCGTTGAGCCGCCCCGGGATGTGGGGCTGGCCCGCGCGCTGCCAGTCGCGGCGGGCGCGGCCGCCGTTCCAGGCCTGGGTGGAAAAGCCCAGCACGTCCACCGGCACGCCGGCCATGGACAGCGCGCGACCCAGCAGGTCCACCAACAGGGACAGCGGGCGCGCATGCGCCTTCATCGAGCCCGAGCAGTCCAGCAGGAGGGCCACGGCCGCATCGCTGACGGGGCGCGGCAGCTCGTTCCTGAAGATGGCGCGCTGCTGCGGATCACTGACCAGTTGCGCCAGCCGGCTTGCATCCAGGTGTCCATCCTCCAGGCCGAACTGCCAGCCGTCGTGGCGCGGCACGGCCAGGCGCTGCTGCAGGTGGCGGGCCAGCCGGCCCGCGTGCAAGCCGCTGCGCGCCAGTTCCTCATCCATCTGCCCGCGGAACTCGGCCAGTTGCGCTGCGCGGATCAGCTCGGCCGCCTGCGCCTCGCGGTCATAGGCGCGCGTGAACACGCGGTAGCTGTGGGCCGAGCCGGCCCAGGCGCGGCTGTCGCCGCTGAGCGCCACGGGCGGCGCATCCAGGCTTTGCGATTCAAAGTGCAGCGGCAGCGCGAAGCTGCCCCGCCGGCGCGGCCCGGCAGCGCCACGCGGCGCCTCCTCCTGGGCTGACCGCACGGCCTGGCCCACCCAGCGGCTGATGGCCAGGGCCGGCGCAATGAAGGCCTGCTGGTCCTGCCGGTGGCGGCGCAGCAGGGCCCACTGCGCGCCCAGTTGCGCCGACAGGCCGGCGCGCGTGGCCTCGGCCAGGTCGGCCAGGGTATCGGGCGGCTCATGGCCGCTCAGGCGGCTCCAGGCGGTCAGCGCCACGGTGAACAGCAGGATGCCCAGGCTGCTTTCGGTCAGGCCCGAATCGGCAAAGGCCTGGCTCCAGTGCACAAAGCGCGCATGCAGGTTGGCACGTGCGCCCGGCCATTCCTCGGGCGCCAGGCTTTCAACGCGCAACTGCTCCAGCAGTTCGAACACCAGCCGCTCCACCGGGTCGCCGGGTAGATGGCGCGCGTGCAGCGCGGCATCGCTCAGGCGCAGGCGCAGGCTGGCGCCGTCGAGCAGGCCGCGCTGGTCGGCCAATCGGGCCGGCACGTCGGATTGGTGGGCCGCTGCCAGCGCCACGGGCGCCGTGCCCCGGTACAGCGTCTGCCCGCTCCATTGCAGCGAGGCGTCGCCCGCCATGGCGCGCAGCAGCGCGCCGCCCCAGGCCTCCATGCGCGCCAGCGAGGGGGATGCCTCAGCAGGCATGGGCGGGCTCGTCGCGCAGCGCCAGTTCCTGGCCGAAGCAGCGCTGGAAGTACTCGGCCACGATGGCCCGCTCGGCCGGCTCGCACTTGTTGAGGAAGGACAGCTCGAAGGCCAACCGCAGGTCGTGGAAGATCTGCGCGTTCTCGGCCCAGGTGATGACGGTGCGCGGCGACATCAGCAGCGACAGGTCGCCCACGGCAAAGCCCTTGCGCGTGAGCGCGGCCAGCGCCACCATGGCGGCCACCTGCTCGCGCCCCTGCGGCGTGGCCAACTGCGGCACGCGCGCCAGCACGATGGCGGCTTCCTCGGCCGGTGCCAGGTAGTCCAGGCTGGTGACCAGGTTCCAGCGGTCCAGCTGGGCATGGTTGAGCATCTGCGTGCCGTGGTACAGGCCGCTGAGGTTGCCCTGGCCCAGTGTGTTCATGGTGGCGAAGAGGCGGAACTGCGCATGCGGCTGGAGCACGCGCTTTTGGTCCAGCAGGGTGAAGCTGCCCTCGCGTTCGAGCACGCGCTGGATGACGAACATCACGTCGGGCCGGCCCGCGTCGTATTCATCGAAGACCAGGGCCACGGGCCGCTGCAGCGCCCAGGGCAGGATGCCTTCCTGGAACTGCGTGACCTGGCGGCCCTCCTGCAGCACGATGGCGTCCTTGCCCACCAGGTCCAGCCGGCTGATGTGGCCATCAAGATTGACGCGCACGCAGGGCCAGTTCAGCCGCGCCGCCACCTGCTCGATATGGGTGGACTTGCCCGTGCCGTGCAGCCCCTGGATGACCACGCGCCGGTTGTGCGCAAAGCCCGCCAGGATGGCCAGCGTGGCCTGCGGGTTGAAGCGGTAGGCCGGGTCCACGGCCGGCACATGCTCGCTGCGTTCGGCAAAGGCCGGCACCTGCATGTCGGTGTCCAGGCCGAAGGTCTCGCGCACGCCAAGTGTGCGCGTGGGATGCATCAGGGTCAGCTCAGTCATCGTCAGGGGCTCCCGGGGGGACTTCGTCGTTGATGCGCGCAATCGCCTCGGCCGCCGCGCGCAGTTGGGGAAGAAAGGACAGCGCCCGCTCGCGCGTGAAACGCATGATGGGCGCCTGCACGGCCAGCCCCATGTTCGAGGGGCCGCCCTGGATGGAGGGCACGAGCACGCCCAGGCACAGCAGGCCGGGAAGGAATTCCTCGTTGTCGAAGGCATGGCCCTGGGCGCGCACCTGGTCCAGTTCGGCGTCCAGCGCGTCGAAGGCCGTCAGCGTGTTGGCCGTGAAGCCTTCCAGCGGCACGGCCGACAGCAGCCGCCTGCGCTGCGCGGGCGCCATCTGGCTCAGGAACAGCTTGCCCGTGGCCGAGCAATGGGCCGGCACGCGCGAGCCCGGGTGCAGATAAAAGCGCAGCGGCGCGGGCGTCTCCACCCGGTCCAGGTAGAGCACCTCGCTGCCCGAGAAAGCGGTGATGTTGCAGCTCTCGCCGATGTCGCGCACCAGCTGGGCCAGCACCGCGTGGCGCGCGCCATGCGTGGTGTTGTTGAGCAGCACGCTCTCGGCCAGCCGCATCAGGCGCCGGCCCGTGCCGTAGTGCCGGCCATTGCCCTCGCGCTGCAGGATGCCCGCGCCTTCGAGCTGCTGGAGCATGCGGTGCATGGTGGGCTTGGGCAGGCCTGTCTCCTCGACCATGGTCTGCAGCGTGAAGGGCTCGTTCTTCTGGGCAATGGCCTCCAGCAGGGCGAACAGCCGCAGGTTGGGCGTGTCGCCATCGATACGGGCAGGGATGGGGTCACGGGTGTTCATGGTGTTGGTCATCATATGTTTTTCAATTTTTCGAGTCAATTTGTTCCGAAAAAAGAAATTTGTTTGACATCCAGGCGAAGTCAGTCCTAGACTTGCGCCGTAATTTCTTTTTTCGGAACATTAAGTTCCATTTTCAAGGAGACAACATGACTGCAGCCAACAATCGTACGGTGGTCGAAGGCGTCCAGAAGATGACCCCTTCCGAAGCCTTTGTGGAGACCTGCGTGGCCAACGGCGTCACGGAGATGTTCGGCATCATGGGCTCGGCCTTCATGGATGCCATGGACATCTTCGCGCCCGCCGGCATCCGCCTGATCCCCGTGGTGCACGAGCAGGGCGCCGCCCACATGGCCGACGGCTATGCGCGCGTCTCGGGCCGCCACGGCGTGGTGATCGGCCAGAACGGCCCCGGCATCAGCAACTGCGTGACCGCCATCGCCGCCGCCTACTGGGCCCACAGCCCCGTGGTCATGATCACGCCCGAGACCGGCACCATGGGCATGGGCCTGGGGGGCTTCCAGGAAGCCAACCAGCTGCCCATGTTCCAGGAGTTCACCAAGTACCAGGGCCATGTCTGCAACCCCAAGCGCATGGCCGAGTTCACGGCCCGCTGCTTCGACCGCGCCATCTCCGAGATGGGCCCCACCCAGCTGAACATTCCGCGCGACTATTTCTACGGCGAAGTGCAGTGCGAAATCCCCAAGCCCATGCGCGTGGAGCGCGGCTCGGGCGGCGAAAACAGCCTGCAGGCCGCCACGGAACTGCTGGCCACGGCCAAGTTCCCTGTCATCCTGGCCGGCGGCGGCGTGGTCATGGGCGATGCGGTCGAGGAATGCAGGCAGCTGGCCGAGCGCCTGGGCGCACCCGTGGTCACCGGCTACCTGCGCAATGACGCCTTCCCCGCCAAGCACCCGCTGTGGGCCGGCCCGCTGGGCTACCAGGGCTCCAAGGCCGCGATGAAGCTCATCGCCCAGGCCGACGTGGTGATCGCGCTGGGCTCGCGCATGGGCCCCTTCGGCACCCTGCCCCAGCACGGCATGGACTACTGGCCCAAGAACGCCAAGATCATCCAGGTCGAGGCCGACCACACCAACCTGGGCCTGGTCAAGAAGATCTCGGTGGGCATCCACGGCGACGCCAAGGCCGTGGCACGCGAGCTGGGCCGCCGCCTGCAGGGCCAGACCCTGGCCTGCGACGCCACCAAGGCCGCGCGCGCCGACACCATCGCCACCGAGAAGGCCGCATGGGAGAAGGAGCTGGACGAGTGGACGCATGAGCGCGACCCCTACAGCCTGGACATGATCGAAGAGGCCAGGGGCGAGCGCACGCCCACGGGCGGCCAGTACCTGCACCCGCGCCAGGTGCTGCGCGAGCTGGAGAAGGCCATGCCGCCGCGCGTGATGGTCTCCACCGACATCGGCAACATCAACTCCGTGGCCAACAGCTACCTGCGCTTCGACGAGCCGCGCAGCTTCTTCGCGCCCATGAGCTTCGGCAACTGCGGCTATGCCCTGCCCACCATCATCGGTGCCAAGTGCGCAGCGCCCGACCGTCCGGCCATCGCCTACGCGGGCGACGGCGCCTGGGGCATGAGCATGGTGGAGATCATGACCGCCGTGCGCCATGACATTCCCGTCACGGCCGTGGTCTTCCACAACCGCCAGTGGGGCGCGGAAAAGAAGAACCAGGTGGACTTCTACAACCGCCGCTTCGTGGCCGGCGAGCTGGAAAGCGAAAGCTTCGCGGCGATTGCCAGCGCCATGGGCGCCGAGAGCATCGTGGTCGACCAGATCGAGGACGTGGGCCCGGCGCTGCAAAAGGCCATCGACCTGCAGATGAACCACGGCAAGACCTGCGTGATCGAGGTGATGTGCACGCGCGAACTGGGCGACCCGTTCCGCCGCGATGCGCTGGCCAAGCCCGTGCGCTTCCTCGAAAAGTACAAAGATTTTGTCTGAAGCTGTCTGACACCCCCTGAGGCGCTGCGCGCCTTCCCCCTCTCTACCCGCTGCGCGGGGGAGGGGGACGACACCCTCGGTGCGGGGCGGCCCTTCCTCGGTGTCCCTGGGATGGGCCGCGCCGGTTTCATGCGCCTGGGTGAAGCGCAAGGCCCTCGAAAGCCGATTCCCAGATTCCCTGCGTTGCTCGCGCCGGGCCCTGTACTTTCCCGCAGGAGCTTTCATGGTCCCCCCACTTTCACTCGCCGTGGCCGCCGACGATGCGCCCGCCACGCACCGCCCCCATCTCCAGCACTTGCTCGACCAGGCCAAGGCGCAAGGCCCCATCCCGGTGGCCGTGGCCTATCCCTGTGATGCGGGCTCGCTGCAGGCCGCCATGCAGGCCGCGCAGGCGGGCCTGATCACGCCGCTGCTGGTGGGCCCCGAGGCACGCATCCGGGCGGCGGCCCATTCGGCCGGGCTGGATCTGGCGGGCGCGTCCATCCATTCCACCGCCGACGATCCACGCGCGGCGGCGGCCCAGGCGGCGGCGCTGTGCGGCAGCGGCCAGGCCCGCGCGCTGATGAAGGGCAGCCTGCACAGCGACGAGCTGCTGGGCGCTGCCGTGGCGCGCGAGGCCGGCCTGCGCGGCAGCCGCCGCGCCAGCCATGTGTTCGTGATGGACCTGCCGGGCTTCGAGCGCCCGCTGCTGATGACCGACTGCGTGGTCAACATCTTCCCCACGCTGATGGACAAGCGCGACATCGCGCAGAACGCCATCGACCTGGCCCGTGCCATCGGCATTGCCCGGCCGCGCGTGGCCGTGCTCTCGGCGGTGGAGACGGTCAACCCCGCCATCCCCGGCACCATCGACGCTGCCGCGCTGTGCAAGATGGCCGACCGGGGGCAGATCAGCGGCGCCATCCTCGACGGGCCGCTGGCCTACGACAACGCCATCTCGCTGCGCTCGGCGCATCACAAGGGCATCGTCTCCGATGTGGCCGGCCAGCCCGACGTGCTGTTGGTGCCCAGCCTGGAGGCCGGCAACATGATCTACAAGCAGCTGGTCTACATGGCCGACGCCGAATGCGCGGGCCTGGTGCTGGGCATGCGCGTGCCCATCGTGCTGACCAGCCGCTCGGACTCGGTGGCCAGCCGCATCGCCTCCTGCGCGCTGGCGGTTCTGGCCGATGCGGCGGGCGGCAAGGAGCAGCCATGAGCCAGGTTCAAGCCCCGTTGGCAGCGCAGCCGCCCGTGCCGCGCATGCTGCAATGGTTGAAGCTCCTGCCCGGCACAGGCCTGTCGGGCGTGATTGCGCTGGCAGCCACCTTCGTCTCCACGCTGCACGGCGGGCCGCAGCTGCTGTTCGCGCTGTTCTTCGGCGTGGCCTTCCACTTCCTGAGCCAGGACGCGCGCGCCAAGCCGGGCATCGAGTTCTGTGCACGCGGCGTGCTGCGCCTGGGCGTGGGCCTGCTGGGCGCGCGCATCACGGCCACGCAGATCGCGGGCCTGGGCTGGACCACGGCGCTGATCGTCATCGCCGCCGTGGTCACCACGCTGCTGTGCGGCACGCTGCTGGGCCGGCGCCTGGGCCTCACGCGCCCGCAGGGCGTGCTGTCGGGCGGCGCGGTGGCCATCTGCGGCGCCTCGGCGGCGCTGGCCATCTCGTCGGTGCTGCCGCGCGACAAGGACAGCGACCGCTTCACGCTGACCGTGGTGGTCACGGTCACGGTGCTGTCCACGGCCGCCATGGTGCTGTATCCGCTGGTGGCGCGCGCCCTGCATCTGCCGCCCGAGCTGGCGGGCCTGTTCATCGGCGGCACCATCCACGATGTGGCCCAGGTGGTGGGCGCGGGCTACACCATCGACCAGGCCACGGGGGACTACGCCACCATCGTCAAGCTGTTCCGCGTGTCCATGCTGGCCGTGGTGGTGGTCATGGTCTCGGCCCTGTTCAAGCGCCAGCGCGAGGCTGCGGCCGAGCAGCACCACGGCAAGAAGCCGGGCCTGGTGCCCTGGTTCCTGTGGGTGTTCGTAGCGCTGGTGGCCATCAACTCGCTGGGCTGGGTGCCGCCGGGCCTGCAGCACCAATTGAGCGACCTGTCGCGCAACTGCCTGGTGCTGGCCATTGCGGCCCTGGGCCTGAAGACCTCGTTCCAGCAACTGGCCCAGGCAGGCTGGCGGCCTTTTGCACTGCTGGTGGTGGAGACGCTGTGGATGGCGGCCTTCGTGCTGATAGCCATCGAGTTCGAGATGCGTTGAACCCAAGCGCAATACGGCAGTTTTCCAGGGCCCGCCATGCGCGGGCCCTTTTCATTTTTCATGGAGCCGGCGCATTTGATGTTCGCGCATTGAGGTGATACATTTGCACACAATTTTTTGACGCACATCAACGCCCGACACGAGCCGTGAACGTTCTTCGCAAGCAAGCCGGCAGATTCCGCAGACGCACTGCCATCCAGGTCCTCGCCCTCCTGCGCAGGCAGCAACCCCTGCAAGCTGCCTTGCTGCGGCTGCTTCCGTGCCTGCTGCTGCTGGCCGGCTGCGCCGTGCTGCTGGACTCCCTGGTGCCCATCCCGCTGTGGGCCGTCGCCGGCCTGACGGGGGTCATGGCGGGCTACATCGCCCACAACTGCCAGGCGTTTGTTGCATCCCAGCGCAGGAAATCCATGCTGCGCCATCTCGCGCGCTGCTGCCTGCTGCACGCCCAATGAAACACAGGCGCCCGGGTCTTCAGGCACCGCTGCTGGCATAGGCCGTCAGCGCCTGCGCGACCGCCTTGAACACCACGGCGCAGCGCTCGCTCTTGCGCAGGTCCTCATGCATGGCCACCCAGGTATCGAGCTTCCATGAGAATGCCTGCGGCAGCACCCGCACCAGGCCCGGGTCCCTGGCCGCCAGCGCCGACTGGCAGATGCCGATGCCAAATCCAGCGCGGATGGCGCCCAGCTGCGCCAGGTCGCTGTCCGAGCTCAGCGCCATGGCCTCGCGCGTGAACATCGGAAACTGCTGCTGAAACCTGCGGATGAAGACGTTCTCATGGTCGAAGCCGATCAGCGAATGCCCGGCCAGCTCCTGCAGCGAAGCCGGCACGCCATGCCTGGCCAGATAGCTCTCATGGGCATGCAGCCCCAGTTCGATGGCGCCGATATGGCGGGCCACCAGCGCCTCCTGCTGCGGCCGGAACATGCGCACGGCCACATCGGCCTCGCGGCGCAGCAGGTCATCGACCGCGTTGGACAGCACCAGTTCGATGCGCAGTTCAGGATGGGCCGCGCGCAATTGCGCCAGCACGGGCGGCAGCAGCTCCACGCCCACGACCTCGCTGGCCGTCAGGCGCACCGTGCCGCGCACGCCCGCGCCATGGCTGGCCGCCACGCGTCGCAGCGCGGCAGCCGTCGCGGCCATGCTGGCCGCATAGGGCTGCAATTCATAGGCCGCTTCGGTGGGTGCGAAGCCATCGGACGAACGGGTGAACAGTTGCAGGCCCAGCGCCGACTCCAGCCCGTCGATGTGCCGGCCCACGGTTGGCTGCGCCAAGCCCATGGCCCGGCCCGCCGCTGACAGCGACCCGGACTCCAGCACCTGCAAAAAGCTGCGATACCACTCCCAATGGGGTTCCGACATCACTGATCCATTCATTTATGCATGGACACCAGAAGATTCTAGGCAATTTTCCTTTTGCAGCGTGTTGCGGACACTGGCGTGGTCACCACAGGACCCGCACCATGCCATCCATTGCACTTTTCGGCGCCGCAGGCGCCATCGGCCAGAGCCTGGCCGCCGCGCTCAGACAACAGGGCCGCGCCTATCGCGTGGTCGGCCGCAACGCAGCCAGCCTGCGCCAGACCTTCGGCGCCGATCCCCTGGCCGAGATCGCCACCTGGAACCCGGATGTCGCCGGCTCCATCGAGGCTGCAGCCCACGGCCTGGACACGCTGATCTACCTGGTGGGCGTGAACTACTGGCAGTTTCAATTGCATCCCGAACTGATGCGCAAGACGCTGGAAGGCGCCATTTCCGCGGGCGTGCGCCGCATCGTGCTGATCGGCACCGTCTATCCCTACGGAAAGGCCCGCACCCTGCCCGTGGCGGAAGACCATCCGCGCGAGCCCCATACCTTCAAGGGCCGCATGCGCAAAGCCCAGGAGGACCTGCTGCTGCAAGCCCATGCACAGGGCCGCATCGAGGCCACCGTGCTGCGCCTGCCCGACTTCTACGGCCCCGGAGTGCACAACAGCCTGCTGCACGGCGCCTTCGAGGCGGCGGCCCACGGCGGCCGGGCCGACATGATCGGCCCGCTGGACCGGCCGCACGAGTTTGTCTATGTGCCTGATGTGGGCCCCGTCGTGGCGCGCCTCATCGACACGCCGCAGGCATTCGGCAGGGTCTGGCACCTGGCTGGCGCGGGGGCGACCACGCAGCGCGACATCGTCTCGGAGATCGAACGCCTGAGCGGCAGGCCGTTGAAACTGCGCGTTGCAGGCAAGACCGCGCTGCGCCTGGCCGGCCTGTTCAGCCCCTTGATGCGCGAACTGGCAGAGATGCACTACCTGCTGACCGATCCGCTGATCATGGATGACTCGGCCCTGCACGCCCTGCTGGGCCCCATTGCCAAGACCCCCTACGCCCAGGGCATACGCGCCACGCTGGATGCCGCCAAGGCGGGCGCGGGTTCAGCTGTGAACTCCAGCCCGCAGCAGGCCACGGCCTGAAAACAAAAAAGCCCTGACAGCAGAACTGTCAGGGCCTTTGTCTATCTGGCAGGGGAGGAAGGACTCGAACCCTCGCATGCCGGAATCAAAATCCGGTGCCTTTACCAACTTGGCGACTCCCCTAGAAGACGTAAATTCTAATACGTTTTTTTGGACCGAAATCCAAAATTCAGAAAATTTGGTCCAAAACGTTCTTCAATCATTCCGGCGCCAACGCGGCATCCAGCTGGCCACGAATCGCCTGCTGCCCCGCCGCCGTGAAGCAGCCGATGAAGACAAAGGCGGACCCGGCCACCTGCGCCGCGCCCAGATCCGCCACGCGCAGCCGGCCTCCCACCACATGGATTTCCTGCAAAGGCTGCTGCCCCCGCAGCCGCACGATGCCTTTGGCCCGCAGCAGCGGCACCGGCAGGGTGCGCAGTGCCTGCCTGAGGCGCTGCTTGTCGAATTGCCGGTGCGTGGTGTACGAGAAACTGGTGATTCCTGCCATCCCGGCGAGACCTGCCGTGCCATCCACGGCCCTCTTCCAGGCGCCACCTTCACCCGCAAGCGCACCCAGCAGGCGCTGCGGGTGCTGCGGTTGGCGTGGCAGGGGCACAGCGTCCAGGAAGACGGCCAGGGGAATCTCGCCGCACTGTGCGGTCAGCACCATGGTGTGCGGGGCGATCTCGGCCAGGCGCTGCCTTGCCTTGCCGATCATCGGCGCGCTGGCCAGGTCGGCCTTGGTCAGCACCAGCGCCGTCGCGCCGGCGATCTGGCGGCGGACCATGTCGCCGACCAGCGGGTCGCACAGTTGCTCATCGACGTCCTGGACATCCACCGCCACCAGGATGGCGTTGAGCTGCAGCGCGGGGTCGAGCATGCCGACCTGGGCGATGCGCACGGGGTCGGAGACGCCGCTGGCCTCGATGACCAGCAGGTCCGGGCGGTCGGGCCGCGCGCCCACGGCGGCCAGGGCCTCGGCCAGCCGCCCGCCGATGGAGCAGCAGATGCAGCCGTTTTCCAGCTGCAGCACGTCGCTGCTGCGTGTGCGGATCAGGGCGGCGTCGATGTTGATCTCGCCGAAGTCGTTGACCAGCACGGCCACGCGCAGGCCATCGGCGCGCTCCAGCAGCCGGTTGAGCAAGGTGGTCTTGCCCGCGCCCAGATAGCCGCCCACGACGACCATGGGAATGGGCGCCCGCTGCGCCGCGGCGGCCGGCGTGCTCATGGCTGGGACCCAGGCGCAGGGAAGATGCGCCCGCCCAGCACGGTGCCCCAGATCTTCACGTCCTTGAGGGCGGCGGGCGCCACCGTGCGGGGATCGTCCTCCAGCACGGCGAAGTCCGCCAGCTTGCCGGGCTCGATGCTGCCCACGCGCTGCTCCAGCTTGAGGGTACGGGCCGCGCCCATGGTGATGGCGTGCAGGGCATCGTCCACCGACAGTCGCTCGGCCTCGCCCAGCACGCGGCCTGACGCGGTTTCGCGCTGCACGGCGCACCAGGCGGTGAACAAGGGGTTGATGGGGGTGATGGGCGCATCGGAGTGCATGGAAAAGTCCATGCCCAGGCGTCGCGCCGTGCCCGCCGCATTCATGCGTGACGCCCACTCGATGCCCACGGTCTGCCCGGCATGCGCATCGCCCCAGTAATAGAGGTGGTTGGAGAAGAAGTTGACGCACATTCCCAGGCGCGCGGCGCGCTGCAGCTGGGCGCTGCTGGCCAACTGGCAGTGCTGCAGGGTGTGGCGATGGTCGGCGCGCGGGTGCCTGGCCAGCAGGTCCTCGATCACATCCAGCACCACCTCGGTGGCCTCGTCTCCGTTGGTGTGGATATGCAGTTGCAGCCCGGCCAGGTGGAAGGGCTCGAACAGCGCGGGCAGCTGCGACGGCGGAATCAGCCACAGGCCGTTGGGCTGCCCGCCCGCGTAGCCGGGAGCGCGCAGCCGCGCGGTGAAGCCCTGGATGGAGCCGTCCACGATGAACTTGACGGGGCCGAACTGCAGCTTGTCGCTGGCCGACGATGCGGCAGCGGTGTGCACGCGCGCGGCGCCACCTTCCGGGTTGCGCTGCGGCGCAAAGGCCGGGACGATGCGCAGCGGATAGGCCGCGTCGCCCGTCACTTCGCGCAGCGCGGCCAGGCCCTGGGGCGAGAGATCGCTGACCAGGTCGGTGGCCGTGGTTACGCCCGCGAGCTGGGCCACGCGGCCGAACTTCCAGATCGCCTCGCGCTGCTCGGCAGCGGCCAGCGACAGCGCGCTGCCGATCACCTTCTGCACCGGATACATGGCGGCGAATTCCTGCAGCTCGCCCGTGGGCTGGCCCTCGGCGTCCTTGTGGATGCCGTCGATGTCGGTGTCCTCGTCGATGCCGGCCAGCGCCAGCATGGCCGAGTTCACATTCATCAGGTGCACGCTGGCGTGCAGGATGACGATGGGCCGCGTGCGCGAGACGCGGTCCAGCTCGCGCACCGACAGCCGGCTGCTGCCAAAGAGGATGGGATCGAACCCCCAGGCCAGCAGCGTGGCCTGCGCGTCGGGCAGGGCACGCTCGGCCTCGGCCAGGCGGGCCAGCACGGCGTCCAGCGTGCGCAGGCCGGGCCACAGCCGCCCGTCGGGATCGCGGCGGTCAAAGTAGCCCAGGTAGACCGCATCCCACATGGCGCCTTCCATCAGGTGGCTGTGGGCCTCGATCAGGCCGGGCATGAGCACCTTGCCGCGCAGGTGGTCGATGCGTTCGGCATCGGGCCAGGCGGCCATGTCGGCCTCCCCGCCCACCGCCAGCACCGTGCTGCCCCGCACGGCCACGTGGGTGGCCTGTGGCTGGGCCGGGTTCATGGTGAGGATGGTGCGCGCCGCGAAGATGCGCACGCGCTCGCTGGTTTCGTGGTTCATGGGGATGTTTCCCTCAGGCGGTCTTGACGTGTGCCGCACGCGGCAGGCAGTGGACGATGGCCGTGACCAGCAGGTTCAGCGCCAGGCTGATGAAGCCCAGGTTGATGCCGCCGAAGTCCGGTTGCTGCAGGTACAGCACGATGGCCAGCGCCTGCCCGCAGACGATGCCCAGGGCAATGGCCAGGGGCCGGATGCGCCAGCCAAACAGGATGGCCATCATTCCCGGGAAGAACTGCGTCACGCCGTAGTAGGTGGTGTTGATCAGGGTCAGCATCAGGTTGGGCGTGAGCAGCGTCATCACGATGGACAGCAGCAAGTAGATGACGATCACCACCTTGGCGCCCTGCTTTTGCTTGGCCTCGGGCAGGCCGGGCAGCAGGTTGCGCGCCACGATGGGGCCGATGGCCAGGCAGATGCCCGCCAGCACCAGCAGGCCCGACAGCGCGGCGCCTGCGGCCACCAGCCCCAGCAGCCAGTCGGGCAGCAGGCGCACGGCAGCGGCGAAGAAAGCCTCGTTGGGCGATGCCAGTTCCAGGTTCTGGCTGATGGCGTAGTACGAGGCCAGCACCAGGAACGGGTACATCAGCATGTACAGCGGCATGGCGATCTGCGTGCGGCGGATGGTGTGCGAACTCTTGGCCGTGAAGAAGTTCTGCACGGCGAACGGCATCATGTAAAAGCCCAGCGCCTGGAACAGCATGGTGCTCATGGAAAAGCGCAGCTGCGTATCGGTCATGTGGTTGCTGACCTTGGCACTGGCGGCGGCGAACACATCGCCCACCCCGGCATGCCAGCCCACGGCCACGCCCGTGGCGATGATGGCCACCACCATGAGGATGTCCTTGAGGATGGCAATGTAGGCCGAGGCACGCACGCCCGAGATGGCGATATAGGTGAAGGCCAGGCCCGCCGAGATCAGCAGCAGGTGCAGCGGCTGGAAGTTCCAGCCCAGCCCCTTGAGCGCCGCCACCAGCCCCGTGAACTGCAGCTGGCCCCAGGGCAGCAGGAACAGGATGGCCGAGCCGGCCACGATCAGCTCCAGCGCGCGGCTGCCGAAGTGGCCCTTGAACAGGTCCGGCAGCGTGATGGCGTTGTGGCGCAGGCCGGCTTTCCAGATCATGGGGCCGAGGAAGTAGCCCAGCGGATAGGCCAGCAGGATGTAGCCCAGGAACCAGACGCCATAGGTCGGCCCCTTGGCGTAGATGCCGCCCGGAAAGCCGACCATGGTGCCGATGCTGTAGATCTCGCCGGCGGCGAGGAAGAACACCAGGTAGGCGCCGAACTGGCGCGAGGCGACGAAGAAGTCATGCACGCTTTGCGCGCCCTTGCCCGTGCGCGAGCGGATGGCCAGGTACAGGGACAGTGCGATGAAGCCCAGAAAGACTGCGGTGGTCATGGCGGTGCTCCGTTCAGGCCGACTGCACGTCGTCGGCTTCGTGGCGGTCGAACATCAGCCAGCACACGAGCATGCACAGCGACGTCAGCACGAACCACATGAAGATCCACAGGTAGATGAAGGGCACGCCGAACACGAAGCGATCGACGGACGCGACCCAGGGAAGCAGGCCGATCACCGCGATGTACGGGATGCCTATGCCGATGAACAGCTTGAGCATGATTTGTCTCCTTTTGCTCCGATGAAAGAGTTGGCGGTTGTGGCCGCTCTATAGGACGTTTCAATGTCCATGGATGCGATCTTAGGAAGTGCCTACCTATAATTCAAATGAGAAATTTGCCAACAAACCATGAGGATCACGCATGGATACCCAGAAGCTGCGGCACTTGCTGGCCATCGTCGAGCACGGCACTTTTTCAGACGCGGCGCGCGCCGTGCACCTGACCCAGCCGGCGCTGAGCCGCAGCATCCGCGCGCTGGAAGACGAGCTCCGGGCGCAGCTGTTCGACCGGGGCGCGCGGCGCGCCCGGCTGACGGTCTTCGGCGAACTGGTGGCCGAGCGCGCACGCCGCATGCGGCTGGAGGAAACCCAGCTGCGGCGCGACCTGGAGCTGCTGCGCGGCGGCCAGGAGGGCGCACTGGCCATAGGCGTGGCGCCGGCCCCGGCGGCACTGCTGCTCAAGCCCTTTCTGATCCACATGGCGCAGGCGCATCCGCGCATCAAGGTGCGCACCGAGATGGGTGCCACCAGCGCCCTGCTGGAGCTGCTGCGCAATGAGTCGATAGACGCCATCGTCGGCGACGCCTATGTGCTGCGCGCCGCCGATGACGTGGACATGGAGCTGCTGGGCGAGCTGCCCGCCGGCCTGGTCTGCCGCGCGGGCCACCCCGTGCTGCAAAACCCCGGCATGGACGAGATCCGCCGCTACCCCCTGGCCACCACCACGCTGAGCACGGCCATGGCGCGGCAGCTGGCCGAGCTGTGGGGCGAGGGCGCCGAGCCCGACAAGCTGTTCACCCTGCACTGCAACAACCTGGAACTGCTGCGCAGCGTGACCCTGGCCACGGATACCTTGCTGTTCGGCGTGCTGTCCATCACGCGCCAGGAGCGCGCCAGCGGCACCATGGCCGAAGTGCCCCTGCCCGCCGATCCCCGGCGCTGCGGCCGCTACGGCATGGCGCGCATGGGCGCGCGCAGCCTGTCACCGGCGCTGGAAACCGTCTATGCATTCACCCGCACGCACTGGCGGGAGCTGTCCGAGCACGACCAGTGAAGCCGGGCAGGCGCAAGTCATGCATCGGCCCGCGCCAGCGGCAATGTCTGCGTGCGCAGCCACTCCAGCACCAGGGCGAAGCGGGCCTCGTCATGCACCGGCCTGGGTGACATGAGCACGTAGTGCGAGCCGTCGGCCACAAAGCCGCGCGGCGCGCACAGGGTGCCGCTGGCCAGATCGTCGGCCACCAGCGCCAGCGGCCCGATGGCAATGCCCGCCCCGGCAACGGCGGCCTGCAGGCTCAGGTAGAAATGCTCGAAGCGGGCCTCGCGCCCGGGCTGCAGCGGCACGCCGGTCAGCTCGCTCCAATGCCGCCATGCGTCCGGGCGCGATGCCGTGTGCAGCAGCACGCCGCCCAGCGGCCCGGAGCGTGCCAGCGTCTTCGCAAGTGCAGGCCGGCAGACGGGACCCACGTGCTCCTGCAAAAAGGGCTCGGCAACCACATCGGCGCCCATGTCGAAATCCGCGCGGCGTATGGCCAGATCGATGCCCTCGCGCGCAAAAGGCACCGAGCCGCCGGCCGACACCAGGCGCAGCTCGCGCTGCGTGCCGATCGCTTCCTGCAAACCGCCCAGGCGGGGAATCAGCCAGCGCATCAGAAAGGTGGGCTCGCAGGACAGCACCAGCGGCCGGTCCGGCCCGGCGGCCTGCCGCGCTCGGCCCAGCGCGCCGCGCAGGCGCTCCAGCGCCAGGGCCACCTCCTCGGCCAGCACACGCGCCGTGGGGGTGGCAATGATGCTGCGGTTGCTGCGCTGGAACAGCGCGAAGCCCAGCGCCTCTTCCATGTCGCGCACGGCGCGGCTCACGGCGCCATCGGTCAGGTGCAGCTCGCGCGCGGCCTTGGAAACGCTGCCATGGCGCACCGTGGCCTCGAAGGCACGCAGGGCGGACAGCGGCGGCATATGGGTGGGTGGGGCCATGGGACTGGAGGGCGGCATCGGACACATCGGACACATCGAAGAAAGGGCGTGGGGAGAGATTTCAATTGACTTTTGATCAACTGAATACTGAATCCATATCGATTTTCTGCAGTGCGATTTTCATGCAAAGTACCTCCATCGATTGAGCTTTCAGCAATGACCATGAATGAAGCCCCCACCATCGCCCCCGCACCCCTGGCCATCACCATGGGCGATCCCGTGGGCATAGGCCCCGAGATCATCGTCAAGCTGGCCATGGACCCTGCCCGGCCCCATGCGCCTTTTTTCGTCATCGGCGACACGGGGCGGCTGCAGCGGGCAGCCGACATGCTGGGCGTGCACCCGCGCATCCAAGCCATCGATACGCCGGCCCAGGTTCCCGCCACCGTGCCACCCGCCACCCTCTTCGTGCTCCAGACCGGAGGCCCGCTGCCCGAGGACCTGGCCTGGGGACGCATCGATGCGCGCGCCGGGGCCGCCTGCCATGCCTACATACAGCGCGGCATCGACCTGGCCCTGGCCGGCGAAGTCGCAGGCCTGGTGACCGCCCCCATCCACAAGGAGGCGCTGCGCGCGGCGGGCTGCCCCCACCCCGGCCATACCGAGATGCTGGCCGAGCGCTCGGGCACGCGCGACTTCGCCATGATGCTCGCCAATGACGAGCTGCGGGTGCTGCTGGTCTCCATCCACGTGCCGCTGCAGCAGGCCATTGCCGCAGTCACGCCAGACAACGAACTGCGTGCCATCCGCCTTGCGCACCGGGCCTGCCGGGCGTTCGGCATCGCCCGGCCCCGTGTGGCCGTGGCGGGCCTCAATCCGCATGCCGGCGAGAACGGGCTGTTCGGGGACGAGGACCGCTCGGTGATCATCCCCGCCATTGCGGCCGCACGGGCCGAAGGCATAGACGCCAACGGCCCCTGGCCGGGCGACACGGTCTTCATGCGGGCACGCCGGGGCGAGTTCGACGTGGTGGTCGCCCAATACCATGACCAGGGGCTGATTCCCGTGAAGTACCTGGGCGTCGAGCAGGGCGTGAACATTACCGTGGGCCTGCCCTTCGTGCGCACATCGGTGGACCACGGCACGGCCTTCGACATCGCCGGCACGGGCCGTGCGGACCATGCCAGCCTGGCCTGCGCGCTGCGCCAGGCGGCGGCCATGGTGCAGGCGGGCCGCTCCGGCGCCAGCGGGCAGGCGCAGCGCCCGGACTTCATCTTCATGCTCACGCAGCAGGACAAGACCATTGCCGATGCGCGCGAGCGGCTGCGCGAAGTGCTGGCCCAGGGCGTGCGCCATGTGGGCTTCAAGGACATAGGCCTGCCCCTGCCACAGCTGCGCGAGCTGGCCCGGGACATCCGCGCGGGCGGTGCCAGGGTCTATCTGGAAGTCGTCAGCCTGGACGAGGCCAGCGAGGTGGCTTCGGCCCGCGCGGCGGTCGAGCTCGGTGTGGACGTTCTCATGGGCGGCACGCGCCCCGAGGCGGTGCTGCCCGTGCTGCGCGGCAGCGGCATTGCCTACTATCCGTTTCCCGGCAGGATCAGCGGGCATCCGAGCGTGCTTTCAGGGCCGGCCGAGGACATCGTGGCCAGCGCGCGCCGCATCGCGGGGCTGGAGGGCGTTCATGGCCTGGACCTGCTGGCCTACCGTTTCCGGGGCGACGTGCCGGCCCTGATCAAGGCGGTCTGCGATGCGGTGGACAAGCCCGTGGTCGTGGCCGGCTCCATTGATCGCAGCGAACGCATCGCGGCCGTGCTTGCCAGCGGTGCCGCGGGTTTCACGGTAGGCACCGCCGCCTTCGAGGAGACTTTTCCAGCCGCGCGGCCCGGGCTGGCGGCGCAGTTGCAGGCCATACAGGCGCTGGTGGACTGAGAGCGGGCCGGCCACCGCGCGCACCTCCCGCAACTCTCGCACCTCCCGTGCCTGCCACGCCTCCCGCACATTCCGCGCGCCGGTGTCACGGGCCAGCAACTGGCGCCGCTCGGCTTCGGCCAGGCGGTGGGTCTTCAGCCGCTGGACCACATGGAACTGGCGCTTCTTGGCCATGAGGGACGCGCCGCCTGCAAAGCCTTCCATGCGGCTTGCCGCCTTGCCATGCTGCGGGGCATTCCAGGGGTACAGGCCTGCCACCAGGGTCACAACGACAGCCAACGCCATGACCACGAGCGCCCTCCAGGGTGCCCGGGGTCCGCGTTGGCCTTGCCTGTGATGCGCCTGAGAGTTCATGAAGACAGGGCAAATGATTGCGGCAGCCTGCATTGGTGCAGGTGCTTTAGCCTGCATCAATGAACCTGGCCTGATACCAGTCCAAAACCAATCAGAACCTGGCGCACTTCAGTTGCGCCATTCCTTGATTCTCCAGCAGCCGGAATCTGATGAGAACCCTCGTTTTCCAACAGATGCATTGCCAGAATACGGAGATAACGCCCAGCAGCCTCTATTGCCGCATGAAAAGCAAATGATTCATTGCTATCAATAGAAAACCTGAAACCCATCCATGGCCAAAAAGCAAAGCCTGCCAACTGCCCCCTGGGCAATGGCAGCCAGGCACCGCAGCGCCACAGATGAACATCGAATGGCATCACCCTTTCCCCTACCATCCGGCAGCGTGTCGTCCTACTGGATAAACCATGCCATTTAGGGAACGATGATATTCACCCTGAATACCTCTCATTCGGCACACCATTGACAACGGCCGGTCTTTGAAGTGCAGCGCCGGTATTTGCAGGGCCCAATCGATGGCTGCACGCATTCAGCCATTTTCCGCGGTTTTGTGATCAGTTGTTTTGGCCAGATGGCTTGGCATCCGATGAATAAAGCAGGGATCTTGGTTGATGATTCGAACGCTGCCGCGGACCGTTGCCGGCCCCGCTGGAGTCTGGTCGCGCCTGCCGCTCGCGTGCCTTGGGTGGAGCCTGGCAGCCGCTCCCGCCTTCCTGTGCGGCGCACAGGCGCAAACACCTTCTTCGGCGGCCGTTGCCGGTACCTCCATGGCTGAGGCACGCATCGAATCCCTGGACCGCGACCAGGCCGAGCAGGCCCGGCTCAAGGCACTCTCCGAAGGGGCCGCCCCCGCCTACCAGGACCGTTTCATGGATCCGGACGAGATCGCACAGTCCGCTGCCGCCGAGCCTGAAGCCGAGCAGCCCGAGGGCTTTCGCGCCTGGGTGGTGGAAAGCCGCCTGGGCCTGGGCGAATCCCGCACCACCGGCCATGGCCGCCAGCGCGCCACCGAAATCGGCCAGCGCCTCGAATACCGCCGCGAGACACTGAACTACGGCGAGTTCACCCTGCAGGCCGAAGGCCGGCACCTGAGCGGCGACAACTTTGGCAATGGCCTGGGTATGGGCGGCCTGAGTATTGGCGGCCTGGGCTATGCCCGGCAAGCCACGAGCGAGCGCTTCACGCTGCGCAACCTTGGCTTTCCGCTGACCACGCAGACCTTCGCCGACACGGCCGTGGGCGACCTCTACAGCGAGCTGACCGATGGCCTGGCGCGCAACTACCGGCTGTCGCTGGGCTCGACCACGGTGCGCGGCGCCTCGGCGCGCATCTTCCGCCCGGACCTGGACCTGCGCGCGGGCTACGGCCAGCGCGGCCTACTCACGGGAGGGCCCTACCCCGGGTTCGAGAAAAACCAGGGCACGCTGGGCTGGCTGGGCGCCACCGTGCGGCTGGACGGCCCCTGGTTTGCCGCCTTCCAGCTGGACCAGGCCGACGATATTCCCGCCTACTACAGTTCCAGGCACTACCCCGGCGATGACACGCAATACGACCCCGGCTCCGCCCTGGGCCTGGGCAGCAAGCGCGTGACCAGCTGGGCCGCTTCGCTGGGCTACGGGCGCGGCGTGCTGCGCGATGGCGACTTCAGGCTCCGCACCACGCTGCTGGGCAGCCGTACCAGCGCGCCACTGTTTTCTCCAGCGGCAGGCACCGCCGGCACGGAGGGCCGCAGCGCCCAGGGCGTGTTCATCGAGGCCAGCGCGCGCGCGGGCGCCTACCGCCATGAATTCGGCCTGCATGCAGCCCAGCCCCAGCTGCACTTTGGCGACTACGCGCTGTCCAGCGCGGCGCGCGGCGCCTATTGGCGCGTGGACCGCCATGTCACCCGCCTGAGCTGGGGCATGGGGCTGGACTACGAACGCACGCCGCAAACCACGGCGCAGGATGCAGGCTTTCAACTGTCGGGCTACCGCCGCCTGGGAGCGAATGGCAATGCCCAATACCAGTTCGACCGGCACACGGCCGTGGGCGGCAGCTTCAGCGCCTACCAGACGCGCAACGATGCGGGCACCGCAGGCGGCGGCCAATCGCGCAGCCTTTATGGCAGCGCGTTCTACCAGACCCGCTTTTTCGACTGGCCGCGCAGCCGCTTCATGCTGACCGTGCGGCGCAACGAGCTCATCGTGCTGGGCGACTCCTCCGCCACGGGCCAGGAGGTGCAGTGGGAGCAGGACTGGGCCGGTGCACGCCAGGCAACGCTGCGGTCCGAGCTCACCACCACGCTGGGCTATGCGCGCGACCGCAGCGGCGGCATGTCGCGCAACTATCCAACGGCCGGGCTGCAATGGCGCTACTGGCTGGAAAGCGGGCTGCAGCTGGCCGGCAACCTGCGCTACACCTCGCAAAGCGGCAGTCTCTACACCAGCCGGGGCCTGTCGGGCTCGCTGTCGGCCGAGAAGGAACTGGGCCGGGGCTGGCGCATGGGCTTCATGGCGCACTTCAACCAGGCCCGGTCCTCGCTGCTGCCCACGCCCTCTTCCCTGCCCAACCTCTACCGCAGCGACGAGAAGACCGCCTATGTCTACCTGCGCTGGGAAGGCAGCGCGGGCACGGCCTATGCGGCCGCAGGCGCACCCGGTGAAGGCGTGGGCGGCGGCAGCCTGTCCGGCCGCGTGTTCTACGACGCCAACCGCGACGGCGAACAGCAGGCGGGCGAGGTGGGCGTGGCCGGCGTCGAGGTGGTGCTTGACGGCCGCTACCGCACGGTGACCGACCGCGATGGCCAGTTCGAATTCCCGGTGGTGCCCACGGGCCACCACCGGCTGTCGCTCACCCAGGAAAGCGTACCGCTGCCCTGGGGCGCCTCCGGCGACAACACCAGCAGCGTGCACGTGCCCCTGCGCGGCCAGGCCTCGGCGTCGATTGCCGTGGTCAAGGTGGGCGAGTGAGTGAATGAATGAATGAATGAATGAGTGAATGAATGACTGATTAAGGCGCACAGGCTTCCCAGGCAACCCGTTCCATCCAAGGAGATTCCATGAACCGAACACCCATCGCCCAACGCCTGCTGGCCGCATCGCTCGGCGGCCTCGGCCTGGCCCTGACCACGTTGCCTGCCATGGCCGAGAGCCAGTACGGATCGGGCACCGGAACCATCACGGCCCAGGCCAAGGTCAACCTCAGCGTGACCGTGCCCAAGCTCATCTTGCTGCGCGTGGGCTCGACCAATACCACGGTGGACACGGTGACCTGGACCTCGACGCTGAGCATCCCCGGCGTGCCCACCACGCCGCTGGCCTCGGTCAACAACACCAACGTGGACTGGAACGGCGCCGCGCCCACCGTGGCCACCGCCTCGGCTGCCGCCACGCTCACGGTCTATGCCTGGACCAATGCCGGCGCCGGCACCATCAACTGCGCGGTCGGCGCCTGGAATGCCACGGGCGGCCCCGCCAACGCGGACTTCACCGTCACGACCACCGGCACCCTGCCCCACCCCGGGCCCAATCTGGGTGCCTGCGCATCCACCTCGTTCCCCTCCAACGTGGTTGCGACGGGAACCTGGGCGTATGCGCTGGGAGGTACGCCGGCCAGCTGGGCTGCCAATACCTATACCAACGTCATCACGTATACGGCCCAGGGCATCTGATGGACAAGGCATTGCCTCGCCTGCTGGCCGCAGCGGCCCTCTGCGTTGTGCAGCCGCCCGCGCAGGCCGTGTTCACCATCGTGACCGACACAGACCTGCTCAACTACAGCCTGACACTGCGCGTGGGCACGACCGGGGCAACCGTGGACACCGTGGCCTTCAGCGTGACGGGAGCCAACGCCGGCCTCACGCCCGTGGCCGTGACGGGCACGCCCAGCATCAGTGTCTCGGTGTCTCCCACACGTCCCGCGCTGGGCACCGCCGTGGCCCGGCCAGTCACCCTGGTCGTCGATTCATCCACCGCACTTTCCTGCCAGTCGGGTGGCTGCGGCAGCGCGACCATTCCGTTCAGCAAGATCAGTTGGGTGGCATCGAACAACGGCAATGCTGCGTCCGGCGACATACAGAACGGGCGCTTCACCGCCAGCGCCGGCCAGTCCATCGCCAGCTACAACGCGAACGCATCCGTCTGTTCTGGCGCGCTGTGCCCGGTCGCTGGCTGGACCGTCCAGTCACGGCAACTGACCGGCACCGTGCTGCAGTTCACCTACGACAACGACGTGGTCTACCCGGGCGGCAACTACAAGGGCACCGTGCGCTTCACGGCATCGATGGTATGAGGCGGTTGGCGTGGCCGCTCCTGTGCATGGCACTGGCCTGGGCCACGGCCCTCGCGGCGCATGCCGAAGTGGCGCGGCTGGACGACTCGGCTTCGCCCCGGTCCCAGGTGCGCAGCGACTTCGCCCGGGCCAGGGTCGTCGGCGAGCGGCTGCTGGAGCTGCCTATGGGACGCATCGAATACCGGCTGGCCACGGCGCCCCATGTCGGCCGCACGGCGCGCATCTTCTATGTGATTCCCGCCCTGGTCACGGGCCTGCGCTCGCCTGCGGGCATGCAGGTGCAGTGGCGCGGCAACGGCGTCTTTGCGGGCGGCACGGGCCGGCCCGGCGACCGGGTCCAGGTCTGGAACGGCGTGGTCCGCACGCCCTGGATGGCCGAGGTTTTCGACCTCACGCTGCACATCGACCCCGCCGAGCTGCGCCTGACCCGGGGCTCGGCACTGAGCTTCGAGTCCTACTTCGAGATCGAGACCCTGCCATGAAAGCTCCTCCCATCGCCGTTTCACTGGCCCTGCTGATCGCCTGCAGCGGCGCCGCCGCCGCACCGTTCGAGCTGGCCGTGGCGCCCTCGCGTTTCGAGCTGTCGGCCAAGCCGGGTGCGCGCACGGGCCAATCGCTGGACATCCACAACCTGGCCTCGGCACCCACCGAGGTGGCCATGCGCACCATCGACTGGACCTATTCCGACACGGGCGACATCACCTACCACGACGAACTGCTGCCCGGCAGTTGCCGGCCCTGGGTGCTGCTGGAGCGGCGCAGCGTCACCATTGCAGGCCGCAGCAAGAAGGCCTTCCGCTTCCAGGTGGAGCCGCCTGCCGATGCGCCGCGCGGCGAATGCCGCTTCATGATTGCCATCGAAGGCGTGGAGCCCGCGCAGCAGACCGTCATACGCAGCGGCGGCGCCAGCCTGAGCCTGCCTGTCACGGGCCGCATCGCGGTAGCCGTCTACGTGACGCTGGGAGGTGCTGCGCCCCAGCTGGACATTCGCCAGCTTTCCATGGCCGAAGACGGCAAGACGCGCCGCGCCCTGGTCACCGTCAGCAACGCCGGCGATGCCCATGGCCGGCTGGAAGGCAGCCTGGACGCCGTGGACAACAAGGGCCGCCGCTTCGAACTGGTGCCGGAAGGCACGCCCATACTGCCCGGCCAGACACGCACGCTGGCCCTCATGCCCAAGGGCGAAGACGGCCAGCCCGCCCCGCAGCCCGCGTATCCGGTCAAGGCCAAGGGCAGCCTGGACTGGGAAAAAGGCAGCTTCAAGATCGATGTGGAACTGAAGTGATGGCAACCAGGCCGATCGCGTGGCTGGCCCTGTCCATGGCGCTGGGCGGCCTGGGCCACACCGTGCATGCGGCGTCCAGCACCACAGGCCCCAGCCTGCTGGTGCCGCTGAGCACCTCGGTGAACCTGGACTTCACCATCGCCATCGACAAGTTCATCTTCTTTCGCATAGGCGACGGCACCTGGCCCACGCCCGGCGGCACGACCAGCAGCGTGGCCTTTGTGCTCGCCCCATCCATCCCTGGCGTGCCCACCACGCCCGTGGCGGGCAGCAACACCTCGGTGAACTGGAGCGGCGCGGCTCCCAGCTTCAGCATCACGCCCAGCGGCAATGTGCTGCCGGTGGAGGTGCGCAGCAACGCAGGCCAGGTCACGCTGCGCGCCACCGCCACCACGGCGCTGGCCAGCGGGGCCAATACCATCCCGCTGTCGGAGATCACCATCGCCACCAGCGACAGCAACCTGCCCGCACCGCTGATACCCAATACGGGAACGGGCGCAGCGGTCAACGTGGTGGCCACCGCCTTTGCGGGGCTGGTCACCCAGCGCACGGCGAACTGGACCCTGTCCTATGCCAACCTGGCCTCCCGCAGGGCAGGCACCTACACCGGGCAGGTCACCTTCACGGCCAGCTCGCCCTGAGCGCTTTGGGAGCTTTGGGCGCGCTCAAAGGCCCAGGTACAGCGCAATCAGCGACACAGCAGCCGGCACGGCCTGCACCCAGAGGATCTTGCGGCTGGCCGTGGCGGCGCCATACACGCCGGCCACCAGCACGCAGATCAGGAAGAAGTACTTGAAGCCCAGGCCATCGGCCCCCTGCGCCAGCCCCCAGATCAGCCCGGCGGCGAGAAAGCCGTTGTACAGGCCCTGGTTGGCGGCCAGTGTCCTGGTCTGCTGGGCAAATTCGGGCGTCAGGCCAAACGCGCGGCGTCCGGCCGGCTTGTCCCAGAGAAACATCTCCAGCACGAGGATGTAGACATGGATTGCGGCGACGATGCCGATGAGTACGTTGGCCATCTGGGGTGGGAAGAAAGTGGATAGGCCTCTGTATACGGGATGCACCCACACCCGTCCATGGCCGCTGCGCTACACAGGGCCTGCCACCACCCCTTCCCTGTCACCCGGAAGACTTGCTGCCGGGGTGCGACGGTTTTTCCGCGCCCTGCGCAGGTGCCACGGCGCCAGCGGCCGCACCGCCCAGCGCACCGGCCACGCTGCCTACCGTGCCGCCGACCACCACGCCCACCGGGCCGGCAATCGCAGCACCCGCCGCAGCGCCTGCAGCGGCTCCGGCCAGCACGCCGCCGCCGATGAATACCGAGCGCGACTCGCGCTCTGCATCCTCGGGCGACAGTTCGAACTGCGCAGACGCATCGGGGTCCTGCGAAGGAACACCGTGGCCGGGGCGTGCCTGCTCGGCAAGGTCTTCATCCTCGGGGGCATCCGTGGACACCGGCTGGATGGGCTGGATGGATGGCTTGTTGCTTGCATTCATGGGGCTCTCCTTCGGGGCATGCCACACGCATGCGGGACTGCCTGCGCTTCATTGCCCTGTCGTTTTCGTTGTACGCCTCGCCCTGCCGCGCCGCAGCCGGCCCAGGCTGCTGCCCCGCGTCAGCCAAGGCCCGCAGCCTCGCCGACCTTGACTACAGGGGCTCGTAGGAACTGGCCTCCGCCGCCCAAGGCACCTCCTACGCCCGTCGCGGCGGCCCGACTACCCGGTGCCCGCAGATGCCGTCCTAAGCTAGAACCCAGAAGCACACAGGCTTCGACTTCGCCAGGCGATGCACAGGTTTTCTTGACAGGCCGGCTACCGCGCCCCATTCAAAGCCGCATCGCTCAGCCGCCAGACGCACCGCGCTGGCGGGTCAGCACAAACCCACTCACTGGAGAACGTCATGGTCACACCCAACACCGCATCGAGCGTCATTTCTTCCGAAACCGTCAGCGGCACCAATGTCTACAACCCGGCAGGCGACAAGCTGGGGACCATAGACACGCTGATGATCGACAAGCTGTCCGGCAAGGTGCGCTATGCCGTCATGGAGTTCGGCGGCTTCCTGGGCATCGGCACGGATCGCTATCCGCTGCCCTGGGAATCCCTCAAGTACGAGCCCAACATGAATGGCTACGTGGTGTCGCTGACGCGCGAGCAACTGGACAACGCTCCACGCTACGAGCGCGATACGGCTCCGGCATACACCGATGAATATGGCCGCCGCGTGAACGATTACTACGGCGTGCCCTACCTGTAAATCCCGACCCTTGCGGTCTTTGACACAGCCCCGTTCGCGGGGCGTTTTCTTTGGTGCGGATAGCTGCCAGCGAATGGCCAAGGAAGAACGCCCTGCGCGACTTCACTCCCTCATTCTTGGAGAACTGCCATGAATACCACCCCACCTGCCATCGACTACAAGGCCTGCATGGACGCCTGCCAGGCCTGCGTCATTGCCTGCAATACCTGCGCCGCCGCCTGCCTGAAGGAGTCAGACGTCCAGATGATGGCCGCCTGCATTGCCCAGGACCTGGAATGCGCGCAGATCTGCGAACTGGCCGTGGCCGCAATGGCGCGCCAGAGCCCGCATGCGCCGGACATCTGCCGCCTGTGCGCCCAGATCTGCCAGGCCTGCGCCGACGAATGCAGCAAGCATTCCCACGACCATTGCCAGACCTGCGCGGCAGCCTGCCAGCAATGCGCCATGTCGTGCAATCTCATGGGCATGCAGTCGCACTGACACGGCTGGCATGGGCCATGACAGCCGCCCTGGCAGAAATCCTGCAAACACGCAGGAAAAAACGCCACCGGCGCTGTCGCCAAACGCCGCGCCTTCGCGGAACCGGGCCTGCCTACACTTTGATGCATATCCAGGCACACAGGAGGCAACCATGGCACTCGAAATCAGCGCAGAGGAACGGTTCTTCACCCTGCTGAACCAGTTGAAGCACATGCCTCCCTGCTCATCCCGCCAGGAGGCACACGACATGCTGTTGCTGCTCTGGATGCGCATCTGCGAAAGCGCCGGCGCTCGCCGTGAATTGCTCAACCGCATGCGGCAACGCACGCTGTGCGCAGAACATGGCTGGAAAAACCTCGACAAAAGCCCTTGCCATCTGGATTCGGACACCCTGCCGGGCATCCGCATCTATCTGCATTCCAACGGCACCATCGTCATTCAAAGACAGGGGGGAGCGCAGGATTCCGAAATCCTGCACTTCAGCGCCAGGCGCGAATTTGCCGAGGCCTAGGCCCGGTCCGCGCACAGCGCATGGGGGCAGTCGGAGCAGAGGCTAGGTGCAAACACCAACGATGTCCCACATGCGACATGGGCCCTGTCTCCATAGAATGCGTCATTGTGTAGCACACTATCCATGAGGAATACATGACAGCAGATTACAAAACCCTCCTCCAGCAGAAGGCCGAGCTTGAGGCAAAGATCGCCGCCACCCTGAAGGCGGAAAAAGGCGGAGTCATCGCCAAGGTCCGCGAACTCGTCGAGCAGTTCGGTCTGACCCAGGATGACATCTTCAGCACCGGCAAGGCCAAGTCCGCCAGCATTGGCGTGGCCAAATACCGCGACCCCGCCAGCGGAGCCACCTGGACCGGCCGGGGCAAACCGCCGCGCTGGATTGAAGGCAAGGACCGCAAGGCCCTCGAGATCTGAGCACGGCCCGCCAACGCGGGCCTTTTTTATGGCCGCAACTGCCTGCTGCGTCAGCACAGGCTGCAGTTGCACTACCATCATTGCGTTGTTCTGCAAAGGCAACAGAGCCTTGAGCAACTCACAGGGCCTTTGGCAAAGACGCTCCCCTGCCAGGAGTCTCCGCCGCAAGCCAAGATGCCTTTGCGCAGCACATCTGATCTCATGCAACTCGGCCCACGCCGCGCGGCTTCAGCGATCATTATTCATACTGCATCGAAAAGACATCATGCTTGATGGATCAAAAACACTGGTGATGATTGCTTTCTTTTGGATGACCATGGTCCATGGTGCACCAGGGCAAAACATCCAATCACCGATCTTGCTTCATGAAAGAACATCACCCACTGCTTTTCCAGTCGCCATTTATCGTGGCATCAAGGTGGATGATTTCAGAAAACTGGTGATCAGTGCTTTCGAAAGCGCCCGGTTTTCCCATACGGCCATTGAAAAATCGAAGGATGGAACGGCGCAATACAAATTCTTCTATTCCGTGGCGACGGGTGGAAAAATTCAGCGCGTTGATGTGGTCCTGCGGGTGGACGAGAACCTTGACAAGAGCAAGAGATGCGCGAGCTGCTTCTTGCGGCTGACCATGATTCCCGAGCTCCCCAGCCTTCAATCTTCTTCGTGGATGCTTCAGTACGATCTGAGTCGCCAGGTTTTTTTGGCCATCGATCAAGCCTATGCCAGCATTCACGATCTCGGGCGAAAATCCATGGACGCGGATTTCGGATTCAACTATAGAAACAAGTGGCGAGGAGAAAGAAATCTATACGAAAACTCATTTGTCGGCATTGATCCATCAAGTCTGAAGACCATGATCATCGACGCATACAGCGTTGCCGGCTTCAAGCTTGCAGGCGATACAATGAAGGATTCCATCCTTTCCGAATTGACCTTCTCTTTTCCCATCGCTCCAGATCAAACCGAAGGCGTTGTCTACAAGATTTCTCTAGCAAGCCAACTCGACGCAAGCAATCGCTGCTATCCCTGTGAGATCAGTGAGGTCTATGACCCTCACCAGCGACTGCCGGCAGCGGGCCTGTCTGGCATGTCCAGCCGGCTGACGCTCGAGTCACGCTTTACCGCTGCCCGCATGCAGGCGCTTGAAAAGCTCAAGAGTGGCACCGAGCACTATTTGCGCCCGGAAACCGTTTTCACCATCCCGCCAAAGCCCGCACCGCTCGGGTCGCCCCGGCCGCAGATCCAGCCACCCATCGTCACATGACTGCCCTGCCACACGCAAACGCCATGCGTGCCGGCCTGCTGGCACGGCATCCAGGGTTCGACGGCCTGTTCATTGCCGGCACGCTGGCATTGGCCCTCGGCATGGCGGCCATGGCTTCGATATCGCCTGCCATGCTGCTTGCCATCGTGCTGGTGGATACCTGGCTTTTCGCCAATCCTCATGTCATGGCCACCTTGACCCGGATCGGAGCCAGCATGGCCGATATCCGACGCCATCGCTTCCTGATCTTTGGCCTGCCCGTGATCGTGCTCGGCGGTGTGGTGGCGACCGTGCTGGCATTCGAGGTCGCCGGGCTGTTCACGCTCTATTTCTGCGCGCAGAGCTATCACGTGGCGAGGCAGTCCTTCGGCATCGCCAGGGCCTATCGGCGCTCGGGGATGCATCCCTTTCGCCAGGACCGGCTCGCAGAAGCCGTCATCTACCTCGTTGCCGCGTGGGGGCTGCTTGCCCGCTGCGCCCAGGCGCCCGAGACCTTTCTGGGCTATCCCATCCAACTGCCTGCCGTACCCGCCCAGGCGGCCAATGCGATGGGCGTTGCGGCCATCGCTTGCAGCGCCTGCTGGCTATGGCGACAGGCTCGCCTGGCTCTGACGGGAAACATCGATTGGCGTCACGATGGCTTTGTGGCCTCGCATGCATTCACCTGCTTCGTGGCCTACATCTGGATCACCGACATCACGCTCGGATGGCTCCTGATCAATCTGTGGCACAACCTGCAATACCTGCTATTCGTCTGGGTGCAGAACATCCGCCGCGAGCGACAGACACAAGCCGACAAAGCGTCGGAGACCGGCTTGTGGAAGAACGCGGCCCGGTATGGTGGTGTGTGCCTGGCACTGGGCTCAATGCTCTACCTGGCCATCGACTGGGCAGGCACACAACTGCTCTGGCTGGGGCTGCCCACTGTGCTGATAGCGCACTTCACCCTTGGTTTTCATCACTACCTGGTGGACGGGGTGATTTGGAAGCGGCGTGCTGCCTCAGCGGAGCATGGCTCACTTGTCAGGCGCGATTGCAAGTAAGCAACCGGGCAAGGCCTTCCCATTCCCATTGCAGGCGGCCACCGGCACGCCAGAAACAGAAAAACCCAGTGCCGTTTTCACAGCACTGGGTTTCATGTTTCTGGCGGAGAGGGAGGGATTCGAACCCTCGGTACGTTCGCACGTACGCCTGATTTCGAGTCAGGTACAATCGACCACTCTGCCACCTCTCCGCAGCGTCGAAGCTGAAATTATAGCCTAAAAATTCAGGCCTTCAGCAAAGTCTGTCCGCCCATGTAAGGACGCAGCGCCTCGGGGATGGTCACCGAGCCGTCGGCGTTCTGGTAGTTCTCCAGCACAGCCACCAGCGTGCGGCCCACGGCCAGGCCGGAACCGTTGAGCGTGTGCACCAGCTCGTTCTTGCCCTGGGCATTCTTGAAGCGTGCCTGCAGGCGGCGCGCCTGGAAGGCCTCGCAGTTGGAGACCGAGCTGATCTCGCGGTAGGTGTTCTGCGCAGGCAGCCAGACTTCCAGGTCATAGGTCTTGGCCGCGCCAAAGCCCATGTCGCCCGTGCACAGGCTCATCACGCGGTAAGGCAGGCCCAGCTTCTGCAGCACGGCCTCGGCGTGGCCGGTCATCTCTTCCAGCGCCTCGTAGCTCTTTTCCGGATGCACGATCTGCACCATCTCGACCTTGTCGAACTGGTGCTGGCGGATCATGCCGCGCGTATCGCGGCCGTAGCTGCCGGCCTCGGAACGGAAGCAGGGGCTGTGGGCCGTGAGCTTGATGGGCAGCTGGTCCTCGGCCACGACCACGTCGCGCACGAAGTTGGTCAGCGGCACCTCGGCCGTGGGAATCAGGTAGAGCGCCGCGTTGTCGGGCACGGGTTCGCCGTCCTGGCCGCCCTTCTTGGCGGCGAACAGGTCGCCCTCGAACTTGGGCAACTGGCCCGTGCCCTTGAGCGAGTCGGCATTGACGGCGTAGGGCACATAGCACTCGGTGTAGCCATGCGAGTCGGTCTGCAGGTCGATCATGAACTGCGCCAGGGCGCGGTGCAGGCGGGCGATGGGGCCCTTCATCACGGTGAAGCGCGAGCCCGACAGCTTGACGCCCATGTCGAAATCCAGGCCCAGCGGCTGGCCCACGTCCACATGGTCCTTGACCTCGAAATCAAAGGTCTTGGGCGTGCCCCAGCGGCGCGCCTCCACATTGCCGCTTTCGTCCGCACCGACGGGCACGCTGTCGTGCGGCAGGTTGGGCACGGCCAGCAGCATGGTCTGCAGCTCGCCCTGGATCTGCTCCAGGCGCGTGGCCGACTGGTCCAGCTCGGTCTTGAGGCTGCCGACTTCGGCCTTGGCGGCCTCGGCAGCGTCCTTCTCGCCCTTGCCCATCAGCATGCCGATCTGCTTGGACAGCTGGTTGCGCTTGGACTGCAGCTCCTCGGTCCGCGTCTGCAGGGACTTGCGCTCTGCTTCCAGGGACTGGAAGGCCTCCACATTCAGGAAGGCCTGGGGCTTTTTGCGGGTCTCCAGCCGTGCGACGGCCGAGTCAAGGTCTTTGCGAAGAAGAAGGATATCGAGCATAGCCGGCAATTTTAGGCGGTATCGCCATGGCAGCGCCCGCCCCTGGGCGTTGGGGGTCTTGCCGCTACAGAAATCCCGCGCCAGCGCCGATACTTCCAATATGCCGCCCACAGCGGTTTGCGCACCCGGGAGCACCCATGTTTTTTGTCTTCGGTCCCAACGGACAGATGTTTCGCGGTCCCGCCGAGCGGCTGGGCCAGGTGGCGCCCGTGCGCCGCGTACAACGCCCGCAGGCCCTGCGCACGCGCTCGGCCGATGTGATGGCGGGCGACGCCGCCGCCTCGTTCCCCGCCATCCTGGCCGACCTCGCGGGCCAGCCTGCCGGCGCGCCGGAGCCCGCGCCGCGGCTGCGCGGAGCGGTCGATGCCTACCTTTCCACGGAAAAAGGCCCCAGCCAGCCACGCCAGCCCCTGCAGACCGTGGCCGACGTGATGAGCCACGAGGCCGTGACGGTGTCGCCCGAGGCCGGTGTCAACGACGCCTGGCGCGTGCTGGCCGAGCACGGCGTGGCCCAGGCGCCCGTGCTGGATGCCGGTGGCCGCGTGGTCGGGCTGCTGCTGCGTGCCGACATGGCGCCGCTGGACCTGCTGCCCGAGCCCGGTGCGATCAAGGACGCCATTGCCCTGGCGCGCCGGCCCGTGAACGAGGTCATGATCTCCCCCATTCCCACGGTGGCCACAACCACCGACCTGCGCCGCGTGGCCGGCGTGCTGCTGGAGACCGGCCTGCCGGGCCTGCCCGTGACCGATGAGCAGGGCCTGCTGGCCGGCTTCATCAGCCGCACCGACATCCTGCGCGCCGTGGCCTCCGATCCGCCGCTGGATCTGTGGAGCTGAGGCTTTCGGCCCCACCATGCAAAACGGGCGCCAGGCGCCCGTTTGCTTTTTGGCCAATGTCCGCTGCGCCTGCGGTTCAGCCGCCCGTCTCGGGATGCTTGCCCACGGAGATCTCCAGCCCCGTGGCCGCGTCGATCTTCAGGCCCTTGGGCAGCGGGAACTTGACCGTCTCCTCGATGCCATCCATCTTGCGCACCGACAGCGCGCCCAGCTGGCGCAGGCGCTGGATGACCTCGTCCACCAGCACCTCGGGTGCGGAGGCACCGGCCGTCAGGCCCACGCGCCCGGCATTGGCAAACCATTCCTCGCACAGCTCGCCCGCGTTGTCCACCATGTAGGCGGGCGTTCCCAGGCGCGCGGCCAGCTCGCGCAGGCGGTTGCTGTTGGAACTGGTGGGGCTGCCCACCACGATGAGCACATCCACCTGCGGCGCCAGCACCTTCACGGCGTCCTGGCGGTTTTGCGTGGCGTAGCAGATGTCCTGCTGCTTGGGCTCGCGCACCTGCGGAAAGCGGGCGCGGATGGCCGCCGTGATGCCGGCGGCATCGTCCACCGACAGCGTGGTCTGCGTGACCACGGCCAGCTTCTCGGTCTGGCGGGGGGTGACACGGGCCACATCGGCCTCGTCCTCGACCAGGTGGATGCCCTCGGACAGCTGGCCCATGGTGCCCTCGACCTCGGGATGCCCCTTGTGGCCGATCATCAGGAACTCGTAGCCTTCCTTGGCGAGCTTGGCCACTTCCACATGCACCTTGGTCACCAGCGGGCAGGTGGCGTCGAAGATGGAGAAACCGCGCCGCCGCGCCTCTTCCTGCACCGCCCGGCTCACGCCGTGGGCGCTGAACACCAGGGTGGAGCCGGGCGGCACGTCGTCCAACTCCTCGATGAAGATCGCTCCCTTGGCCTTGAGATCGTTGACCACGAAGGTGTTGTGCACGATCTCGTGGCGCACGTAGATGGGCGCGCCGAACTTGGCCAGCGCACGCTCCACGATCTCGATGGCGCGGTCCACGCCGGCACAGAAGCCCCGGGGCTCGGCCAGCAGGATTTCCTGGGGCGAGGTCGAATCCAGCACCTCAGAGCACCCCGATGATCTGCACTTCGAACGTCACCGGCTGGCCCGCCAGCGGGTGGTTGAAGTCGAACAGCACGGCGCCGTCCTCGCGCACCTGCACCACGGCACCCGCGTAGCTGCCCAGGCCGTCGGGCGTGGGGAACTGCACCACGTCGCCGGGCGCGTACTGCTCGTGCGGGTCGCCCAGCTCGTTCATCAGCTTGCGCGCCACCCACTGCATCATGTCGCCGTTACGCTCGCCGAAGGCTTCGCCGGCCGGCATCTCGAACGTGGTGCGCGTGCCTTCGGCCAGGCCCAGCAGGCGCTGCTCGACGGCGGGCGACAGCTCGCCCGCGCCCAGGGACAGCGTGGCGGGCTTGTCGTTGAAGGTGTTGATCACATCGCCTGCAGGCCCGGACAGGCGGTAGTGCAGCGTGAGGAACGAGCCGGTCTGGACCGTGGGGAGGGCCGAGGAAGAAGCGCTAGAGGTCATGGAAGTCCCGATAAACTGGCCCGTATTGTAGAAAAACATCCATGCCCCCACGCCCCGTGCAACGGTGTCCCTGCGGCGCCCCCACCTGGCTGAACCATGGCTCTCAAAGACCTGCCCGCCCAGGCCCAGCCGCGCGAAAAGCTCGCGGCGCGCGGCCCCTCGGCGCTTTCCGATATCGAACTGCTGGCCATCGTGCTGCGCACCGGCATGGCCGGCAAGGGCGTGCTGCAGCTGGCCCAGGAACTGCTGCAGTTGCCCGGCCGGGCCGGCCTGTCCGGGCTGCTGCAGGCCGGGCACGCGGACCTGAAGGCCATCAAGGGGCTGGGGCCTTCCAAGTGCGCACAACTCCTGGCCGTGCTCGAACTGGCGCGCCGCGCCATGGCCGAGCAACTGCGCGAGCGCCCGGCCCTGGCCTCGCCCGAGGCCGTGGCGCGCTACCTGCAGCTGCACCTGGCGGCGCGCCAGCATGAGGTGTTCGCCGTGCTGTTCCTGGACGGCCAGCACCGGCTGATCGCGCTGGAAGAAATGTTCCGGGGCACGCTCACGCGCACCAGCGTCTACCCCCGGGAGGTGGTGCTGCGCGCCCTGCACCACCATGCGGGCGCCGTCATCCTGGCCCACAACCATCCCAGCGGACAGGTCCAGGCCAGCGCCGCCGACAAGGCCGTCACACAGGGACTTCAGGCCGCCCTGGGCCTGGTGGACATCCAGGTGCTGGACCATGTGATCGTGGCGCCCGGTGCCTCGCTGTCCATGGCCAGCGAGGGGCTGATGTAGGCAGACTCTGTAAAATGAGAAAAATTCTCATTTGCAAAACCGCTGCACCATGCCCTCCCCGTCCACCGCCGACCCGGTGCACACGCTCTACGTCGCCCACCATGACTGGCTGCACGGCTGGCTACGGCGCAAGCTGGGCAATTCCCACCAGGCAGAGGACCTGGCGCACGACACCTTCGAGCGCGTGGTGGCGTCCCGGCAGGCCCATGCCATCCAGGAGCCGCGCGCCTACCTGACCACGCTGGCGCAGCGGGTGCTCTACAACTTCTGGCGCAGGCGCGAACTGGAGCAGGCCTGGCTCGATGCGCTGGCCACGCTGCCCGAAGAAGTGGCGCCCTCCCCCGAGGACTACGCCCTGGTGCGCGAAGCCATCGAGGCCCTGGACCAATGGCTGGACGGCCTGCCCCCGAAGGTGCGGCAGGCCTTCTTGCTGCGCCGGCTCGACGGCCTCAGGCATGCCGAGATCGCCGAAGCCATGGGCGTGTCCATTGCCACGGTGGAGCGCTACATGAAGCAGGCCCTGGTGCACCTGTACCTCTCGCCGCAGCCCTTCCCCGGCTGATCACCTGCATGGATGCCGCCACCGATCAGGCCATCGACTGGCTGGTGCGCCTGGACTCGGGCCACGCCAGCGATGACGACCGCCGCGCCTTCGCCCACTGGCTGCGCCAGTCGCCCGGCCATGCCCAGGCCTGGGCCATGGTGCAGCAACGCCTGTCCGCCGGGGTGGAGCCCGCCCTCGTGCAGTTGCGCCGGCAGGGCGGGGGCACGGCGTCCCTGGGCCTGCAGGCGCTGGTGGCGCCCATCCCGAAGGCCGCGCGCAGGCGCGGCCTGTTGCGCGGGGGGTTGGCCGCCCTGCTGGCCAGCACCGCCACGGCCTGGCTGGTGCACCGGCAAACACCGCTGACCACGCTGGCCGCCGACCTGCGCACGGGCACCGGCCAGCGCAGCCACCACCGGCTGCCGGACGGCAGCGAGATCGAACTGGACGCCCGCTCGGCCGCCGACATTGCCTACAGCGACACCCGCCGCCTGGTGCGCCTGCGCGAAGGCGCGCTGCTGGCGCAGGTGGCTGCCAGCGCGCCGGGCCAGCCCCTGCGCCCGTTTGTCGTGCAAAGCGCCCAGGGCACGGCCCAGGCGCTGGGCACGCGCTTCATGGTGCGCCAGGCAGAAGGCAGCACCCTGGTGCATGTGCTGGAGCACAGCGTGCTGCTCACCAGCCTGAACGGCCGGCAGCACCGGCTGCAGGAGGGCCGCAGCGCCTGGATCGACGCCGATGGCATCCGCACGCAGGACACCGCCCACCTGGCGCCGGCCGCCTGGGCCGACGGCGTCATCGACGTGCGCGACCAGCCGCTGGGCGAGGTGATCGACGCGCTGCGGCCCTACCAGGCCGGCATCATCCGCATCAGCCCCGAGGCCGCGCGCCTGCGGATCTTCGGCGTGTTCCAGCTGGCCCGGCCCGACCAGGTGCTGCAGGACCTGGTGGACACCCATCCCGTCAGCGTGCGCCGCTGGGGGGATTGGCTCACGGTGATCGACGTGCGAGACCGGTCCGCTTGAATCTTTTTTTTGCGCCGCGTGAGGGGTTTTGCCGCCCTTGTCGCACATACGGAATGAAAGCCCTTCATTTCCACCGCAACGACAAGGACCTCCGACTCCATGGCCTCCGCACGCCGCCCTCTCCGTATCCCGCAGCCTGGCAGCACGCCGGCACACCGCAGGCCGAGCCCGCCCTCGCTGCTGCTGCCCGTGGCCGCCGCGCTGGCCTGGTCGCTGTCCGCACCGCCGCAGGCCTGGGCACAGCCGGCGGCGGCCAGCACATCGCAGGCAGCCGCCACGCTGGAATGGGACCTGCCCGCCGGCGCGCTGGACGACTCGCTGGCGCGCATCGCCCGCCAGGCCCAGCGCAGCATCAGCGCCGACCCGGCCCTGCTGGCCGGCAAGCGCGCGCCCGCCATCCGGGGCAGCTACAGCGTGGAGCAGGCCGCCCATCTGGCGCTGGCCGACAGCGGGCTGCGGCTGGCACGCACGCCCCAGGGCACGCTCACGGTGCTGGCCTCCGCCGCCGCGCCCGCGGCGTCACCGGCCACGGCAGCGCCGGGCCGCGCCCAGGACCATGCGCTGGCCGAGGTCAAGGTGGTCGCCCAGGCCGACCGGGCAGGCACGACCGAAGGCACGGGCAGCTACGCCGCGCGCGGCCCCAGCGGCGTGGCCACGGGCCTGGCGCTGAGCGTGCGAGACACGCCGCAGTCGGTCAGCGTGATGACCCAGCAGCGCATGGAGGACGAAAACCTCACCAGCATCAGCGACGTGCTGGCGCGCGTGCCGGGCATCTCCACCTCGGCGCTGGGCACCGAGCGCAGCAACGCCAATGCGCGCGGCTACCCCATCACCAACTACCAGCTCGACGGCGTCAGCACGCACACCGAATTCCTGGGCCTGGACGCCCTGCCCACGCAAAGCATTGCCGACATGGCGCTGTACGACCGCATCGAGGTGCTGCGCGGCGCCTCGGGCCTGACCACGGGCGCGGGCGATCCGTCCGGCATCGTCAACATGGTGCGCAAGAAGCCCACGGCGCAGTTCCAGGGCTCGGCCGAGGCCAGCGTGGGCTCCTGGGGCAGCCGGCGCGGCGTGCTGGACCTGTCCTCGCCGCTCAACGCCTCGGGCAGCGTGCGCGGCCGCCTGGTCGCCGTGCACCAGGAGGGCGACAGCCACATCGACTTCTACAGCAAGAAAAAGGACGTTCTCTATGGCGTGATCGAGGCCGACCTGACCTCCACGCTCAAGCTCACCGCCGGGCTGGACCACCAGCGCGGCCGCTCGCGCGGCTCCATGGCCTACCTGGGCTTTCCGCTGTTCAGCAGTGATGGGCGGCAGACCGACTTCCCCGTCTCCTTCAACCCGGCCAGCCGCGACAACCGCTTCAACACCGACTCCACCAGCGCCTTCGTCACGCTGGAGCAGGCGCTGGCCAACCGGTGGCAGCTCAAGCTCTCGGCCAACTACCTGCGCTCCAACCAGCGCGAAGACGCGGTCTACCTGGCCGTCAACAACAGCCTGTTCGACCGGGAGACCGGCGATGGCCTGTCGCTCAACGCCGAGCGGCGCGACTACCGGCTGCGCAACAAATCCGTGGACATCAACCTGCGCGGCCCCTTCAACCTGGGCGGGCGCGAGCACGAGGCGGTGCTGGGCTTGGACTACACCGACTTCCAGAGCCTGACCGACGGCAGCTTCGACATCACGGGCCTGCGCAACAAGCCCGTCAACATCTACCAGTGGGACAGCAGCGGCAGCCCGGTGTTCGGCGACCGCTTCGTGGTCTTCGACAGCACGCGCCGCCAGACCAGCCTGTACGGCGCCGGCCGCTTCGCGCTGGCCGACGACCTCAAGCTCATCGTGGGCGGCAAGCTGTTCAACTACGACAGCGACTACCGCACCGACACCACGGACGGATACCACCAGACCTCGCCCTCGTCCGAACGCCGCGTGTTCACGCCCTACGCAGGCCTGGTCTACACGCTGAACCCGCAGCACACGCTGTACGCCAGCTTTGCCACCATCTACAGCCCGCAGACCTCGCGCGACCGCAACGGCTCCTTCCTGGACCCGCAGGAAGGCAACACCTACGAGGCCGGCATCAAGAGCGAATTCCTGGACGGGCGCCTGGCCACCAGCGCCGCCGTCTACCTCATCCGCCAGGACAACCTGGCCGAGTCCGATCCCGGCCAGTTCATCCCGGGCACCACCACCACCGCCTCGCGCGCCATCAAGGGCGCCAAGACGCGGGGCCTGGACCTGGAAGTCAACGGCGCCATCAACCGCCAATGGTCGATTGCCGCCTCCTACAACTTCAGCGCCTCCGAAGACGCCACGGGCCAGCGCATCAACACCACCTTCCCGCGCCAGATGGCCCGCCTGTGGACCACCTACCGCATGCCCGGCGAATGGCGCAGGCTGACCGTGGGCGGTGGCGTCAACTGGAGCAGCGGCATCGAGTACAGCGGCGAAGCCTGGCAGGTCGGCAAGCAGGTCAGCGCACGCCAGGCCTCCTACGCCGTGGCCGGGCTCATGGCCCGCTATGACGTGAGCGACCAGCTGTCGCTGACGCTGAACGTCAACAACCTGTTCGACCGCAAGTACATCGCGGCCATGTCCGGCTGGTGGTACTCGGGCATGTATGGCGCGCCGCGCAATGTCCAGGTCAGCGCCCGCTATCGCTTCTAGGGCCACCAGGCATTGAGAGGGCGCCATGGCCGCCGGGGTGCCGAAATTGCGGTACAACCGGCGTCACCATGACTTTGAAAGCCACCAGCCTGCAGGACCTCGCGCCAGTGCGCCGCGCACTGGCCGAAGCCGCCGCCCAAGAGGCCCTGCTCCAGCAGCAGCGCGCCGAGGCGGCGCGCCGCCTCCTGGCCGAGCAAAAGCTGTTCGAAAACACCGTGGGCCCGGTGCATGCGCTCAAGTCCGCGCACGCCCGCCACCTCCATGCCCCCGAGCCCCCCGAGCCGCTGCCCCTGCAGCTGGAGCTGGACGAGCAGCGCGTGCTGCAGGAGGCCATGAGCGACGAGTTCGACGTCAGCACCCTGCTGGACACCGACGACCAGCTCAGCTTCCGGCGCCCCGGCATCGGCCTGGACGTGACGCACAAGCTGCGCGCCGGCCAGTGGAGCATCCAGCGCCAGCTGGACCTGCACGGCCTGCGCGTGGACGAGGCGCGCGAGGCGCTGGGCCAGTTCATCCGCCTGTCCCACCGCACCGGCATACGCTGCGTGCGCGTGGTGCACGGCAAGGGCCTGGGCTCGCCGGGCAAGACCCCCGTGCTCAAGGGCCGCGTGCTGCGCTGGCTGGTGCAGAAAAAGGAAGTGCTGGCCTTTGTGCAGGCCCGCCCGGCCGAAGGTGGCGCGGGCGCCCTGGTCGTCCTGCTGCAGCCGGGCAGGCGCCAGCTGTACTGAAGGCGTGGATGGCGTGAACGGTGATGGGGTTCAGGCCGCGGCCACCGCCGCCGCCTTGCGCGCCCGCCCTATCACCAGCGCCATCACCGCAGCCACCAGGCAGGCCAGGCCGGCCGCATACAGCGCGGGCGTATAGGTCAGCAGCAACGTGCGCGTCAGGCCTGCGCCCCAGGCAGCGGTGGCCGCGCCCAGCTGGTGGGCCGCGAAGATCCAGCCGAACACCAGACCCACCTTCTGCGGCCCGAAATGCTGGGCCGTGAGCTTGACCGTGGGCGGCACCGTGGCGATCCAGTCCAGCCCGTAGAACATGGCGAACAGGCCCAGGCCGTAGAAGGTGAACTCCGAATGCGGCAGCCAGAACAGCGACAGGCCGCGCAGCCCGTAGTACCAGAACAGCAGCTTGCGGTTGTCGTAGCGGTCCGACAGCCAGCCCGACAGCACGGTGCCCACGAAGTCGAAGGCCCCCATCATGGCCAGCACCGACGCGGCGGGCACCGCGCCCATGCCGTTGTCGCCGCACAGCGAGATGAAGTGCGTCTGCACCAGGCCGTTGGTGGACAGGCCGCAGATGAAGAAGGTGCCCGCCAGCAGCCAGAAGGTGCGGTTGCGCGCGGCCTCGGCCAGCACCTTGAAGGGCGTGCCGAAGTTCATGGCCATGGCCGGCGGCGGCGGGGCCGAGGCATCGCCGCCAAAGGGCGCCAGGCCCAGGTCCGAAGGCCGGTCCCTCACGAACAGCAGGGCCAGCACGGCAATCAAGGCACTGGCCACGAACACCGGCACCGTGGCCGAGCGCCAGCCCCAGTGCTCGATCATCCAGGCGGCCAGCGGCAGGAAGGCCAGCTGCCCCGTGGCCGCACTGGCCGTGAGCACGCCGATGACCAGGCCGCGCCGCGCCGCAAACCAGCGGTTGGCCACCACGGCGCCCAGCACCAGCGCCGTCAGGCCCGTGCCCATGCCCAGCAGCAGGCTCCACAGCAAAAACAGATGCCACAGCTGCGTGGCCTGCGTCACCATCGCCATGGCGCCGCCCACCAGGGCCAGGCCCATGCACATCACGGCACGCAGGCCGAAGCGCTCCATCATCACGGCGGCAAACGGCCCCAGCAGGCCGAACAGCGCAAAGCGCAGCGCCAGGCTGCTCGATATCTGCTCCGTACTCCAGCCGAACTCGCGCGACAGCGGCTGCAGCATGGCGCCCGGCAGGCCCAGCGCCGCCGACATGGTCAGCATGGTGAGGAAAGTGATGGCCGCGACCAGCCAGCCGTAGTGGATGCCGCGCCGCTGCAGCCAGCGCGCCGTGGAGTTGGAGAGCATGGGAGTCTCTTCGGAGGTTGGGAATTCGGTAGGGCCTATGCCTGCGGGCCGTCTGCAGCGTTGCCATCGCCAGCGCCACCACCAGCGCCATCGCCATTGCCGCCATCGAGCAGCACCAGGCATTCGTCGATCAGCGCATGCAGGGCCGCCACGCGCTCCAGGCCCACGCGGGCGTTGAGCTCGTTCTGTGCGGTCTTCCAGCTTTGCTTGGCCTCTTCGCGCTTGGCCTGGCCCGCGTCGGTGATGTGCACCAGGCGGCTGCGCTGGTCCTCGCCCTGGCCCATGCGCACCCAGCCGGCGTCGATCAGCGGCTTGAGGTTGCGCGTCAGCGTCGAGGCGTCCATGCGCATGCGCCGCGCCAGGTCCGAGGGCCGCACCGGACCGGCGGCCAGCACATGGCTGAGCAGCGAGTACTGCGTGATGCGCAGCCCCGTCTCGTTCAGATGGGCGTCATACACCTGGCCCACGCTGCGCATGAGCTGGCGCACGCGGTGGTTGGTGCAGCCCTGGGGCACGGCGAGGATGTCTGGATTCACTGGCATGGCGCAGATTATTGCATATACAACTGTTGTAGATACAATAATATCCACACCGCCATCCCAGACAGCCTGGCACCCGCATTTTTCCCAATGAAAGAGAGACATTCCATGGACACCCGCACCCACTCCCCGGAGCAGGCCGCCCACAGCCTCACCTCCGGCGCCACCACCGGCGCCATCTCCCCTGCCCTGCAAGCCTGGCTGGACGAGGAACAGGCGGTCACCCTCCGGCTGGACGCCGGCCCTGGCGCAGGCGTGTCGCGCCCCGACCAGGTCGCAGGCCGCAGCGGGCTGGAGCTGATGCAGGCCATGCTGCGCGGCGAACTGCCCTACCCGCCCATTGCACGCACGCTGGACTTCATGCTGATTTCCGTGGGCGAAGGCAGCGCCGTCTTCCAGGGCCGCCCCGGCGCCAACCACCTCAACCCCATGGGCACGGTGCACGGCGGCTGGTTCGCCACCTTGCTGGACTCGGCGCTGGGCTGCGCCGTCCACACCTGCATGCCGCCGGGCCGGGGCTACACCACGGCCGAGCTGGGGGTGAACCTGGTCAAGGCCCTGACCCCGCGCGTGCCGCGCGTGCGCGCCGAAGGCCGCGTGCTGCACTGCGGCCGCCAACTGGCCACGGCCGAGGCGCGCCTGGTCGGCCCCGATGGCACGCTCTACGCCCACGCCACGACCACCTGCCTGGTGTTCGAGATGCCTCCTGCTCGGTGAGCACGCTGAACAAGCCAAGCACGCTCAACACGCAGAAAGCCGCCACCAATGCAAAAAGCCCCGTGCGCCAGGCACGGGGCTTTTTCCTGGCCGGCCCGGCTTACTTCGACAGATCCAGGCGGTACTTGGACGTGCCCTTGCCCGAGCCGTCATCGGCCGCCACCAGCGAGATGTTGGCCAGGCCCGCCGCCTGCGCCACCGGCAGCGCGTTGGCGCCGGAGCTGAACACCACGTTGGCCGAGGTGGCCACCTTGGTGAAGCGCCAGCTCTTGGCCGCGCCATTGGCAGCGCGCGTGATGCTGCCCTTCTTGCGCACGTAGCCGATCACCACGTCGCGGTTGGCGTCCGGCGAGGCCCAGATGGCGCTGGAGCCGTCGAGCTTGGCGATGAAGCTCTTGCCGCTGGTGGCGCGGTAGTTGTTCGTGGCGATCACGAACTCCTGCGCCGGGTCGATGGCCTTGCCCAGGTACTGCAGGTTCTTGATGCGGCTGCCCACGGGCTGGGTCACGTCGATCTCGTACTGCACATCGGCCGTGGTGAACATGTCGAAGTTGTAGCCCGGGAAGGTGCTGATCAGCTGCTGCTCACCCGTCTTGGCCGGATCGATCTGGTTGAAGCGCTTGGCAGCGGCCTCCAGCCAGTCCTTGATGTCGGCGCCATTCACCTTCACCGCATACACGGTGTTGGGGTACAGGTACAGGTCGGCCGCGTTGTAGATGGCCAGCGGGCCCACGGCCACGTCGGTGTAGTCGGCGCCGCCCTGGAAGCCCGACTTGAACGGCGCGCTCACCGACAGCACGGGCAGCTGCGCGTACTGCGGCAGGCTGGCCTTCACATAGTCGGCCACATAGTCGCGCTGCGCCTGGTTGACGATCTGGATGGCGCCCGGGTCGCCCACATCGGCGAACAGCGTGCTCATGCGGAAATCCGTGCTGCCAATGGGCGTCTTCACGTACTGGATGGCGGCCTGGTGCTGGCTCTCGATCAGCGGTGCCACCGTCGGGTCCACGGCCACGTAGGTGGCCTTGCCTGCGGCGTCCTTGCCGGTCTGGATATTGCGCAGCTCGCTCTTGCCCGCGCTCTTGTCCACGCTCCACTGCTTGCCGTCCCACTTCAGCGCCAGCTGGATCACGCCCAGCGCCTTGCCCCAGGAACTGGCCATCACCGACTGCACGCCGTTGATGGTGCCCGCCTTGTTGTCCACGCCCGCCTGCGTGAACGCCGGCGTGGCCGCCGCATCGGGGAACACGCTGTGCTGGTGGCCCATGACCATGGCGTCGATGCCGGCCACCTTGCTCAGGTGCAGGCCGGGGTTCTCCATCGTCGGCGAGTAGGCCGCGCCGTCCAGGCCGCCGTGCAGCATGGCCACCACCACATCGGCGCCCTTGGCGCGCATCTCGGGCAGGTACTTCTGGGCGGACTCCACGGCGCCTTCGGTGTAGAGCTTGCCTTCCAGATAGCGCTTGTCCCAGTTCATGATGCCCGGCGTGGTGAAGCCGATCACGCCGATCTTGATGGGCAGCTCCACCGCCTTGCCATCCTTGTCCTTGGCAGCGATCTTGCGCTCCAGAATCACGTAGGGCTGCACCAGCGGCTGCTTGGTCTTGCTGCTGTAGACGTTGGACAGCGCCATCGGAAAGCCATTGCCCGCGCACTTGAGCGCCTTGTCCACGCCGTCCACATCCAGGCCGCCGCCCAGCACCTGGTTCAGGAAGGGCAGGCCGTAGTTGAACTCATGGTTGCCCAGCGTGCCCGCATCAAAGCCCAGCGCGCCCATGGCCTTGTACATGGACAGCTGCTGCGTGCAGGGGATCTTGGCCACCTCGGCCTCGTAGTCGGCCAGGGCCGTGCCCTGGATGGTGTCGCCGTTGTCCACCAGCAGCGTATTGGCAAACTCCTTGCGCGCCGCACGCACCAGCGTGGCCGTGCGCTCGAAGCCGTAGGAGGCATCCTCGGCCAGCTTGAAATAGTCATAGCTGCGCACATTGAAGTGCAGATCCGTGGTCTCCAGCACGGCCAGCGTGGCCGTCGCGGGCTGGCTGGCCACCGGGGGCGTCGTGCTGTCGTTGCTGTCGCTGCCACCGCAGGCGGCCACCAGCGCGGCGCTGGCCAGGACGCTCAGCGCCAGGCGGCGGGACAGGAGCAGGGATTGCAATGTGGGGAGTTTGCTCAGCGGCATGTGGTTTTTGTGGGGATGGTGAAGGGGGTGAGTGTGGTGGTGGGGGTTTACAGGGGTGTGACAGGTGGGCTGTTCTGGTCTTGGTCAGGTGCTGTTTTTTGTCCCTGCCGGGGGGTTGTTTTTCGAGGCCGGGTTTCGGCCCGGCGGCCGACCTACCTTCTTTTGCTTCGCCAAAAGAACGTAGGCCAAGAAAAGGCGACCCGGATGTCCGCGACCCCTTCGCTTCGCTGCGGGGCAACCTGCGTCGGGCCACCTGCGGGGTTCGCTGCGGAACTCGCTGCGTTCACTGCGTGAACTCCGCTCAGACAACCGCAGCGAGTCAGATCACGAAGCAGTCCTGTCCTTCGGCAGGACTGCAACCCCGCAGGCGGCCCGACGCAGGCGCTGACATACGGGAGTTGTTGCGGGCCTTCGCTGCGCTCGGCCCGGTTTCTTGATACGCAGCCGTTAAACTTGCGGCGAGCCGAAAGGCTTGGTGTGTCGTAACACCAAACACGTAGAGGTGCAGCCCCCACCTTAAAGGGGGCTTTGTCATGTCCAGATACCTGGGGCGGGTGCGTCAGCACGCATTCGCTTCGATCGGTTTTGGACGGGATGGGCCTACCCGCAAGGATGGCCGCACGTCTGCGTGCGTGTTACGAACATCCCGTCCACCCGTCGCCTGTCGTAGGGTAGCGAGTGGTTCTCTTGATTCACGCAGGAACCAAGTTATGCACCCTCTCATCGCCGCACAGGCGTCTTCTCCCCAACCACCTTTTCTTCCCACCTGGCGGCAGGCCATGCACGCCTCGCTGGGCCTGGTGCACAGCACGCTGCAGCAGTTAATCGAGCTGATGACCGACGATCCCGACAGGGACGACAGTGAAATCGATGTGGACTGCGTCGTGGAGCTGGCGCTGGAACACATCAAGCGCATGAGTGTCCAGCAGCACGCGGACCGCTATGCCTTCGAGGTGGAATGGGTCAAGGCA
>JAAIGE0100027317.1_pt1 | contig 113781 bp, 96 predicted proteins | sample 6487951 | NCBI WGS metagenome assembly JAAIGE01 (sample SAMN13974128, study PRJNA590717) | phyllosphere metagenome | biome: tomato field; feature: multiple bacterial spot infested tomato fields; material: tomato leaves; isolation source: leaves from tomato fields | host: Solanum lycopersicum ...
GAAGGCCTTCTTCGTCCACTCGATGAAGTGAAAGCGGTCCTCGTTGCGGCGGTCCTCGATGGCGCGGTTCTTCACGAAGGCATCGGGATCGAAGCCGCCGCACTCCACGGCCAGCGAGTGGTCCACGATGAGCTGCACGGGCACGACGGGGTTGACCTGGGCGGGGTCGCCGCCTTCGGCCGCGATGGCGTCGCGCAGGCCGGCCAGGTCCACCAGGGCGGTCTGGCCCAGGATGTCGTGGCAGACCACGCGCACGGGGTACCAGGGAAAGTCGATGTCGCGCCGGCGTTCGATGAGCTGCAGCAGGTAGCCGTCCAGCTGCGCGGGATCGGCGCGGCGCACGAGGTTCTCGGCGTGGACGCGGGCGGTGTAGGGCAGGCGTGCCCAGGCGCCGGGCGAGAGGGCATCGACGGCGGCGCGGGCGTCGATGTAGTGCAGCGTGGTGCCGGGCAGGGGTTTCTTGTAGCGGGAGGTCATGGGGGCGGATGGATTCTCGGGCCTGCGTGGGCCGATTGCTGTGCGCCGATTACTGTGCGCGGATTTCGTTGTCTTTCACCACCTTGGCGTAGCGGGGAATCTCGGACTGGATCAGGGCGCCGAACTGGGCCGGTGTGCCGCCTGCCGGGGACACGCCCGTGGGCTCCAGCTGGGCCAGCAGTGCCGGCGCCTTGAGGCCGGTGTCCAACGCCGCATTGATGCGCGACAGCACGGCGGGCGGCAGGCCCTTGGGCGCGAGCAGGCCGTGCCAGGCCACCACGTCATAGTCCGGCAGGCCGCTTTCGGCCACCGACGGAATCTCGGGATAGGCAGGCAGGCGCTGGGCCGTGGTCACGGCCAGGGCGTGCAGCTTGCCGCTCTTGACGTGCTGCATCAGCGCCTCGGTGCCGGCCACCAGCATGTCCACGTTGCCTGACAGCAGATCGGTCACGGCCGGGCCCGTGCCGCGATAGGGCACATGCGTGGCCTTGACCTTGGCCATGCCGAACAGGTACTCGGTGACGATGTGAAGATGGCTGCCATTGCCGGCCGAGGCAAAGGTCAGCTTGCCCGGGTTCTCACGCGCATAGGTCAGCAATTCCTGCAGGTTTCTGGCGGGCACGCGGGGGCTCACGCAGACCACGTAGGCGCCTTTGGACAGCTGGATCACGGGCGTCATGTCGGCCACGGGGTCGAAGCGCAGCTTGTACAGCGAAGGGTTGACCGTATAGCTGCCCGCCACCAGCAGCAGCGTGTAGCCATCGGCCGCCGAGCGCAGCGCGTACTCGGTGCCCAGCGTGCCACCGGCGCCCGGCCGGTTCTCCACCACCACGGGCTGGCCCAGCCTGTCGTTGAGCACGTTGGAGGCCACGCGCGCAATGAAGTCCGAACCGCCGCCGGGTGCGAAGGGGCAGACGATCTTCAGCGACTTGCTGGGAAAGGCCTCCTGGGCCAGGCCCTGGTGCGGCAGCGCAAGGCCGGCCAGCGGGGCGGGCAGGGCGGCGCAAAAGCGGCGGCGGTTGATGCTCATGGGTTGGTGTCTCCTGCAGAGTTATGGTTGGCAGTGCACCAGGCTTGTTGCAAGCGGCATGCCATCCGACTCAAGGGGAAACCCGTGCAAGCATCACAACCTGCTGTCAGAGGCTGAAGGGCTGCAGCGCCACCTGCTGCCGCGCCATCCGTTTCATTGATGTTTCAAAACTGCCGCCTCTGATTTCATGGATGAAGGCTTGTGCAATGCCTCGCCCTCCACCCCTGGTGCCCGGCAAGGCCTGGCAGGCCCGGCGGGCTCGGGCACAGGGAGCCGGGTGCAAGCACCTTGCTGCCTGCAGTCTAGGGTTTGCCCGTGGAGGTCTTCAGCAAGAGCGCATTCCGACGATAGAGCAAAGGCGTTTGTAGGATTTGTCTTACATATGATTTGCCTGCCGGGTGCCGAAATCCATTTATCCTCGCTCTCTGCTCCACATGGCCTGCCCGGCCTTTTCGGGTGGCTGGCCATGGGGCTGGCAACGAGTGGTTCCGTGCTCCTGGACCGATTCCCCGTGACTGCCTATTCAGCCTTAGCCGCTCCATGTCAGCTTTTGCCCAGCGCACGCTTGTAGCCATCCGGACCGCCTGGCCAGCCGCCACCGTCATGGCGGTGGGCATGTGCCTGAGCGCCGCGCTCGCCCTGCAGCAGCAGCGGGCGCTGGAGCGCATCGACCTGCAGCGCCATACGCAACAGGCCCAGTCTGCCCGCCAGGCGCTGGAGATGCGCCTGGATGCCTATGCCGTCATGGTCCAGCATGTGGCCAACCAGCTGGCCGCCTCTCCCGAGATGGGGCAGCAGGCCTTCGCGCGCATTGCGCAGGCGCTGCGCATACAGATACAGCCCGGCATGCAGGCGCTGACCTTTACGCGGGCCGCAACGGAGCGCGCTCAGGCCAGCCAGGATCCGTCGGCCTCGTTCAGGCCCGATCCCCACTATTTCTTCATCGACTATCTCTGGCCGGTGGAAGGCAATGAATCCATCGCCGGCCTGGACATGCACGACCGCCCCAGCCTCATGGCCAGCATGCTGCGCAGCCGGGACAGCGCGGCCGCCGTGGTCTCGGCGCCGTTTGCCATGAAGCAGCCCGGCGAGCATGCCACCGCCGTGCTGGTGCGCGCGCCCGTCTTTGCGCTGGCGGACCACCAGTCTCCGGATGGCACGGCCGCGCATCCGCTGTTCCTGGGAACGGCCGACGTCAGCATTCGTGTGCACGACCTGGTGCAGGACCTGCATGAGCGCGGCTTCCTGGGCCGGCTTGCGCTGGCCATGCATGACGCAGGCCCGGTCTCGCCCCTGCCGCCAGCCGGCGTATCGCCGCTGCCGCTGTATCTGGGTGCTGCCTGGCCCGAGCGCGGGCAGGAAGCGGTAGGCCTGGGCGATACCGGCCAGGTGGTGCTGGAGCAGACGCTGCAGGCCCAGGACCGGCTGTGGCGGCTGAACTTCATTCCCGTGAGCACGGCCCTGTCCTGGACCGAGCGCGCCCAGCCCCTGGTGCTGTTTGCTCTGGGCATGCTGGTGTCAGTCCTGCTGGCCTCGCTGGCGGCAGCCTGGTGGCGGCGCCATCCGTCCAGCTGGGCGCAGCTGCGTGCCTCTTCCCGCAGCATGCGCGAGAGCGATGCCCGCTTTCAGGCACTGTTCGAGCAGGCCGCCGTGGGCGTGGTGCAGATCGACGCGGCCAACGGCAATGTCCTGCATGTGAACCGCAGGTATTGCGACATCACCGGCCACGAGGCACAGCAGCTGTGCCAGCGCCCCCTGCTGGCCCTGGTGGCCGCCGAAACGGTGGAGGGCGACAGGCTGCTGCTGCAGGAGCTGGCTGCGGGCCAGCGCCGCGCCCTGCAGATCGAGCGGCAGTTGCGGCGCAGCGACGGCAGCCTGGTCTGGGTGGAACTGCACATCTCCGCGCTGGGCCACGGCCCATCGCTGCGGCTGATGGCCCTGGTGCAGGACATCAGCGCGCGCCGCCACTTGCAGCAAATGCAGCGCGACGGATCGCGCCACCTGCGCATGGTCATCCAGCGCCTGCCCCTGGGCCTGGCCATGCTGCAGGAGGATGGCCGCTTCGCCTACTGGAACGAGGAATTCATGCGCCTGGCAGGCCATGGCGCCACGGCCGGCATGGATGGCGACGGCTGGTGGCGCAACATGTGCCCGGATGAAGCCCGCCGCCAGCGCATGCAGCGCCGCTTCGAAGCCGCGCAGGCGCGGGCGCGCGTTGCCCAAAGCCCCCATGGCAGCGAGTCCGACAGCTGCGGCACCCTCAACTCCGAGGAGTACCAGCTCATAGGCAGCGACGGCTGCGCGCGCTCCGTATCCATCGGCGGCATGCTGCTGGACGAAGGCTGCCTGCTGATCCTGCAGGACCAGAGCCAGCGCAAGACCGCCGAAGAAGAAATTCGCCGCCTGGCCTTCTACGATGCGCTCACCGGCCTGCCCAACCGCCGCCTGCTGGTGGACCGGCTGCAGCAGGCGCTGGCTTCCAGCCGCCGTCGCGGACGCTGTGGCGCCGTCATGCTGCTGGACGTGGACAACTTCAAGGCCTTCAACGACAGCCTGGGGCTGGAACTGGGCGACGTGCTGCTGCGCATGATTGCCGAGCGACTGGCACAGTCCCTGGGCCGCGAGGCCACGCTGGCCCGCCACAGCGGTGATGACTTCGTCGTGCTGCTGGAGGACCTGGGCAAGGACTCCATGCACGCCGCCTCCAAGCTCGAAGGCGAGGTCCAGCGCATGCGTTCGCTGCTGCTGCAACCGCTGCAACTGAGTGGCCAGTCCTGCCACATCACGCTGAGCATAGGCGCCAGCCTGTTCGGCGAGCAGGAACTCAGTGCCGACGAGGTCCTGCGCCGTGCCGAGATGGCCATGTACCAGGCCAAGGGCATGGGGCGCAACACGCTGCAGTTCTTCGATCCGCAACTGCAGGCCGTGCTCAGATCGCGCACGGCCATGGAGCAGGAAATGCGCGAGGGCCTGGTGCGCTCGCAATTCGTCCTGTACTACCAACCGCAGGTGGCGAACGGGCGCATCGTCGGCGCCGAGGGCCTGCTGCGCTGGAACCACCCGCGCGAAGGGCTGGTGCCGCCGTCGCTCTTCGTCTCGCTGGCCGAGGAAACGGGCCTGATCCAGCAACTGGGCGAATGGGTGCTGGGCGAGGCCTGCCGGCAACTGGCGCAATGGGCGGCGGAGCCGGACATGGCCTGCCTGATGCTGGCCGTCAACGTCAGCCCGCGCCAGTTCCACCAGGCGCGCTTCGTGGAGCAGGTGCTGCAGGCGCTCAAGGAGCACGGTGCCAACCCGCGCCTGCTCAAGCTGGAGCTGACCGAAAGCCTGCTGCTGGCCGACGTGGACGACACGGCAGCCAAGATGGCCACGCTCAAGGCACACGGCGTGGGGTTCTCGCTGGACGACTTCGGCACCGGCTACTCCTCGCTGGCCTATCTCAAGCGCCTGCCGCTGGACCAGCTCAAGATCGACCGCAGCTTCGTGCGCGACGTGCTCAGCGACCCCAACGACGCGGCCATTGCGCGCACCATCGTCGCCCTGGGCACCAGCCTGGGCCTGCAGGTCATCGCCGAGGGTGTGGAGACCGAGGCGCAGCGCCAGTTCCTCGAAGACCAGCACTGCCATGCCTGGCAGGGCTACCTGCTCAGCCCGCCCGTGCCCGTGCGCAGCTTCGAGGCACTGGTGCGCCAGGCCATCGTGTCGCGCCCTCCGGCCCTGAGCCCGGCGAACCTGCCGCAGCAGGCGCAGGACCGGCCCCAGGTGGTGGAGTGCACGGATGGCAGCGCGGTGCCGGACGCCCCCTCAAACCATTCTTGACATTCGACACGGCCCCGCGCGGGCCGCTTTCCATTCTTGAGCAGGGGTGGCGCGCGGTATCATTCCGAGCTTCCCTGTTGTTCCCCCACGTCCTCATTCGTCCGTTCGCCGCGGACCGCCATCTGCCTGCATCGTGCGCCTGAATTCCATCAAGCTGTCCGGCTTCAAGTCCTTCGCCGAGCCCACCAACTTCATGCTGCCGGGGCAACTGGTGGGCGTGGTGGGCCCCAACGGCTGCGGCAAGTCCAACATCATGGATGCGGTGCGCTGGGTGCTGGGCGAGAGCAAGGCCAGCGAGCTGCGCGGCGAGTCCATGCAGGACGTGATCTTCAACGGCACCACGCACCGCAAGCCGGCCAGCCGCTCCAGCGTGGAGCTGGTGTTCGACAACAGTGACCACCGCGCGGGCGGCCAGTGGGGCCAGTTCGGCGAAATCGCCGTCAAGCGCGTGCTCACGCGCGAGGGCAACAGCAGCTACTTCATCAACAACCAGGCCGTGCGCCGCCGCGATGTGCAGGACGTGTTCCTGGGCACGGGCCTGGGCCCGCGCGCCTACGCCATCATCGGCCAGGGCACGATCAGCCGCATCATCGAGTCGCGCCCCGAGGAACTGCGCCTGTTCCTGGAAGAGGCCGCAGGCGTGTCCAAGTACAAGGAGCGCCGGCGCGAGACCGAGAACCGGCTCTCGGCCACCACCGAGAACCTCACGCGCGTGGAAGACATCCTGCGCGAGCTCAACAACAACCTCGACCGGCTGGAAAAGCAGGCCGAGGTGGCGGCCCAGTACAACGCGCTGCAGTCCCAGGTCACGCTCAAGCAGCAGCAGCTGTGGTTCCTCAAGCGCGCCGAGGCCGAGGCCGAGCAGGACCGCGTGCGCGTGGAGGGCCTGCAGGCCGTCAACGAGCTCGAAGAGCGCATGGCCGACATCCGCAACAACGAAAGCGGACTCGAAACCCTGCGCCAGGCGCACTACGACGCCAGCGACCAGGTCAACCAGGCCCAGGCCAAGCTCTACGAATCCACGGCCGAAGTCGGCAAGCTGGAGGCCGAGATCCGCTACGTGCTCGAAGGCCGCCAGCGCGTGCAGCAGCGGCTGCAGCAGCTGTCCGAGCAGGTGCTGCTGTGGAACAGCCGCCGCGAGGAAGCCGAAGCCGAGATCGAGAACCTCGAAGGCGCCGGCATGGACGCCGAGGAACAGGCCGAGATGCTGGCCGCCCAGGTCGAGGAGCAAAGCATGCGCCTGCCCGACCTGGAGGACGCCCTGCGCAATGCCCAGAAGGCCGACACCGACCAGCGCGCCAGCGTGGTCCAGGTGCAGCAGCAGATCCAGGTGCTGGCCGCCGAGCAGCGCAGCCTGGACGAGCAGCGCCGCCAGTTCGAGACCCGCTTCGAGCGCCTGCGCGCCGACCGCAACGCGCTGGAGACGCCCGACGAGGCCCGCCTGAACAATCTGCAGTCCCAGCTGGAAGAGGCGCGCGAACTGGCTGAAATGGCCGATGCCGTGCTCAACGAGCTGCAGGACTCCGTGCCCCAGCTCGACGAGGACCGCCGCACGCGCCAGCAGGCCGTCAATGCCGAGGCCGCGCGCCACGCGGACCTGTCGGCGCGGCTGGAAGCGCTCAAGGCCCTGCAGGAAAAGGTCAAGACAGACGGCAAGCTCCAGCCCTGGCTGGCCAAGCACGGCCTGGACGGCATGCAGGGCCTGTGGAGCCGCATTGCCATCGAGCCCGGCTGGGAAAACGCGCTGGAGGCCGCGCTGCGCGAGCGCCTGGGCGCGCTGGAAGTAGGCCGGCTCGACATGGTGCGTGGCTTTCTGGGCTCAGGCGGGCACGATGCGCCGCCCGCGCGCCTGGCCTTCTTCAGCCCGCCGCAAGGCGCGCCCGCGCCGGCCGCCGGCCGCTGGCAGCACCTGTCGGACCTGCTGCGCGTGAACGATGCCGGCCTGCGCGCCGTGCTCGGCGACTGGCTGCAGGACTGCTACACGGCGCCCACGCTGGAAGAGGCACTGTCGCGCCGCAGCGAACTGCGGCCCGGTGAAACCGTCTACGTGCCCACGGGCCATGCCGTCAGCAGCCACAGCGTGAGCTTTTATGCGCAGGACTCGGAGCAATCCGGCCTGCTGGCACGCGCCCAGGAAATCGAGCACCTCGAAAAGGAAGTGCGCGCCCAGGCGCTGATCTCCGACGAATCGCGCACGGCCCTGGTGCGTGCCGAAAGCGCCTATGCCGAGGCCTCGCAGCGCCTGGTCAGCGCCCGGCGCGAAGCCAGCGAATCGCAAAGCCGTGCCCACGAGCTGCAGGTCGAGACGCTGCGCCTGTCGCAGCTGGCCGAGCAGGCCCGTGCACGCAATGCCCAGATCAGCGCCGACCTGGCCGAGGTCGAGGCCCAGTTGTCCGACATCGAGGAGCGCCGCGTGGCGGCCGAGGCCCGCTTCGAGGAACTGGACATGCAACTGGCCGACAGCCAGGAGCGCCATGCCCAGCTCGGCGACAAGGTGCTGGAGTCCGAGCGGCGCCTGAACGAATCGCGCGAGCAGCTGCGCACGCTGGAACGCCAGGCCCAGGAGGCCACGTTCTCGCGCCGCAGCCTGGAAGCGCGCCGGGGCGAACTCAGCCGCACCATAGAGACGGCCAGCCAGCAGGCCCGCTCCCTGGCCGACGAGCAGCAGCGCGCGCAGGACGAGCTCACGCGCCTGACCGATGCCGCAGCCCAGGGCGGCCTGCAGGATGCGCTGGATTTGAAGATGCAGCGCGAGCAGGCCGTGGCCGCGCGCCGCAGCGAATATGACGACCTGACCAACAAGCTGCGCGCCAGCGACGAACGCCGCCAGCAACTGGAAAAGGCGCTGGACCCGCTGCGCCAGCGCATCACCGAATTCCAGCTCAAGGAGCAGGCCGCGCGCCTGGGCCTGGAGCAGTACTCCACTTTGCTGGAAGAGGCGGGCGCCGACCTGGCCGCCGTCTCGCAGTCCATTGCCGAGGCCAATGTGCGCATGCATGGCCTGCAGGGCGAGATCGACCGCCTGCACCGCGAGATCGCGGCCCTGGGCGCGGTCAACCTGGCGGCGCTAGACGAGTTGAAGCTGGCGCGCGAGCGCAAGACCTTCCTCGACGCGCAGACCGAGGACCTGACCCAGGCCATGAACACGCTGGAAGATGCCATCCGCAAGATCGATGCCGAGACGCGCGAGCTGCTGTCGGGCACCTTCGAGACCGTGAACGGGCATTTCGGGCGCATGTTTCCCGAGCTGTTCGGCGGCGGGCAGGCCAAGCTGGTCATCACCGGCGATGAAATCCTGGACTCGGGCGTGCAGGTGATCGCGCAGCCGCCCGGCAAGAAGAACCAGACGATTCACCTGCTGTCGGGTGGCGAGAAGGCGCTGACGGCGATTGCCCTGGTCTTCGCCATCTTCCAGCTCAACCCGGCCCCGTTCTGTCTGCTGGACGAGGTGGACGCGCCGCTGGACGATGCCAACACCGAGCGCTATGCCAAGCTGGTGGCCAGCATGAGCAAGAGCACGCAGTTCCTGTTCATCAGCCACAACAAGATCGCCATGGAAATGGCCCAGCAGCTCATCGGCGTGACCATGCAGGAGCAGGGCGTGTCCCGCATCGTGGCCGTGGACATGGAGTCCGCACTGTCCATGGCTGAGCTATCCTGAGCATGTCCGCAACCTTTCAAACCCCTTTGCTGGAACGACGTTTCATTCCTTCATTCCATGAGTAACCTGCAAATCAGTCTGGCCGTCCTGGGCTTTGTGGTGCTGGCCCTGATCCTTGCCTACAACAGCTGGTCCGCGCGCCGCAATGCACCCAAGCGCGCCGACCCCGTCGATGAAGCGCAGCGCGATCCCTCGCGCCATGAGCCCGGCATGGACACCGTGGGCCACGGCCCGGACCTGACGCACAGCCTGCGCGAGCCCGTGCTGGGCGACTTCGGCACCGCCGCGCCGGGCCAGAGCCCCGCCTCCGCGGACCGCTTCGCCGAAACCGACGCCGAGCTGGCCCATCTGGTCCAGCTCGAAGAGCAGCAGCGCCAGGCTGCGGCCCAGGCTGCGCTGGCTGCCAAGGCCGCCCAGGCAGTGCAGTCCGCGCAGGCCGCCCATGCCCTGCAGGCGGGCGAAGACGCCAGCGCATCGGCACCCGCATCTGAATCTGTGTCCGCGCCTGCGGCATCCCCGTCGGCACCGCAGTCCATCGAGCCTTCCCTCAACGACGCGGCCCTGACCAGCGCGGCCGCCAGCCGCCCGGGTCTGGATGCGCTGATCGACGCCATTGCCCCCGTGCAGGTGGGCCAGGCCGTGCCTGGCGAACTGGCGCTGCAGGCCCAGCCCGCCACGCGGCGCGCGGGCAACAAGCCCTTTGCGATCGAAGGCATGAACCAGTCCACCCACCAGTGGGAGCCGCTTCAGCCCGGCCAGCGCTACCTGGGCTTCCAGGCCGGAGTGCAGCTGGCCAACCGCACGGGTGCGCTCAACGAGATCGAGTTCTCCGAGTTCGTTGCCAAGGTGCAGCGTTTTGCCGACGCGCTGGGCGCCACGCCCGATGTGCCCGACATGCTGCAGGAAGTGGCGCGTGCGCGCGAGCTCGACCAGTTCGCCAGCGAGCACGACGCCCAGCTCACCTTCATGCTGCGCGCACGCCAGGCCTCCTGGAGCGCGGGCTACGTGCAGCAGAACGCATCGCGCCAGGGCTTTCTGCCGGGCTCCATGCCCGGGCGCATGGCCCTGCCTTCGCCCACGCCCGGCATGCCGCCGGTGCTGGTGCTCAACTACGACCCGCAGGCGGCCATGGCCGACGACCTGGACACCTCGGTGGTGCGCGAGTTCCTGCTGAGCCTGGACGTGCCCCAGGTGCCGCGCGGCGAGCAGGCCTTCGTGCAGTTGCGCCAGGTGGCCGAGCGCCTGTGCCAGACCATGGACGGCGTGCTCTGCGACCAGAACGGCTACCTGCTGCCGGCCATGGCGCTGGATCCCATCCAGCACGATCTGGAACATCTCTATGACAAGCTCGACAGCCGCGAGCTGTCGGCGGGCTCCATGCTGGCGCGGCGACTGTTCAGCTGACGCGGCGCGGTGCCCCTGGTGCACAACAGGCTCCTGGCCTCAACCCCATGAATGACAATCTGGATCTTTTCTCCGGCGCAGCCCCCGCGGCGCCGGAGTCCGGGGCCGCCCCCGACAAGGTGCTGGCCAAGGTGCAGGCGCTGCGCGCCCAGCTCAACCAATGGGCGCATGAGTACTACGTGCTGGACACGCCCACCGTGCCCGACGGCGAGTACGACCGCGTCTTCCAGCAATTGCAGGCGCTGGAAGGTGCCTATCCCGAACTGGTCACCCCGGACTCGCCCACGCAGCGCGTGATCGGCGCCGTGCTCGACGGCCTGATGCCCGTGCGCCATGCCGTGCCCATGCTCAGCATCCGCACCGAGACCGACAACGAGGCCACGGGGGCCGAGGCCTTCGACGCACGCATCCGCAAGGAGCTGGAACTGGCCGAAGGCGCGCCGCCCGTGGAGTACGTGGCCGAGCCAAAGTTCGACGGCCTGGCCATGAACCTGCGCTATGAGAATGGCCGCCTGGTGCAGGCCACCACGCGCGGCGACGGCGAGGTGGGCGAGGATGTCACCCACAACATCCGCACCATCCGCAAGATTCCGCTGTCCCTGCCCGAAGGCAAGGGCGTGCCGCCCGTGGTCGAGGTGCGCGGCGAGGTCTACATGGGCCGCGCCGACTTCGTCAAGCTCAATGAGCGCCAGCAGGCCGCCGGCGGCAAGAGCTTTGCCAATCCGCGCAATGCTGCGGCAGGCTCGGTGCGCCAGCTGGACTCGGGCATTGCGGCGCAGCGCCCGCTGTCCTTCTTCGCCTATGGCCTGGGCGAGATCACGCCGGCTGCCCAGGGCGGCCCCGACTTCGTCACCCACTACGCCATGCTGCAGACGCTGCGCGACTGGGGCTTTCCGGTGGCGCCCCAGGTCTGCATCGCCAGGGGTGCAGCCGAGCTGGTGGCCTTCCACCAGCGCATGGGCGCCGAGCGCGCCACGCTGCCCTACGAGATCGACGGCGTGGTCTACAAGGTCAACAGCCTGGCCCAGCAGCGCCAGCTGGGCTTTGTCTCGCGCGAGCCGCGCTGGGCCGTGGCCCACAAGTACCCGGCCGAGGAAATGCCCACGCGCATGGAAGGCATCGACATACAGGTCGGCCGCACGGGCAAGCTCACGCCCGTGGCGCGCCTGGCCCCCGTGGCGGTGGGCGGCGTCATCGTCACCAATGCCACGCTGCACAACCTGTTCGAGATCCGCAAGAAGCGCGTGCGCACGGGCGACACCGTGGTCGTGCGCCGCGCCGGTGACGTGATCCCCGAGGTCGTGGGCCGCGTGCCCGGCGACCGGCCGGCCTATGTGCCCAACTTCCGCATGCCCGCTGCATGCCCCATCTGCGGCAGCGCCGTGGCGCGGCCCAAGGGCGAGGCCAACCACCGCTGCACGGGCGGCCTGTTCTGCCCGGCGCAGCGCAAGGAGGCCATCCTGCACTTTGCCGCGCGGCGCGCCATGGACATCGAGGGCCTGGGCGACAAGCTGGTGGACCAGTTGGTGGACGGCCACGTGGTGCGCACGCTGCCCGACCTCTACCGCCTGGGCCTGGTGGCCCTTGCATCGCTGGACCGCATGGCCGAGAAGTCGGCCCAGAACGTGCTGGACGCGCTGGAAAAATCCAAGAAGACCACGCTGGCGCGGTTCCTCTTCGGCCTGGGCATCCGCCAGGTGGGCGAGTCCACGGCCAAGGACCTGGCCCGCCACTTCGGCCAGCTGGACGCCATCATGGACGCCAGCGTCGAGCAACTGCTGCAGGTGCGCGACGTGGGGCCCATCGTGGCCGAGAGCATTCACACCTTCTTCGCCCAGCCCCACAACCGCGAGGTGGTCGAGCAACTGCGTGCCTGTGGCGTGCACTGGGAGGAGGGCGCGGCGCGCGAGCAGACCGCCCAGCCGCTGGCCGGCATGACCGTGGTGCTTACTGGCACGCTGCCCACGCTGGGCCGCGACCAGGCCAAGGAGATGCTGGAGGCCGCTGGCGCCAAGGTCTCCGGCTCGGTCAGCAAGAAGACCAGCTATGTGGTGGCCGGTGCCGAGGCCGGCAGCAAGCTGGCCAAGGCCGAGGAACTGGGCGTGACCGTGCTGGACGAGGCCGGCATGCTGGCGCTGCTGGCAGGCGGGGACCGCTGATGGCGCTGAGTCCGCGCAAACCCGTGGTCGGCCTGGCGCTGGGCAGCGGGTCGGCGCGTGGCTGGGCGCATTTCGGCGTGCTGCGCGCGCTGGAGGATGCGGGCCTGAGGCCCGACATCATCTGCGGCTCGTCCATCGGCGCCCTGGTCGGTGCCTCCTATGCGGCTGGCGAGATGCAGCGCTTCGAGGAATGGGTGCTGGGCCTGGGCATGCGCAAGGTGTTCGGTTTCATGGACTTCAACATCACGGGCGGCATGCTCAAGGGCGAGAAGCTGATCGCGTTCTGGCGCGAGCACTTCGTGGACTCGGCCATCGAGGACCTGAAGATCCCCTTCGGCGCCGTGGCCACCGACCTGCATTCGGGCGCCGAGGTCTGGCTGCGCAAGGGCTCCATCGCCGATGCCGTGCGTGCCTCCATCGCGCTGCCAGGCCTGTTCACGCCCGTGCAGCGCGAGGGGCGGCTGCTGGTCGATGGCGGCATCGTCAACCCCGTGCCCGCCTCGCTGGCGCGCGCCATGGGCGCGGACATCGTGATCGCGGTCGATCTCAATGCCGACATCATGCGGCGCCACATGCGTCCGCTGGTTCCCTCGGCCGCCATGGCTGCCGCGCCGCCACTGGAGGAAGCCCCGCCCGCCGTGGAGCAGGGCGTGGCGCCCGAGGACCTGGCCGGCCAGGCCAGCGCCGTGGCCGGCACGGCCTGGGTGCGCAGGCTGCAGCGCGGCGTGATGGGGTGGATGCCCGGCCACCATCGCGACGAGGCAGGCCGCGAGACCGAGCCCCCGCCCCGTCCGCCCTCGCTGCTGGACGTGGTGATGACCAGCGTCAACATCATGCAGATGCGCATCACGCGCAGCCGCATGGCGGGCGACCCGCCCGAGCTGGTGATAGCGCCGCGCCTGTCCCACCTGGGCCTGTTGGACTTCCACCGCGCCCGCGAGGCCATCGACGAAGGCTATGAGGCAGCGCAGGCCGCGTTGCCGGGCCTGCGCCACTGGGGCCTTTGAGGCGCTAAAGGCGCGGCACACCCGACAGGCCCGGCGCGCCCGACATGCCCATAGGCCCGACCGGCCCGGGCTACGCCGCCTCTCTTTCCACGCTGACCGCATTGCGGTCGGCATTGGCCGCGGCAACGCGCGAAGGCTGCAGCCTTCGCATCAGCGCGGCGGGGTCCAGGCACTGGATCAGCGGCAGGCCCGAATCGGCATGCACCAGCTTGCGCACCAGGGCCGTCGCGGTGTCGGCCGCGCTGAGCATGGGCGAATCCACCAGCGCGCTGGCTGGCAGCCGGTGCACGCCCTGCAGCGCGCTGACCAGCAGGCCCACGCGCAGGCCGCCATGCTGGACCACGATGACCTGTGACTGCTCGGTGACCACGCCGGGCTGGCCCTGCAGCAGCGCGGCCAGGTCGAACACCCAGACATAGCCGCTGACGCTGCCCTGGCTGCGCCGTGCCAGCGCGCCCACGCAAAACGGCAGCCGTCCTGCCGCCACGGGCGAGATGGCGCTGGCGGGCAGGGCCTCGCAGACATCGCCCGCGCGCAGGGCCAGCAGGCTGGCGCCCACGTAGAAGCTGGCCAGTTCCACAGGCGCGTCGCCGCCGCCATGCGCGGCGCGCCCGTGCCCGTGCGTAGCGGGCCGGGCACCATCGAGGCGGGTGGCCGACGCCAGGCGCAGCGCGCGGTTGCGCGCATCGGCATGCACGGGGCCCAGCCGCTGCAGGCTCAGGCTGACGAGGCCGGCCAGTGTGTCGTCCGTTGCGCTTTCTTTTGCATCGCGTGCCGCGCCCTGGTCCAGCCGGAACTCGCGGTAGCCGCGCCCGGCGGCCATGCCGACGATGCAGTAGTGGCCTTCGATCTCCTCGATGCTGCTGCGCACCTCGCCATCGGCCAGCGATGCCAGGCCGGCCACGCCTGCGATGCAACTGCCCAGCGGGCGCCCGCCATGGCTGGCAGCGACGATGCGCCCGTCACGCGCCACGTAGAAGGCTTCCATCGGCAGGCGCGGCAGGCCGCTGTCTTCGGGATTGGTGGCTGCGGCCTGCTCTGCCGTTGCCGCCTGCTCTGGCGCTGCGGCCTGCAGCATGGCCTGCAGCTCGCGCCGCGTGTGGAACAGCAGGGCGATGCCGCCGATGACGGGGCCCTGATCGCCGCCGTGTGCATGTCCGTGCGCCTGTTCACTCCCAGGCGATGGCGCGCGCAGCGCGGCATGGTAGACATGGACGGGCAGGCCTCCATCGTCCATCTCCTGCACGTGGTAGGCCTGGGCATCGCGCAGCAGCACAGTGGCCTGCAGGGCCGATGCCTGCACGCGCGTGCCGGGAGCCAGGGGCAGGCCGGCCTCGTCCTCATGGCTGCAGGCCAGCACCAGGCCCTGGGCGTCGTACAGCGCAATGCGCGCATAGACGGTGTACAGCGCATTGAGCTGCTCCAGCAGCCGCTGCGCGCTGTCGTGGGCCTGTACCGACAGGGCCAGGCAGCCGCTGTTGTCCTCCAGCACCTTTTGCAGGCCGGGCGTCAGGGCCCACCAGCGGCAGTCGTTGGCACGTTCATAGAGATTGCGCTCCAGCAGGTCCATCAGCAGCCGGTTCAGCGTGCTGTGCTCCTGCAGCCGGGTGGACAGCGCGGTCTCGTGCAGGCCGTGAATGGCGCGTGTGAACACGGCATGGGTCAGGTCGCCGGTCTCTCCCATCTGCTCCAGCACGGCCTGCAGCGGGTCCGGGTGCGCCGCGCCCTGCACGGGGGACTCCGGCGCCTGGCTGGCAGCCAGCACCTGGCCATTCCAGACCACGCGGCGAATGTCGTCGGCCGCGCGGGCCATGGCGTGCAGCGGCGGGCAAAAGCCGCGCGCCTGGGCCATCAGCCCCTCGGCAATGGCCGGCTCCAGCGCCTGCAGGACCTGCGGTCTTTGCTGCGCGGCGAAGGCCAGGTCCAGCGGTGCCATCACCTGGGTCTGCCAGCCCTGCGGTCCGGCATAGCCTTGGTAGGGCAGGGCGCGCGCCGTGCGCACCAGGTAGGTGCGGCCCGCATGGATCAGCGGCTGCACGGCATCACCATGGTGCATGGGCACGCGGCTGCCGGGGGCTATCCAGTGGGCGTCGCTGCTGGCGATGACCAGTCCGCCCTCGTCCAGCAGCAGTCCCACCTGGGCGCGCGGCCCGCCCGAGGCAAAGATGGCCTGCATCTCGGCGGCGAAGTCGAAGCTCAGGCACAGCACGCCGAGCACCGCCATGGTGCGTGGGTGCAGCAGGCGCTGCGCGTAGATCAGGCGGTCAGCGCCTGGCAGCACGCAACTGGCGCCGAAATGGCTGACATGGCCGGCCTGCTGCAGGGACTGCTGGAACCAGGCCTCGGCACAGGGCGGTGGCGGCTTGCCGCCTGCCTGTGTCTGGGCACGGGCGCAGACCTGGCCTTGCGTGTCCAGCAGCAGGATGTCGTCATACACCGTGTACTTGGCTCGGTAGCTCTGGAGGTGGGCCTGCAAGTGCGCCTGCAGCGGTGCCTGCCATGCGCGCAGACCGCCGGCCGCCATGTCGGGCAGGCCGCAGTCATCGCCATCGCCATCGCCATCGTCAAGCCGGGCCATGGCCTCGCAGAGCACCGTATCGGCGGCGAGAAAGCCGACATCGGCCGTGCGCTCGTACAGGCTTCGCACCAGCAGATCGATGGCATGGGCGGACTGCATGCCCAGCTGGGCCATGGCCTCCTGCGCGGACTGCGCCAGCTGCGACTGCAGCAGGCCTTGCTCCAGCTGCTCCAGTCCCTGGCGCGTGTCGGTGAGCATGGACACCAGGGCCTGCCCCTGCTGCGAGGCCTGCATGCGGGCCGAGGCTTCGATGAGCCGCCACATGAGCCGTATTTCGCGCAGGTCGGCGGCGTTGCGGTTGAGTTCCCGCAGATGGGGAAGAATCAGGTCGGTTGGCAGGGATGTGGCCATGGAGCGCTCCGCAGTCAGGTTCAGGCTGGGTGAAACCCGCTTTCCCCGATCAGGGAAAAGCCTGATGCAACGAGCAAGAAGGAGGCCAGCTTGTGACTAAATGTGTCTGCAAGGTGACACAGGGATGACAGCCCCCCATCCACAGCCCCACCCGCAGCCCCATCGGCGCCACGCCGGGGCATGGCCTGGCGTCACCGGGGTGCGTCCGGCACTGCCGTGCAGCACGGTGGTGCCGGACGGCGGCATGCGCCTACAGGCTCAGGTCGATGGAGTGCACGCGGTGCGCGTCAAGCAGGCCCGCCGCACGGTCCTCGAAGTAGCGCTCCAGCGTCACGCGCACGGTGCGAAATGCCAGTTCCTCCCAGGGAATCTCGGCCTCGGAAAAGAGGCGGGCCTCCATGGTCTCGGGGCCTGGATAGAACTGCTCGCTGCGCAGGCGGGCGCGGTAGAACAGGTGGACCTGGCTGACCTTGGGCACGTCAACGATGGAAAACAGCGGCCCCATCTCGATGTCGGCACCGGCTTCCTCATCGGTCTCGCGCTGGGCGCCGCGCGCCGTGGTCTCGGTCAGTTCCATGAAGCCGGCAGGCAGGGTCCACAGGCCCCGGCGCGGCTCGATGTTGCGCTTGCACAGCAGCACGCGGCCGTCGTCGGTGACGGGGATGGTGCCGACCACGTTCAGCGGATTCTCGTAGTGAATGGTGTGGCAGTGCGGGCACACGGCGCGTTCGCGCGTGTCGCCATCGTCGGGAATGCGGTAGACCACGGCCGTGCCGCAGGCTCGGCAGAACTTGATGGGGCTGCGAAAAATCATGCCGACACCATGGAAGTGAAAGCGCCGCCAGACGGAAGGCGGGAAGGCTTTCCGTGCGGCGGACTGTGGGTTCAGAAAAACGAAGGCCGGCAGGCCGGGGAGCGCGCTCCCCGCTGCCTGGCCGGCCTGTCGCCAGGCACAGGGATCTCAGGCGATCTTGACGCTCAAGGGGCTCAGGCCATCGATGCGGCCTTCCAGCAGGTCACCGCGCACCACGGCGGCCACGCCTTCGGGCGTGCCTGTCATGATCAGGTCGCCGGGCTGCAGTTCCCAGGCGGCCGACAGATGCTCGATGGTCTCGGCAATGTTCCAGATCAGCTTGCCGATGTCGCTGCGCTGGCGATCGGTGCCATTGACCTGCAGCGAGATCGTGGCCTTGGCGATGTCGCCGGCCTCGGCTGCAGGGGTGATGGGACCGATGGGCGCGGCATGCTCGAAGGCCTTGCCGATGCACCAGGGGCGGCCCTGCTTCTTCATGTCGTTCTGCAGGTCGCGGCGCGTCATGTCCAGGCCCACGGCGTAGCCCCAGATGTAGTCCAGCGCGTCGGCGGCCAGGATGTTCTTGCCCGCCTTGCCGATGGCCACGACGAGCTCGATCTCGTGGTGCAGGTTGGAGGTCAGCGTGGGGTAGGGCATGGTGCCCGTGGTGCCGGCCTCGACGGGCACGATGGCGTCGGCAGGCTTGAGGAAGAAGAAGGGCGGCTCGCGGCCGGTGAAGCCCATCTCCTTGGCGTGCTCTTCGTAGTTGCGGCCCACGCAGTAGATGCGGTGCACGGGAAAACGCTCGGGGCGGCCCAGGACGGGTACGCTGGCCACGGCGGGCGGGTTGAAAACGTAGCTCATGTCGGTGTTCCTCTGGCGCCTTGTCTCGTGGGCGCCGCCGCAAGTGTGCCATGCCTGTGGCCCCGCAGCGGGGCAACGCGATGGCTGGATGAGCCGGAACAGACCCCGGGCCGCACGGTATGCTTTGCGGTCTATGAAGCTCCACACCTACTTCCGCTCGTCGGCCTCCTACCGCGTGCGCATTGCGCTGCAGATCAAGGGCCTGGACTATGAATCCGTACCCGTGCACCTGCTGCGCGGCGACCACAGGGCACCGGCCTATGCCCAGCATGTCGGCGATGCGCTGGTGCCGGCGCTGGAAACCGAGGACGGCCACTGGCTGACCCAGTCCATGGCCATCATCGAATATCTCGATGAGACCCATGCCGAAATACCGCTGCTGCCGCGCGACGCCCTGGGCCGTGCCCATGTGCGCGCGCTGGCCCAGATGGTGGCCTGCGAGATCCATCCGCTCAACAACCTGCGCGTGCTCAAGTACCTGGTGCGCAACCTGGGCGTCTCCGACGAGGCCAAGAGCGGCTGGTACGTGCATTGGGTGCGCTCCGGCCTGGAAGCCTTCGAACGCCAGCTGGACCTGCTGGCCGCCGAGCGCGAGGCCGCAGGCCTAGCGCCTTCGCTGTTTTGCTGGGGCGACACGCCCACGCTGGCCGACTGCTGCCTGGTGCCGCAGATCTTCAACGGCCGCCGCTTCAACGTGAGCCTGGACGGCCTGCCACGCCTGGCGGCCATCGTTGATCGCTGCGAGGCGCTGCCGGCCTTCCAGAAGGCCCATCCCTCGGCCTGCCCCGACGCGGAATGAGCGCGGCCCGGCCTGACTCCATCCCCGGCAACCTCCCCGGCACCATCCCCGCATCCTGGCTGGTGCCCGAGTGGCCCGCGCCGCCCGGCGTGCACGCGCTGTGCACCTCGCGCGAAGGCGGCGTCAGCACGGCGCCCTGGGGCAGCCTGAACCTGGGCGACCATGTGGGCGATGACCCGCAGGCCGTGCGCACCAACCGCCAGCGGCTGCAGGCGATCGTGCGTGACCATACGCCGGGCGCCTGCGCGGTGTTCCTGCAGCAGGTGCATGGCGTGGATGTCGTGGCCCTGGATGCAGGCAGCGCGCAGGGCCAGGCCTTCGATGCCTGCGTGACCAGCGCCTCGGGCGTGGTCTGCACCATCATGGTGGCCGACTGCCTGCCCGTGCTGCTGGCCCATCGCAGCGGTGCCGTGGTGGGCGCCGCCCATGCGGGCTGGCGCGGGCTGGCGGGCGGGGTGCTGGAGACGCTGTTCGAGCGCTTTGCAGGCCAGATCCAGACACCGCCCGGGCAAGCGGCGCAGCAGACCCTGGCCTGGCTCGGACCCTGCATCGGTCCGCGCTCCTTCGAAGTGGGCGCCGAGGTGCGCGCGGCCTTCATCGCGCATGACGCGGCGGCCGGGGCGCATTTCACCGCCGTGCCGCAAGAGGGCGGGGGCGCACCCAAGTACCTGGCCAACCTGGCCGGGCTTGCGCGCCAGCGCCTGGCGGCGCTGGGCATCACCGCCATCTACGGCAATGACGGCGGCGACGCATGGTGCACGGTGCTCAACGGCTCACGGTTCTTTTCGCACCGGCGCGACGCTGCCCGCCTGGGCAGCAGCGGGCGGTTCGCCGCCTGCATCTGGAAGGACTGAGCGCTCCTGCGTGCCGGGGCCGCTCTGCGAGGCCTGCTGCTGCGCCAGCCAGGCCTCGCGCTCGGCCAATTCGCGTGCATGGCGTTTTCGCTTGCGCGCGGGCGTGCCCATGATGTAGATCACGATGGACAGAGGCAGCAGTCCATAGAGTGCGAACGTGATCACGGCGCCGAGTATGCTGCCCGTGGGGCTGGCGGCCTCGGCCACTGCCATCATCAGAGTGACATACAGCCAGGCGATAACAACGAGATACATGGTCGAACCAAAAAAACGAGCGGGGCACGGGTTTTCGTGGAGGTCTGTGCCGGGCAAGGCGGGGCTCGCCTGGGTCACAATCAAAACGGATGCCCCGCAAGCCCCAGGCTATTGCATGGCATCCACGAACAAGGATGCAGCATGAATTTTGACCCACTCGCTGGCCTGTCAGGCCAATCCGTCCAGCAATTCTGGAACGAGCAATGGAGCCGCACGCTGCAGACACTGCAGCAGCTGGGGCAACCAGGCCTTCCGGGAACCCAGGGCATGCCAGGCATGCCGGACATGGCCCAGGCCTGGAAAGCGGCCGTCCCCGAACCCGGCGCCCTGCCCGAGAACGCGCTGTCGCTGGACCCCGAAAAGCTGCTGGAGCTGCAGCGCCAGTACCTGGATGGTGCCAAGGCCATGGCCGAACAGGGCGGCGCCCAGGCGCTGCTGGCCAAGGACAAGCGCTTCAATACCGAATCGTGGGCCGGCAATCCGCTGACGGCGGCCACGGCCGCGACCTATCTGCTCAACAGCCGCATGCTCATGGGCCTGGCCGATGCCGTGCAGGCCGATGACAAGACGCGCAACCGCGTGCGCTTCGCCATCGAGCAATGGCTGGCGGCCATGGCGCCCAGCAACTTCCTGGCACTCAATGCCGAGGCCCAGAAGAAAGCCATCGAAACCCAGGGCGAGAGCCTGGCCCAGGGCGTGGCCAACCTGCTGGCCGACATGCGCCAGGGCCATGTGTCCATGACCGACGAGAGCCTGTTCACCGTGGGCAAGAACGTCGCCACCACAGAAGGCGCCGTGGTGTTCGAGAACGAGCTGTTCCAGCTCATCGAGTACAAGCCGCTGACGGACAAGGTGCACGAGCGGCCCTTCCTCATGGTGCCGCCCTGCATCAACAAGTTCTACATCCTGGACCTGCAGCCCGACAACTCGCTGATCCGCTACGCCGTCAGCCAGGGCCATCGCACCTTCGTGATGAGCTGGCGCAACCCCGACGAAAGCCTGGCGCGCAAGACCTGGGACAACTACATCGAGGACGGCGTGCTCACCGGCATCCGTGTGGCGCGCGAGATCGCGGGAGCCGAGCAGATCAATGTGCTGGGCTTTTGCGTGGGCGGCACCATGCTGTCCACCGCGCTGGCGGTGCTGCAGGCGCGCCACGACCGCGAGCATGGCGCAGTTGCCGCTCCGGCGGCCAAGGCGCCTGCGACCAAACGCGCGGCTGGCAGCCGCAGCGCCGCCCGCACATCCACAGCCCGCGCCACGGCGCCGGCCGGCGTGCCGTTTCCCGTGGCCAGCGTCACGCTGCTGACCACCTTCATCGACTTCAGCGACACCGGCATCCTCGATGTCTTCATCGACGAATCCGTGGTGCGCTTCCGTGAGATGCAGATGGGCGAGGGCGGTCTCATGAAGGGCCAGGACCTGGCGTCCACCTTCAGCTTTCTGCGGCCCAACGACCTGGTCTGGAACTACGTGGTGGGCAACTACCTCAAGGGCGAGACGCCCCCGCCGTTCGACCTGCTGTACTGGAACAGCGACTCCACCAACCTGCCCGGCCCGTACTACGCCTGGTATCTGCGCAACCTCTACCTGGAAAACAAGCTGGCCCAGCCCGGCGCGCTGACCGTTTGCGGCGAGCGCATCGACATGCACCAGCTGCGCCTGCCGGCCTATATCTACGGCTCGCGCGAGGACCACATCGTGCCCGTGGGCGGCTCCTATGCGTCCACCCAGGTGCTGGGCGGCGACAAGCGTTTTGTGATGGGCGCGTCGGGCCACATCGCGGGCGTGATCAATCCGCCGGCCAAGAAAAAGCGCAGCTACTGGCTGCGCGAGGACGGCCAACTGCCGCCCACGCTCAAGGAATGGCAGGCCGGCGCCGACGAGTATCCGGGCAGCTGGTGGGCCGACTGGAGCCCCTGGCTGGCCGAACACGGCGGCAAGCTGGTCGCAGCGCCAAAGCAGTACGGCAAAGGCAGGGAATACACGGCCATCGAGCCGGCCCCGGGCCGCTACGTACTGGTCAAGGCCTGAGGCACAATCGTTTCGATGCTGCAGTGCAATAACGCTGCGGCTTGAATGCAGGGTGCCGCTGCCGCGACTGCGGCAATGTGCGCCCGGGCATCCCTTCAAGAGTCCAAAGAAAGGTCCGTCATCATGGAAGACATCGTCATCGTTTCCGCTGTCCGTACTGCCGTTGGCAAGTTTGGCGGCACCCTTGCAAAGATCCCCGCCACCGAACTGGGCTCCATCGTGATCCGCGAGGCACTGAACCGCGCCAAGGTCGGCACCGACCAGGTCGGTGAAGTCATCATGGGCCAGGTGCTGGCCGCTGGCGCAGGCCAGAACCCCGCACGCCAGGCCATGATGAAGGCCGGCGTTGCCAAGGAAACCCCGGCCCTCACCATCAACGCCGTCTGCGGCTCGGGCCTGAAGGCCGTGATGCTGGCAGCCCAGGCCGTGGCCACGGGCGACAGCGAGATCGTCGTGGCCGGCGGCCAGGAGAACATGAGCCTGTCGCCCCACGTGCTGCCGGGCTCGCGCGACGGCCAGCGCATGGGCGACTGGAAGATGGCCGACACCATGATCGTGGACGGCCTGTGGGACGTCTACAACCAGTACCACATGGGCATCACGGCCGAGAACGTGGCCAAGGAAAAGAGCGTCAGCCGCGAGCAGCAGGATGCCCTGGCCCTGGCCAGCCAGCAAAAGGCCACGGCCGCACAGGACGCAGGCAAGTTCGTGGACGAAATCGTTCCCGTCAGCATTCCCCAGCGCAAGGGCGATCCCGTGGTGTTCGCGGCCGATGAGTACATCAACCGCAAGACCAATGCCGACGCCCTGGCAGGCCTGCGCCCGGCCTTCGACAAGGCCGGCTCGGTGACGGCCGGCAACGCCTCGGGCCTGAACGACGGCGCGGCCGCCGTGGTGGTGATGAGCGCCTCCAAGGCCAAGGCCCTGGGCCTGAAGCCGCTGGCGCGCATCGTCTCCTACGCCACCAGCGGCCTGGACCCCGCCACCATGGGCCTGGGACCGGTGTTCGCCTCGCGCAAGGCGCTGGAGCGTGCAGGCTGGACCGCGCAGGACGTGGACCTGTTCGAGCTGAACGAAGCCTTCGCGGCCCAGGCCTGTGCGGTGAACCAGGAGCTGGGCATCGACCCCGCCAAGGTCAACGTCAACGGCGGCGCCATTGCCATCGGCCACCCCATCGGCGCGTCGGGCGCCCGCATCCTGGTGACCCTGCTGCACGAGATGCAGCGCAGCGGCGCCAAGAAGGGCCTGGCCGGCCTGTGCATCGGCGGCGGCATGGGCGTGGCCATGGCGGTGGAGCGCGTCTGAAAGGCTCAGGGAAAACGTTAGCAAGCTTTTAGGGTAGATCCTAGGCCTGCCTAGGGCCTGCCCGAAGAGAGGCGCAGCGCACGCGCTGCATACTAGCCATACGGGGGTGCCGGACCCAGAGGTTCAGGCCCCCTTGGTGATAACCGGAGTCAATGCCCCGGTTGTCGTGGATAGATTGATCTGAAGCAACCATTGATTGACAGGAGAGAAGAATGGCTCAAAAAGTAGCGTATGTCACAGGGGGAATGGGAGGCATCGGAACGGCTATCTGCCAGCGTCTGCACAAGGAAGGCTTCAAGGTCATCGCAGGTTGCGGTCCGTCGCGCGACTTCCAGAAGTGGCTGGACGAGCAAAAGGCGCTGGGATACAACTTCCATGCATCGGTCGGCAATGTGGGCGACTGGGCTTCCACCGTCGAGGCCTTCAGCAAGACCAAGGCCGAGCACGGCAGCATCGATGTGCTGGTCAACAATGCCGGCATCACGCGTGACCGCATGTTCATCAAGATGACGCCGGAGGACTGGCAGGCCGTCATCGAGACCAACCTCAACTCCATGTTCAACGTGACCAAGCAGGTCGTGGGCGACATGGTGGAAAAGGGCTGGGGCCGCATCATCAACATCAGCTCGGTCAATGGTGCCAAGGGCCAGGCCGGGCAGACCAATTACTCGGCCGCCAAGGCGGGCATGCACGGCTTCACCATGGCGCTGGCGCAGGAGATGGCCACCAAGGGCGTGACCGTGAACACCGTGAGCCCCGGCTACATCGGCACCGACATGGTCAAGGCCATCCGTCCCGACGTGCTGGAGAAGATCGTGGGCACCATCCCCGTCAAGCGCCTGGGCGAGCCCAGCGAGATCGCATCGATCATCGCCTGGCTGGCCTCGGAGGAAGGCGGCTATTCCACCGGTGCCGATTTTTCGGTCAACGGTGGCCTGCACATGCATTGAACCTGCAAGGGTTCGCGCTGCAAAGGAGCCTTCTGGCTCCTTTTTTGTTGGGCAGCCCCGCGGCAAATGGCCCAGAAATGACAAAACCCGCTGAAGCGGGTTCTGTGGAAGAGGGGGTCTGCACGGAAGGCCGTCAGACCGGTGGTGTCAGAGACTGGGGCACCGCGTGCGCCAGCCAGCGCCTCAGCGCTTGCGATCGCGTTCGTCTTCGGGCCAGATGGACATGATGGCAGTCGTTTGCATGGAAACTTTCTCCTGTATTGCTCTCTTAACGCGGGCCAGATTCAGCTGGTTGACAGGTTTTTAAAAAATTTTCGAAGGAAGTCGAAACTTTTTTTTGACCCGGTTTTCAGGCGTTGCGGGGGCCGCGCTTGCGGTCACGGTCATCCCATGGCCAGACAGCTTGGGCCAGCGCAGCGGCTGCAAAGCGGGTCTGCAGGGCGGTGTGGGAAAAGATGTCGGTCATGTGCAATCACTCCTTTGTTGCGTGTTCAACGCGGGCAAGTGGCTGCAGGTTGACTCAGGGATTGCCCCAGGACGCAAGCAATTGCAAGCCTGGAGGTGGGGATCTGTCAGTTTGAAGACAGATTTCTGGCGCAATGAGAAAAAATCCGTTTCCTGACAGAGGCTTACGGGGATGGCGGGCCAATGCCGATGCTGTTACGCCTCGTTGCCCGCAATGCGTGGGCAGAGGTCAACCCGGGGCGAAAACGCCCCATCAGGCAAAAATCAGGGTCACGGCAGGCGAGTCGTCCACGATGTAGCCGCGGTACATGCCGGCGCTGTTGAAGGGGCAGTGCACGCGTCCCTGGCTGTCCACGGCCACCACGCCGCCCTGGCCACCGATGTGTGTCAGCGTGCCCCGCACTGCGGCGTCGGCTGCGAGTTCCAGGCTTTGCCCCAGGTAGCGCATGCGCGCATGGATGTCGTGCGCGATGGCTGCGCGCAGGAAATGCTCGCCGGTTCCGGTGGCCGCCACGGCGCAGGTGGTGCTGTCGGCGTAGAAACCTGCACCCACCACGGGCGTGTCGCCCACGCGCCCTGGGCGCTTGTTGGTCAGCCCGCCGGTGGATGCCGCGGCGGCCAGGTTGCCATGCACATCGCGCGCCACGGCGCCGACCGTGCCCATCTTGCCGTTCTCGTTCAGCGGAGCAGGGTGCGCCGCCAGTCCGCTGGCGTCGTGGTCCAGCAGCGCGGTCTGGCCGGATTGCGCCTGCACCCGGCGCAGCTGTGCCAGGCGCTCGGCAGAGTCGAAGTAGCCTGCATCCATCCGCGCCAGCCCGCGTTCATCGGCAAACCGTTGCGCCCCTTCGCCGACCAGGAGGACGCACTGGCCGTCGTCAAGAACATGCCGTGCCAGCGCAATCGGATTGCGCACCTGGCTGACGGAGGCGACTGCGCCGGCCCGCAGGTTGCTGCCGTCCATCAGGCCGGCGTCCATCTCGTGGCGCGCGTCGCGCGTGTAGACGGAGCCGCGCCCGGCATTGAACAGCGGGCAGTCTTCCAGGGACTGGCACGCGGCCTGAACGGCGTCCAGCGCGCTGGCGCCGCGCCGCAGCAGGGCGGCGCCCGCCTCCAGCGCCTGGGCCAGCGCGGCGTGGTAGGGGGCCTCGTCGGCCTGGCCCTGGATGACGGTGCCTGCGCCGCCGTGCACGGCAATGGAAAATTTTCGGGAGTTCTGGGACATGTTCATTGGAGCGCGTAGCGCGATTCCAGGAAGCGGCCATAGCGGGCGATGCCCAGGCCGATGAGCAGGTAGACGGCACAGACCACCATGTACATCTCCACGAAGTACGCAATCCAGTGGGGGTCGCTCATGGCCATCTTCAGGGAGCCTGTGATGTCGTAGATATTCACGATCGCCACCAGGGAGGTGTCCTTCACCGCGCCGATGAAGTTGCTCACCGTGGGCGCGATGGTCACGCGCAGTGCCTGCGGCAGGACCACGTGGCGCAGCACCTGCACCCTGGTGAAGCCCATGGCCTGGGCCGCCATGACCTGGCCCTGGGGCACGGCCTGCAGCCCGCCGCGAAACACCTCGGCAAGATAGGCGGCGCTGAAGGCCGCCAGGCAGACGGCGATGCGGACCATGGGGTCCACCCGCCATTGCGCGGGCACCAGCATGGGCAGCACGAAGGCCCCGAAGAACAGCAGCGTGATCAGGGGCACGCCGCGCACGGCCTCGATGAAGCCCGTGCACAGGATGCGGATCAAGGGCAGGCTGGAGCGCCGGCCCAGCGCCAGCAGAACGCCCAGCGGAACGCCGGCCAGGCAGGCGATCACGGCAAGGAACAGGGTCAGCGGCAGGCCGCCCCACAGATCGCTGGGCACGGGTGCCAGGCCGGCCACACCGCCCGCCATCAGCACGCCAAAGCCGGTCAACCCGGCCAGCAGCATTGCCATGCCGGCGCGGCCGAAGAAGCGCGGTAGCGCCGCCACGCCCACGCTGCCCAGCAGCCAAAGGCTGGCGGCGACGGGGCGCCATTGCTCTGCCACGGGATAGCGCCCCAGGAACACCAGACGGTACTTGTCGCGCACCACGCCCCAGCAGGCGCCGGCCGCAGCGCGGCATGTGTCGGGGTTGGCTGCGGTTTCGGCGTCCAGCAGGCCCCAGGCCAGCAGCTTCCAGCCCGCCCACAGCGCGGCCAGCAGCAGCGTGGCGGTGATGAGCCCGGAGAGCGCATCCGGAAACAGGCTGGCGCGCAGGCGCTGCGCCAGCGGAACCCGGGGCGGGGCCACCGGCAGGGCCGGTGCGCGGAGTACGGCACTCATGAGCAGGTCTTTCCCGGCTAGCGTGTGATGAAGGCACTGCGCTGGTTGAAGGCATTCAATGCCAGCGAGGTCAGCAGGTTGATGGCCAGGTAGACCACCGCGATGATGGTCACGCACTCGATGGCCTGGCCGGTTTGGCTCATGGCGGTGTTGGCGACCATCACCACGTCGGGGTAGCCGATGGCCACGGCCAGCGAGGAGTTCTTGATGGTGCTGAGCGCCAGGTTGGTATAGGGCGGAATGATCACCCGCAGGGCCTGCGGCAGCACGACCAGGCGCAACTGCTGGCCGCGGCGCATGCCCAGGGCCGAGGCGGCATTCCATTGCCCGCGCGGCACGGCCTGCAGACCGGCGCGCACGATTTCCGCACAATAGGCGGCGGCATACAGGCCGAGGGCTCCCACCAGGGCCAGGAATTCAGGCGTCAGCGCCAGTCCTCCGTCGATGCCGAACATGCCCGGCTGCGGCGAGCTCCAGTGCCAGCCCGCCGCGCTGTCGTACACCGGGCCGGGCAGGGCCAGCCCCGCCTTGCTCAGAAAGCCCAGGGGGCCGATGGCCAGAGGGTGGTCCACATCGGGCAGCAGCGAAGTCAGCGCGAAATACCACAGCAGCACCTGCACCAGCAACGGGATGTTGCGCGCCACATCGACATAGAGGCGCACGGCGCCGCGCAGCAGCGGATGCCTTGCCACGGCGGCCACGCCCAGCAGCAGGCCCAGCACGGTGGCCAGCACGAGCGCGGGCACGGCGGCGCGAACCGTGTTGGCCACGCCGGCCGCGACCGCACGCAGGTAGCTGTCGCCGGGCTCGTAGGGCAGCAGCCCTTCGGAGATGGAAAAGCCGGCCGTCTGCTCCAGAAAGCCGAAGCCCCCGGCAATGCCGCGCGCGGCCATGTTGCGGCTGGCGTTGTGCGCCAGCCAGCCCAGCAGCAATATCAGCAGCCAGCCGATGGCGAGCTGCAAGGCCAGCCTGCCCCAGCGTGGCCGGGTGGGGGCCGGCGGCTGCCGTGCCCCGGCGTCGATGGCATTCACGGCTTTCACAGCATCCACAGCGTTCGCGGCGTTCATGGCAGGGTGCCCTCGGCGCGTCAGTTCATCGGCGGCGACATCATCAGGCCGCCCTTGGTGAACAGCGCGTTCTTGCCGCGCGGCACGTTCAATCCGGACCTGGCGCCCAGGTTGCGCTCATAGCTCTCGCCATAGTTGCCCACGGCCTTGACGATGCGCAGCGCCCATTCCTTGTCCAGCCCCAGCTGCTTGCCCAGGTCGTCGCTCTGGCCCAGGAAACGCTTGACCTGGATGCTGTCGGAGCGGGTCTTGAGCTCGTCGGCATTGGCCTGGGTGATGCCCAGTTCCTCGGCCTCAATCATGGCGTTGAGTGTCCAGCGCACGACGGCGAACCATTCGTCGTCACCGCGGCGCACGGCGGGGCCGGCCGGCTCCTTGGAGATGACTTCGGGCAGGATCACGTAGTCGTCGGGGTTGGCCAGTTCCTTGCCGCGCAGCACGGCCAGGGCGCCGAGGTCGCCTGTATAGGCCTGGCAGCGTCCGCTGCTGAAGGCCTGCAGGGCGGCTTCGGGGTTGTCGAACACCACCGCCTTGTAGTTGAGCTTGTGGGCGCGAAAGTACTCCGACAGGGTCTTTTCCGTGGTGGATCCGCTGATCACGCAGATGGTGGCGCCAGAGAGCTGCTTGACGCTGTTCAGGCCGGGTTTCTTCCTGGCCATGAAGCCCTGGCCGTCGTGGAAATTGATGCCTGCCCACATCAGGCCCAGGCCATTGTCGCGCGTGAAGGTCCAGGTGGTGTTGCGTGCCAGCAGATCGATCTCGCCGGACTGCAGCGCCGTGATGCGTGTCTGGCCGCTGGTGGGAATGAACTTGACCTTGCTGGCGTCGCCCAGGGTGGCTGCAGCCACGGCACGGCACAGATCCACGTCCAGCCCGGACCAGTTGCCGCTGCCGTCGGCGAGCGCAAAGCCTGCGCGCCCCGTGTGCACGCCGCAGGCCACGGCGCCGCGCTGCTTGATGCCGTCCAGTGTCTTGCCAGCGTGGGCCGGTGCGGCAGCGAGTGTGAGGAGGGCGGCCATCGATGCAAGCGCAAGGCGCAGACGGGCAGGGGCGTTCATGGTGAATCCTTTCCAGCGGGATGAGGGGCCTGGGGTTGCGGCTTGGTTGCCGCCGGCGAAGCGGTATCGGCGTCCGGAGTCAGGTAGGGAAGCACCGACTCGGACAGTTCGACCAGGCTGCGCACGGCCTGGGGCGTGGCGCGGATGACCTGGGTGGCCAGTGCCTCGACCATGGCCATGGCCGCCATTGGCGATGAAGGCAGCAGGGGATGCGAGGCGGGCGCCAGCAGCGTGTAGTCGGCCTCGCGGGCCAGCGGACTCGTGGCCTCGTCGGTGATGGCGATGGTCAGGGCGCCCCGCTGGCGTGCGTGCCCCGTCAGCGCGACGGCTTCGCGCGAGTAGCGCGGCAGGGAAATGGCGATCAGCACGTCCTGCTCCGTCAGCCCTGTCATGCGGCGTACCGCCTGTTCCGATCCGCCTGCGGAGGTCACTTCCACCACCTGCTGCAGATAGGGTTGCAGCACGTCGGCGCCAAAGGCCGCCACATGGTGGGAGCTGCCGAACCCCATGAAGAGCACACGGCGTGCGCGGCAGATGCGCTGGGCCAGTTGGTCGAGCAGGCCGGGGTCGCAGGCCTGCGCAGCCGCCTGCAGGTTGCGCTGCGTGTGCCCGAAAGCCTGCTCGCCCATGGTGCCCACGGCGCCTGCCGTGGCGGCTTCGGGCCCATGCGCCGCGCGCAGCTTGTTCACGGGCTCCAGGGCCTGCTGCAGCTGGCGGCCCAGGTGCAGGCGCAAATCGGCAAAGCCTTCGTAGCCGGCATGCTTGGCGAAGCGATTGACGGCGGCCAGGGAGCCGCCGCAGGCATTGGCCACTTCCTCGGCGCTCAACGTGACGGCCAGCACCGGATGCGCGGCCATCCAGCGGCCGACCCGGGCGACGGCGGGCGAGCCATCGACGCTGGCGCGCAGCAGTTCCTGTACGGCGGGGTGGGGGTGGAGTTCCATGAATGAATGAAAGTGAATGGTCTCTTTCATTCATTATTTTTTAAGAATGAAATCTTTCATTCAGGAGAAACCCTGAATCAAACGATCCATGCGTTCCGCTGGCTGCGGGGAAGTGCGGGGGCGTGAGGGGAGTGGGGGAGGGCGAGGCCTCAGGGGCGCACTTGGGCGGAGCCGAAGTGGCGCGCCGTCTTCACGCGGGACGACGCTTGTGGCAGGCGGTCCCATGGGACCGCCTGATTTTCGAGAACGACTGGAATCAGTCGGAAATCGCGGCCGACAGCTGCTCGATCTGCTCGCTCAGTTCCAGCCAGCGCTCTTCCAGGCTGTCGATCTCGTCGTTGCAGGCCTTGAGGCTGCGGCCCGTCTCGGCCATGTCGGCGGGCGAGATGGGCTGGCTCAGCAGGCCCTCGAGCCGCGTGCGCTCGGCCTGCAGCTGGGGCAGGCGCTTGTCCAGCTGTTCCAGTTCCTTCTTGAACGGCCGGGTCTTTTCGGCCATCTGCTGGCGGGCCAGGGCCGCCAGGCGCCGTTGCTCGCGCTGGTCTCCGGCACTGGCGGCCGGAGGCGTGGACGGGGCAGCGGGGGCCGGGGCCAGCGCAGCAGCCACGGGGGCCTGCACTGCAGGTGCTGCATGTGCTGCGGGCTCCACCTGCGCTGCCGCCTTGCTGGTGGCAGCAGCTGCCTGTTCGGCCTTGCGGGCCTCTTCGCGCAGGCGGCGGGATTCTTCCAGCAGGTAGCGCTGGTAGTCGTCCAGGTCGCCGTCGAAGGGGCCGACCACGCCACGGCCGACCAGCCAGAAGTCCTCGCAGACCGAGCGCAGCAGCGCGCGGTCGTGGCTGACCAGCATGACGGTGCCGTCGAAGTCGTTGATGGCCATGGCCAGGGCCTCGCGCGTGGCCAGGTCCAGGTGGTTGGTGGGCTCGTCCAGCAGCAGCAGGTTGGGGCGCTGCCAGACGATCATGGCCAGCACCAGGCGGGCCTTTTCGCCGCCGCTCATGCTGCCCACGGCCTGCTTGACCATGTCGCCGCTGAAGTTGAACGTACCCAGGTAGCTGCGCAGGTCCTGTTCGCGGGCCTGCGGGCCGGTGGCGCCGGTGTCCCGTGCCAGGCGGATCATGTGCTCCATCGGGTTCTCGCCGGGGCGCAGCACGTCCAGTTCCTGCTGGGCGAAGTAGCCGATGTTCAGGCCCTTGCCTTCGGTCACGGTGCCGGCCAGGGCCTTCATCTCGCGCGCAATGGTCTTGACCAGGGTGGACTTGCCCTGACCGTTGGCGCCCAGGATGCCGATGCGCTGGCCCGCCAGCACCGAGCGGTTGACGCCGCGCAGGATGGTGGTCGCCTGGCCTTCGTCGTCCAGGTAGCCGAATGCGGCGTCCGTGATCGCCAGCATGGGGTTGGGCAGGTTGGCCGGCGGCTTGAACTCGAAGGTGAAATCGGCGCTGGCCAGCATGGGTGCGACCTTTTCCATGCGCTCGATCTGCTTGACGCGGCTTTGCGCCTGCTTGGCCTTGGAGGCCTTGGCCTTGAAGCGGTCGATGAACTTCTGCAGGTGGGCGATCTTGTCCTGCTGGCGCTCGAACGAGGCCTGTTGCAGCAGGATCTGCTGGGCGCGCAGTTCCTCGAACTTGCTGTAGTTGCCGCCATAGCGCGTGACCTGCGCGTTTTCTATGTGCAGCGTGGTGTTGGTGATGGCGTCCAGGAATTCGCGGTCATGGCTGATCACGACCAGGGTGCCGGGGTAGCGCTTGAGCCAGGCTTCCAGCCAGACCAGGGCGTCCAGGTCCAAGTGGTTGGTGGGCTCGTCCAGCAGCAGCAGGTCGGAGGGGCACATCAGCGCGCGCGCCAGCTGCAGGCGCATGCGCCAGCCGCCGGAGAAGCTGTTGACGGGGTGCTCCAGCTCGGAGACCTTGAAGCCCAGGCCCAGGATAAGGGCCTGGGCGCGCGGCACGGCGTCGTGCGCGCCGGCATCGGCCAGGTCCACGTGGGCGTGGGCGATGGCCATGCCGTCCTCGCTGGCCTCGGCGGCCGCGAGCTGGGCGTTGAGCTCGCTCAGGCGGGTGTCGCCGTCCAGCACGAACTGGGTGGCCGTCTCCGAGGTCTCGGGCATGTTCTGCGCGACCTGGCCCAGGCGCCATTGCGAAGGGATGGAGAACTCTCCACCGTCCTCGGCCAGGCTGCCGTTGAGCAGGGCGAACAGGCTGGACTTGCCGGCGCCATTGCGTCCGACAAGGCCGACTTTTTCACCGGGGTTGATGGAGACGGAGGTGCTGTCCAGCAGCACGCGGGTGCCGCGGCGCAGGGTAATGTTGCGAAGGCTGATCATGAATGGGCAGGATTATCCCAGCGATTGCGCCAGGGCAGGATTGCCGCCCGCCATGCCCGTGCCCGGCCACGGTGCAAAGCCCTGGTACCAAGCCCTAGATCGGCTGTATGCCCACGCGCTGCATCATGGACTGGGTGAACTGGATCTCGCGCTCGAAGCCCTTGGCATAGGCGTCGGCGCTGGTGATGGCGACCTTGCCGCCTTCCTGCTCCAGCAAGGCGATGACCCTGGGCTGCCTGAGCACTTCCTCCAGCGCCGTGCGCAGCCGCTGGACGATGGGCTCGGGCGTGGCGGCCGGCACGGACACGCCGCCCCAGGACGTGAGGTTGACATTGGGCACGCCCAGCTCGGCCAGGGTCTGCACCTGGGGCAGCTTGGCGTTGCGCTGCGGGCCGGCAATGGCCAGCGGCACCAGCTTGCCGGCCAGCACCTGGGGATAGGCCACGGAAAACAGCGGGGCGCCGAAGGCCACCTGCTGGCCCAGCACGGCATTGACCAGCTCGGACGCGCCCTTGTAGGGCACATGGTTGACCTGCAGGCCCATGCTGGAGGCCAGCATCTCCACGCCCAGGTGCGATGGCGTGCCCACGCCGCCCGAGGCATAGTCCAGCGCCCCCGGCCTGGCCTTGGCACGCGCGGCCAAGTCGTCCAGCGTGCGCATGCCAGAGTCGGCATGCACGACGACCAGGATGTCCGAGCGCGACATGCCCAGCACATGGCGGAAGTCCTTGAACACGTCGTAGCCCGGGCTTTTGTACATGCGCATGGCGGCGGCCATGGGCGAGCCCGAATACAGCAGGGTGTAGCCGTCCGCCGGCGCCTTGGCCACCTGGCGTGCGCCGATGTTGCCGCCTGCGCCGGCGCGGTTGTCTATCACCACGGGCTGGCCCAACTGGGCCGACAGCGCCTCGGCCACGATGCGCGCGGCCGTGTCGGGGCTGGTGCCGGCCAGGTAGGGCACCACCCATTTGATGGGGCGCGTGGGCCAGGCGCTGTCGTGTGTGGTGGCTGTGGCGGCTGTGGTGGCCCAGGGCAGGCCTGCGGCAAGCGATGCGGCGCCCGCAGCGCGCAGGAATCGGCGTCGGTCCGGCCTTTGGGATGGATTGTCTTGCATGGCGTTGTCTCCTTGTCTTTTCGCTTTCATGCCGGCCAGCCTCAGGCGCCGGCCCGCTCCAGCAGTTCCTTGGCGATGGTGTTGCGCTGTATCTCGCTGGTGCCCGTGAGCACGCGGTACATGCGCAGCATGCGGAACAGGAATTCCACGCGCCGGCCCTGGACGATGCCTTCGCCGCCATGGATCTGCACGGCGCGGTCGGCAATGCGGAACGCCGTCTCCGAGCAGAACAGCTTGCTCATCGAGGCCTGGGCGCGCGCATCGATGCCGGCGTCGATGGCGCGGGCCGTCTGCACCATCAGTGCGCGCGCCGCCATCCATTCGGTGGCCATGTCGGCCAGCATGTGCTGTATGGATTGGAACTGGGCAATGCTGCGGCCGAATTGCTGGCGCCCCAGCGCATAGTCGCGCGCATCGCGCAGCGCCACCTGGGCCAGGCCCAGCATGGCCGGGCAGTGCAGCAGGCGGTTGACGGTGATGCGGCCCAGCGCCAGGGCCAGGCCCCGGCCCGGCTCGCCGATCAACTGGGCAGCGGGCACGCGGCAGCCGTCGAGCACGATGTCGCCCGTGCTCGATTGACCGGCCATGGTCTTGTAGCCGCTGACCACCTGCACGCCCGGGGCATGCAGGTCTACGAAGAAGGCGCTGATCTCGCGCTGCGGGCTGCCCTCGGGCGCGGTCGAGGCCATGAGCACGGCGAAGTCGGCAAACGGCGAGCCCGAAATGAAGCGCTTGCGGCCGTGCAGCACGTAGTGGTCGCCCTCCAGCACGGCGCGCGTCTCCAGCGCGCCCGCGTCCGAGCCGGCCGCGGCCTCGGTCAGCGCAAAGCAGATGGATTTCTCGGCGCGCGCCACGGGCAGGATGAACTGCTCCATCTGCAGCGGCGTGGCCTTGCGGATCAGCGCGCCTATGCGCGGCGGGCCGCTGAGTTCGCCCAGCACATGGGGCGCGAAGGGCGAGCCCGTGGCGTAGATGGCCTCCTTGACCAGCACCTGGTCGAGCACGGACAGGCCGGCGCCGCCCATGGCCTCGGGCAGGGTCATGCCGTAGAAGCCGCGCACATGCGACAGCTTCCAGACCTGGCGCAGCAGTTCGGTGGAGGCGCTGTTTTCATGGTCCACGCCATGCGCGCGGGCGAGGTCGGCCAGTTCGCCGTGGATGAAGGCGTTGAGCGCGTCGATCAGGCCGGCTGCGCGCTCCGAGCCTTCAAAAGGCATTTCCAGCAGGGCAGCGTTGGCGGCGGGGAGTGTGTCTTTGGCGTTCATCTCAGTTCACCTTGCGGGCGTGGTTGGCCCAGTAGGGCGCCTGCACGGCGCGGCGCATGACCTTGCCGTTGGGGTTCTTGGGCAGCTGCTGCACAAATTCGATGTGGCGCGGGCGCTTGAAGCCGCCCAGGCGCTCCGCGCAGAAGCTGTCCAGCGCGGCGCTGTCGCCGGCCAGGCCGGGCTTGAGCACGATGTGGGCGGCCACGGCCTCGCCCCATTTGTCGTCGGGGATGGCGAACACGCAGGCATCGGCCACCGAGGCATGTTCGTAGAGCACCGACTCCACCTCGGACGGATAGACGTTGAAGCCTCCGCTGATGACCATGTCCTTCTTGCGGTCCACGATGTAGACAAAGCCCTGCTCGTCCATGCGGGCCAGATCGCCCGTGTGGTAGCGGCCGTTCTTGAGCACCTCGGCCGTCAGCTCCGGCGCGCGCCAGTAGCCCGCAAAGACATCGGCGCCGCTGACCACGATTTCGCCGATCTCGCCCTCGGGCACCGGGCGGCCCTCGTCGTCCAGCACTTCGACCAGGGATTCCAGGAAGGGCCGGCCGCAGGAAGCCAGCCGCTCTGGGCGCGATGCGCGCGCCTGCAGGTGGTCCTGCACCGTCAGGCCGCAGACACCGGAGGTGGTCTCGCCCGCGCCATAGCCCTGGGACAGGATGGGGCCGAACACGTCCATGGCCTGCAGGATGCGTGCGGGCGCCATGGGCGCTGCGCCGTAACCCAGGCGCAGCAGGTCGGGCAGGGGGCGGTAGCGGCCGCCGATCTCGGCCAGCAGCATGTTGATCATGGTGGGCACCATGAAGGTATGGGTCACGCGCCGCGCCTGCATCTCGGCCATGAAGGCGCCCGGCTCGAAGCCTGAGAACAAGTGGATGGTGGCGCCCGTGCACAGCGCCGGCACCATCTGCATGCCCGAGGCGTGCGTGACCGGACCGACCAGTCCCAGCACGTGGCCGGCCTGCATGCCCTCGCCGCGCATCAGGAATTTGCGCAGCTGGGCCAGGCGGTTGCCGAAGGTCTGCATGGCGGCCTTGAGCACGCCCGAGGAGCCCGAGGTGTAGTGCAGCACGGCCACCTCGTGCTCGTGCACGGCCACGGGCTGGAAGCGGTCGCTGGCGCGGGCGAGCAGGGCCTCGTAGCTTTCGCCGGCGGGGCCGTCCAGCAGCAGCAGGCGCACGTCGGCGGACTGCAGGTGCGGCTTGAAGGCCTCGGCGCGCGCTGCGGTGGTCACGATGACGGCGGCATCGCTGTTGGCCGCGATATCGCCCACTTCGCGCGGCGAAAGGCGTGCGTTGAAGGGCGCCTTGATGAGCCCTGCCTTGTAGCAGGCGATCTCGATCTCCACGATTTCCACGCAGTTGGGCAGGTAGATGCCCACGCGGTCGCCACGGGACAGGCCCTGGGCAAGCAGGGCGTTCGCCAGGCGGTTGGAGCGCTGCTCCAGCTCGGCATAGCTGATGCTGCGCGCGGCGCTGGTCACGGCCGGCTGCGCGCCGTGGGCCCTGCAACTGCGCGCGACCAGTTCGCCGACATTGGGAATGGGAAGGGAGTGGGAATGGGGGTGGCCTGCGGTGGGCCGGGATGTTTCGTGCATGGCATTCCTTGGCTGAAGCCGCGCGTTTTGCGCGGCGTGCCATGCACTGTTCCAGAAGAGGCCTGGAGCGGGGAAATACCGTTTAGTGATTCAGGCGCATCAGAAAAATTGATGTCCAGATCAACCCTTGCGGTATTTGCTGATGGCCCGTGGCCAGACCCCTGCGGTCATGCCGTCATGCCTGCTGCCAGCGTGCCTGCCAGATGCCGGCCGTGATCAGTTGCCGGGCCTGTGCCATCAGCGCCTGCTGGACCACCTGCAGCGCCGGGTCGCTGCTGCGGTTGGCCTGCACGGCCAGGAAGTAGCGGCGCAGCAGTTCGGGCGCCGTGACCTGGGCCACGATCCAGCCGTGCTGGATGGCCGTGGGCGCAGCCTTGGCTTCCTCGCGCAGCCAGGCGGGCGCATCGCTCAGCGAGCAGGCGGGCGTGAAGGTGAAGCCTGCGCCGCAGTGGTAGAGCGAGCGGATGACGCGGGCGGAATCGTGTTCGTGGACGATGTTCAGCCGCAGGTCCCGTGCGTCGGCCGCGGCCTCCACGGTCTGGCGGATGGAAAAGCGGCGCGACTGCAGCACCAGCGGCAGCTGGCAGGCGTGGGCAAAGTCCATGTGAGGCAGGCCGCCGTCCGGCGCGGGGCGCAGCAGCGGGGCCACGCTGCCATCGACGTCCTGGCCGCAGACGTAGATGGATTCCTCGGCCATGGGCTGCACCTGCATGTCGTGCAGGCTGGCCGTGTCCACAAGAATGGCCAGGTCTGCGCGCCGGTCCAGCATGGCCTTTTGCACCATGAGGCTGAGGTCGTCAAGCACGAAGATGCGTATGCGCGGGTGGCTGTTGCGCAGGCTGGCGATCACGGGGCCGGCCAGCAGGCTGGTCAGCAAAAAGGGCAGGGCGATGGTGACCGAGCCTTCGGGGCCCTGCGGCAGGCGCTGTATGCGCTCGCGCATCGCATCGGCGTCGGACAGCAGCCGGCGTGCGTCCTCGTACAGTTGGGCGCCGGCCGGCGTGGGAGTCACGCCGGCGTGGCTGCGCTCCAGCAACTGGGCGCCCAGCTCGCCTTCCAGCTTCTTGATCTGCGCCGTGAGCGCGGGCTGGGCCACGTACAGCGAGTGCGCGGCGCGCGAGAGGCTGCCCGCCTCCAGCACCGCGATGAAGTAGCGCAGCGCCCGCAGGTCCATCTCAGCCCAGGGGGCGGTAGGTGGGGCGCAGGGCCTCGATGTCGCCTTCGGTCCAGGCGCGCAGTGCCTCCTGGGTGATCAGCAGCACCTGCTCGTCGCCCGAGCTGGTGTCCAGCCAGAACACGGGCAGGTCGGGGAAGGCGGCTTCGAAGAAGTCCTTTTCATTGCCGATTTCCAGCACGACCACGCCTTCCTTGGCCAGACGCGACGGCAGGTCCAGCAGCAGGCGGCGGATGAAGTCCATGCCGTCGGCGCCGCCGGCCAGCGCCAGTTCGGGCTCGGCCTGGTATTCGGCGGGCAGGCGCGACATGCTGTCGGCATTCACATAGGGCGGGTTGCACAGCACCAGGTCCCAAGGGCCGGGCAAGGCGGCCAGGCCATCGCTTTCCAGCAGCTGCACGCGCTCGGCGAGTTCATGGCGGTCCACGTTGATGCGCGCCACGGCCAGCGCGTCTGCCGAGATGTCGGCGCCCGTGACCTCGACCTCGGGCCAGGCCATGGCGGCCAGGCAGGCCAGGCTGCCGTTGCCCGTGCACAGGTCCAGCACGCGGCGCGTGCGGTCGGACAGCCAGCCGTCGATGCTGCCGTCGGCCAGCAGCTCGGCAATGAAGCTGCGCGGCACGATGGCGCGCTCGTCCACGTAGAAGGGCACGCCCTGCAGCCAGGCCTCGCGCGTAAGGTAGGCGGCGGGCTTGCGCGTTCGGATGCGCTCTGCAAACAGCTCGGCCACTTCGGTCTGCTGCTGGGCGCTGACGGCCTGGTCAGCCAGGGATTCGGGCGCGCCAGGCGCCAGTTCGCTGTCCAGCGGCAGGCCCAGCTTCCACAGCGTGAGCCAGGCCGCTTCGTCTTCGGCCGTGGCCGTGCCGTGGCCAAAGGCCACGCCGGCCGCCGTGAGCGCCGCGGCCCCGGAGGCCACGAGGTCGGCGATGGTGCTGCCCGAGATGGCGGGAATATTGGCAGGGGTGGGGGCGGATGTCATCGTCGGCTCCTTGGTCGCGTTCAGACGGCCTGCTGTCGCTGCAGCTCCTGGAGCGTGCGGCGGTAAATGTTTTTGATGGGCTCGATGTCGGCCACCACGATGTGCTCGTCGATCTTGTGGATGCTGGCGTTGGGCGGACCCACTTCCACGACCTGGCTGCAGATCTGGGCGATGAAGCGGCCGTCGCTGGTGCCGCCCGTGGTGGACAGCTCGGTCTCCAGGCCGGTCTCGGCGCGGATGGCGGCCTGCACGGCATTCACCAGCGTGCCCGGCGTGGTCAGGAAGGGCTGGCCGCCAATGGTCCAGGCCAGCTCGTACTCCAGCCCGTGGCGGTCCAGCACGGCGTGCACGCGCTGCTGCAGCGATTCGGCCGTGGACTCGGTGCAGAAGCGGAAGTTGAAGTCGATGGTCACATGGCCGGGAATGACGTTGGATGCGCCCGTGCCGCCATGCATGTTGCTGATCTGCCAGCTGGTGGGCGGGAAGAAGGCATTGCCCTCGTCCCAGCGCGTGGCGGCCAGCTCAGCCAGGGCCGGCAGGGCCTGGTGGATGGGGTTGCGCGCCAGCTGCGGGTAGGCGATGTGGCCCTGGATGCCCTTGACCGTGAGGCGCCCGCTCATGGTGCCCCGGCGGCCGTTCTTGATCATGTCGCCCGTGCGCTCCACCGATGTGGGCTCGCCGACGATGCACCAGTCCAGGCGCTCGCCGCGCTCGCGCAGCAGCTCGACCACGACCTTGGTGCCGTCCACCGAGGGGCCTTCCTCGTCGCTGGTGAGCAGCAGGGCAATGTCGAACGAGGGGGCCGGTGTCTCGGCCAGGAATTCCTCCAGCGCCACGACGAAGGCGGCGATGGAGGTCTTCATGTCACTGGCGCCGCGGCCGTACAGCTTGCCGTCGCGGTGCGTGGGCACGAAGGGCGGGCTGCTCCACTGCTCCAGCGGGCCGGTGGGCACCACGTCGGTATGACCGGCAAAGACCAGCACGGGCCGGTCGGCGCCTGTCCCGGAGCGCCGGGCCCAGAGGTTGCGCACGCGAAAGCTGTCGGGGCCGCTGTCGATGCGCTCGCAGGCAAAGCCCATGGGCTGCAGGGCATCGGCCAGGAGTTCGAGGCAGCCGGCGTCTTCGGGAGTGACGGAGGGCAGGCTGATCAGCTGCTCGGTCAGTTGCAGGGTGCGGGACATGGTGGGTGGAATCAAAAAACAAAAAAGTCGGAGGGCCGGCTGCCGCCAGCGTGCTCCGACATTGTGAACGCTGCGGGGCTGGCCGATCAGTTCGGCTTGACTTCCAGCATGATTTCCGTGAACGAGGGCATGTCGTCCTCGCCGGGCGTGGCCAGTTCGGCGAACTGGCTGGACGGCGCGGCATGGCTGGCCTTGACCACGTCGTTTTCCAGGCGCCACATCAGGTTGGTGGGCGAATCGGCGAAGGCCAGGGCTTCGGCGCGGTCGATGCGGCCGGAGCGGACCAGCTGCGCCAGCGCCTCTTCAAAGGTCTGCGAGCCTTCGGCCATGGATTTTTCCATGGCCTCCTTGACGCCCGAGAAGTTGCCGCGCTCGATCAGGTCGGCGATCAGCTTGGTATTGAGCATGACCTCGACGGCCGGCATGCGGCCGCCGTCCACGGTGCGCACCAGGCGCTGGGAGATCACGCCCTTGAGTGCAGCCGACAGCTCGCCCAGCATGGTGGGACGGATTTCCTCGGGGAAGAAGGACAGGATGCGGTTGAGCGCGTGGTAGCTGTTGTTGGCGTGCAGCGTGGCCAGGCACAGGTGGCCCGACTGCGCAAAGCCCATGGCCGAGGACATGGTCTCGCGGTCGCGGATTTCGCCGATCAGGATCACGTCAGGGGCCTGGCGCAGCGCATTCTTGAGCGCGATCTGCAGCGATGCCGTGTCCGAGCCCACTTCGCGCTGGTTGACGATGGAGCGCTTGTTGCGGAACTGGTATTCGATGGGGTCCTCGATGGTGAGGATGTGGCCCGTGAGCTTTTCGTTGCGCGCATCGATCATCGAGGCCAGCGTCGTGCTCTTGCCCGAGCCCGTGGAGCCCACGACCAGCAGCAGGCCGCGCTTTTGCATGATCAGCTCGCCCAGCACGGGCGGCAGGTTCAGCGTGTCCATGGCCGGAATGTGCTGGGCGATGAAGCGGATCACCACGGCGCAGCTGCCGCGCTGGTGCATGGCGCTGACGCGAAAACGCCCCACGCCGCGCAGCGGCACGCCCATGTTGAGCTCGCCCGTTTCGTCCAGCTCCTGCAGGCGCTCGGCCGGCACGATCTCGGCCAGCAGGCTGCGCGGCGCGTCGGGCGGCAGCAGCTGGTTGTTGATGGGCACGCATTCGCCGTTGATCTTGATCAGCGCCGGCGCGTTGACCGCCAGGTAGACGTCGGACGCCTGCTTCTCGCCCATCAGGCGCAAAATCCTCTCCATCGTGCCCATGTTTTCCCCCAAATTCGTGTACTGCCGCTGTTCTTGGATCGTCTGCACGCTCTTGTGACGTGAAACGGGCGTCCGCTGCCTGGTGGCCGGGGACGCCCTCGAGAGTATGCCTTGCTCCATCCCCTGAACAGGGGATGTTTTGGCGCCGCAACCACGCCTTTGGCGCGGTGCGGATGCGGATCAATCGCGCAGCAGGTCGTTCAGGCTCGTGGTGGAGCGTGTCTTGGCATCGACCTTCTTGACGATGATGGCGGCGTACATGCTGTAGCGGCCGTTGTCCTTGGGCAGGTTGCCCGACACCACCACCGAGCCGGCAGGCACGCGGCCATAGCTGGTCTCGCCGGTCGCACGGTCATAGATGGGGGTGGACTGGCCGATGTACACGCCCATGGAGATCACGGAGTTCTCTTCCACGATCACGCCTTCGACGATCTCGGAACGCGCGCCGATGAAGCAGTTGTCCTCGATGATGGTCGGGTTGGCCTGCAGCGGCTCCAGCACGCCGCCCAGGCCCACGCCGCCGGACAGGTGCACGTTCTTGCCGACCTGGGCGCAGGAGCCCACGGTGGCCCAGGTGTCGACCATGGTGCCTTCGTCCACATAGGCGCCGATGTTCACGTAGGAAGGCATCAGGATCGCGCCCTTGGCCACGAAGCTGCCGCGGCGGGCCACGGCCGGGGGCACCACGCGCACGCCGGTGGCGGCGATCTCGGCCTCGGTCATGCCGGCGAACTTGGTGGGGACCTTGTCGAAGAAGTTCAGGTCGCCGGACTGCATCAGCACGTTGTCCTTGAGGCGGAAGGACAGCAGCACGGCCTTCTTGATCCACTGGTGCACGGTCCACTGGCCCACGCCTTCGCGCGTGGCCACGCGCAGCTGGCCGTTGTTCAGGGCTTCGATCACGTGGTCCACGGCCTCGGTCACTTCCTTGGGGGCGGCAGCGGGGGAGAGGCTGGCACGGTTGTCCCAGGCGGTGTCGATGATGGATTGCAGCTGTTGCGTCATATGGCTTTGGTGATCAAAGGGTTTGTGAGGAAAGGGGAGCGCAGGGCTGTCTCAGCGCTGGCGCGATTCTATGAACTGTGCAATGCGCTGGGCGGCTTCCAGGCATTCTGCGGTCTCGGCCACCAGGGCCATGCGCACGCGCCCGGCGCCGGGGTTGCGGCCATTGGCCTCGCGCGCCAGGTAGCTGCCGGGCAGCACGGTCACGCCGGTGGCGGCATACAGCTCGCGTGCAAAGTCGGCGTCGTCCAGGCCCAGCGATTCGGGAATGCCGGCCCACAGGTAGAAGCTTGCGTCGGGCAGGCGCACATCCATCACGCGCGCCAGCACGGGCGTGACCTGGTTGAACTTCTCGCGGTACAGGCGGCGGTTTTCCTCGACATGGGCCTCGTCGGCCCAGGCCGCCATGCTGGCCGTCTGCACCACGGGGCTCATGGCACCGCCGTGGTAGGTGCGGTACAGCAGGAAGGCCTTGATCAGGGCCGCATCGCCCGCCACGAAACCGCTGCGCAGGCCAGGCACATTGCTGCGCTTGGACAGGCTGGTGAACATCAGCAGGTTTTTGTAGTCCGTGCGGCCCAGGCGCTGTGCGGCTTCCAGGCCGCCCAGGGGGGCGGTGCCGTCGAAATAGATCTCGCTGTAGCACTCGTCGCTGGCAATCACGAAGCCGTAGCGGTCGGACAGCGCAAACAGCTTTTCCCACTCGGCCAGCGGCATCACCGCGCCCGTGGGGTTGCCGGGCGAGCACACGAAGATCAGCTGGGTCTTTTCCCACACGTCGGCGGGCACGCTGTCCCAGTCCACCGCGAAGTTGCGTGCGGCGTCGCTGGGCGCGTAGTACGGCTGGGCGCCGGCCAGCAGGGTGGCGCCTTCGTAGATTTGATAGAACGGGTTGGGGCAGATCACGCGCGCGCCGTCCTGGCTGGCATCCACCACCACCTGGGTGAAGGCAAACAGTGCCTCGCGCGAGCCGTTGACGGGCAGCACCTGAGTGGCGGCGTCCAGGGCAATGCCATAGCGCTGGCGAGCCCATTGGGCGCAGGCCTCGCGCAGCGCGGGCTCGCCGGCTGTGGCGGGGTACTTGGCCAGGCCGCCGAGGTCGGCGCTCAGTGCCTGTTCGATGAACGCCGGCGTGGCATGGCGGGGCTCTCCGATGCCAAGGCTGATGGGGCGCACGCCCGCCGGTGGCTGGACCCCGGCGAACAGTTTGCGAAGACGCTCAAACGGGTAGGGCTGGAGTCGGGAGAGCAGGGGATTCATGGGCTCGCATTATGGATTGATGCGCTTTCGGCATGCCGTTGTCACAGGGGACTGCGGGTCTGCACGCTGGCTTTTTTGCATTCTGTTACCTATTCTGGCATGGTCTCGACTGGGGCCATGCCATCTCGTGTGGCGGGGCTTCGTGAACGGTGAATTCCAGATACCAATGACTAGAGAGGCAATCAGCTATGCAGGCAGGCGCTGGCATGGAAAAAGTGGGAAACAGGCATCGTAAGCATACATCCGGCCCTGGGGCCGGCTTCCTTGTATGCGCCGTGTGGGCATTGGCGGGGCCGCCGCTGGCGCTGGTGGCCGGTTCGGCGGGCTTGGGGCCCTGGGTTTGGGGTGCCTTGCTGCTGTGGGCCGGGCTGCTGCTGGGCGGCATGTACAGGCTTTGGTCGCGGGTGATCGGCGAGCGCGAATTGCTGCAGCAGGCCATGCAGGGCATCGCCCAGGGCGACCTGAGCCAGCGCGTGACCGTGGAGGCGGCCGCCTCGCAGGAGGGCGCCGGTGCTGTCCAGACGCCCAAGGCGCTGCTGGGAGGCATGGTCACCTCGCTGTCGGGCATGGTGGCCGATGTGCGCAGCAATGCGGCCCTGGTGGCGCAGGCCGGGCAGCAATTGGTGAACGAGCACCAGGCGCTGTCCGATCGCACCGAGCTGCAGGCCACCAACCTGGCCCAGACCGTGGTCAGCGTGGAGCAGTTGAGCAGCGCCGTGCAGCACAACGCCGATGTGGTGGGCGTGGTCCATCACCAGGCCAGCGCCGTGCGCGGCGCCGCCGATGAAGGCGTGGTGGCCATGGGCCGCGCCGTGGAGTCGGTGGAGACCATTGAGAACAGCGCCGGGCGCATGCGGGAGATCATCGGCGTGATCGACGGCATTGCTTTCCAGACCAATATCCTCGCGCTCAATGCCGCCGTGGAGGCCGCACGGGCTGGCGAGCAGGGCCGGGGCTTTGCTGTGGTGGCCAGCGAGGTGCGCTCCCTGGCCGGCCGCTCGGCGGAGGCGGCGCGCGAGATTCGCCACCTGATTGGCGATGCCTTGACCCAGGTGGAGCACAGCACCGAGTTGATCCGCACGGCCGGACGTGGCATGGAGCGCGTGACCGAAGGCATCCGCCAGGTGGCCGAGCACATGGGCGAGCTCTCGCAATCGACCGGCAGCCAGAGCACGGGCCTGGCCGAGATCAGCCGCGCCGTGCACCAGATCGACGAGATCACCCAGCACAACGCGCAGATGGTGGGCCACGCGCTGGACCAGGCACGCGCGCTGCAGCAGCGCGCGCAGATGCTGTCAGGGGCGGTGTCGCGCTTTCGCCTGCAGCAGGGCACGGCGGAGGAAGCCGTGGCCCTGGTCGAGTCGGCCCTGGGCCTAGCGCGGCGCGGCGTGGCCACCGAGGCACTGCTGGCCGCCGTGAACGACCCCGGCCAGCCCTTCCATGACCGCGATATGTACGTGTTCGCCCTGGCCGCCGACGGCAGCTACCGCGCCTTCGGCGGCAACCCTGCGCGTGTGGGCGTGCGCGTGCAGGAGCTGCCAGGCGTGCGGGGTGAGCAGTTGCTGGCCGACATCATTGCCCAGGCCGAGCGCGGCCCAGGCTGGGTGGAGTACGACTTCAGAAACCCTGCCACGCAACAGGTACAGACCAAGATGTCCTTCGTCTGCAAGCATGGCGGGCTGTACTGGGGTTGCGGGGTCTACAAGAGCCTGGCGCTGGCTGCGTAGGCCTGCCACGGCCTGCGTGGGTGCCTATGGCGGTCTATGACCATCGATGGGCATCCATAGGCCTGTACTGGCGGGCGTAGGCGGGTCTCGCTGCCCGCCCGCATCCACTCAATGCCCGTTGGGCGTTGAGGCGCCACCCGCACGCTGGGCGCGTGCGCGGGCCAGGATGGCTGCGATGGTGGCTTGCTTGCTGTCGGTCGCCAGGGGGGGTGCCGGGCAGGGCGTGGAAGGGCTGGCGTCGTCGGCCATTTCCTGCTCACCCAATGCAAGAGGCATCTGCGCCCGGGCGGCACCCAGGCGTTCGCGCTCCTGTTCACGCTCTCGGCGCAGCACATAGCGCTGGCGCGCATGCTCGGCCTGCTGGGGGCTCCAGGCAGACCAGCCTGTGGCCGGGCCGCTGGCGTTGTGCAGTTCGATGCAATCGACCGGACACACGGGAATGCAGAGTTCGCAGCCCGTGCAGTGGGCGGCGATCACCGTATGCATGAACTTGTTGGCGCCCAGGATGGCATCCGTGGGGCAGGCCTTGATGCACAGGGTGCAACCGATGCACCATGCCTCGTCGATCACGGCCACGGTGCGCGGGGCTTCCGTGCCGTGCTCGGCGCTCAGTGGGACAGCGGGCCGGCCCGTCAGTGCAGCCAGCCTCTCCACTCCCGCAGCGCCCCCGGGGGGGCACTGGTTGATGCCGGCCTCGCCCGAGGCCACGGCCTGGGCATAGCTGGCGCAGTCGGGGTAGCCGCAACGCGTGCACTGCGTCTGCGGCAGCGCCGCGTCTATGCGTGCTGCCAGATCGTCGCGGGCAAGGATTGCGAAGGCGGACATGGCGTGCCGGGCTTGCTCGGTGCTCAGCCTGCCTGCACCTTGGCACCGCGCTTGCGCGGCTGCTCGGTGGCCGAGGGCGCGTCATCGCTCAGGCTGCTGGTGTGACCTGCCGCGCTGGCGGCCGTGGCGCTTTCGGGCTGGTGGGCACTGATGAATTCGCGCACCTGCGGGTAGACGATCTCTCTCCAGCGCCTGCCGCTGAAAATCCCGTAGTGGCCGGCGCCCGGCACTTCAAGGTGCTTGCGCTGATCGGCCGCGATGCCCGTGCACAGATCGTGCGCTGCGCGCGTCTGGCCCGAGCCGGAGATGTCGTCGAGCTCGCCTTCGACAGTCAGCAGGGCGCTGCCCTTGATGTCCTGCGGGCGCACCAGCTCGGCCTGCCCTTCGGGCGAACGCACTTCCCAGGTGCCATGGACCAGCTTGTAGTCCTGGAACACCGTGGCGATGGTCTCGAGGTAGTAGTCGGCATCCATGTCGAGCACGGCGTTGTACTCGTCATAGAACTTGCGATGGTGCTCGGCGCTGGCGTCGTCACCCTTGATCAGGTCCTTGAAGTAGTCGTAGTGGCTATTGGCGTGGCGGTCCGGATTCATGGCCACGAAGCCCGAGTACTGCAGGAAGCCCGGGTACACGCGGCGGCCTACGCCCGGATAGCCTTCGGGCACGCGGTAGATCACGTTGTTCTCGAACCACTCGAAGCTGCGGTTCTGCGCCAGGTTGTTCACCGAGGTCGGCGAACGGCGCGCGTCGATGGGGCCGCCCATCATGGTCATGGACAGCGGGGGCGTCTCGCCACGGCTGGCCATCAGCGACACCGCTGCCAGCACCGGCACCGTGGGCTGGCACACGCTGACCACGTGGCACTGGCCGTACTTGCCCTGCAGGTAGCGGATGAACTCCTGCACATAGTTCACGTAGTCGTCGAGGTGGAACTCGCCATCGGCCAGGGGCACCAGGCGGGCGTTCTTCCAGTCGGTGATGTAGACCTTGTGGCCGCCCAGCATGCTTTGCACCGTATCGCGCAGCAGCGTGGCGTAGTGGCCCGACAGCGGCGCCACGATCAGCACCACGGGCTGGCTCAGCATGGTCTGCAGCGTATCGGTGTCGTCGGAGAAGCGCTTGAAGCGGCGCAGCTCGCAAAACGGCTTGTCCACTTCGACGCGCTCGCGGATGGTCACGTCAACGCCGCCCACATCCACACTGTGCAGGTTGAATTCGGGCTTCTCGTAATCCTTGCCAAGGCGGTAGAACAGATCGAACCCGGCGGCCATGCGCTGGGACATCGGACCTTGGCTCAGCAACGAGTGGGGGTTGCTGTAGAGCTTGGCTGCAGCTTGCGCGAAATCGGCAAAGGGCTCGACCATGGCGCGCTGGATTTCGTAGAGCTGATAGAGCATGGATACAAGGGGTTGTTTGGATATGTTGCAGTGCAATATATCAGCAGCAAGCTAAGAAAATTGGTAGTAAAACCCCTTTGATGCTGTCGCGTAAGTGATAGTTTTTACCGATAGGCCTGGGCGACCGGCCGCCTCAGCCCTGGCCATCCTGCAATGCAGTCCCCCGCGCTAGGCGGCAAGCGCCGCCTCGGCCGGTTTGGTGCGCGCAAGCCGCATCACCTCTGAAGGCGGCAATTGCTTGAGCTGGTGATTGCTCCACACCTGGCGCCAGCGGCGCGCCCCCGCCAGCCCGTTGCGCAACCCCAACATATGCCGTGCGATGGAGTACCAGTGCGTGCCATGCGTGCGCGCCTCGCGCTCCATATACGCCACCATCTGCTCCTCGATGGACTCGCGTGTGTGCTCCATGCTCGCATCGCCGTAGTACAGCGCATCCCACGAGGCCAGCCACCAGGGGTTGTGATAGGCCTCGCGGCCCACCATCACGCCATCGACCTGCTGCAGCAGTTCCTGCACCGTGGCATCGGCCTTGATGCCGCCGTTGATGGCAATGGTCAGTTCCGGAAAATCCTGCTTGAGCCGGGCCACGATCTCGTAGCGCAGCGGCGGGATCTCGCGGTTTTCCTTGGGAGACAGGCCCTTGAGCCAGGCATTACGCGCGTGAACGATGAACACGCGGCAGCCCGCATCCGCCACCGTGCCCACGAAATCGCGCACGAACTCGTAGCTCTCATCCTTGTCGATGCCAATGCGGTGCTTCACCGTGACGGGTACATCCACCACATCCACCATCGCCTTCACGCAATCGGCCACCAGCGGCGCCTCGTTCATCAGGCAGGCGCCAAATGCGCCGCGCTGCACGCGCTCGCTGGGGCAGCCGCAATTGAGGTTGATCTCGTCATACCCCCACTGCGCCCCCAGCCGCGCGGCCTGCGCCAGATCGGAAGGCTCGCTGCCACCGAGCTGCAGCGCCACCGGATGCTCCTCGGCCTCGAAACGCAGATGCCGCGGCACATCACCGTGCAGCAACGCGCCCGTCGTCACCATCTCTGTGTAGAGCAAGGTGTGGCGGCTCAGAAGCCGGTGCAGGTAGCGGCAGTGTTTGTCGGTCCAGTCCATCATGGGCGCAACGGACATGCGCCACATGCTGGCAGGTGCTTGATTTTCTACGTTTGTCATTGATCTGATTGGGTTTTTTTCTCTGGCGTCATTACCTGATTCTTCGCCATTCAACCCCGTTTTTGCTGATTTTCTCGCTGGCTTTGCTACATCCTTCACCTGTAGCAAAACAGATGGGAGCATCACTTCACGCAAGCGCGCACACGGCTTGCTTACTCGCTTGCCTGCACCGCACAGATCCGGCTGATGGAGAACGGTACGTTCGTCCACCGAAAGCCAGACCTACCGTCGGAAAGTGCGGGCCAACGAGTGGCTGCGCAGGCGCGAGTACGAAATGGACCAGGAGCGCGCTTCCTGCCAGGCTATGCACAAGAAAATTTCAGTGGGGGAGCCACTGCGGGATTATGTCAGTGCGGCCGAATACGTGACTGAGTGGGGCCGTAGCAAAAAGGCCGACATCGCACGCCTGCAGGCCTCTGGTCGGGCCGACCTACAGGCCACCAAGCTCACAGTGCAGAATCTGATGGGCTACACCAAGAAGCGGCGCAAGGAAGGCGAGGCCGGCCCCGCCACCGCGCTCAATGACATGGTGTGGTTGCGCCAGGTCTTCCTGCATGCTTCGGCCGCGCGCGGCGTCGATGCGCCGCTGCAGGTGCTGGACCGTGCCAAGTCCGAGCTGCTGCGCACGCGGGTGATCGCCAAGCCAGCCCAGCGCTCGCGCCGGCTGCTGCCCGAGGAAGAGGCCAGGCTGCTGGAGCACTTCGCCAGCCGCGACGGCCGGGCGTCGATCCCCACGCGCGACATCATGCAGTTCGCGCTGCTCACGGCGCGTCGCCAGGAAGAGATATGCCGTCTGCGTTGGGACGATGTGGATTTCGAGAAGGGGGTTGAGTGGCTGGATGACGTGAAGCACCCCCGCATGAAGAAAGGCAACAGGCGGTGCTTTCGGGTGCTCAAAGCTGCGGCAGAGCTGATGATGCGCCAGCCACGCCAAGGTAGTGCGGAATTTGTCTTTCCATTCAACAACAGATCAGTGGGGGCCGCATTCACCAGAGCCTGTAATGTCCTTGGTATCGAGGATCTCCACTTCCATGACTTGCGTCATGAGGCAACGAGTAGGCTGTTTGAGAAGGGCTACAGTATTCAGGAAGTGGCGCAGTTCACGCTCCATGAAAGTTGGGCTACATTAAAGCGTTACACGCACTTACGACCGGAGATGGTGGTTGAGCGTTAATTTTAAAATGAATTGTTCTTTATTTAAAAGGAATATTTGTGAAAATTGTTACTTTGTATAATCATAAAGGCGGGGTGTCGAAGACAACGACTACTTTCAATTTGGCCTCTTATTTGGCTAGTATTGGACGAAAGGTATTGATGGTGGATGCAGATCCCCAATGCAATCTTACAGAAATTGCATTGGTGAAATTAATTGAAGATCTTGATCAAACATCAACGACTGCAAAAATTAAGGACTTGCCTGGAACTAGCATTCTGGATGCATTGAATCAGCGGATTAAGGGTGATACTGCAATAATCGATATATCTAAGATAAAAGTTAATGAGATTTCGAAAAACTTAGATTTATTGAGGGGGTCTGTTGATCTGAGTTCAATTGAAGACGACTTAGCGGAGGCTTATATTCAGCGGGCGAGCATGCGTACAAATTTAATGCGTACATATGTTGCTATAGGGGATTTCTTCGAAAGATTGGCGCAAAAGGAGGGCTATGATTATATTTTTGTGGATGTTGGCCCAAGTTCGGGCGCGTTAACGCGTGCCTTCTTCTTGGCATGTGATGTTTTTTATATACCTGCTGCACCGGATAGGTTTAATGTTCAAGCTATTGGAACGTTGTCCACGATAATTGATCGTTGGATGACGGAGCATGCACAGGTCGCAAATCAATATAAAGATCTTGGTTTGCCTATAAGGCATGGTAAGCCGGCATTTCTGGGGGCTGTCGTGCAGGCATTTAAATTGTATGCTGGAAAGGCGAAGCCGGGATATAAGCTTTGGATGACACGGCTTCCGGAGGAGATTAGAAACTCCTTAAAGCCTGTGATGAAAAAACATGGAAGCCTTAAAGAACTGTATTTGCCAAGTGCAACCAAGCCGATTGCGATTGAGGTTCCTGATTTTAATCAGCTTGCTCCATTAATGCAGGAAGTAGGGAAGGCTGTTTTTAATATTTCCAAGGCAGATACTGCGAGAATTACTGAAAGCGGGGAGCCTTGGAAAGGTAATAACTGGGCTCAGGCTTCTACAAGAATGGCTCATTACAAAGATTTGTTCAAAAAGTTGGCTGACCAGTTGGAGTCCCTGTAAATGGCTGATAGCTTAACTGGCGTGAATCTTAGGCCTTACTATGTTGCATTTTTAGACGTGCTTGGTTTCACTGAAATGGTAAATCAAGATTCAAAAGGAAGTAAGCAAGAGAATTTGAAGAAGTTATTTAGATGTCATCAAAGTGCTAGCTCAATATTTAGAGATGATGTTGAATGTTCAATAGTGCAATTTTCTGATTCGATTGTCATTTCAATGCCCTATAGTGCTGAAAAGTTTGTTTGGTTTATGAAGAGGGTGGCAGATTATCAGAGATTCTTGCTGGATGAGCATTTGGTGTGTCGTGGGGGAATAGCTGTGAATAAGCATTTTTCCAATGGTACATTTACTTTTAGTGCGGGGCTAATTGATGCTTACAGAGTGGAGAGTAAGTCGGCGAGATATCCTCGTGTAGTTGTATCAAAAGAAGTTCTAGATTTGGTTTTTCCTAACGGTAAAAAAGCGCCTAAACAGCTTATTGAAGAGGATGATGGGTTGTTTTTTATAGACTATATTGGTATGACTAAAAATAAAAAACCAAAACATTTGATCGAAGCAATAGAGATTGTTACTAGAGATTTGGTTGACAGTACAAATGCTTCTGTTAAAGAGAAAGGTGTTTGGCTTGCTGCGTATTCTGACTCTGTACTGAATACTAATTTTAGTCGGCCGAGGTTTATTTTTAACGGGACTTCTGCGATTTCCAAATCATCAATCAGTGATTGATTATTATGACTGACGATTAATTTTGCATCTTATCCCAATCATTCTGAGCCTTGTTTTTCGCCCTGTCTAAATAATCGGAAAGCTTTTGGGCATCGATAAGCCATGGACTCTTCTGTGATCCAATTCGAAAAGCTGGGACGGGAAGAGCCTGTCGTCCCGCAAGCTCGCAAGCTTTCTTAGGAGACATTCCAAATAGGTTGGCGCACTTCTCAACCGGTATGTGAGCGGTTCCGTATTCCGCCATAAGTGCAAAAAAGGTGTTCATTGCGTCTCGTCGCTCCTATGTCCGGCAACGGGCTCTTGAGGAGCCTCGCTTTGGAGACGCGTTTGGGTGGAGGCATCGGTTGAGCGCAGCCTCTCGGCCAGCGCGTCCAACTGATCGAAGGTGAAATACATACCGCGGATTGCGCGCATCGGGCTTGGCGTGTGGAAGGTGCCGCCGCACTGCTGCGCCAGTAGCACGAGAGGGGTGTTGATCATCGTCATGGCAGGAGACCAAGTTAGGAGGGAAAGGGCTCGATGCGGCGCGCGGGCGCCGGGTAGTAAAGGTGTCCGCCTACGCGACTGGGCAGCGTGAATGCATAGAAGCGCGAAGCCGGCAGGCCTGGATGCGGTTTCAGCTCCGTGCCCTGGTAGCAGTTGCTGGGAGGGGTGTAGGGCTTCTGGGGTGTGGTCTTGGACATGTCGATGCATAAATGAAGCGGCCCGCACTGGGCGGGCCATGGGGGCAGAGATGGACAAGCTGGCTGGGCAGCCGGATGTATTCAGTCAAAAAGATCGCCAGGCGCATGCAGCAGCGCAGCGGTGCATGCGTGGTTGAGCCAAAGCACTTCCACGCGCTCGCGTCCACCATCGGCCAGGGCCGCGCGCTCGCGCACCTCCCACCCTTCGTATAGCTCGGCTTACAGGTCGCAGTGGTAGCCAGAAACGATCACCATGCCCCGCAGTTCGTTGAGGGTGCCCGCCAGCCGGCAGTGGTCGTCGTCGGTCATCTCGTGGCGGTAGCCTTTTCCCGGGCGCACTACATGCGCCGAGTGCGTCTCGTGAACGTACGGCGGGTCGCAGTAGTGCAAGGTCTGCGGGCTGTCGTGCTGAAGCATCAAGTCGATGGCGTCGCGGTTCTCGATCACGACGCCCTGCAGCCGTTCGCAGAAGGTGGCCACTGCCACCGGGTAGTTGGTCCAGTCGCGTGCCGGATGGCCTGATTGCCTATTTCCGTTCGCTCGGAATCCGCTCTTTGTGCCGCTGGCAGAGCAACTGCCGAAGCCCATGAACGAACGGGACACGGTGCGCCGCGCCTGTTCGATCACGTCTTCGGTGGGCTCGTAGGCCAGGGCGAATTCCTCTCGCGCGAACGGTGTGAACTGCAGGGCCACGGCGAGCTGCTGGGACAGATCGGTATCGCGCAACACCTCGAAAAGGCTGACGATTTCCCGGTCCAGGTCGTTGTTGACCTCGACCAGCGTGGCGCGTAGTTTGCGCAGCAGCACGCTCGCCGCGCCGCCGAACGGCTCCGTGTAGATGCGGTTTGGGAAAGTGCTCAATGATCCACGGGGCGAGTCGGTACTTGCCGCCGTGATAGCGAAGGGCAGGGCGTTTGATTTCGTTCATGTGCTGACTGCCTTCACCATCCGTGCGGCCGTGCGCTGCAGGCTGGCGTTGAACCAGCGACGCAGCACGACTGGCGAGCGATGGAGAGGGGTTGGGTTCATGGGAGGCTCTAGGAATCAGAAAAGCCCTCGCGGCATTCACCGGGAGGGCTTTGGGGGATAAAGAAACCTGCTACGTGCGGGCTTGGGCTATTTAAAGTTGTTGTCGCGCACAGGGCACAGTTCAAATGCGCGGGCAGCGAAATAAAGTAGCGAATTATTAATGGCGGCCGAATTTAACTCTGCAACAGCCTCCGCTGGGGCGTCCGCGTCTTCTTCGTTTGCGATAAGGCAGTATTTCGGACTTAATGGCATTATTAGATATTCACCATAAGTGTCTGGTAATATAAATTCACCTACTGTTGCTCTAATTACTCCCCACTTGACTCCACTCAAATCGTGCGCCAGATCACCTATTCTTAGTTGCATAATCGGTCCAGCAAGCATTCTTCCTGGCAAAAATCCATTAGGAAGTGTTGTTATAAGCCCGTGATGCTCACCCTGGTCCATGGCATCCTTGGGTATCTCGCGATCAGGTATCCCAAGAAAAGTATCTTTTATCGGATTTATCGCTATTGAGTGTCTGTTTCGCCAAATAGCGAACATATTTGTAATGACTCGATTTGAATTACTGTCTAAATTCTTAGCGTTTCGCTGAAGAATTTTAGTGGCAATGATTCCAAAATTTCTCTCAACTTCAGCAAAAAACGCACCGCTTTCTGATCTTTGATCCCAAGATCTATTGGTTGTGAATGGCGGGCTATTAATTCCAATGGATTTTATACTGCCTGATGGCTTGTCAAAAATTTGAATCTTGCCACTCTTGCGCTCCATAAATCTTCGTAAGATTGATCCGGAAATAACGTGCTGATTAAGTGTTATTTGCTTTGGTTTGTCAATTTTGTGTGCCATGGTTTCATGCGCTCTTTGACGGCGGATAAATAGTAATCGATGAGTTATTCCAGGTCTGTATCCCGATGAAATTATCAGAACAGCGCGCAGCTTTGGCGCGCGCTGTGCTCATCCCTCGATCAGGCTGTGAGGTTGATCTGGAACGGTGCCCGGTCTTTGCCGTTGATCCAGTTCGGGGGCTTGCCCCGGCCAGTCCAGGTCGCGTCGGTCTCAGGGTCACGGAACTTGGGCGCGCCCACCGAGCCCTTCGCCTTGGAGCCGGAGGCGGGGAACACGTCTTGCTCGGTCAGCTGATAATGATGAATTAGGTCACGAGCCTGAGCTACCGCGCCTGCCTTCTCCGTCTTCATCACTTCAGCGATGCGTGCATCCAGCTCGGCCTTTTGCTGCAGCAGGGTTTTGTATTCGCTCATTGTTTTTTCTCCAGTAGGGTTTCGAAAAGTGGGGCCCTTCTTTTGGTAGGGCCATGGATTAAAAGTTCTGGTCATGCCGCAATTGCGGGAGCCAGGAGGAATGCACCGGCAAAGCCAGTGCTGCCGGCCAGCAGGCTCATGCCCGCGAGGCCAAGGAAAACGCTGCGAAGGCTCATGGCTGAGCTTGGAAGCTATCGCGCACGTCGGCGATATGGGCGATCAGGCCATCGCAGAGCGCCGCGAAACTGGTGGCAGGCATGTGCACGGCGCCCCGGTCCTTGACGGTCTGGACGCCCACCGCGTTGGCGGTCGTGGCGCTGATCTCGAAAATGCCCAGGCGCGCGTTGATCTGGCCCAGCTTCAACGTCTGGCCGCTAGCCACCAGTTCCTGCAACTGCAGCTGGTCCAGCGCGGCAGGCTGGGTTGCGGCTGGCCGCGCGGGCTCTGGCGCAGGCAGTGGTGGGCTTATCGTTTCGGCATGCAGCTCGGGCTGCGAAGCCAGGTCGAAGCCGATCAGCTCGGGTTGCGGCGACGCCTCGGCGCTGGCTGCAGGCGCCGGCTCCGGGTGTGTGGCCGTGAATTCCGCAACGCACTGCGCGTAGTAGGTTCGGGCCAGTTCAAGCTTCACGTCCATCTGAGCCTCCAGCGCGCGGTCGCGCTCGATGGCCCAGGTGGTCAGGCGCATGTGCTCGGGGATGTGCTCGACCAGGTGAAGCTGCTGCGGCTCGTACTGGCCCAGCAGTTCCTCGGGCGTGTTGACCATGGCGTAGTTGACCTCCCAGCGGTCCACGTCCCACAGGCGCATTTAGCCGCGCATCTGCCATGCATACAGCGAGTCCTCGCAGTCGCGCACGAATGCGGGGATCCGCGGCGCCAATGGCACGCTGATCCTGTTCGCGAGCCTGCAGAGCCACACGGTGGACTCGATCAAGTCCTATGAGGCCATCGACATCGTGTGGGTGGAAGAGGCCCAGAGCGTCAGCGCGCGCAGCTGGGAGGTGCTGGTGCCGACGATCCGCTGGCCTGGTTCGGAGATCTGGCTCACGCTCAACCCGGACCTGGCCACGGATGCCACCTATGCGCGGTTTATCGAGGCCGCCGACAGCGACACCTGGCTGTGCGAAATCAACTGGCGAGACAACCCCTGGTTTCCAGAGGTGCTGGCGAAGGAGCGCCGCCGGCACTTCAAGCGCGACCCGGACACCTACTGGAACGTGTGGGAGGGCCAGCCCAAGCGTACCGTGGCGGGCGCGATCTATGCCAAGGAGGTGGAGCGCCTGTACAACGACGACCGCGTGTGCCTGGTGCCCTACAACCCCAAGCTGCCCGTGCACACGGTCTGAGACCTGGGCTCGGCCGACAACATGGCCATCGCATTCGTGCAGCGCACGGCCATGGATTTCCGCGTCATCGACTTCATGCAGGACAACCAGAAGACGCTCGAATGGTACGTGGAGCAGATGGAAAAGCTTCCCTACCGCTGGGGCACGGACTTCCTGCCGCACGACGGCGCCCACGGCGACTTCAAGACCGGGCAGACGGCCCAGCAGATCCTGGAGGACATGGGCCGCCAGGCGGAGGTGCTGGAGCGCGCGGGCCTGGAGTCGGTTATGGCAGCAAAGGCTGATGGGCATGCAGCTGATGCAGCCCTGATGAGTGATTCCTGGCCCAACACGTCGCGTTGACCAGCGCGCGGGCGGGCAAAAGGAAAAGCCACCCGGAGGTGGCTTGTGTCTCAGACTTGTCGTCGCCGCATCCTTGCCAGTCCGAACATTGACATCAGCGCCGACAACACGATGAGGCCCCACTCAGAAATCGTGGGAATTGCGTGCGAGGCTGCAGGTGACGCCAGCAACATGGGCGCGAAAGGATCCGTGATCACGCCCGGCACGGTGGTCTCGTTGTCGCCCTCGCCGTCATCCGTGACGCTGTAGCTCACCGAATTGCCATTGACAGCCAGGTCCGGCGGCGTGAACCAGCCGACCTGCATGGGCGGCTGGCCGTGGGGGCCATATTTTTGCATCGTCAAACCCGCCAGGCTGCCGGCCGGGTAGTCCACCTGAACCTGTAGCTTGGCGCCTGCGCAGCCAGTGGTACTGAAGAACAGCGCACCCACTGGGAAGGATGCATTCGCCGGTGCACTGGGAATGCCCGACGCACTGATGCGAAGGGTTCCGGGGGACACCGTGCAACCCGCCTGGGTGCTGGTGACCAGTACGGACGCATTGCCTGCGTTGCCGGGCAGCGGTACGGTTTCGGCGACCGGTGCTGTCACAGCTACTGAATAGGCCCGTGAGCCTGTGGCACCGTTGGCATCCGTGGCCGTCACTGTAAAGCTGCTGGTGCCGCTGGAGGAAGGGGTTCCGCTGATGGTGCCCGTCGATGTATTGAGGGACATACCTGCTGGAAGGCTGCCTGAACTGATGGTGTAGCTATAGGGAGCGGTGCCACCCGACGCGCTGATCGTGGCGCTATATGTGGTGCCTTGGAGCCCTGCGTTCAGGGAAGCCGGCGCCACAGCCAAGGTCGGGGCACTGACGGTGATGGATACCGTGGCCGGGCTGGAAGTGCCGCTGGCATTGGTGGCGGTGTAGGTGAAGCTGTCAGGGCCTGAGTAACCGGTTGTCGGTGTGTAAGTGACGCTGGTCCCGCTGGCCGTGGCAGTGCCGTGGCTGGCTGCGCTGGCGATGGCCACGCTAGTGGCTGCGCCGCCGCTAAGGTTCAGTGTGATGGGGTTGGCACTGCTGTTGGCAGCAACCGTGGCGCTGACGGCGCCGGCGACGGGCGCTTGGGCATTGATTGCAAATGTGTAGGCTCTTGATCCCGTGGCACCGTTGGCATCTGTTGCCGTGATGGTCAGGTTGGTGGTACCACTGGAGGAGGGCGTACCGCTGATCAGTCCGGTAGAGACGGTCAGGCTCAGCCCGATGGGAAGAGTGCCAGCGGTAATGGTGTAGGTGTAGGGCGCCATCCCACCGGAGGCAGACAAGGTGGTGCTGTAGCTTGAGCCGGTCGTGCCGTTGGGCAGGCTGGTGGGAGTTAGCGCAATTGTCGGAGCGCTGACGGTGACGGATACCGTGGCCGGGCTGGAAGTGCCTGTGGCATTGGTGGCGGAATAGGTGAAGCTGTCCGGGCCTGAGTAGCCTGCCGTGGGTGTGTAAGTGATGCTGGTCCCGCTGGCCGTGGCAGTGCCGTGGCTGGCTGCGCTTGCGACCGCCACACTGACAGCAGCGCCGCCGCTGAGATTAAGCGTGATGGGATTGGAACTGCTGTTGGCGGCTACTGTGGCGCTTACTGGTCCAGCGACAGGCGCCTGGGGTGCGATCACGAATGTGTAGGCTCTTGATCCCGTGGCACTGTTGGCATCTGTGGCGGTAATGGTCAGGTTGGCGGTGCCACTGGCGAAGGGCGTGCCGCTGATCAATCCGGTGGAGGTATTCAGGGCCAGTCCGGGAACAAGACTTCCAGCGGTAATGGCATAGGTGTAGGGCGCGGTCCCCCCTGATGCCGAAACGGTGGCGTTGTAGGGGAAATTGACGAAGCCGTTGGGCAGGCTGGCCGGGGCTATGGCAAGGATCGGGGCACTGACCGTGATGGACACCGTGGCCGGGCTGGAGGTGCCTGTGGTATTGGTGGCGGTATAGGTGAAGCTGTCCGGGCCCGAGTAACCAGCCGTGGGTGTGTAAGTGACGCTGGTTCCGCTGGCCGTGGCAGTGCCGTGGCTGGCTGCGCTGGCGACTGCCACGCTGGTGGCGGTGCCGCCACTGAGGCTCAGTGTGATGGGGTTGGCGCTGCTGTTGGCTGCGACCGTGGCGCTCACTGCCCCTGCAACAGGCGCTGGCACGTTGTAGGTATATCCATTGGTAAGAGTGGCCGAACCGCCAGGCGTAATGACCGCAACATTCACAGCGCCTGCAGCGTGGGCCGGCGTGGTGGCCGTAATTGTGGTGGCGTTGTTGACGGTGTAGCCCAAGGCAGCTGTACCTCCGAAGCTGACTGCAGTGGCGCCCGTCAGATTGTTACCGGTGAGCGTGACCGAGGTGCTGCCGGTGGTACTGCCGCTGTTGGGGGAGACGTTCGTCAGCATGGGCACAGCGGAACTGGTGACCAACAGGTGATACGTGGCCACACCACCGTCGTTGTGGCCGTCATTCAGAGTGATGCTGAAGGTATACGCGCCGGCTGTGGTGGGGGTGCCATGCAAGAGCGTGGTCGCCGAGCCTGGCGAAGCGTCCAGTATGAGCCCTGGCGGGAGGCAAGGCGTCACTCCGTCATAGCTTGGATCCTCTGCGTCACACTCTACCCACATGTCCAAAGGCATTGTGCCCCCTATGGACGATATGGTGATGCTCATGGACTGTCCTACGGCGATGGTCGGTAGCGTGCTTCCTGAGGCTGGGTTCGTGATAACCGGAGCTGCGGCATGCGCGCAAGTCAGCAGCAAGAACAACTGCAGAAAAAAAACGGCGATCCCTCGAGAAAACCAAGGTAAGAGCCCTTTTTTTTGCTGAATTTTAATCATGTAGGCCATTGCTAATTACCTGGTTTTAGGTTTGGAAGAATGTTTTTGCTATTGAGAATTTCTTCTCGATGGTTGGGATCAAGTCGCGAAAGGACATGGCTTGAATGCATTCGTTGCTGTCAATGGCTAGAGTATCGCTCAGTGATTTTAGTAATAAAAAGTATATTTTCCTATCACTCATTTCTCTGTGCAAATGGCCAGCGTCGTTGGGTAAGGATGGTTGTCGGTGGATTTTTCACGATGTTCCCCACTCGTACCAAGCCTGCCAACCTGCCGTGATTCAAACCACGTAAGGACGCACACATGAGCTTGAACGACGACAACCTGCGCCTCCTGTCCGACGCCGAGCGCGAGGCCATGGAAGACGACGGCAAGTACGACCCTGACACCGACAACGCAGCAGCGCTGGCGGCCCTGGGTCGCTTCCCTCTCGATGCGGAAGTGGAGGAAGAGAGCAACGACGACGCAGCTGACGCGGGCAACGGCATGTCCGGCTAACGGCCTGGTGCGCACGATGGTGGACCACGCGGCGAAGCTGCGCGCCAATGTCGTGTCCGTGCGCATAGGCGGCAAAGACCAGTACATCGTGCTCAACGAGCGCAACGAGAAAGCCGTGCGCCTGGCCATGGCCATGAAGAACATGGACGCCATGGAGTTGGACAGGTTCACGGGGGGCGCGGCCTGGATTACGTGCTGGTTCGCATCCGTCAACACTCAGTACAACCCGGTGTTCGGCGTCATGAACCTGGCGCGCGACCTGCAGGGCGCCATGCTGCAGCTGTCCACCACGCCGCTGGCTGGCAAGCAGGCCGAGGTGTTCCGCAACAGCCGGCGCAACACCCGCTCCATCTACAAGGATCTGCGCCGCGAGCGCAGGGAGGAGAGCGCCGGCACAAGCGAATGGGCCAAGTTGTGGGAGCATCTGCAGCTGGGCGGCGGCACCACCCGCTACCGTGACCTGCACGCCGATCCCAAGGACTGCGCCAAGGCACTGCAGAGGGCGCTGGACCAGGTGGGCGCAAGGTGGTTGGCAACGGCCGCGCACTGCTGGCCTGGCTGTCGGGCTTCCATGAGACCCTGGAAGCCACAACGCGCCTGGCGTCTACAAGGCTGCGCTGGACCAGGGCATCGCCGCCAAGAGGTCGCGAGCATCGCCAAGAACATCACGGTGAACTTCAACCGCAAGGGACGGAACATGCCCTTGACCGGCGCGCACTTCGCTTTGCTGAACGCGGCGATTCAGGGCGACAAGCGCATGCTGGAGACGCTGACGGGGCCGGCGGGGCGAAAGGTCATGATGGGAGGGATGGCCCTGGGCATGGTGTCGGCCATGGCGGGCTACCTGATGATGGCCGAGGCGAATGGGCGGGTGGAGCGAGGGCAGGATGCCGATGCGGTGCTGCTGGCCCAACTGCGTGGATCTGCTGGCTTGTTGGACAAGCACATCTCCGAACTGATGAAGATGCGCCGGAGGATCCAGGCGAGCGAACCGCCGAACAAGCGCGAGCTGTTGAAGGAGGTCAATGCGGAGATTGAGGCTTCTATGCATAGGCTGAACCAAGCCACGGAGGTGCTGGGCCAGGCACGTCGCTGACTCCAGCTCGCAGCACCGAGTCCAGCCCAAACAAAGACTCCTCGGTACTCAGAAGGGTGCCGAGTAGGTTTTTGGCGCTTCCATATTGAGGAAAATATTGCGCGGACATGCAATGCATGAGTCAGGTGGTCAAAATGGGTGCCACCATAGCTTTCGGAGTAGGTCGAGCCAAGGGCGAGAGATTGCTGCTTGCCACAAAGGACGCTCTCGGAGTTGAGGTGACTCAAGAAATGAGGCAGGAGCATGACTGAAATTGCAGACTTCGCGATTTGGGCGAAGGTAAGGCCCGCCGACAAGCGAGAGTTCCGCAAGTGGATGGCAGGAAAAACCGGTTGGCGAGAAATTGACGTCTACAGCCGGCTTGGCAGTGCAGTCGAGGAGGGGCGTCATATTGAGCTGCTCAAGCACCTTGGCTGGAAAGATGCTCAAACGGAACTTGGGCAACTACCGGCATTCGTGGAGGCTGGAAGCGCTCGCCTGACCGTCACCAGCTTTCTCCCAATGGACAGCGCTCCCTACTGCACGATTCATTCACTGTACGTCTGGCGTCTTGGATGCCCGGTCTGTAGCAATAACTTCATTCGGTGAAGCGCTTGGAACGGTCGACCGCCGGTACACCTGTAAAGCCTGGGTCAGCTGTCGGGTGCAGCAAAATTGCTACATGATGGCTGGATGATGATGCTAAGTTGTTGCTGTATAAGAGATTTTTATAAAAATGTATCCAGTCATCATGGGCGCAACGGACATGCGCCACATGCTGGCCGGTGCTTGATTTTCTACGTTTGTCATTGATCTGATTTGATTTTTGCTCTGGCGTCGTTGCCTGATTCTTCGCCAACCAACTCCGTTTTCCTGTTTTTTCAACTCTGAGCACTCAATGGGAATCATCACCGCACACAAGCGGGCAGGCGGCTCGCTAGCTCACCTCCAGGCCTTCAAGCTCACTGTCCAGTTCGGAAGGGTCAATCTCCAAAGAAAAAGCCCCTGGCGCGCACGCACCCCGGGGGCTTGAGGCGCCGCCTAGACTTGGCGCGCACCTCCTTGCTTGGTGTATCGGCTGCACGCCGCCTAACTTTTGGCCTTTTCGATCAGGAATTGCCTGCCGTTCTTGCCGTTGATCCAGTTCGGCGGCTTGCTGCGGCCGATCCGGGTAGCACCTGTCTCGGGGGGCGCGGAATCTGGGCATGGCCACGAAGCTCTTCGCCTTGGAGCCGCTGGCAGGGGACACGTTCTGCTCGGTCAACTGGCAGTCTTGAACCAGGGCGCGAACCTCTTCCACCGCACCGGCTTTTTCTGTTTCCATCATTTTCGCGATGCGTGCATCCGGCTCGGCCTTCCAAGCGAGTGGCATCACTTACGCAAAAATCATCCATTGCGCGCGGCTGGTTGTTGTAACTGTGTGTGCGTGAATGAGAGGATTCAAATGAATTTGATCTTCAATTGCGTGATGCTAGTAAAGAATTACTATGTTCACCGATGCCTTTCGATGTCATATTCTTGAGACTCATCGATCGACGCATCGAATAATGCAATTGGAGGCATGCCAAATGAATGCTGAAGAGAAACAAGAATCATTTGCACAGCAATCGCGGTTGCAGGCATTGTTGATTGACCCGGAGGTAGAGGACGTTGCAGGGTTAAACCTGTTGCTTGGTCAGGCTGGATATGATCTGCGGATGGCAGCAAGCTCGCCAGAAGCATTGGCGGAGTTTTCTGGTGGACGAATTGACTTGTTGATATGCAATACGCATGTGATTGACAAGGATGGCGGACAGTGGTTAGAGAGTATTGTCGGACAGTTCCCTGACCTGTTTGTGATTTTTCTTTCGGAATACGGCAGAACTGTGATTCCGAAAGGCATTGGTCGTTTGATGGGTTTGTACCGTTACATAGTAAAACCTTGGAATAGTGAGCAATTTTTGGATGCTATTGATCAATTAAACGATCAGAAAATTACACGCCATGAGAATATTCGTCTGGATCAAAAAAATAAAGCGCTGACGAAGGAGCTGGCAGAATTAAATGCAACTGTTGAGCTTACTGCCCATGAGCATGACGACGAATTGTTGGAGGCGCATAGGAAGCTTAAAAAGAATTTCGTCGCAGCTATTCGGATGTTTTCCAATCTTCTTGAGTGGCGGGGTGGGCTGCTTGCAGGGCACTCTAGACGCGTTGCGGATCTGACCCGCCGAACCGCAAATATCATGCAGCTAAGCGAAGAAGATCAGCAGAATTCTTTTGTTGCTGCGCTCATTCATGATATTGCCCATATTACTCTTGCCGATGGGATGTTGAACAAGCCCGTCCCAAGCTTGAGTCATGAAGAGCTGGAAAAATATAGGAATCACAGCAGATTGGGAGAACAGTTGCTTCTGCCGATAGACGATGCGCACCCGGTCGCTACTCTCGTCAGGTCCCACCATGAGCGATTCGACGGGGCAGGCTTCCCTGATGGCCTGAAAGGGAAGGATATTCCAATAGGAGCTAGTATAATCGCGGTTGCTGATTTTTACGATGATCTGATGATAGGGCATTTAAGCAGCAAGCCCCTAAATTGTGCAGAGGCAAGAACCCTCATTTCGCATGGCAGAGGAACACAATTTGATCCAGAGGTTGTCGATGCTTTCTTGCAGATTTTGATACAGGCAACCCCCGTTGCCGACCCAGCCCCCCTTTATGTTCCCTGTTCGGAGCTCCGGCCAGGAATGATTTTGGCTCAAGACTTCGTATCGAGGGAAGGGTTGGTATTGCTTACGGCAGGACGAGTTTTGACGACGGACTTGATACGCAGGATGCAGTTGCGTGTTGATCTTGGCAGGAAATTGCCGATTCGTGCCATGGCCTCGGCTGTTTGATGATTTTTGAGATTTTGTAATTGTTTTGGTATGGATTTGATCAAGTTGTTAATGGTTTTCGCTCTCTGCTCGTCTTGAAGAATTTCAGCAGAATTTCACCGTTGGATGTAATCGCTTGTTTTTCTGATATGTCAGCTATATGTGAAGGTGGTACTTCTGTGGAATATAGTTTGCTGTTGCTTATTCTGTATAAAATTCTCTTGTCTCCGACTATGAATTCATCTCCTTCAATCAGTCCTATATACCGGCCATTTTTGGTATAGGCTTTCCACCATCCGCCTTCTATCATTTTATGCCTCGCGATACTATGGTTTATTGTTGACGCCCAACACGTCAATGCTTAAGTATGAAATGCTAATCTGAGAGTCGTGCGATTTTGCAATCGATGCAAAATTTGACAAAGTAATTGATTTTGATAATCCATTATCAGATTCTCATCGAACGAGAGTGACATTCACATATGTGGGCGGTTTGGTGGGTAACTTTTGATCAAAGTATTCACAAGCCCTGCGTGCTCCGCATCGGGAGCTATTTTTCTTCACACGCTGCATGCGTTCAAAAAAAGAGGACCCTGGTTCCCCGGGGTCAAGCCATGGCTGCTGGCGGCAGGAGTCCTGCGTGATTTACCCGCCCACGCCCTTGCCCAGCGACAGTATTTCGCTCGCATGGACGATGGCCTGGGCAATCTCCTCCACCGAGCTTCGCCGGCTCATGGCCTGGGCGCGGATCATTTCGTAGGCCTGGTCTTCGTTGATCTGGTGGGTCTGCATGAGGATGGCCTTGGCTTCGGCCACGCGGCGCTGGCCCAGCAGCTTGGCCTGGAGCTTGGCGATGCGCTGCTGCTGCTGGCGTGATTCCTTGTGGTTTCTGCGCGCCAGCACCAATGTGGACAGCAGGCCGAAGGAGCGGATGGGCGAGGGCAGGATGGCTTGCACCTGCAGCTCCAGCACGGCGGAGACGATGGTGGGGTTCTCGTAGTTGACCACGGCGATGGCGGTGGGCGGGCTCTCACCCTCGCCTTGGGTCCAGGCGTAGTTCAACTGCAGGTGATCGGGGCGCACGGCCAGGAAGACCACGTCCGTGCCCTCGGGCAGGCTGGGCTGGGGCGGCCAGATGGCCTGGACCTGGCAGCCTATGCGCTGCAGCTGCTGGGCCAGCAGGCGGCCGTCCGCGTCGTCGGGGTGGACGACGGCAATGCGCAGCTGGCGCAGTTCCTTCAGTTGGGGCGAGGTGGCACGCAGCAGCGGCTTTCTTTCCAGCAGTGGCCGGCCTGTGGCAGCGCTGCCTGCGTCCTTGTTCGGGGCGGCATCCACGCTCAGTTCTCCAGGGCACCGAGGCTGGCGGTCCAGTCGCCCAGGGAGTGTGTGACCAGGTAGGGGTCGGGCGAGACGGCCCGGGTGGCCTGGCGCACGATGGTGAAGCCGCCCTGTGCATTGGCGCGGCCCACGCGCGGGTGCAGCCAGGTGTGGTGGTTGTCGGGATCCAGCCGGATGCGGCCCTGGGGCGCGTCGAATTCGCTGCCCAGCAGATGGGGCAGCAGCTCGCCTATGCGGTCACTGCCGGCCTGGCGGAAGGCGTTGGCGAACAGGTGCATCTGAAAGTAGGCGGCCTCCCAGCACAGGTTGGGCCGGCAGTCGTTGCCCAGGCGCTGGCGCAGCCGGGCCAGGCAGCGCGCGTTGGCCGGCGAATCGATGGACTGGAAGTAGGGCGCGGCCGTGAAGTGGCCGGCAGCCACATCGGCGCCCATCTGGGCGATCTCGGCCTCGGAGGTGGTGAGGCTGGCAATCGGCATGGTCTGCGGGTTGAAGCCCGCATCGGCATAGGCGCGGTAGAGGCTGGCGGTGGAGTCGCCGACCACGGTGGAGAAGATGAAGTCCGGCTGCCTGGCGCGGATGTCCTGCATGATGGCCGCATAGTCGCGCTCGGTGGCGTCCAGCGGCAGGTAGTGTTCACCGAGCTTGTCGCTGCCCGGGTGCTGCATGACCAGCTCGCCCATGATGCGGTTGGACTCGTAGGGGTAGATGTAGTCCGAGCCGATGAGGTAGACCCGCGCGCCGAAGCTGCTGGTCATGTAGTCGGCCAGTTGCACGCTGTTCTGGTTGGGCGCGGCGCCCGTGTAGATGACATTGCCCGAGAACTCGAAGCCTTCGTAGAGCGTGGGATAGAACAGCAGCTTGTTCCATTTCTCGACGATGGGGATGACGGCCTTGCGGCTGCTGGACATGTAGCAGCCGAAGATGACGTTGATGCCGTCGCGCACGATGAGTTGCTCGGCCAGGGCCGCATAGCGGGCCGGCGTGGAGGCCGGGTCGTAGCGCACTGCCACCAGTTCACGCCCCAGCAGGCCGCCCGCCTCGTTGATTTCGTCGATGGCCAGCTGCGCGCCCTGCAGCTGGGACTGGCCGATGGTCGATGTGGTGCCGGTGGCCGAGTAAAGAATGCCGACTCTGACGGGGTCGTTCATGGGTTCCTTCTGTGCCAGGTGCTGGCGTGCGTTCTTTGCAGGCTTCAGGTTAATCGAGATTTCCGTGGCGCTTGCCGTGGTCAGCGGCCGGCTGCGAGCCTTGCGCCCATCTGGGACAGCCGCCTTGGCAGATGCCGCGCGTCGTCGGCAATGCCATAGTTGCGCCCGCCAAAGATATGGCGCACATAGCTGTCTGCCTGGCTGTCCACGGCCAGGCAACTGATGCGTATGCCTGCGGCGCGGGCCTGCTGCACGGCATGGCGCGCGTCTTCGATCAGGTAGCGATCGTCATGCACGTCGATGTCGGCGGGTGCGCCGTCGGTGATCACCAGTAGATGGCGCTGGCCAGCAGGCTCGGCCGCCAGCAGGCTGGTGGCGTGGCGCAGGGCTGCGCCCAGGCGGGTGGAATGGCGGCCCTGCAGTGCCTGCAACCGGGCGGCCGCTGCTGCGGCAAAGGGTTGGCCGAAGTCCAGCAGGCGCAGGTAGCGGACTTCGGCGCGCGTGTTGGACGAGAAGGCGTGGATGGCCAGGCGGTCCACGCCGGTCCTGTGGCCTGCGCGCGATTCGGCCAGCATGAGGGCCGCCTGTTTCTCCAGCGCCAGCAGGCTGGCGCCGTGGGGGCCGGGCGTGTTGACCGATTCGGAAGCGTCCATCAGCACGAGCACGCTGGTGGGGCGCGGGCCTTTGCCGGCCCGCATGAAAAGGCGAGGTTCCGGTCGCAGGTTCAGGCGGCGGTCCACCTGGACCTCGATGGCGGCATTGAAGTCCAGGTCATCGCCCTCCCACTGGCGGCGCAGGCGCTGGCGCCGGTCCAGCTGGCGTGCGGGCGGCAGCGGCAGGGGCGGCAGTGTCTGTCTGCCGGCCTGGGAGCCTTTGCCGGCCAGAGCCTCGGCCTGCCATGCGGGCAGGGTGTCGATGACGGTGCACCAGTCCGTCTTCAGGCGCTCCGACCTGCGGTCCCATTCGGGATAGCTGTGGCGCGACAGTTCCAGGCCTGGGTCCAGGTCCAGCGACGGGCCTTCCTGGGCATCGGACTGCTGTCCGGCGCCGGCCGGTGGAGGCGGGGCCGCGCGCGCAGCGGTCTGCTGCAGCGCGAGTGTGTCTTCCTCGCCCTGAGGCGACTCCGGATACTGCCAGAGATAGCTGTTGTCATCACGGTAGGTGCTGGGCACGGCATGGTGCTGCGGGTCCATGCGCACGCGCATCTGTCCCAGGTCGTTGGCCAGGATGGAGGCAATGGCCCGGAATGCGGCGTAGTCCTCCAGGCCATGGCGCGTGGCGGTGTCCTCGAACAGGTCGCGGGCCTTGTGGATCCAGTGGTTGCCGTCCATGCGCTCTGGCCACAGCAGCATGCGGTCCAGCCGGGCCATGAAGGCGGCAAAGCCCAGGTCGGATGGGTCGGGCTCGGGCGCGATGCAGGCCTCGAACCAGCGGCGCACGCCGGGGTGCTGCAGGCACAGTAGCCGCTCCACGCGCGCATCTTCCAGCGCGGCCACCACGGCCTGGCCCATGGGCTTGAGGGCGCTGCTGTCCTGGCGGGCGGGTGAAAAGCGCAGATGGGCTGCGGCATGGGCCATCGTTGCTGCGTGCAGGTGTGCCTGAATGGGCAAGTTGGCGGGAATCAGCAGCCGGGCAGGCTGGCCGATCAGCACGGCGCGCGGCGGCAGGGCGTGGGCCTGGCCCGGCGCCGGGGCACTGGCCGGCACCCTGGCCAGCGCCTGTACGGCGACAGGCTGGCGCGCCAGGCCGCTGGCCAGCAGACCCAGCGTGTGCAGCAGGCGGGACTCTTCGGGCAAGGCAACGGAGATGATGGCCATGGCGCGCGGCCCTCAGGCGCCGAACTCTGCTTCGACCAGCTGGCGCAGCGCGGCGGCGGTGTCGGGGTCGTCGGTCAGGGCGCTGGTGATGGTCATGTCGCAGCTGTCATGCACCGGCATGCCGTCGCGCATCAGCAGGCCCGCGTAGATCAGCATGCGGGTGGAGGCGCCTTCGTCCAGGCCCCGGTGGCGCAGTTCTCGCGTGCTGCGCGCCAGGCTGACCAGGCTGCGAGCGGTGGCCGGGGCAATGCCGGTCTCGTGGGCCACGATGTCCGCCTCGATCTCGGGGGCCGGGTAGTCGAAGTCCAGCGCCGCGAAGCGCTGGCGGGTCGATGGCTTCATGTCCTTGGCGCTGCTCTGGTAGCCGGGGTTGTAGGAAACCACCAGCTGGAAGTCAGGGTGCGCGTGGACCACCTCGCCCTTCTTGTCCAGCGGCAGGGCGCGGCGCGCGTCGGTCAGCGGGTGGATGACGACCGTGGTGTCCTGGCGGGCCTCCACCACTTCGTCCAGGTAGCAGATGCCGCCGTGGCGCACGGCCAGGGTCAGCGGGCCGTCGTGCCAGGCCGTGCCGTCGGCATCCAGCAGGTAGCGGCCCACCAGGTCGGAGGCCGTCATGTCCTCGTTGCAGGCCAGCGTGACCAGGGGGCGCTTGAGCGCCCACGCCATGTACTCCACAAAGCGCGTCTTGCCGCAGCCCGTGGGGCCCTTGAGGATGAGCGGCATGCGGTGCTGGTAGGCCTGGCGGTAGAGCTGGACCTCGCGGCCCGACGGGCGGTAGAAGGGTTCTTCCTCGATGCGGTAGGCCGCCAGCGGGTCGGCGGCCTGGTTGGCAGGAGCGTGCAGCGGGCCTGTGGTTGTTGTCGTGCTCATCTTCACTCTTCACCTTTGCGTGTTCATGGGCGGGCCTGCCCCCGCGCCTGCTGGCACGGAGGTAGGACGCTGTCAGCGGTGCCTGGGCGCCTCGTGCGGAATGCCTTCGATGGGGCATTCGGGCGTGCCTACGGTGGTGCGCGTGAAGGACTCCACCATCTCGCGCGTGCCCTCGGGATCGTTCACCCACTGGCTGTAGAAGTTGTAGGGGCAGGCGGCCACGCCCTTGTCCCCGTCGCCGGAGTTGATGGTGCCGGTGTAGCCCCGGTGCACCAGCTTGAACAGATGGTTCTGAGACTGGCCGTTCTTGCGCGCATCGCGGATCAGGTGCTTGGACAGTTCGGCGTACTGGATGCCCATTTCCTCCTCGCCGGTCTCGCCCAGGGTGCGGCCGTCGAAGCCGATGATGGCCGAGTGCCCGAAGTACGAGTACACGCCGTCGAAGCCCGCCGCATTGGCCACGGCCACATAGCAGTTGTTCATGAAGGCCATGGCCTTGGAGACCATGATCTGCTGCTCCTTGGCCGGGTACATGTAGCCCTGGCAGCGCACGACGAGCTCGGCGCCGCGCATGGCGCAGTCGCGCCAGATCTCGGGGTAGTTGCCGTCGTCGCAGATGATGAGGCTGATCTTCAGGCCCTTGGGGCCTTCGCTCACATAGGTGCAGTCGCCCGGGTACCAGCCCTCGATGGGCACCCAGGGCATGATCTTGCGGTACTTCTGCACGATCTCGCCCTGGTTGTTCATGAGGATGAGGGTGTTGTATGGCGCCTTGTTGGGGTGCTCCTCATGGCGCTCGCCCGTCAGCGAGAACACGCCCCAGACGTTGGCCCTGCGGCAGGCGTCTGCGAAGATTTCGGTCTCTTCCCCCGGGATGGCGCTGGCCGTGTCGTACATCTCCTTGGCGTCGTACATGATGCCGTGCGTGGAGTACTCGGGGAAGATCACCAGGTCCATGCCCGGCAGGCCGCGCTTCATGCCCACCAGCATGTCGGCGATCTTGCGGCAGTTGTCCAGCACCTCGGCCTTGGTGTGCAGGCGCGGCATCTTGTAGTTGACCACTGCCACGCCGACGCAATCGTTGCTGCTGGAAATATCTCCGTGTCTCATGCTGCTGCTCCTGAAGGGGTTGAGGGGGCGGCTTGCCGCATCGCCCTCTTCGATTCCCGGCCAACAAAAAAAGGCCCGAACCGCTCCGGGTCAGGGAGCGGTTCGGGCCTTGTTGCCCGACATCGGCGCTGGCAGCTTTGGCAGCGGATGTCGTCTTGTCGGTAATGCGGGAATGAATCGGGGCGATGCCTTATCGCCGTGCATGCATTGTTGCCATGCACCCGCCCCGCGCATATACGTCATATGCCGGTTGTGGCGGGCGCGAGGCCGTGGTATTTCCCGCGCGCGCTCTGCGCCCTGGTCCCTCAGAAGGACCCGAACATGGTGCCGAGCGTGATCACCAGCACCAGGGCCAGCAGTGGCGCGCCAATGGTCATGATGGCGATGTTGCCGTACGACTGGCGGTGCGTGAGGCCGCAGATGGACAGCAGCGTGATGATGGCGCCGCTGTGCGGCAGGGTGTCGAAGCAGCCGGCCGCCATCACCGCCACGCGGTGCAGCAGCTCGGGGCTGATGCCCAGCTGGGCGGCCATGGCCAGGTAGTCCTTGCCCAGCGTGGACAGCGCAATCGACAGGCCGCCCGACGACGACCCCGTGATGCCGGCCAGCACGTTCATGGCCACGGCCTCGGAGATCAGCGGGTTGTGTGGCGCCACGTTGAGCACGGCCTCGCGGATGATGGCAAAGCCCGCCAGCCCTGCGATGACCGCGCCGTAGCCCACTTCCGAGGCGGTGTTGAAGATGGGCAGCATGGAGCCCAGCACGCCCTTGTTCACCGACTCCTTGAGATTGCGCCAGCGGCCCAGGCCCAGCAGCACCAGTGCGGCGCAGGCCACGGCCAGGGCCATGATCAGCGCCCACAGGCCCGTCTGCTTGGCCGGGTCCACGGCAGGAAAGCGTTCCTTCAGAAAGCCGAAATCCATCTGCGGGAACACGCCGTAGGTGAGCAGCGCATTGACCGCGATCACCAGCACCAGCGGCAGCAGGGCCAGCAGCAGCGGCAGGTCCCGGCGGCTGTGCAGGGCGGGATCGCTTTCTTCATGCAGGCCCTGCTCGACGGCATCGTCATGGTCGCCGTAGCCTTCGCCGGCCACGCGCGCCTTGGCCGCGCGCGACTGCAGCCACCACAGGCCCAGGGCCAGCATGGTCATGCCGCCGATGATGCCCAGGCCCGGCGCCGCGAACACGTTCGTGCCGTAGTAGGGAATGGGAATGGCGTTCTGGATGGACGGCGTGCCCGGCAGCGCCGTCATGGTGAAGGTGAACGAGCCCAGCGCGATGGTGGGCGGTATCAGACGCTTGGGCACATGGGCCGCGCGGAACAGCGACTTGGCAATCGGATAGATGGCAAAGGCCACCACGAACAGCGACACGCCGCCATAGGTGAGCACGGCGCAGGCCAGCACCACGGTGAGGATGGCGTGCTTCTCGCCCAGCACGCGCATGATCCAGTGCGATATCGCGGTGGCTGCGCCCGAGTCGGCCATCAACTGGCCGAACAGCGCGCCCAGCAGGAACACCGGGAAGAACTGCAGCATGTAGTTGCCCAGGGCGCCCATGAAGGTGCTGGTGTACAGCGGCAGCATGTGGCCCAGGTCGCCGGACAGCAGCACGGCCACGGCGGCCATCAGGGGTGCCAGCAGCAGCACGGAGATGCCTCGATAGGCCAGGAACATCAGTCCCGCCAGTGAAATCACGATTGCCAGGGTACTCAAATCGTCTCCAGTCCAGTGGTTCTAGTCAAAAAGACAGAATAAATGCGGATGGGTGACAATTTGGCGTAATTGGCGTGCTTTGTAGATGATTTGGCGCAATATATCGCCACGTTTACCCGGCCTGTGCGCCGCTGCGCGATTGCAGCCGCAGTCTCAAGGGCGTGGATGGCCGCAGCGTGACCTGCAGCACAGGGCGAGGGGCGCCGGCACCTTCGGGCACGCTCAGCCGCAGGCGCTGCAGCACCATGGCCGCCACCACCGTCATCTCCGTGCTGGCCAGGTGCTGGCCCAGGCATACGCGCGGGCCGGTGCCAAAGGGCATCCAGCTGCCGCGCGGCGCGGCAGGGGCTCCGTCCTTGTCGGCATCGGCGAAACGCTGCGGCTGAAAGGCATCGGGTTGAGGGAACCAGCGCGCATCGCGTTGCATGAGGCCGGGCGCAATCATGAACAGGGTTCGTGCGGGCAGGCGCCACGGACCCAGCTGCACAGGCCGTGTGCAACGCCGGCTGATGAGCACCGGCGCGGCCGGGTACAGGCGCATGGCTTCCTGAAGGCTCCAGCCCAACTGGCGCAGCGCCGGCAGGTCCTGCGCCGTGGGCGTGCGGCCCTGCAGCTGTTCCTGGATCTCGTCGGCCACCTGCTGCTGCGCCTCGGGATGGGTGGCCATGCACCAGGACCACCAGGTCAGGCTGCTGGCCACGGTTTCGTGACCTGCCAGAAAGGCCGTCATGCACTCATCGCGCACGGCCTGCAGTGTCCAGGCCTGGGCGTCGCCCCGGTGCAGGCGCAGCAGGCGGCTGAGCAGATCCTCGGGCCAGTCTTCATCGGCCTGCGCCAGCCGGAGCCGGACCTGCCGGTCGATGAAGCCGCGCAGCCAGGCAAGCGCCCGGCGCTTGCGGCGCTTCCAGGGCATGGCATCGGGCCAGCGCAGGGGCCAGTAGAACTCGCTGTTGGCGGCATGGCTGACTTCGCGGATGGCCTGCTCCGCGGAGCGCGCATCCTCGCCGATGGCGCCGGAGAACATCAGCCGCATGATCACATCCATGGCCAGGGCGGTCAGCGCCTGTTCCATGGGAAAGTCCTCGGACTGCTGCGGCCAGGCCTGGAGCGCGGCCTGCGCGGCTGCGGCCAGGGCCGGTATCTGGGCCTGCACGGCCTTGGGGGAGAAGGCCGGCAACAGGGCCTGCCGCTTGCTGCGCCAGGGCTGGCCTTCGCTGACCAGCACGCTGTGGCCGTGCAATTGGGCAAAGACCGAGATGCCGTGCTCCCAGCGCACCAGCGCATCGTGCTGGCCCACCAGCAGCTCGCGCACCAGTTCGGGATCCGTGATGACGACCTGGTGCTCTGGCCAGATGCGCAGATGGATGGCATCGCCGTGCTCGCCGCGCCATTGCGCCAGCGTACCCAGCAGGTCGCGCGACATGCGGCGCAGCAGGCCCCAGCCCGTGAGCCCCGGTGCCGGGCCGGGTGGCCAGGCCGTGGAGGCCATCTGCTCGGATTGCTCGGGTTGCGCCGGTTGTGCGGATTGCGGCGCTTGCGTGGCGAAGGGGCAGGAGGCCGCATTCGACGGCGCCGGTGTGCAGGCATCTTGTGTGGGATTCGGGTGGTTCATATTCCCATGCTCGCTGGTCACGCCGCCCGTGGTCTTGAACGAAAGCGTCACGGGATCGGCGGGCGGCCAGGCCTACACTGCGCCTCCATGGATGCCGTCGTGAAGCCCGAAGCCGAAGCCGCAATCGAAGCCCGTACGCCCAGCGCCTTTGCTGCCTGTCCGCCCCTGCATGCCAGGGCCGCGCGCTGGGCAGGCCAGGGGCGGCAGCCGCACTCCATGCTGTATCCCGCGCCAGCGGGGCTGCATGGTGCGGTGGTGGCCGTCGTCTGCCGCGATACGCGGGGCGTGGTCCTGGACGATGCGCAGCGGCTGTCGCATTTTCCCGCCACCCCCATGGTCTGCCTGTCCTGGTACCAGGACATGGCCGCAGGCCTGGTGGGCGTGCAGGGCTGCGAGCCCTTTGAGGCATCCGTCATGCTTTCGGGCAGCCAGACAGCGCCCACGGCCAGCTGGGCCAGCGGGCCGGGCCGTGGCGGCATGGTCTGCCTGCACCTAGATGCCGCGCTGCAGCTGTTCGGCCCCGGCGTGCTGCAGGCGCAGGATGGCTTTGTCGCGGCATCCGGGGTGCTGGGGCCGTCCTGGTCCGCGCTGTGCCAGGCCCTGCTGCATGCGCAGGACGATGCCGGCACCCTGGACGCGTTGCAGCGCCACCTGGCGCCGCGCTGGCGCGAGGTCCGGGGGAGCGCCCTGCAGGTGCTGCCCTCATTGCGCGAGCATGGGCGCCACTGGGTGGCCTGGCTGGGAATGCAGGCGCTGCAATGGCAAAGAACGCTGGGCGCGCGCCAGGTGGAGCGGCGCATCAAGCAGTTCAGCGGCCGCTCCCTGCGGCAATGGCAGGGCATGGTGCGCACGGAAAGCCTGTTCCATGCGGCGCGGCGCCACCATGAACAGGGACAGGCGCTGGACTGGGCCGCGCTGGCGCTGGATGAGGGCTTCTCCGACCAGGCCCATATGTGCCGCGCCGTGCGCCAGATCACGGGGTTTTCGCCGGGGGAGTTTGCGCGGCGCTTCGAGCACGATGAATCGTTCTGGATGTATCGGCTCTGGGTTTGACCCGGGGGTCTGCTCCGCTTGCGTGTCCGTCACGCTACAGCATTTTTTGCATGGTAGAAAACGCGGGGGCTGCAAGCCGTTTCCCTGTGAAAACAGGTCCTGAATGCCGCTGTAAAACCCTAAGTCTTCTACAAGACTTAAAAAATATGGCGGGTTCCGCTTAGAATTTTGTATTGTGGGATCGCATTGCAGAAAACGCCGGGGCAGCATGCTGGCGCGACGGGGCATTGCGTGACGGTCCTACTGCCTCAGGCTGCACCGGCCCCGTTTCCCCTAGCGGATGCCCGGTTCGACGGCCTGCGGCGCGACCCCTACCTTTTCACTACCTGAGACAAGAGATGAGCACGCAGCAACCCACCATCATCTACACCCTGACCGATGAGGCTCCGCGCCTTGCCACCAGTGCCTTCCTGCCTGTGGTGCGCGCCTTTGCCGCACCCGTCGGCGTGAATGTCGAGACCGCCGACATCTCCGTGGCCCACCGCATCCTGGGTGAGTTCTCCGAATTCCTGGCCGAAGACCAGCGCGTGGCCCACACCTTGTCCGAGCTCGGCAAGAAGACGCTGGAGCCCGATGTCAACATCATCAAGCTGCCCAACATCAGCGCCTCGGTGGCCCAGCTGACGGCTGCCATCAAGGAGCTGCAGGGCAAGGGCTACGCACTGCCCGACTATCCCGAGAATCCGACCAACGACCAGGAAAAGGACATCAAGGCACGCTACGGCAAGTGCCTGGGCTCGGCCGTGAACCCCGTGCTGCGCGAGGGCAACTCCGACCGCCGCGCTCCTGCCGCCGTCAAGAACTACGCCAAGAAGCACCCCCACTCCATGGGCGAGTGGAAGCAGTGGTCGCAAACCCATGTCTCGCACATGGAGCACGGCGACTTCTACCACGGCGAAAAGTCGATCACGCTGGACGCCGCACGCGACGTCAAGATGGAGCTGACCACCAAGAGCGGCAAGACCGTGGTGCTCAAGTCCAAGGTGGCCCTGAAGGCCGGCGAGATCATCGACTCCATGTTCATGAGCAAGAAGGCGCTGTGCGACTTCTATGAAAAGGAACTGGACGACTGCCGCGACGCCGGCATCCTGTTCTCGCTGCACGTCAAGGCCACGATGATGAAGGTCTCGCACCCCATCGTGTTCGGCCACTGCGTGAGGATCTACTACAAGGAAGCCTTCGAGAAGCACGGCAAGCTGTTCGACGAGCTGGGCGTGAACGTCAACAACGGCATGTCCACGCTGTACGAGAAGATCGAGACGCTGCCCGCCTCGCTGCGCGAAGAGATCATCCGTGACCTGCACGCCTGCCAGGAACACCGTCCCGCGCTGGCCATGGTGGACTCCGCCAAGGGCATCACCAACTTCCACTCGCCCAACGACGTGATCGTTGATGCGTCCATGCCCGCCATGATCCGCCAGGGCGGCAAGATGTGGGGCGCCGACGGCAAGCCCTACGACTGCAAGGCCGTGATGCCTGAGTCCACCTTTGCCCGCATCTACCAGGAGATGATCAACTTCTGCAAGTGGCACGGCAACTTCGACCCCAAGACCATGGGCACCGTGCCCAACGTGGGCCTGATGGCGCAAAAGGCCGAAGAGTACGGCTCGCACGACAAGACCTTCGAGATCGAGGAAGACGGCGTTGCCAACATCGTCGATCTGGCCACCGGCGAAGTGCTGATGAGCCAGAACGTGGAGCAGGGCGACATCTGGCGCATGTGCCAGGTCAAGGACGCTCCCATCCGCGACTGGGTCAAGCTGGCCGTCACGCGTGCCCGCAACTCCGGCATGCCTGCCGTGTTCTGGCTGGACCCCTATCGTCCGCACGAGGCCGAGCTGATCAAGAAGGTCAACACCTACCTCAAGGACTACGACACCACGGGCCTGGAAATCCACATCCTGTCTCAGGTCCGCGCCATGCGCTACACGCTGGAGCGCGTGGCCCGCGGCCTGGACACCATCTCGGTGACCGGCAACATCCTGCGCGACTACCTGACCGACCTGTTCCCCATCATGGAACTGGGCACCTCGGCCAAGATGCTGTCCATCGTGCCCCTGATGGCCGGCGGCGGCATGTACGAAACGGGTGCTGGCGGCTCGGCTCCCAAGCACGTGCAGCAGCTGGTGGAGGAAAACCACCTGCGCTGGGATTCGCTGGGCGAGTTCCTGGCACTGGCCGTGTCGCTGGAAGACCTGGGCATCAAGAACGACAACGCCCGCGCCAAGCTGCTGGCCAAGACCCTGGATGAAGCCACGGGAAAGCTGCTGGACGAAGACAAGTCGCCTTCGCGCCGCACCGGCGAGCTGGACAACCGTGGCAGCCAGTTCTACATCGCCCTGTACTGGGCACAGGCCCTGGCGGCGCAGACGGAAGATGCCGAACTGGCCTCCAAGTTCGCTTCGCTGGCCAAGCAACTGGCCGACAACGAGTCCAAGATCATCGAAGAGCTGCGCGCCGTGCAGGGCAAGGCCGTGGACATCGGTGGCTACTACATGCCCGACGTGGCCAAGATGGATGCCGTGATGCGCCCCAGCGCCACGTTCAACGCAGCCATCGACGCGCTGCTGTAAGCCGCTGTGCCGGGGCCTGGCCCCGGCAGGCTTCAGCCATGACCGGCCGACCCGCAAGGGCGGCCGGTTTTTTCATGCCTGCAACGGCAGGAAAGAAAACCGCAGGCGAAAAAAAACCGGCCCAGAGAGCCGGTTTTTGGAAGCTGCGCCGTGATCAGTAGCGACCGCCGCCGTGGCCGCCATTGCCGTAGCCGACGTCCGAACGCTTGCCGGCGTAACCCTGCGGGCTGTAGCCACCGGAGCTGCGGCCTTCTTCACGGGGACGGGCCAGGTTCACGACGATCGAGCGTCCGTCCACGGACATGCCGTGCAGGCCGGTGATGGCGGCCTGGGCGACTTCGGCAGAAGCCATTTCCACAAAGCCGAAGCCCTTGGAGCGGCCGGTTTCGCGGTCCATCATGACCTTGGCGGAGGCCACGTTGCCGAACTCGGCAAAGTTGCTTTCCAGGCTGGAGTCGGTCACGGAGTAGGGCAGATTGCCCACGTAGATTTTGGTGGTCATAGGAAAACCTCTTCGATTGGATGTGCGCAAAAGGGCGCACCGTTGGCATGCATGCGGCGGACTGTGCAATCCGCGGCGGTGAATGGGTGGGAGGGCGACAGGCAGCCGGGCAGGCAGGCCGTCAGCACGCAGGCGGGTGCTGCATGCAGGTCTGAAGCCAGCCCTGGGTGACGGCAAACAGCCGTGCTGCTTCGCGGGAGGCGAACGCCTTGTCGAAACGGAATACGCGGCAGTAGCTGCCGTTGCCTTGGGAGCGATGGACCGCGAAGGAGGCGCGGAAGCGGCCGCAGTCGGTCGGGTGTGTCGAGGGCGAGACGACGTACTTGCCCATGGGAATGCCGGTGTTTGAAATGTGGTTCAGTCAGGTTCGCAGCCTTGAACAGGCCTGCGTGAGCATCTGGGAACTCGGTTGGCTGCAGCTCTACAGACCAACTGTGCGACAAAGGTCGCAAGAGACATCCTGCGGGGAGCGGCGGACAGCCGTTGTGCAGGGAGGGGAAGTGGGCGGCTTAAGCGCTTGGCCTCAACAACGGAGCTGACTATAACCTGTTGTGTATTTAAGCGCAACTTAATATTCTTTTTAATTGTAAAACAGTGCGTGGACGCCGATTTTGTTATGTTATAACGTAACTGTTTTGATGCAGGGCAAGGTCGCTGCCCGCCCTTTTTGACCAGGAAACCACCATGTCCCACTCCCTGACCACCAAGCAACAACGCGTGCTCGACACCCTGCGCCAGGCCGGCGCGCCGCTGACGGCCTATGCGCTGCTCGACCAGTTGCGGGACCACGGTTTGACGGCCCCCACCCAGGTCTACCGCGCGCTGGACAAGCTGGCCGAGCAGGGCGTGGTCCATCGCCTGGAGTCGCTGAATGCCTATGTCTGCTGCTCGCATCCGGACGAGGGCAGCCATGATTTCTCGGCCTTTGCGATCTGCGACAGCTGCGGCCAGGTCGATGAGTTCGTGGACGACGCGCTCAACCGCTGCCTGGGCAGCTGGGCGCATGGCCATGCGTTTGCGCTGGCCCATTCGAACATCGAGCTGCATGGCAAGTGCTCCGCCTGCACCGCGCTCCCCGCCTGAGACCCCTTCCTGCGCATGCGGCCGCAGTGCCCGCCGCGCGATCCCTGTCCCTGTTCGAGAGATTCCATGATGCATACCGTAGCGCCGGTTCAGCCGCCGCATGCCCGATTGCCTGTGACCGTGCTGTCGGGTTTTCTGGGCGCGGGCAAGACCACCTTGCTCAACCACATCCTGCACAACCGCGAAGGGCGGCGCGTGGCCGTCATCGTCAATGACATGTCCGAGGTCAACATCGACGCGGCCCTGGTGCGCGATGGCGGCGCCGGCCTGTCGCGCACCGACGAAAAGCTGGTGGAGATGAGCAATGGCTGCATCTGCTGCACGCTGCGCGAGGACCTGCTGCTGGAGGTGGCGCGGCTGGCGGGCGAGGGCCGCTTCGACCAGCTGGTCATCGAGTCCACGGGCATCTCCGAGCCGCTGCCGGTGGCCGAGACCTTCACCTTCGCGGGCGAGGACGGACGCAGCCTGGGCGATGTGGCGCGGCTGGACACCATGGTGACCGTGGTCGATGCCTTCAACTTCCTGCACGACTATGGCTCGCGCGACAGCCTGCGCTCGCGCGGTGAATCACTGGGCGAGGAGGACCGCCGCACCGTGGTCGATCTGCTGATCGAGCAGGTGGAGTTCTGCGATGTGATCGTGCTCAACAAGATTGACCTGGTCACCGAGGAGGACTGCACGCGGCTGATGGCCATCCTGAGCGGGCTCAACCCGCGTGCCAGGCTTGAGATCGCCTCCTTCGGCCAGCTGCCGCTGGATCGCGTGCTCGATACCGGGCTGTTCGATTTCGAGGAGGCCTCCAGGGCGCCGGGCTGGCTGCAGCAGTTGCGTGGCACGCACCAGCCGGAGACCGAGGCCTATGGCGTTGCCAGCTTTGTCTACCGCGCCCGCCGCCCCTTTCATCCCCGGCGCTTCTTCGGCCTGGTGCAAAGCGAATGGCCCGGAGTGGTGCGCTCCAAGGGATTTTTCTGGCTGGCCAGCCATCCGGCGCTGGCCGGCTCCTGGTCGCAGGCCGGCGCCGTGGCCCGCCATGGGCCGGCCGGCCACTGGTGGGCCGCCGTGGAGGCCGAGCGCTGGCCGCGCGACCCCGAAAGCGTGGAGCGCATCCTGGACAAATGGGTCGATGGCGTGGGCGACGCGCGCCAGGAACTGGTGCTGATCGGCATGGGCATGGACGAGGACGCGCTGCGCGCCCGCCTGGACGAGTGCCTGCTGACCGATGCAGAAATGGCCCTGGGCCCGCAGGCCTGGGCGCAATGGGACAACCCGTTTCCCGACTGGAATTGAACGAATACCGCGCCGGCCTGGGTCGGCGCGGCCACTGGAGCCCCGAATGCCTGCACCTCTTCCCGATGTTTCCCTGACCGATCCCGCGCCCAGCCTCAGCCCGCTGCAATGGGTGGGCATGCAGGGCATAGACCTGCCCGTGACCGTGGCCGAGCCCGGCTACTGGCGCGAGCTGCATGCGCGTGCCGATGTGCAGGTCGATCTTCCTGCGGCCCATGTCAAGGGCATACACATGTCCCGGCTGTACCGGCAACTGGACAGCCTGGCCGAGGAATCCGCACTGTCTGCCCTGGCGCTGCGCCATGCGCTGCAGGCCATGATCGACAGCCACCTCGACTGCCAAAGCCGCAGCGCCCGGATGCGCCTGTCGCTGGACCTGCTGGCCCAGCGGCCCGCCCTGGTCACCCACGATCTGTCGGGCTGGAAGTCCTATCCCGTGCGCCTGGACGCCACGCTGGCGCAGGGCGTGTTCCAGCTGCGGCTGCAGGTGAGCGTGGGCTATTCCTCGACCTGCCCCTGCTCGGCGGCACTGTCGCGCCAGTTGCTGGAGCATGGCTTTTTGCAGGCCTTTGCGGGCGAGCCACTGGTGGAGCCGGACCAGGTGGCCTCCTGGCTGCGCCGGCATGGCACGCTGGCCACGGCACACAGCCAGCGCAGCGAGGCCCAGGTCAGCGTGGACCTGGCCTGTGATGGGCCGGACCTCGGCATCCTGCCCCTGATCGCCCGCGTGGAGCAGGCGCTGGGCACGCCCGTGCAGACCGCGGTCAAGCGCGCCGACGAGCAGGCCTTTGCCGCGCTCAACGGCCGCAACCTGATGTTTGTCGAGGATGCGGCGCGCCGCATACAGGCCGCGCTGGAAGGCATCTACGCCCGGCCGCGCGTGCATGTGCGCCACATGGAGAGCCTGCATCCGCACGATGCCGTGGCCTGGGCATGACCGGCGAGCCGGCACCCGTTTCTCTTCAACCCAAGGAGTTTTCCATGCAAGTTCTCTCGTCCCTCAAGGAAGCCAAGCTGCGCCATCGAGACTGCCAGGTGGTGCGCCGGCGCGGCCGCATCTACGTCATCTGCAAGAGCAACCCGCGCTTCAAGGCCCGCCAGGGCGGCGCAAAGAACAGGCGCAAGGGATGATCCGCAAGAACCCGCGCGGCGACCTGCCGCGCATCCATGCCAGCGCCTTCGTGGACCCCACGGCCATCCTGTGCGGACTGGTGGTCGTGGAGGAGAACGTCTTCATCGGCCCCTATGCGGTGATCCGTGCCGACGAGATGGATGCGGACGGCCACATCGACCCCATCGTGATCGGTGCGCACTCCAACATCCAGGACGGGGTGGTGATCCACTCCAAGTCCGGCGCGCGCGTCAGCGTGGGGCAGCACACCTCGATCGCCCATCGCGCCATCGTCCACGGGCCCTGCACCGTGGGCAATGGCGTGTTCATCGGCTTCAACAGCGTGTTGTTCAACTGCGTGGTCGATGACGGCTGCGTGGTGCGCTACAACGCCGTGGTCGATGGATGCCACCTGCCGCCGGGCTTCTACGTGCCATCCACTGCGCGCATAGGCCCGGAGACCGACCTGTCCACGCTGGCCCAGGTGCCCGCCGACGCCAGCGATTTCTCCGAGGACGTGGTCCGCACCAACAACGAATTGGTGCGCGGCTACAAGGCCATCCACAATGAGTTCTGACCGGCCGGGAGGGCTGCATGTCCGATTCCGCTGACCTCAAGAACCTGGGGCTGAAGGCCACGCTGGCGCGACTGTGGGTACTGGACATCTTTCGCCACGGGGACCAGCGGCATCTGGCGGCGGAGGAGGTCTACCGCCAGCTGCATGACCAGGGCCGGGGCACCAGCCTGGCCACGGTCTACCGCGTGCTGGCGCAGCTGGAGCAGGCCGGCATGCTGCGCCAGCAGCGCTTTGCGGCGGGCAAGGCGGTCTATGAACTCGACGACGGCGAGCACCATGACCACCTGATCTGCACGCGCTGCGGCCTGGTGCAGGAGTTCCACGATGCGGTGATCGAGCAGCGTCAGAAGCTGCTGGCGCGCTCGCATGGCTTTGCCATCGTGGAGCACTCGCACATCCTCTACGGGCGCTGCATCAAGCCCGACTGCGAGCGGCTGGCGGGCCGGCCGGAGGCTAGCTCTCCTTGAGGCTGCGCTGCGCACGCTCGCAGATGCGCCGCGTGGCGGGCACGGGCGATTCCTGGAGCCATTGCGCGCACAGGGCGCGCACCCAGTCGGGCCGGCTCTTGGCCGCGTCGTTGAGCCAGTTGGCCACCGAGTCCTGCACATAGGGCGAGGCATCGGCGCGCAGCCGCTGCAAAAGGGGCAGGGCGATCTCCGGCTGCTGCTTGAGCGCCGCGATATGGCTGCACCAGACGCCGCGCGGCCGCAGGGCCTCGCTGGCGAAGCGGCGCAGGCGGTCGGAGGGCCGCCTTGTCCACCGGGACAACTCGGCCACAGCCTGCGGCAGATCGCTGGCCAGATGCGGGCGCACGCCCATCCACGACCATTCGCGCACGCCGAAATGCGAGTCATCGGCCAGCGGCTGCACCAGCTCCAGGCGCTGGCTCAGGGTCAGGCCCGGCTGCGCACCGGCCATGAAGCAGGCCCAGCCGCGCACCGTGTCAGAGCGGTGCGTGAGGCAACGCTGCCAGCCGGCCTGGCCCAGCGCCTGCCACAGCAGGCCGCCAATGCACTCCATGCGCTTGAGAATGCCAAGCTGGCCCAGCGCCTGCGCCGTGTCCTCCAGTTGCGGCCACGCGTCGGGAAAGACGGCCTGCAGCAGCCGGGCCTGGTCCACGGCCAGGCTTTCGGTCAGCGTGGCGGTCTCGATCTCGCCCAGGGACAGGGCCTGCAGCAGTTCGGGAGTGATATCGACCTTGCGGTTGGCGCCCTTGCGCCGGGGGGGCGGCGCCGTCATGCGCTGGCCTCCACGCCTGCGGCGGCCTTGGCCAGCAGCTTTCCCAACTGGCCGCGTTCGGCGGGCGACAGGTTGGAAAACAGGCCGGCGATCCATTGGCTGTGCCGGGCAAACAGCTTGCGCGCCAGCTGGCGGCCCTTGGCGGTGAGCTGCACGCGCAGCGCGCGGCGGTCGGCCGGGTCGGGCAGGCGCTCGGCCAGGGCCTCGCGTTCCAGGCCGTCCAGCAGGCCGGTCACGGTGGCGCGGGTGATGCCGGCCTGCTCTGCCAGGTGGTTGGGCGCCAGCCCTTCGCTGGCGGATTCCAGCAGGAACAGCAGCACGAAGCGCCCTTCGGACAGGCCATGGGGCGCCAGCAGCGCGGCGCAGTCACGGTCGATGCGCGCAGCCAGGGACAGGGTCTGGAAGCACAGCCGCATGCTGTCCACGTCGTCCAGCTTGCGGCGTTCGGCCTCGGCCAGCAGGGCCTGGTATTTCTGTTCGAGTTGCATGCGGCAAGCATACAGTATGGTGGCTAACCATGTGGCTGCGCCTCCAGGCAAGCAGATGCCTGTGCGCGATGACTGCGCCTGCGGCGCAGCCTGCGCACGCCTATGAGCACGCCCGTGGCGCTCATCAGCAGGCCGCCCAGGCTGAAGGCCAGCAGTAGCGCATCCCACAGCGGCCGGCGCTGCAGCAGCGGCAGCCAGTCCCAGCTGTGCAGCATGGCGAACAGCCAGCGCTTGAGGCGCTGGGTGCCGTCCAGCCGGCCCAGCACCTGGCCCGTGTGCGGGTCGATGTGCACCCAGCTGGCCGCAGCATCGCCAAAGACCACGCGCAGCACGGGCAGAGGCTTGTCATGGCCGCCCATCATGGTGTGCTCGGCGCGCTCGTACCAGTACAGGTCGTGCGCGGTCAGCCATTCGCTGCGCAGCACGGGGGCGTCGATCAGCACGGCCGCGCGGTCCAGCAGGGCCTCGTGCGAATGGGATGCGGGCGCGGCGCTTGCGCTGTCCAGCACCAGGGGCGTACCGGCTGCGGGCTGGGCCAGCACCTCGGTGCGGCCTGCGGTGCGCAGCCAACGCAGTTCGCGCACGGGGCCGCCCGCTGCGGCAATCAGCGACTGCGGCGTGGCGTCGTCCCCGGTCAGGCGCAGTGGGCCCTGCTGCCACCGGGCCATGTGCAGTGGCGGCGTGCCCGTGTCGAACAGGCGCCAGGGGTTCATGGACATCAGGCCGCTGAAGATCCAGGCCAGCGTGGTCAGCGCAAACAGCAGGCCCGCCACATGGTGCCAGCGCATGGCGAGGCCCGGGTAGGGCGTGCGCCGGCCGCTGCGGTAGGGCTGCCTGAACCGCCAGCGCATCACCCCGACCACGGTGCCGGTGATGGCCACGGCAATGCCGACCAGCGACAGCACGTTGACGATGTCGGCCCAGGCGCCGTCAAAGGCATTGCCCCGGAACATGTACAGCCAGTGCAGCCAGGCGCCCAGGTAGTTCCAGCCGCGCTCGGTGCGCGTGGCATCGCGCACCACCTCGGCCGTGCGGCCGGAGATGTAGAGCAGCGTGCCCTGGGCATCGTCCATCTGCACGCGGTGCAGGGGGCGGTGGATGTCCAGCGCGCGCGAGTGGCTGAAGGCATCCTCATCCACCGTGCCCAGGTAGTGCAGGCCGGTGCCGTCCCCCGCGAAGGCGCGGGCACTGGCCAGGGCCTGCGCCTCGCTGGTGGCGGGCAGCACCTGGCCGCTGGCCGCATCAATGGCCACGGGCTGGCGCCGCCCCTCGGGCGTGACCAGGTAGCTGGCACGGCCGGCGCTGCCGGCATGCAGGCGCAGGTCCTTGAGCGGGCCGTCGATGCCGGCCGCGCGCAGCGCCTCGGCGGGCGCGAGCAGGGCGGCGTTGCCATCGAGCGGGGGCAGGTGGCGCAGCCGTTCGGCTTCGGTGAGCTTGGGGTAGCCCACATACATCATCACCATGCCCGAGACAAACCACAGCGCAAAGAACAGGCACACGGCAATGCCCAGCCAGCGGTGCAGCAGGAACAGCCAGCGTTTGAGGTGAAGGCGCATGGCGCGGCCCTCGCTCAGAACGCCACGCGCAGCGTGATATCGGCCGTGCGCGGCGCCCCCAGGTAGGCCATGGTGCTGGTCAGGCTGGCGGCGTAGACGCGGTCCGTGGCATTGCGCAGCCGTGCAACCACGGTCATGCGCGGGTCGATGCGGTAGCTCAGGCCCAGGTCCAGCAGCGTGTAGGCAGGCCAGGACAGGGTGTTGGCCGCATCGGCATAGATGCCTCCCACGCGGCGCAGCCCGGCGTTGACCTCCAGCGCCGGCGTGATGCGGTAGCTGGTCCAGAGGTTGAGCACGCTGGCGGGCGTATTCGTGGGCCGCTTGCCCGCCAGGGACACGCCGCCTTGCTGGTAGTTGTCATAGCGCGCGTCCACATGGCTCCAGTTGCCCTGGACCGACCAGCGCGGCGTGGGCGCCAGGCCCATGGACAGCTCCACCCCGCGCGAGGACTGCTGGCCCACCAGCACCGTGCGCGTGCTGTCCTGCGGGTCCTGGGTGGAGATGTTGCGGCGCGTGATGTGATAGACCGCCAGCGCCGCCGTGCCCTTGCCCTGCCAGAACGACAGCTTGCTGCCCGCCTCCACCTGGCGGCCCGTGGTCAGTCCGGTGTTGTTGATGGCGTCGGCAAACGAGGCGCCCATCAGCATGCCCGACGGCGGATCGGCCGCCGTGGAGAACTGCGCGTAGAGATTGGCCTCGGGCGTGGCATCCCAGACCAGGCCCACGCGCCCGGTCGTCGGGCTGTAGCTGCGGCTGTAGCTGGCGGGCAGCGCGGGCGTCACATCGCGCCGGTTGGTCAGGTCCACATCGATGCGTTCATGGCGCAGGGCGGTCAGCAGGTGCAGGGCCGGGGTGAGGGCCGTGCGGTTTTCCAGGTACAGGGCGGTGGTGGTGACCTTGTTGTCGCGGTCGGGCCTGAAGCCGGGCGCCATGCCGGGGATGTCGTAGAAGTTCTCAGTGGTGAAATCGTAGGGATTGACCGTGCTCACCGTGCCCGACAGGCTGTTCGGAAAGCGTGTCTGCCGGTTCACGCTCACATCCAGCCCAAAGGCCCATTCGCTACGCTGGCCGGCCAGCTCGCCCAGGTAGCTGCCTTCGATGCGGTCGCCCACCATGCGCTGGTCATGTCGCTGCAGCAGCGCGGCCGAGCGCACCACCGCGCTGTTGTCGGGCGTGAAGCGGTAGGTCTCCACGTTGCGGTAGTCGCGCAGCGCGTCATAGGCGTAGAAGGTGTTGCTCAGCTTGAGCCGGTCGCTGGCCCGCCATTCGGTGATGGAGCGCAGCCACTGCACGCGCTGGGCGTACAGGCCGTCGGCGCTGTTGTAGTTCTTGCCGAGGGTGGCCTCGTCAATGCGCGCCTGGCCGCGCAGCGGGTTGAGCAGCGGCGTTCCCCAGTACGGGCGGTCCACGCGCTCATGCTGGGCTTCGTAGGCCAGGGTGTGCGTCAGGCCGCCACCGAGGTCGGACAGCAGCGAGGCCGCCAGCTGCGTGGAGCGCGACTGCGTGCCGCCCACCCAGCTGCCGGCATCGCGGTGGTTGAGGTCCAGGCGCAGGTAATGGGTCGTGCCCTGGCTGTCGGTGGCATCGCCCAGGCGGCGGTTCAGCCCGACGGAGGCTTCTTTCAGCCCGTAGCTGCCCAGGCGCAGCTGGCCTTCGGTGAAGCTGTCGCGCTGGGCCAGCTTGGTGATGTAGTTCAGCGTGCCGCCCACGCCGCCTGCGCCGTAGAGAAAGCCGGAGGCGCCGCCAATGGCCTCCACCCGGTCGTAGATCCAGCTGTCCACGGGCCGGGCCGCAATGGAGTACTGCAGGTTGATGCCGTTGAACAGCTGGCTGACCGACCCCGTGCCGAAGCCCCGGTAGCTGATGCCGATGTTGCCGGGCGGGCTGTAGGCCGTGACGCCCGGAATGGAGCGCAGGATCTCCTGCGTGTCCTGGGCGCCGCGCGCCTCGATGGCGGCGCGGTCCACGATGTGCACCGAGGCCGGTGTTTCCCGCGCCGTCAGGCCCAGGCGGCTGGCCGTGCCCACGGTCTTGTTCAGCGGCAGCAATCCGTTGGCGTCGGCCGTGGCCTGGTCGGAGACTTCGACGGCGGGCAGAGCCGCCTCGGCCAGGGCCTGCGCGTGCGCGGCAGGTGCCCATGCGGCGCCCAGCGCGCAGCACAGCGCCGTGGCCAGGGGATGGAGACGAAAGGCGTGCGTGGATGCGCGCACCGGCGCCGCCATCGCGGGGAAAGGGGAAGAATTCACGAACTGACTCCGGGTCTTGCACCGCGCATGCGGCGCAGTCCTGGGCCACAGGCGCGGCACAGGCGGGCCGGGCGCGCATCAGCAGGCCCGGCGGCGATTCAAGAGAACACGGCAGTCAGCGGGGGAGGGCCGCGCGCCGGCAGCGGCGCGCGTGTGACGGAGGCAATGTGCGCCGCCACCAGTGGCAGCAGCGCGTGGGCCAGCGGCTGCTGGTGGGGCACGGCCATCTGCGGCAGGGCCGGCGGCGGTGCGCCAGCGGGCAGGCACATGGGGCAGTCAAGCTGGTGGTGGCCCATGCCCGGGGCTGCGCTTTCGCCCAGCGCCACCAGCTTGACGTCGCCGCTGGCCGTGCAGACCAGCTCGAATCCCTGGGGATGGACCAGGGGCGAGGCCACGGCAACGCCCAGCGTCACGGCAAACCAGGCCAATATCAGCCGGGTGAGCCAGAACGAGGAGCGAAGCGCTTGCATGGGGCGTGATTATGGCTTGGGGGCTGGTGTCGGTGTGAACAGACTGCCGCCCAGCTTGACGCCAGCCTTCAGGCCGCGCTTGGCGAACCAGCCCTGGTTCATCTCCAGCACATAGCGCACAGGCTTGGCCGAGCAGTGCGAGTCCTCGGTCATGGGCTTCATGTCGGCCAGGTTCACGATGGTGCCGTCATCGGCCACGAAGGCTGCGGTCAGCGGCAGCAGGGTGTTGCGCATCCAGAAGCACTGCACGGCGGGCACCTCGAAGACGAAGATCATGCCCTCCTGCGCGGGCATGTCCTGGCGGAACATCAGGCCGATGGCGCGCTCGCGGTCCGAGGCGGCCACCTGGGCATCGATGCGGTGGATTCCGGCCGTCAACTCCACGCGGCGCAGATTCATCTGGGGGCTGCCCTGGGGCTGTGCGCCTGCCGATACGGCGGCGCCAGCCAGGCAGGCGGCCATGAGCAACCGCTGCAGCGCGCGGCGGGAAAGGGATGTGTGGAGGGGTGTCGAAGGCTTCGTCATCTTGCACATTCTGTCGCAGGGGGCGCGTGGCCGGACGCAAAAATCGGCCTGGCCGGGCCATCATGGCCGGGCGGGCGGCAAAAAGCCCGCAGTGCATTGCTGACTTGCGGGCTTTTTCGAGGGGATGCCGGCTGGCATCCCGCGGCATGGATCAGGCCACGGCCTTGTGTGCCTTCTTCGTGGAGCGCTTGGCGTGCTTCTTGCCGGAGTGCTTGCCGCTCTTGGCGACCTTGGCCTTCTTGGCTGTGTGAGCGGGAGCAGCTGCGGAAGCGGCCGTGGGAGCCGACATCGGCGCTTCGGGTGCTGCGGCGGCCTGTGCGAAGGCGCCTGCGGCAAACGAACCGGCGATCAGGACAGCGAGGAGTTTTTTCATATATGCCATTTCCTAGAAAAGCGGTAGAAGCCAAGTTGAATCAGACAACGGTGCGAAATTCTTGATGCACCGCACATGCTCAACGCGTTTACTGTATCGCCGTTGACAGGAGGGCGGCCCGATTGTCGTTAGAATTTTCTGCACCAAATTCGTGCCCCGATCCGGGCATTCACTCTTGCCTCGTGCACCAGCCAACGGAGACCCGTCCCCATGAACCGCTTCCAGCACATCCAGGTGCCGGCCGAGGGCCAGAAGATCACTGTCAACGCCGACATGTCGTTGAACGTGCCAGACCAGCCCATCATTCCTTTCATTGAAGGCGACGGCACCGGCGTGGACATCACGCCCGTGATGATCAAGGTGGTGGAGGCCGCCGTGGCCAGGGCCTATGGCGGCAAGCGCAAGATCCAGTGGATGGAGGTCTTCGCGGGCGAGAAATCCACGCGCATCTACGGCCCCGATGTCTGGCTGCCCGAGGAAACCATGCAGGCCCTGCGCGAGTACGTGGTCTCCATCAAGGGCCCGCTGACCACGCCCGTGGGCGGCGGCATCCGCTCGCTGAACGTGGCGCTGCGCCAGGAGCTGGATCTCTACGTCTGCCTGCGCCCCGTGCAGTATTTCAAGGGCGTGCCTTCGCCGCTGAAGGAGCCCGAGAAGACCAACATGGTCATCTTCCGCGAGAACTCCGAGGACATCTACGCGGGCATCGAGTACGAGGCGCGCAGCGACAACGCCAAGAAGCTCATCGACTTCCTGGTCAAGGAAATGGGCGTCAAGAAGATCCGCTTCCCCGAGACCTCGGGCATCGGCGTCAAGCCCGTGTCCATCGAGGGCACGGAGCGCCTGGTGCGCAAGGCCATCCAGTACGCCATCGACAATGACAAGCCCAGCGTGACCCTGGTCCACAAGGGCAACATCATGAAGTTCACGGAAGGGGGCTTCCGCGACTGGGGCTACGCGCTGGCCGCGCGCGAGTTCGGCGCCCAGCCCATCGACGGCGGACCCTGGCTCAAGTTCAAGAACCCGCGCACGGGCCGCGACATCGTCATCAAGGACTCCATTGCTGACGCCTTCCTGCAGCAGATCCTGCTGCGCCCGGCAGAGTACTCGGTGGTGGCCACGCTCAACCTCAACGGCGACTACATCTCGGACGCGCTGGCGGCCCAGGTCGGCGGCATCGGCATTGCGCCCGGCGCCAACATGTCCGACTCCGTGGCCTGCTTCGAGGCCACGCACGGCACGGCCCCCAAGTACGCGGGCAAGGACTATGTGAACCCGGGCTCCGAAATCCTCTCGGCCGAGATGATGCTGCGCCACATGGGCTGGCGCGAGGCGGCCGACCTGGTCATCAGCGCGCTGGAAAAGGCCATCCAGAGCAAGCAGGTGACCTATGACTTCGCCCGCCTGATGGACGGCGCCACCCAGGTGTCGTGCTCCGGCTTTGGCGAGGTGATGATCTCCAAGATGGATTGACGGGCGTCCGCGCTCCATGAAAAAACCGCGCCAGGGCGCGGTTTTTCTTTGCTGGTCGTTGAGGGATCAGCTCTTGGGCAGCGCACAGCCATCGGGCCCGCAATCCTCGCCTTGGGGCGCGGTCTGCTCGCCGGCGGTGATGGCCGCCACCTGCTGCACCCATTCGCCCAGTTGCTGCGCCCAGCCCTGTGCATCTCCCAGCCAGGGACCGATGTCGATGCGCTGTATGGCGCGCTGGCCGGGCTGCTCTGCCTCGGGGTGGTCGAACTCCAGCGCGAAGGTCGGGAAACCCTGGCCCTGTGCCAGTTCCAGCCATTCGCGCGACTGGGCGATATGGGCCTGGGTTGCGGCGCCCGAAAGGCGCTGGAAGGCGTCGGTGAAGGCCGCCACGTCCAGGCCCAGGTCCCGGGCCAGTTCCAGCAGCACGGCCGGATCGCTGATGCGGCGGCCTTCCACGTAGTGGGCCTGCTGCTGGCGCGCCAGCATGTCCAGGCCCCGGCCCGCCAGTTCCTCGGCGGCCAGCAGCGCCGTGGTGGGCGGTTCGGAGTCCAGCACGGCGCCCAGGTCGTTGAGCAGGCCGTCGAAGTAGGCCGTGCCGAAGGGCTGGCCCGTCATCTCGGCAATGCGCTGGTCGTGCGGCATCACGTGGCCGCGCCAGTCGGCCGTGATGGTGCGGGTGTGGGCGCCCGTGAGCATGCCGCCGCCATGCCACTGCAGGGTGACGCCGGGCACGCTGCGCGCGGCCTTGACCAGGGGCGCGGCGGCATAGCACCAGCCGCACAGCGGGTCGAAGATGTAGTGGAGGACAAAGGGCGGCTGCGCGGTCGTGGTCATGGCAGGAGCGGGCTGTGATGAAGGCGCCCACTGTAGCGGCTATTGGCTTGCCCGTGACGGGGCAGGGCCGCAGGCAGAATGGGCGACTGCCGCCGTGCAGCCACCGTGCTGCCATCGTCGATCCCGTCTGCATTGCCATGCGCCTCAAGTCCACTCCGCCTCCGTCCGATCCGTCCGATCCGTCCGACCCGTCCGCTTCCTCTGCACCGGCCGCCGAGCCCAGTGTCCAGTCCGTCGCCCGGCGCGGCATGCTGGGTTTTCTGCTGTTCTGGCTGCTGGTCATGGGCGTGCTGTACTGGGCCATGCAGATGTACCTGAAGCCGGCCGGCGTCAAGGTCCAGGCCGATGGCACGGTGGCCATTGCGCGTGACCGCGACGGGCATTTCCGCGTGGAAGGGGCTGTCAACGGGCAGTCCGTCATGTTCCTGGTGGACACGGGAGCCAGCATGGTCGGCGTGACCGAGCCGCTGGCCGAGCGCGCAGGCCTGGACGGCGGCGAGCCGGTTCGCTTTCGCACCGCCAATGGCGAGCGCGACGGCCGCATGGTGGTGGCCGAGCAGGTGCGCGTGGCCTCCCTGGTGGTCAGCGGCCTGCGCGTGGGCACGGGCTATACCGGCAGCACGGACAGGGATGCGCTGCTGGGCCAGAACTTCCTGCGCCAGTTCGATGTGGAAATACGCGGCGACCGCATGCTGATCCATCCGCGCGGCAGCGGGTCTTCGCCCAAGCGGTAGGTACGTAAGCAACTAAGTAACTAACTAACTAGCTAAGCAAGGGAGAGGGACATGACAAACAACGCCTTTCGCACCGACAGGCGCAGATGGCTGCAGACGGGCGCAGCCCTGGCGGCGCTGGGCTGCACGGCCTGTGCCAGCGTGGGGCAGGGCGGTGCCTCTTCCTCCGGCACCGGCCTGGCCGAGGACCTGGGCGAACGCCTGGACCAGGGCGTGCAGAGCGGAGAACTGGCGAACCTGCACGCCGTCGTCGTGATGCGCCACGGCCGGCTGGCGCTGGAGCGCTATTTCGAGGGCGAGGACGAACGCTGGGGCGAGCCGCTGGGCAAGGTGGCCTTCAACGCCGACTCCCTGCACGATGTGCGCTCGGTCAGCAAGAGCGTCGTCGGCCTGCTGTACGGCATGGCCCTGGCCGAGGGCAAGGTGCCCGCGCTGGACACGCCCCTGGTCCAGGCCTTTCCCGCCTACAGCGATCTGGCGGCCGATGAGGGCCGGCGCGCCATCCTGGTCTCCCATGCCCTGGGCATGACCATGGGCCTGCAATGGGACGAGGACCTTCCGTACTCCGACCCGCGCAACAGCGAAATCGCCATGGAGCGCAGCAGCGACCGCTACCGCTACGTGCTGGAGCAGCCCATCGTCGCCCCGCCTGGCGAACGCTGGTGCTACAGCGGCGGGGCCACGGCCCTGCTGGGCCATCTGATCGCGCAGGGCAGTGGCATGCCGCTGCTGGACTATGCGCGGCACAAGCTGTTTGCTCCGCTGGGCATCGACAAGGCCGAGTGGACGCCTGGCACCAACGGCGAGGCGGCCGCCGCCTCCGGCCTGCGCCTGCGGGCGCGGGACTTGGCCCGCATCGGCCAACTGGTGCTGCAGCAGGGGGAGTGGCAAGAGCGGGCACTGGTACCACGGCATTGGATTGTGCAATCCATTCAGCCGCGCGTGGACGCCTGGCCCGGCTTGCGCTACGGCCACCACTGGTACGTGGGGCAGACCCGCGCCGGCCTGGCGTACTACATGGCCATCGGCCTGGGCGGCCAGCGGCTGGTGGTGGTGCCCCAGCATTCGCTGGTGTATGCCGTCTTCATGGGCAACTACGACAGCCCCCAGCAGGTGCAGCGCGTGGCTGCCGTGCAGGGCCTGATCGCCGCTGCCTTGCGTTGACTGCCTAGCGTTGACAGCCTTGCCCTGACAGCCGAGCGCGGGCACGTCGGGCGTGCGAGAATCCCGGCTTCCAAGGTCGGCTGCATGCCCGGCTCGCGCAAGCAGGGCGCGAAGCGGGGCGGGCCGGTGCGTGTCGAGGCTCGATCCACTTTCCTGGTTCCGGTGCCGGCCCATGAGCCCCTGAGGCCATGGCGCCGGTTGTTTCTGCCTCCCGCATGATCGCCAGATCACCGTTTGCCCGTGTCCCACCGCCAGCCCATCCGCATCGCCGACCGCCACCAGTTCGACACCCTGATCGACGTCCGTTCGCCTGCCGAATTCGCGCATGACCACATTCCCGGCGCCATCAACTGCCCCGTGCTCGACAACGAGGAGCGCGCCCGGATCGGCACCATCTACAAGCAGGTCAGCCCCTTCGAGGCCAAGCGCCTGGGCGCGGCCATGGTCTCGGCCAATCTGGCGCGCCATCTGCAGGAAACCTTCGCCGACAAGCCCGCCAACTGGAAGCCGCTGGTCTACTGCTGGCGCGGCGGCCTGCGCAGCGGCTCCATGGTCACCTGGCTGCGCCTGGTCGGCTGGGATGCCCAGCAACTGGCCAACGGCTACAAGTCCTATCGCGGCCATGTGATCGAGCTGATCGACCGCCTGGTGCCCCAGCTGCGCCTGCAGGTGCTGTGCGGCGCCACCGGCAGCGCCAAGACCCGGGTGCTGCATGCCCTGGCCGAAGCCGGCGAGCAGGTGCTGGACCTGGAGGGCTATGCCAGCCACAAGGGCTCCTTGCTGGGCAACCTGCCCGGCGTGGAGCAGCCCAGCCAGAAATACTTCGAGACGCTGCTGGCCCAGCAGTTGGAGAGTTTCGATCCGTCGCGCACCGTGTACGTGGAAGGCGAGAGCGCCAAGATCGGCCGCGTGTCCCTGCCGCTGGTGCTGGTCGAGCACATGCGCCAGTCGCCCGTGATTGCGCTCGATGCCACGCCCGAGGCGCGCCTGGCCTACCTGCTGCGCGACTACGCCTACCTGGGCGACGATCCGCAGATGCTGGCCGACAAGCTGGGCTGGCTCAAGGAGCTGCAGGGCAAGGAGACCATCTCGCGCTGGCAGGCCTGGGCGCATGAGCGCAGCCTCTCGCCGCTTTTCTCCGAGCTCATGGCCCAGCACTACGACCCGCACTACGAGCGCTCGCAGGAGCGGCATTTCACGCAGTGGCGCACGCGCCGCGGGGTGCAGGCCGACGACCTCAGCGAGGCCGGCATCGCCGCGCTGGCGCACCAGATACTGGCGCTGGATGGGGCATCGGCCGCATGAAGCAGCCGCGTGGATCAGGCGTTTGAATCAGGCGTGTGAATCTGCCAGCACCGGGTACAGCGACAGCAGCAGCAGGGCGGCCATGCCCCAGTTGAAGCGGCGCAGTGCCTGCGGCGAGCGCAGCGCGCGCCCCACGGCGCTGCCGAACAGCGTCCAGACGCTGACGCTGGGATAGTTCACGATGCCCAGCACCAGGGCGGCCAGCACCAGGTTGATGAAGAAATCCTCGCGCGGCGTGTAGGTGGCAATCACGCCGATGGCCATGATCCAGGCCTTGGGATTGACCCACTGGAAGGCCGCCGCCTGCCAGAACCCGAACGGCCGGGCTCCCGCGTTGCCGCCGTCAATGCCGCCGCTGCCCGCAATCTTCCAGGCCAGCCAGACCAGGTAGGCCGCGCCCAGATACTTGAGCGCGGTGTAGATCACCGGCAGCCGCTCGAACACCGCGCCCAGGCCCGCGCCCACCAGCAGCACCATGACCACCACGCCCAGGGTGATGCCCAGCATGTGGGGCACCGTGCGGCGGTAGCCGAAGCTGGCGCCCGAAGCCGTCAGCATCACATTGTTGGGGCCGGGCGTGACGGAGCTGACGAAGGAGAACATGGCCAGCGGCAGCAGGAACGAGGTGTGGGCGGTATCGAAGGGCATGGTGGCAACAGGCAGGACAGGGAATCCGGCGCCCTGTCTGCGCATGCCGCAGGCCGCGGCGCCGTCAGGCCATGCTAATGGCAGTGTTCGGTACAGTAGCAGTACACTTTGCCAGAACAATTTGCCAACTGGCCTGCCTACATGACCCTGACACTTGATCCCGCAGCCACGCCGAAGCAAGCGCAGGCACAGCAGACACCGCAGGCACCGCGCGCATCCTCCGATACGGCTTTCCAGGCCGCTGCGCCCTGGCGCCCGCTGCGGTCTTCCGACCTCTCGCTGGTGGACCAGCTGGTGGACCACTACGGCGGCCTGATCCGCCACCACGGCCTGCGCGCGGGATCGCGCCTGCCTTCCGTGCGTGCGCTGGCGCAAGAGGCGGCCGTGAGCCGCGACACCGTGGTGCAGGCCTATGACCGGCTGGCCGCCCAGGGCCTGGTGCATTCGCGGCGCGGCTCGGGCGTCTTCGTCAGCGCCCGGCGCGCGGCCCAGGCGGCGCCCCGCGCCAGCGATGCCCTGCCTACGCTGGAGCAGGGCGCCGCCTTCGATACCGCCTTTTTGCTGCGCAGCATGTTCCGCGAGGGCATGGAGCATTCGGGGGGCGCGGGCATGCTGCCGCCGGAATGGCTGGACCAGGAAATGCTGGCCTCGGCCCTGCGCGCCGTGGGCCGCAGCACGGGTCCGAGCCTGCTGACCTACGGCGTGCCCCAGGGCTACCTGCCGCTGCGCCAGCAGATCGCCTCGGTGCTGCAGGCCCAGGACGTGCCCGCCCACCCCGAGGCCCACCTGATGACCGTGGCCGGTGTCACCCAGGGCCTGGACCTCATCGTGCGCAGCCTGGTGCGGCCCGGCGATACGGTGCTGGTGGAAGACCCGGGCTGGTTCCTCATCTTCGGCCGGCTCAACGCCCTGGGCGTGAACGTGGTCGGCGTGCCCCGCCTGCCCGGCGGCCCCGATGTGGAGGCGCTGGAGCGGCTGGCGCGCCAGCACCAGCCCCGGCTTTTCATCCTGAACACGGCCGTGCACAACCCCACGGGCCAGACCCTGTCGGCCGGCGTGGCCCACGAGGTGCTGCGCATTGCCGAGCGCCACGACTTCTACCTGGCCGAGGACGACACCTACTCCGACTTCCTGCCCGGCGTGCCCGTGCGCCTGGCCGCCATGGACCGGCTGCAGCGCGTGCTCCTGGTGGGTGGCTACTCCAAGACCCTGGCCGGCAGCCTGCGCGTGGGCTATGTGGCGGCGCACACCGACCTGATACGGCGGCTGACCGACCTCAAGCTGCTGGGCGGGCTGACCACGGCGCTGCCGGGCGAGCAGGTGGTGCACCGCGTGCTGGCCGATGGCCAGTACCGCAAGCATGTGGACCGCCTGCGCGAGCGCGTGGACCGCGCGCGCAACCGCTGCCTGCGCATGCTCGAAGCCCTGGACTGCCGCGCCCCGCACGAACCGCAGGCCGGCATGTTCGCCTGGGTGGACTGCGGCGTGGACTCGGAGGTGCTGGCCCGCCATGCCGCGCCGCAGGGCCTGCTGCTGGCGCCGGGCCTGCTGTTTTCGCCCAGGCAGGCCGCGGGCAGCATGCTGCGCATTCCCGTGCCCATGGTGGAGCAGCCCCAGACCTGGAAGATCCTCGGCCACCTGCTGGCGCAGCACCGGGGCGGTGGTGGATGAGTGGATGACTGAATGGTGCAGCAACGCTGCCTGACGGGAGGTTGACGCTGCCGGCGCCAGGGTATGTAAGACAGGGCATCGGGCCTCGGCGCCCCGGTAGTGCGCTGCTATCGTTCCGGGATGACTATTGAGCTTGTCTTGCCAGGGGAGGCCGGCCGCAGAGCCGGGGTGAACGACAGCCAGCCCCGACCGGGAGGCGGCGCGGCGCGCCGCCTGGCGCCGGTGCTGGCGCTGCTGCTGACAGCGGGCTGTGCCGACACGCCCGCGCCGCGCGGCAAGGTGGAGGGCGCCTCGTTCGAGCCCAGCGAAATCGTGCAGTCCGACAGCAACCGCATGGCCACGCTGGCCATGAAGGAGAACCTGGACAGCCTGATGCGCATCATGGACAAGCTGTACCTGCGCAACCCCGCCGAATGGAAGAAAACCGCCGAAAGCCGCGAGGCCGCATCCGCCTACGTGCGCATCGCCATCACCGAGCGCCAGCCCTGGGCCGACCTGCGCGGCGCCCAGGACGTGGCCGCGCTCTCGCTGGCGCTGCAGCCCGACTTCAAGGGCGACCGCGTGGCCGCCTTCGTCCATGCGCTGGCCGACACCATCATCACCGCCCACGGCGGGCGCACCAGCTTCACCCTGGTCCATGGGCTGGACCCGCAGCTGATCTACAACGCCGCACGCAACGTGGAAGTGGCCAACTGGATACTCAACTCACGGCGCAATGCCGCAGGCGGGCCGCTGCTGCTGTCCAACCACCTGGGCGACGACGCGCGCAACCTGAGCTTCGAGCGTGAGATGGGCAAGATCATCGGCCGGCTGGACCTGATCGCCAACTACACCACCGAGCGCTACAGGCGCTCCTTCATCGGCTACGGGCAGGGACTGGTGGCGGGGCCCTTCATGCAGTTCCTGCCCGTGCGCTGAGGCGCGGTCTCAGAGCCTGTAGCTGAGCGTCACGGACACCGAGCGCGGTGCCCCGTAGCGCGCCAGGCCCCCCGACCATGAATAGCCAAGATCCTGGTAGTAGCGACGGTCCAGCAGGTTGTCCACGCTCAGCTGCACATGGGCATTGGCATTGACCTGGTAGCCCACGCCCAGGCCCAGCAGGGCGTAGCTGCGCTGCGTGGTCTCGAAGCCGGTTTCGCGGCGGAACATCTTGCTTTGCGCATGCAGCGATCCGTACAGGCTCCAGCGCCCGTACTCGCCGGGCAGGCGATAGCTTGTGTAGAGCTTGAGGAGGTGCTGGGGCTCGTCGGTGCTCACGCGCTGGCCGATGTTGGTGGCAATCCGGTCCTTGGTGTAGCGCGCCCGCACGTAGGTGTAGCCGGCCGAAACCTGCCAGCCGGGCTGCAGCAGTCCAGACAGCTGCAACTCCAGGCCATCGCTTTGGATCTCGCCGGCCGCGCGAAAGCAACTGATGGCGCCGCTGGTGGGGCAATTGGCATCGTCACGCACGGCACGGTTGCGCTGCGTGATGCGGAACACCGAGGCGCTGGCATGGAGTCGCCCGGCAAAGTACTCGCCCTTGGCGCCCAGCTCGTAGTTGGTGCCTGTCATCGGGTCCAGGGTGTTGCCCCGCACGTCCATCGAGCTTTGGGGCTGGTAGCTCTGTGTCAGGCTGGCATAGACCGAATGCCTGTCATCAACGTCATAGACCAGGCCCGCATAGGGAACGAACCTGGCGCTCTCGTCCAGGCTGCGCTTCCAGTTGGGCGTGCCGGTGTACCAGCCCGTCGTGTCCTGCTCGTACCAGCCCAGACGCCCGCCCAGAATCAGGTGCAGCGGATCGGCCAGGCTGAAGTTGCCGCTGGCGTAGATGGCTTTTTCGCGCGTCTTGCGGCCCCACAGGTCGCCATTGGCAGGCACTGAGCCGGTCCAGGGCGCGGAGTAGGGATTCCAGTTCGCAATGTCGATGATGCGCGAGGCCGACGACCCCCAGGTCTCGGCCGCACGGGAGCTGTCATTGCGGTAGCTGGCGCCCACGGCGATCTCGTGCGTGCGCCCGAACCACTCGACCGGGCCCCGGGCGCGCAGGTCGGCCACGGTCTGGCGTGTGCCGTAGCGCCAGCCCGTCTCGGACTGCTCCAGCTGTGTGGTCGATCCCGCGACACGGCTGTTGGTGGTGTTTCGGATGTCGGAATCGGCCTCGACATGGTTGATGCCCAGCTTGACCGTCCAGCCGTTGCGCAGGCGCTGCTCCAGATCAACGAACACGCCATCGTTGTCGCGGTTCTGGAAAGACTCCGCGTTGTTGAGGAAAGTGGAGCGCGGCAGGTCCATATGGCCGCCATCGGGCAGGGTGGGTAGGCCCGTGAACACGCCTTTGGTGCGCGTGCGCTGGCGGTAGGCGCCCAGGCCCAGCGTGGTGTCGGGCGTGAGGTCCGCTTCCACGATGCCGTACAGGCTGGCATTGCGGGTGTTGGTGACATCGACAAAGCTGTCGCTGTCACGCCAGCCGCCCACCACGCGAGCGCGCACGCTGCCGCTGGCATTGAGCGCACGGCTTGCGTCCAGCGAGGCCTGGCGGTTGTTCCAGCTGCCCAGGCCCAGCGTGGCATTGAGCAGCGGCTGGGCCGTGGGACGCTTGCGCACCAGGTTGACCGAACCCGAAGGCGCGCCCACGCCATCCATCAGGCCCGTGGCGCCGCGCACCACCTCCACGCGGTCATACATCAGCAGGTCGGCCGAGACATTGCGCGAATTGAAGCCCGTCACGTCCAGCGGCAGGCCGTCCACATTCACATGCTCCAGCGCAAAGCCGCGCGCGTAGAAGGTGGACTCCGAATCGGTCACGGCCGGGTTCTTGGCGTACAGCCCGGGCGTGACCTTGGCAATGTCCTGCAGGGTGCTCAGGTGGAAGTCATCCATTTGCTGGCGCGTCACCACGCTCACGGACTGCGGCGTCTGGCGCTGCGACAGGTTCAGCCCGGTGGCGCTGGCCATGCTGGGCGTGGTGTATGAGCCCGTACCTTCCGTGGCGCTGCTGCGCTCCGCATCGGCCGTCACATTGACGGTCTGCAGCGTGCTGGCGGAAGACGGTGGGGTGGGGCCTGCCGCAGCAGGCAAGGGCGCGGCAGCCTTCAGTGAAAAGCCTCCGCCAGGCTGCTGCACGGCTGCCACGCCGCTGCCCGCCAGCAGTTGCTGTAACCCGGCCGACACGCCGTGGCTGCCGGTCAGCCCGCCCGTGCGCAGGCCCGCCACCAGTGCCGGGTCATAGGACAGGCTGACGCCCGCTGCGCGGGAGAAGCGATCCAGTGCCGCATCGAGCGGACCTGCTGCAATGCTGAAATCGCGCGTGAGCCCTCCGGCCTGGCCTGTGGCCGTCTGCGCCCATGCTGCGCCTGAAGGCACGAGGGTCGACATCGCCATGCCGATGACGGCGGCTTGCACAAGGGTGACAAGCGGCCGGGGACGCCACTGTGGTTGGCTACCGGGCCTGGGCGGGTGATGACGGGACATGCTGGGTTCTCCTGGATGCAATACGGGAAAGGATTGAAGGACTCATTCCCAGGCCGTACGAAAATCCGGATCCCCTCACTTTTTCTGAAAAAAAGTGGAAATCACTGGCCGGATGCCGGCCCCACATGAACCCACCAGCGCGTGCGCCGGCTGATGCTCACGGGCTGCGTCTGCGCGATGAGCTGCAGCACCTGCTCGGTCTGGCGCACATGGAAGGTGCCCGACAGGCGCAGGCCTGCCACGCGCTCGTCGCAACTGATGTGCCCATGGCGGTAGCGCCCCAGTTCCGCCAGAAGGTCACCCAGGCGGATGGCCCGGCCTGCCATCACGCCATCTGCCCAGTCGTCCGCACCAAAGTCGGGGGGAGGTGCCGGGGTACTGGCATCGGCCGACAGCCACCACGGCGAGCCGGGCATCGCGGTTTGCCGTGCGGCGCTGTCGGCGGCCTTTGCAGGCATCAGCCGTACGGCGCCTTCCTGCACGCTGACAAGGGCCCGATGCTTGTGCAGCCTGACCACAAAGCGCGTGCCCAGGGCCTGCAGATCGCCGAACGGCGTGCGCACCCTGAAGGGCCGGTGGCCGGGTGCAGTCTCGTCGGCGCCCGTGGTCACCAGGATTTCCCCACTGCTGAGCACCACCAGTCGCTGCTGCGGGTCCAGCTCCGTGCGGATGGCCGTGTCCGTGTTGAGCACGATGGTGCTGCCATCGTCCAGCCTGACGGTGCGCTGCTCGCCCACCGAGGTGCTGGCGCTGGCCAGCAGGCGCTGCCAAGGCGTGTGGCTGTAGGCCATCCAGCCCGTTGCCGTGGCGATTCCGGACAAGGACAGCAGCTTGAGGGCGCGGCGGCGCGAGACGCTGCGGGACTGGCGCAGGCGCTGCGCTGCATCCAGCGTGTCCAGTGCCAGGCGTTGCGGCATGCGGTCAAAGTCGGTCCTCAGTGATTGCACCCGATCCCAGGCCAGGGCGTGGGCGGGCTGCGCATGCAGCCATTGCTCGAAGGCCTGCCGTGTGGCGGGGCTGGGCGTGTTGAAGTCCAGCCGTACGGACCACTGGATGGCTTCGTCGATCAGGCCGGGCGAAAGATCGCTGCTCATGCCCCGAAGCGCAGTGCGTAGCAGTGGCGCAGGGCCGTGGCGATGTAGCGCTCGGCCGTGGCCAGGGACACGCCCAGTCGTTCGGCGATCTGCGGGCAGGTGAGTCCTTCCAGCTGCGCCCACAGAAAGGCGCTGCGCACGCGGGGGTTCAAGGCATCCAGCATGCGGTCTATGGCGACCAGGGTTTCCAGGAAGATCAGCCGGCTTTCCGGCGAGGGGGCCTGCGCCTCGGGCATGAGGGCCAGGGTTTCCAGCCAGGCACGTTCCAGCTCGCGGCGGCGCCAGTGGTCCACCAGCAGGCCATGGGCAATGGTGCTCAGGTAGGCGCGGGGCTGGCGCAGGCCGGTTGCGTCAGGGCCGGGTTGGCGGGTGAGCAGGCGCATGAACACGTCCTGCGCCATGTCGGCCGCGTCGAAGGAGTCGTCCAACCGGCGCCGCAACCAGCCCTGCAGCCAGTTCTGGTGGCTGTGGTACAGGCTTTCCACGCTGGTTGTCGCCTTGGCGGACTGGGAAATCTGCGCGTCCATGGAGCGTCCATTCAACGAATGCAATCACGGGGCTCGTCATGCATTGCGAAGGGCTGGCGGCGGCTGCGTCCATGGCGTGAGCTAACGAGAAAGGCGTGATTATAGATTTGCTAATGAGAATGAATCGCAAATGAGGCGCGGGCACAACCATTCGCACGCGGGCAGGCCGCGCGAGAGGCTGCATGATCCGCGTCAGCCGTTCAGCTGCACAGAACGATGGTGACCAGAGCAGAGGTGTCTTCGATGGCGCGTACCGCATGCGCCATGTTGGCCGGCAGGTGCATCAGCTGGCCGGCCTGCAGGGACTGGCGGCTTTCGCCGAGCATCACCTCCAGCTCGCCTTCCAGGCAGTGCAGGCTGACGCTGCCAGGCACCTTGTGCGGCGGCAGCGACTGGCTGGCGCGCAGCACCACGCGGATGACTTCCATGTCCTGGGACTTGAACAGGGCGCAGGTCCGGGCGCCCGCCAGCCGCGCACCAAACGGCAGGACATCGATGGCTTGAGCGGTCAGTGCAAAGGGGGTGGCCATGGCGGACCTCCGGGCGTTGGCGGGCAATACTGCCATTGTCCTCCGAAGCACGGCAATCCATCAACCGCAGCTGTGTGACAGCAGGGGCTTGTGCAGGGTCTCAGCCCGGCACGCTGGCCTCCACCAGCAGGGTCAGCAACTGCAGCGACTCCTGCCAGCCCAGGTGACAGGCCTCGGCGGGAATGACGGCGGGCACGCCTTCCTGGGTCACATCCATTTCAGTGCCGCAGAACACCTCGCGCAGCGTGATGGTGGTGATCATCTCGCCGGGCAGTTGCGGGTCGTCGAAGCGGTCGGTATGGCGTACCAGCCGGCCAGGCTCCAGGTCCAGGAACTCCCCGCCGAAGCCGCTGCGCCCGCCCGTGGACAGATTGACGAAGGCCATGCGGTAGCGTCCGCCGACCCGGGCGTCGAACTCGGGCACCTCGCAGATGTAGCCGTGGGGCGGCAGCCATTTGGCCAGGGCTGCGGCCGTGGTGAAGGCCTGGTACACGCGCTGCGGCGGCGCCTTGAGGACGCGGTGCAGCCGGATGGTGTGGACGGTGTGTGACATGCGGAACTCCTTGGCATGGTGTCGTGCAAGGCTGCCAGCCTCGCACCGATGCAGTCCTTGCGCAAGAGGCGGGACATGGAGCCTGACGCAGGATTCAATGATTCATAAATCGAATCCTTGCTTGGTTTTAAAGAATTGGACTTGAATCATTGACGCCCGCACCATGGCGGCGAGCGCTGGACACACAGCGCCGCTTTCCATAGGAAAACAGGATAGGAAACAGGAGACAAGCAAATGAAGCATTCCCCGTTGCGCAGGGCCCTGGCCCTTGGCGCTCTCAGTGCCATGGCCGTCGTTGCAGCGCCCGCTGCGCAGGCCCAGGGCAGCTATCCCTCCAACCCCATCACCCTGGTCGTGCCGTTCGCGGCCGGCAGTGGAACCGATGCCGTGGCGCGACTGGTGGCTACCCGGCTGGGCGAGCGGCTCAAGCAGCCCGTGATCGTGGACAACAAGGCCGGCGCCAATGCCCAGATTGCCGCCAACCATGTGGCCAAGGCCAAGCCGGACGGCTACACGCTGTTCATGACCACCAACACCTCGCACTCGGCCAACCCCTGGCTGGTCAAGGGCCTGAAGTACGACCCCGTCAAGGATTTCACCCCCGTGGCGCGCGTGGGCGAGCTGCCGTTCGCGCTGCTGGTCCACCCCTCCGTTCCGGCCAAGACCGTGCAGGAACTCATCGACTACGCCAAGGCCAATCCCGACCGACTGTCCTACGGCACGCCCAACAGCACCTCGCTGGTCGCCTCGGAAACCTTCAAGTACGTCACGCACGCCCAGATCACCTCCGTGCCCTACAAGTCCAGCCCGCAGGCGCTGACCGACCTCATGGGCAACCAGATCCAGGTCTATGTGGCCGACCTGGGCTCGGCCTGGGGCACGATCAAGACCGACCGCGTTCGCACCCTGGCCGTGACGGCGGCCAAGGGTTCCACCCTGCTGCCCAATGTGCCGGCCATCGGCAAGACGCTGCCGGGCTTCGACATCACCTCGTGGAACGGCATCTTCGGCCCGGCCGGCATGCCGGCCGAGATCACCGAGCGGCTGAACACCGAGCTGCAGGCCATCCTCAAGGACAAGGCCGTGCAGGAGCAGCTGGCCCAGGTCGGCTTCGAGGTCTGGCCCACGGCCACGCCTGCCGAGTTCGCCACCTATGTGAAGGACCAGATGGCCCGCTGGGGACAACTGGTCAAGCAGGCCGGCATCGAGGCGCAGTGAGGGAGACCGGCATGCAAGAAGCGCAGCAGGGACAGCAGGAGCAGCAGGGACAGCAAGGCCCTCTTGCCGGGGTGAAGGTGCTGGACATGACCTCGGTGGTCATGGGCCCCTTTGCCACCCAGATCCTTGCGGGCCTGGGGGCCGAGGTGATCAAGGTCGAATCGCCCGAGGGCGACAACATGCGCCACGTCGGCCCCATGCGCAACCCCGCCATGGGCCACATCTTCCTGCAGGCCAACCAGGGCAAGCGCTCCGTGGTGCTGGACCTCAAGCAGGGCGCCGCGCGCGAGGCCCTGCTGCGCCTGGCCGAAGGCTGCGACGTGCTGGTCAGCAACGTGCGGCCCCAGGCCATGGCGCGCCTGGGCCTGGCCTACGAGGACGTGGCGGCGCGCAACCCGCGCATCATCCACGTGAGCTGCTGCGGCTTCGACCAGCGCGGCCCCTACGCGGCCCGGCCCGCCTATGACGACCTCATCCAGGGCGCCACCGGCGTGCCCTGGCTGGCGCAGCAATACGGAGGCGGCGAGCCGGCCTATGCCCCCATGACCCTGGGCGACCGCGTCACCGGCCTGCACGCGGTCTACGCCGTCACGGCCGCCCTCTATGCGCGCGAGAAGACCGGCAGGGGCCAGGCCGTGGTCGTGCCCATGTTCGAGGCCATGACCCAGTTCATCCTGGGCGACCACATGGCGGGCCTGTCGTTCGAGCCGCAGCTGGGCGGCCCCGGCTATGCGCGCCTGCTCACGTCCCACCGCAGGCCCTATCGCACCAGCGACGGCCACCTGTGCGTTCTCATCTACAACGACAAGCACTGGCACAGCTTCTTCAACGCCATAGGCCAGCCCGAGCGCATGGCCGAGCCCATCTTCGCCACCCACAGCCAGCGCGCGCTGCACATCGATGCCGTCTATGCCGAAGTCTCGCGGCTGATGGCCGGGCGCACCACCGCCGAATGGCGCACGCTGCTTGACGCGGCCGATGTGCCCAACATGCCCATGGCCTCGCCCGAGGACCTGATCGCCGACCCCCAGCACCAGGCCACCGGCTTCGTGCATGAGATAGACCACCCCAGCGAAGGCCGGCTGCGCACCACGGCCAGCCCCACGCGCTGGAGCGCCACGCCGCCCGCAGAACGCGCCGCCCCCGCGCCACGCCTGGGCGAACACACCCTGCAGGTGCTGCGCGACGCGGGCCTGACCGAGGCCGAACTGGCCGCCCTGCAGGCCAGCCGCGCCTGCAGCCAGGCTGCCGCGCTGCAAGACGCCCCACCACAAACACAAGCACAGGCACAAACCGAAGGAAACCGCCCATGCCCCGCTACCTGATCCGCGAACAAGACGTGCCCGGCTACAGCCCCGCCAACCACCACGGCACCGTCAACCGGCGCCTGGTCAGCGCCGCCAACGTGGGCGCGCGCCACATGGAGCTGGTGCTGGGCACGCTGGAGCAGGGCGGCGGCGCGCTGCCCCATGCCCACCCCGGCATGGAGCAGGCCTGCTACCTGCTGGCCGGAACGGCCGAGGTGGAAATCGACACCCCGGACGGCAAGGAACGCTTTGCCATGCAGCCCGGCGACACCTGCTTCTTCCCCGAGGACTGCATGCACATCTTCCGCGTGACCAGCGCCGAGCCCGTGCGCCTGCTGGTCTTCTACAGCCCGCCCTACGGCGAGAACCCCGAGCGCGTGCGCCGGCCGGCAGCCTGAGCGCCGTCACCCCACAGACACGACAAGCGAACAGCAACAAGCAACGGAGAACACACCATGGACTTTCTGTGGAACGAAGAACAGGAACAGATACGCGACGCCGTCGAGCGCGCCTGCGCCCCCTTTGACGCCGACTACTGGCTGCGCAAGGACCACGAAGGCGGCTTCCCGCACGACTTCCACAAGGCCCTGGCCGACGCGGGCTGGCTGGGCATTGCCATGCCCGAAGAATTCGGCGGCGCGGGCCTGGGCATCAGCGAGGCGGCGCTGATGATGCACACCATCTCGGCCACGGGCGCAGGCCTGTCGGGCGCCTCGGCCGTGCACATGAACATCTTCGGCCTGCACCCCGTCGTCGTCTTCGGCACGGACGAGCAAAAACGCCGCTGGCTGCCCCCGCTGATCGCGGGCACGGACAAGGCCTGCTTCGGCGTCACCGAGCCCAATGCGGGCCTCAACACCCTCAAGCTGCAGACCCGCGCCGTGCGCGATGGCGACGTCTACGTGGTCCATGGCCAGAAAGTCTTCATCTCCACCGCCCAGGTTGCCAACAAGATCCTGCTGCTGGTGCGCACCAAGCCCGTGGAAGAGTGCAAGGGCACGGAAGGCCTGAGCCTGTTCTACACCGACCTGGACCGCGAACGCATCGAGGTGCGCGAGATCGACAAGCTGGGCCGCAAATGCGTGGACACCAATCAGCTGTTCATCGACGGCCTGCGCATCCCCGCCGAGGACCGCATCGGCGAAGAGGGCAAGGGCTTCTCGTACATCCTGCACGGCCTCAACCCCGAGCGCATCCTCATCGCCGCCGAGGCCGTGGGCCTGGGCCGCGCCGCTCTGGCGCGCGCCACCCAGTACGCCAAGGAGCGCGTGGTCTTCGACCGCCCCATCGGCCAGAACCAGGGCATACAGCACCCGCTCGCCCAGGCCTGGATGGGGCTTGAGGCGGCCCACCTCATGGTGCAAAAGGCCGCCTTCCTCTACGACAGGGGCCTGCCCTGCGGCGCCGAGGCCAACGCCGCCAAGTACCTGGCGGCCGAAGCCTGCGCCAAGGCCTGCGAAACCGCCATCTTCACGCACGGCGGCATGGGCTACGCCAAGGAATACCACGTGGAGCGCTACATGCGCGAATCCTGGATCCCGCGCCTGGCGCCCGTCAGCCCGCAGCTCATCATGTGCTTCATCGCCGAAAAGGTATTGGGCTTGCCTAAATCGTATTGACCCCCTGAGTCGCTTCGCGCCTTCCCCCTTCTCGCTGCGCGGAGGGGGACGACACCCTCGGTGCGGGGCGGCCCTTCCTCGGTGTCTCAAAGTTGAGGTGCGCGGGTTTTGTGGCTGCGAACCATCTGAAGTCCCATGATTTATCAATCTGTATTTCAGAGGTAGCCATGGTGCAAGATGCCATCTCGCTTGCTCCTCATCCGCCGCCTCTCATGAAGACCCACCTGCTGCGCTATTTCGTCGCCCTGGCCGAGGAACGCCACTTCGGCCGCGCGGCCCAGCGCCTGTGCATCACCCAGCCGCCGCTGAGCATGGCGCTCAAGACCCTGGAGCAGGACCTGGGCGCCAGCCTCATGGACCGCGACGCCAAGAACGTGCGCCTCACCCCTGCGGGCGAGGCCTTCCTGGTCGAGGCACGCAAGGTGCTCGCCCAACTGCAGCATGCGGCCGACGTGGTGCGTGGCGTGGCCGAGGGCATGCAGGGCCGGCTGGACGTGGGCATCACCGGCTCCATGGTCTACCGCCAGGTGCCCGACTTTTGCCGCGCCTTCCGCGCCGAGCGCCCCCTGGTCGAAGTCTGCCTGCATGAAATGTCCACGCGCGAGCAACTGCAGGCCATTGCCAGCGGCCAGATCGACTGCGGCTTTCTCAACATAGCCACCCCGCCAGACGGCCTGCAGACCCTGTCGATTGGCGAGGAACCCTTTGTCTGCTGCCTGCCCGCCACGCATGCGCTGGCGCAGCAGCCCGCCATCGACCTGCGCGAACTGGCCCGCGACACCTTCGTCATGTTTGCCCGCGAAGTGGCTCCGGCCAATTACGACAACGTCATCGCCTGCCTGCAGCAGGCCGGCATCCACCCCCACACACGCCACGCGGCGCGCCAGTGGCTCACCGTCATGGCCCTGGTCTCGGCGGAGCAGGGCGTGGCCCTGGTGCCCAGCTGCATGCAGCGCGTGGGCATGAACGGCGTGGTGTTCGTGCCCACCCGCGGGCCGCAGCAGGCTATGACGCCCGCTGTCATGGCCTGGCGGGCGGACCAGCCTGCGGCGGTGCTGGAGGCTTTCATTGAGAGGGTGAGGGCGATGGCATCCACCGCCGTCAAGGGTGGTAGGGGTTGAGGGCTGTCACCTCTACAGACCCTTCGCAGTAGTGCATGGCGAAAACCACCAGCTCCTTACCATTCGATTGGGTGATGGCCTCCACGTGCCAAAAAGGCACTTTTTCTCCCGGAGAAAACGTCACCTTGGTGATATCGAATGCGTACAGAGGAAACTTCTCTTTCAGTTTTTTCAGTACATTCGTCCGAACCAGATTAAGGTCATGGTTTTCGCAAGCGGTTGCGTTTTTTGCGTCCCCGCATGCGGTGATCAGCAAGGCTGAACCAGCCAACAAACTGCGCAAAAAAACTGTATCTTGACATGGTTTTTTCATATCAGCGGCCTGTGAAGTAATTGGCCAAAGCCGTTGATGGCCGGATACTGGCTGGAGTTATGCGCGGATGTGCGGCGTTGTGCGGGCACCATCATCAAAGACGGGTTGCCATGGTACTTTCTTCTGTTTTAGGCTGAAGAAGGCACCATGGCTTCCTGGTGTCATACACTTGGTTTATTATTGCTTCAATAGATTTCCATTATCCCATTCTCACTGGCCGAGTATTTGCTTTCCGAAACTGCTCGAGCAGAAACGGCCTTTCCCCCTGTGCCGGCCAAATGGGGGTACATGTAGCACAGAACTGCGACTTGCAAATTTGCTACTGGAATGCTACCAGCCATGGTGAAACCATTGTTATAGCAATTTGGAATTCCTCGAACTCCAACGGCGAGTGAAAGATCGCCACCTCTCGCGACAGAAAAGTCAACTCCTGCACTTGCAGATACTCTTGTATATGAACCAGCACGTGGGTAAGGGTCGTAGCTTAGAGATGGAACAGGTCTGTAGTCCCATTGGCCACCAGGCATGTAATAGTAGTTGGAATGATGCTTAAATGACATTTCCTTTTGAAGGGAAGCCGGTTCACAATGAAGGGGTATATTCCTTTCATCGCTACCAATTACCATTTTTCCAGGAGATTCTGGATTTTTGTCTCCGTACATTTCACACAACCTCTTGTTGAATTCAATTGCTTCATCATTTTGATTGGTGGTTTCGTAGAGATACGATCCATTTGATAGCTTGACTAGATTTATGGTCACAGTACCATTCATTCCAGCCATGCTGCCAGAAATACTTCTGGCGACCATTGGCATGCCGTTCTTTTCAATCTCCTCATTCCCTATCAAAAAATCTTGGGCCATTGCAGATATTGAACCGAGAACAAGTATGGATCCGGTGAGAATTTTACTTAGCATAGTTCCCTCTGTGCTGAAATGTTAATAGGCCTTTGCTGCCACATGGCAGTGAGTGGCGCTATCAGTCTAAGTTCTTTCGAATTTTCAGATCAAGTGGAGACTGCTGTCGTTTTCTGTTTGTTCTGAAAAATAAGATACTTCCTAGGAATTGACGTGAATTGACGTGAATTGACGATCAGCGGTCTAAACACATGCATTCGGATTCATGATGAGCAAGGCTTTTGCTGGTTCGCAGGCTTGATGAATCCGTAAGTTCCTGGTGCCGTGCATCCGAGTGCTCTTGCCGCTTTGGCAGTGCCCCTCTGTCGTCGGCGATCGAGTCTGCCCACATGGCCACTACGAGGGCCGAGGGAGATGCGATATGGCAGGGTTTGAGCTGCGAGACAGGCGCCCGGAATCTGCGGGTCACCACGGCGCCAGCCGCGCAACTCAGTCCGATGGCACAGCGTCTGTACTGCCCAGAATCTCCGCCACCTTGAGCGCCAGCGCATCCAATGTGAACGGCTTGGTCAGAAGCTGCGTTCCGGGGTGCAGGTTTTCCTGGCTGAGCGGAGATGCCTCGGTGAATCCGGTGATGAAGAGCACCGGCAGGTTGGACCGGGCCAGGCGTGCCTCGTCGGCCAGCTGCTTGCCGTTCATTCCGCCGCGAAGCCTCATGTCCGTGATCAGCATGTCCACCCGGGTTCCGGCGCGCAGTACCTGCAGCGCGGCGGCTGCATCGGCCACGGCAAGCACCGTGTAGCCCAGATCGACAAGCGCCTCGTCGATGAGATGGCGGATCGGGGCTTCGTCATCCACGACCAGCAAGGTCCTTTGGGCAGGAACGACCACCTGCCTTGCCGCATCGACCGCGCGTTCTGCAACGGGCGCGGCGTCGCACCTGGGCAGATACAGGCAGACCGTGGTGCCCTGGCCCGGCTGGGAGAAGATCCTGACCGCTCCTCCCGATTGCCGCGCGAAGCCGTAGATCATCGACAGCCCCAACCCGGTTCCATGGCCCACCGGCTTGGTGGTGTAGAACGGCTCGAAGGCGCGCGCAATGGTCTGCTCCGACATGCCGGTGCCCGTATCGGTGACGCACAGCGACACATAGCCGCCCGTCGGAAGATCCCACTCCCGGGCTGCCGCCTCTTCAAGCTCGATATTGGCTGTCCTGATGGTCAGCCGGCCGCCTTCGGGCATGGCATCGCGGGCGTTGATGCACAGGTTCAGGATGGCGTTCTCCAGCTGCGTTCCATCGATTTGCGCATGCCACAGATGGGCTGCCGGCACGATGTCGATGTCCACGCTGGCGCCCACCGTCCTGCGCAGCAGGTCCTCCCAATCGGCCAGGAGCGCGGCCATATCGGTGGGCTTGGAGTCCAGGATCTGCCGGCGCGAGAACGCAAGCAGCCGCTGCGTGAGCGTGGCGGCGCGCCGCACCGCCCCCTGCGCTCCATGGATGAAGCGCGTGAGGTTGTCCACCTGGCCGCGTGCCAGCATCCGCTGCAGCAGCTCCAGATTGCCCATGACGGCCGCCAGCAGGTTGTTGAAGTCGTGCGCAAGGCCGCCCGTCAACTGGCCCACGGCCTCCATCTTCTGCGACTGGCGCAGTTGCTCCTGCACCTTGGCCAGCGCTTCGGCCTTGGCCATTTCGGAGGTGATGTCGCGGCCCACCGCGTTGATGCGGCCTGCCGCCGAACGGGTGGACCAGGAGATCCAGCGGTAGCTCCCGTCCCGATGGCGATACCGGTTGTCAAACCGGGCATGCGCCATGCCTGTGGCCAGCTCCTGCGTGTCCTGGATGGTGCGCGCCAGATCCTCCGGATGGATGAGATGAAAAAGCGTCGTGCCCAGCAGCTCGTCTTCACGCCAGCCCAATACCTCGGTCCAGGCAGGGTTGACCGCAGTGATGATGCCCTCGAACGTGCAGCGCATCATGATGTCGGAAGACAGCTGCCACAGCGCGTTGCGGTCGGCCGTGCGCTCTGCCACCTGTTCCTCCAGCGTGGCATTCAAGCGCTCCAGCGCGGCCTGGGCCTGCTTGCGCTCGGTGATGTCGGAGGCCGCTCCCAGCCAGCCGGTGATGGCGCCTGCGGCATCGAACAGCGGCACGGCGCGCGAGAACGCCCAGCCCACGCTGCCATCGACCCGGTTCACCCGGTGCTCGATCACATAGTCGGTCTTCGTGCGGATGGCCCGCGCGATCTCCGCGCGCACCAGGTCGCGGTCCTCCGGGGGGATGTAGTCTTCCAGCCAGTTCGTGTTGGACGCCTGCGTGTCAGGGATGAACCCGCCGCCTGCCAGCTGGTGCAGCTCGCTCCAGTCCGCACTGATGGAGTAGCGCACTTCCGAGGAGGAGCGCACCAGCGCATCCAGCCGTTCCTCGCTCTGGCGCAACATGTCCAGCGCCCGCCGTTCCGCATCGATGTCCAGAATGGCGATGGCCGTGGCCACGACTTCCTTGTCTGCATTGCGCAGCGGCACCCCGAACACGCGCGTCCACACCTCGAGCCCCTGGGGCGTGTCATAGACGCAGTCAACACCCGGCACCACCAGCTCCCCGCGGAACGCGCGGGCGGCCACAAACTGGTCGCGGGGGACGGGCTTGCCGTCCTTGTCCCAACTGCGCCAGCGCCCCCGGTCTTCCTCGGCCGACAGCAGCGAAGGGATGGGGGTGTCCGGCAGGAAATGGCGGTAGGCCGGGTTGGACATCAGCACCTTGCCACCCTTGCCCACCAGGCACAGGCCTATCGGCAGATGCTCGATGAAATCCGAAAACAGCGTCTTTTGGTCCGCCACCTGTGCATCGAACGGGTCCTGATCGCTGGCGCCCGCGCCCTGTACGGCGCTGGCATGGCCCGCCGTGGCAATCGCCAGCTGCGCCCGCAGCCGGGCGTTTTCCTCGCGAAGCAGGGCAATCTCTTCGGACTCTTGGATCATGGGGGGGATGGGGCGGGGCGTTGGGTGGAGGAGAGGGGGCAGCTCGCCGCTGGCGGGGACGGCGATGCTGCCTGGGGATCATAGCTGTGACTGCTGGTGCGACCGATGTTGAGGCTGCAGTCCTCGGTGCGGCAATTCTTGTGGGACTTCGCCTTCCCAGGGACTATGGGGTTGAACTGGCCGTGCAATGGGCTGAATTTGGGTCCCCAATGACCGATGAATCGGTCGACGAACGCTCAAAATGTGCCATTGAAAATATGGAAGTCGAGAACCTTATTGGGAAAATGGCAAAAGGATGCATATTTTCGCCAATTTCTCGAATATGAATCAAATAAATCGGCAATGAATGATCTGCCCTGTCGTGCAGACCATGGCTGAAGGGTGGAGGCGAGAGGGCTTCCCAGCAGGAAACGTGCCGCAGCCACCGCCGCTGCTGTGACTTTCATGTCACACAGCACAGCTGTCACGAAGAATACTTATGTGTTGCCTAGAGTTCCCGCAGCGGTGGCAGGAGGCTACCGTCATTCTCATTAATAAGTTCAGTTCGTATCTCGCCAATGAAAAATCAAAAAACGTGCTCGCGCATTCTGGGACTCGCGATGGGCACATTCTTCGCCTCTTCTTCCAGCTTGGCCTTGGCCCAATCCTCCGTCACCATTTTTGGTGTGGTGGACGTCGGTGTCACCATTGCCAAGTCCGGCAGCAACAGGCTCAATGCACTGAACTCCAGCCAAGGCAAGACCAGCTTGCTTGGCTTGCGTGGCACGGAGGACCTCGGCGGCGGCAACAGAGCTCAGCTCTGGCTTGAAGGCGGCCTCAACCCCGATGTCGGCACTGGCGGCAGCAGCGGCTCCCTTGGCTTCGAGCGCCGCTCCACGATCGGGCTGAGCAACAATTCCTGGGGTGAAATCCGGCTGGGTCGCGACTACACCCCCAGCTACAACATCTTTACCGCTTTCGCGGGCCCCGACACCACCACCGGTGTGCAGGCCAATCTGTTCCAGACGATCCGCCAGACTGCCTATAACGCCGCCAGCCAAAGCGGCGTGGTCGACCGCACGCGCATCAGCAACGCCGTGGGCTACTTCCTGCCGAGCGACTTGGGCGGTGTCTATGGCCAGTTCTCGGTTTCCTTTGGCGACGAGAACGCCTCCGGCTCTGGCGCAAGCAAGGCCCGCAGGTACATAGGCGGCAACCTGGGCTATCGCTCGGGCCCGCTGAACGTGGGTATCGGCTACGGCAGGATCGACGGCACCGCAGCCGTGGCTTCGCCCAGCGCCATCGCCGCAACCAGCGATCTCGAAGACCTGGTGCTGGGCGCCTCGTACAACTTCGGCAGTTTCCTGCTCAATGGCGGATACAACAGCCTGAAGTGGGAGCCCGTCAACGGCGCAACCTCCGGGAAGGTGGACGGTTTCTACCTGGGCGCAACCGTCCCCATGGGGCCAGGCAGCTTGCGCGTCAAGTACGCCAGCGCCAAGTTCAGCGGCAACGCCTCTGCCCTCACGCGCAGCGGCGGCAAGGCCGACAAGTATTCGATCGGATATGTCTACGACTTCTCCAAGCGCACCTCTCTGTACGCAGGGCTGGCGCGTGTCAACAACAAGAACGGCGCCAGCGTCGGCCTGATCGGCGGTCCTGCGGGTGTGGCCAACGCCGGCTCGACCGGTGTGGATCTGGGCATCAGCCACTCGTTCTGAGCGGCACAGCGCCTTTTTCAGAAACGAAGCCTTCAAGGCTGGGCAGGCCCTTGCCACGCAGGGCCTGCCTATCTACCTATCAGGCTTGCCTCTTCTTCTCAAGACCTACGCGCTATGCGACCCCCCACTTCTTCTTCCTGCCTGATGGCAGTGATCGCCGCCGCGGCTGCCTTGCTGAGCGCCTGCGCCGACACCCGCCCGCTCCAAGTCGCCGGCTTCGAGACGGTGACGCAGACCACCGGCGTCGGCAGCATTCGCGCCATCGTCACGCGCCAGGACGTCCAGTTCGACGACAGGTTCTATTTCCCCTACGAAGGCCAACACCCCGCCACCAAGGCCGATTTCCCCAAGGGCTTTCTGCCAGCCTACGGTTCAGGCCTGGCCTTGAAGGGCAGGCGTGCCGACGGCACGCTGGAGTTCTACGCCATCACCGATCGCGGCCCGAACGCGACCACCGGCCCGGTCACGCAGATCACCGACGGCTCCAATCCCGCGGGCTTTGCCAGTTCCACGGTGTTTCCCTCGCCCAACTTCACTCCGTCCATCGGCGTGATCGCCCTCGGAAAAGACGGAGCCAGGCTCGTCTCTACCCGGCCGCTCAGATTCAGCGCCAC
>JAAIGE0100979038.1_pt1 | contig 113360 bp, 97 predicted proteins | sample 6487951 | NCBI WGS metagenome assembly JAAIGE01 (sample SAMN13974128, study PRJNA590717) | phyllosphere metagenome | biome: tomato field; feature: multiple bacterial spot infested tomato fields; material: tomato leaves; isolation source: leaves from tomato fields | host: Solanum lycopersicum ...
GATCCGCTGACCGGGCTGGCAAACCGGGCGGCGTTCCGGAGCAGCATCAGCGCCCTGATGAACGACAATTCAGCCCGTAGCAGCTCAGCGCTTCTGTTTCTTGATGGCGATAACTTCAAATTTATAAATGATACCTGGGGACATGCCGCAGGCGATCGCGTGCTGATTGAAGTCGCCAGACGGCTGGCTGAATTTGGCGGCAACCGCCATATTCCTTATCGCCTCGGCGGAGATGAGTTTGCCGTCGTGCTTTACGGCGTCCATTCAGACTATGAAGTCCAGCGAATCAGCGCCGCGCTGTCACAAGAGTTTAATCGTCCTTTTGACCTGCATAACGGACATTTAGTCAGTATGACACTGAGTATGGGTTACGCGCTGACCTGGGAGCACGCTTCCGCCGAGAAATTACAAGAACTGACCGATCGTAATATGTATCAGGCTAAACATCAGCGCGCTGTGCGCTCGATAAAATAAAAAAGGAATGCACACATGCTTAAGCGTCTTTTATCCCCATTCATTCTTGCCACGCTACTGCTGGCAGGCTGTCAGGCTCCACAGGGCAAATTCACCCCAGAGCAGATAGCAGCCATGCAATCGTACGGATTTACTGAATCCGCGGGAGACTGGTCCCTGGGGCTTTCCGACACTATCCTGTTTGATAAGAATGACTACAAACTGCGTGCGGAAAGCCAGCAGCAGATTCAGTCGATGGCCGCTCGTCTGGCTTCAGTCGGTCTGAATCATGCGCGTATGGATGGGCATACCGATAACTATGGCGAGGACAGCTACAATGAGGCGTTATCACTCAAGCGCGCCAATGTCGTGGCGGACGCGTGGTCAGAAGGTGCGAAGATTCCGCGCACCAATCTGACCACTCAGGGATTAGGGAAAAAATACCCCATCGCCAGCAACCAGTCGGCGAAAGGTCGCGCTGAAAACCGCCGTGTCGCCGTGGTCATCAGCACGCCTTAGTTCTCAGTCGGCTGGCTGCACGATTCCCGCGCGTGACGCGTGAACCCAGCGCAGCCAGTCGACCAGCATAAACAGCAGCAGACTCCCCCCCAGCACCGGCATTGCCAGTCCGAGCGTCATCGCCAGTAACCCAACACCTGTACGCCCCCAAACGCTCAACATGAGCCAGCTTTGAACCAGCGTCTGCGCCGGACTGGCTGATGGGCCCGCAGGACGGCGAATCCACCACAGCCGATAACCAATCACGATCATCAGGCAAAGGCCAACGCCAAAACCGATCAGCAGTAATTGGTTCGGCAATCCCAGCAGAATGCCCATATGAAAATCGACGCCCCAGCGCGTCAACTTCGCCATCAGCGGGAAGTCGGCAAATCGGGTATGGTCAGTCACCTGAAGCGTCGTCGGGTCAACGGCAACGGCATCAACCTGCGTAGGCCATCGGCGATCGATTTCCGTTACCGTCCACCCGTGCTGCGCATCCTTCGGCGGACGAATTTCCATCCGAAGCGCATTGAGGCCAGCCGTCTGCGCAGTTTGTAATACGGTATCGAACTGACGGATATTCACCTGAGCCGCAGGCATCTCCCTGCCGCCATGGTGGCCTGCGTGCTCATCATGAAGCGGGCGAGCACCATGAAGTTGAGCGTTAAGCTGTGGCGTCAGCCAGCCAAACGCGGCGCGCATTTTATCCACATTGCCGCCTGCCCACTGCGACCAGGTCAGTCCGGTTGCTGAAAACAGCAGCATTCCGACTAACAACAGCCATCCCAGCGTAACGTGCAAGCGACGGTGGTTTTGAACCGGATTGTTCAACCGGCGCCGGGGTCGCGTTACTGACCAGAGTGTAATACCGCCCAGCGCCGCCACCCACATCCAGGATGCCGCCAGTTCACTGTAGAGACGCCCGACCTCCCCCAACAATAGCGAACGGTGGGCATAATCAATCCACTGCCGCAGCGGCAGGATACCGCTGGTGCCGTACACCGGCATATCGCCTTTCACGGCCAGGGTTACCGGATCGATAAAAATGGCCCGATGTTCAGAAGCCGCCAGCGCAGGGTCGGCAAACATGACGCGCGTTGTATCGCCCGGCTCCAGTCCAGGGCGGACGGCGTGCAGGCGCAGGTGCCCACCGGTCACCTGCTGCGCGATCGCAACCTGTGCCGCCAGCAATTGCGGCTCTCCCTGCGTCGTCCCGTTAAGTGCCTGAGCGTAAATGGCCTCTTCCAGTTGCGGCGTCGCCACATACAACGTGCCGGTCAGTGCGGCAACAAAGATAAATGGCCCGACAAACAGGCCGATATAGAAATGAAGGCGTCGCAGCAGGGTTATCCATGCCGCGCGCGGTGTGCAGGTTGTCATACTTTTCCTCAGAAAAAGCAAAAGAGTATCGTGACGCTTATGCGTCAATCTTATTTTCAGTAACAGGAAAGTGAGGACCTGCGCGGCGGCGCGCGCGTATCAGGATACAGCCAGGGGAAGAAATACCAGTGTTTTACCGTCGGACGAGTGGGTTGACATTGCACTCTGAGCAGAACGCCGCAGAGCAGAATCATCATCGCCAGGATAAGCCCTGGAACATGAGCCAGTAATACACAATAGCCACAGGCTTCGCCGTGATCGACAGGTATCGGAATGGAAGGAGAATCACCGTGATGCCCGGTGTGCTTCGCCATCGAACTCATCTCATGATGCATACCCGGCATCGCGCTCATTGGATCTTTTTGCAGTGCAACGGAGATTAGCGGGGCAATGACAATCAGCAGGATCGCAAACAACGCGAGACATGCCGCGTGCCGCTGAAAACCTGACTGACGAAATTTACCGTTATTCACTGTCCCTCCCGCAGAGAATGAGGGGCATTGTAAATGATTTATGAACTGAAAGTTAACGTTGTGAGTATTACGGAGATAAAAAAAGGGCCAGCCAACTGGCCAGCCCTTCTAACAGGATGTCGCCTGAGCGATATCTTAGTTAAGACGCTCTTTGATACGAGCAGCCTTACCAGTACGCTCACGCAGGTAGTACAGTTTAGCTTTACGAACGGCACCACGACGTTTAACAGCAATGCTGTCAACAACCGGAGAGTGAGTCTGGAAGACACGCTCAACGCCTTCGCCGTTGGAAATTTTACGAACAGTGAATGCAGAGTGCAGACCGCGGTTACGAATAGCGATAACCACGCCCTCGAATGCCTGCAGACGTTTTTTGGAACCTTCAACAACCCATACTTTCACTTCCACGGTGTCACCTGGACGGAAGGAAGGTACGTCCTGCTTCATCTGCTCTTGTTCAAGTTGCTTAATAATGTTGCTCATAATTTAATCTCTTATCCTGGGTAAACTGATATTCGGGAGCGTATTACGCTTTCCCATCATGTTCATGCTGCTGGTGCGCGTGTTCAGTTTTGAACTCGGCCAGCAACTTTGCTTGCTCTTCAGTCAGAGCCAGGTTTTCCAGAAGTTCAGGTCTTCTAAGCCAGGTTCGGCCCAGCGACTGCTTCAAACGCCAGCGACGTATCTCGGCATGGTTTCCAGACAGTAACACTGCCGGGACTTCCATCCCTTCTAACACTTCAGGACGAGTATAGTGTGGACAGTCCAGCAACCCATCGGCAAAGGAATCTTCCGTTGCCGAAGCTTCATGGCCCAGAACCCCCGGAATAAACCGGGCGACGGAGTCAATCAGCGTCATTGCTGGTAACTCACCACCGCTGAGAACGTAATCGCCGATAGACCATTCTTCGTCAATCTCGGTTTGAATTACGCGCTCATCTATTCCTTCGTAGCGACCACAGACCAGAATCAGTTTTTGATTCGTCGCCAGTTCGCTCACGCCCGCTTGATCAAGCTTGCGTCCCTGAGGTGACAGATAAATCACCTTCGCGCCTTCACCTGCCGCGGCTTTTGCTGTGTGAATGGCGTCCCGTAAGGGTTGCACCATCATCAACATCCCCGGTCCGCCGCCGTAAGGACGATCGTCCACGGTACGGTGCCGGTCGTGCGTGAAGTCACGAGGACTCCAGCTCTGGATGCTCAGCAGGCCATTCTTTACTGCCCGGCCAGTTACCCCGTAATCGGTAATCGCGCGGAACATTTCAGGAAACAGGCTAATTATGCCAATCCACATAGCGCCGTCTTTTACCGTTTATCCGGAGAATTTAAAAACCAGGATCCCAATCTACTTCAATGGTTTGAGTAGTGAGATCGACTTTCTTGATAACCTGTCCATCGAGGAACGGAACCAACCGCTCCTTGATGCCAAATGCATCTTTCAGGTTTGCCTTAATGACGAGAACGTCATTTGACCCGGTTTCCATCATGTCGATGACTTTCCCCAGGCTGTAGCCTTCAGTGGTCACTACCTGGCAACCCATAAGGTCTTTCCAGTAGTAGTCACCCTCTTCCAGCTGCGGCAACTGCGACGAATCCACGACAATCTCACAATTAGTCAGCGCATTCGCGGCATCACGATCGTCAATGCCTTTCAGCTTGATGATGATGTCCTGATTGTGGTGACGCCAGCTTTCCAGCTCGACCTCTTCCCACTTACCGGCTTTCTGGATAAACCAGGGCTGGTAATCAAAAATGCTATCAGCGTCTTCAGTGGAGGAAAACACTCTGAGCCAACCACGGATACCGTAGCAAGAACCCATTTTTCCCAATACGATCGGTTCAACAGGTGCTTTATTGCTCATCATGACCACCGTGACAGATTAAGCTGCTTTGTTTGCTGCTTTGATCAGCGTAGCAACGCGATCGGAAACAGTAGCGCCCTGGCCAACCCAGTGAGCGATACGATCCAGATCCAGACGGGTTTCTTCTTCTGCGCCAGCGGCCAGTGGGTTGAAGAAACCAACGCGCTCGATGAAGCGACCGTTGCGTGCATTACGGCTGTCAGTCACAACAACCTGGTAGAACGGACGCTTTTTAGCGCCGTGACGTGCTAAACGAATAGTTACCATAACATCCTCTTGTGTGAATAAAACAACCGGGCCCCATCGAGGAACGGAGCCCGGGTGTCATATTAAAAGCCCGAAAATTTTACTCATTTTCGGGCAAAAAGCAATCTCAAAAGCGATTATCGCCCAGGAAAACCGGGCGGCATCATGCCTTTCATGCCGCGCATCATCTTCGCCATGCCGCCTTTCTTCATTTTCTTCATCATGCGCTGCATGTCGTCGAACTGTTTCAGAAGGCGGTTTACGTCCTGCACCTGCATGCCGCAACCGGCAGCGATACGGCGTTTACGGGAACCTTTGATGATTTCTGGCTTCGCGCGCTCTTTCAGCGTCATCGAGTTGATGATGGCCTCCATACGCACCAGCACTTTGTCATCCATCTGGGATTTGACGTTGTCCGGGATCTGGCCCATGCCTGGCAGTTTGCCCATCAGGCTTGCCATGCCGCCCATGTTTTTCATCTGACGCAGCTGCTCAAGGAAGTCGGTCAGATCGAAACCGTCACCTTTTTTCAGCTTGCTGGCGAGTTTTTCCGCCTGGGCGCGGTCAACCTTGCTTTCAATATCTTCGATCAGCGACAGCACGTCGCCCATGCCGAGGATACGGGAGGCAATACGATCCGGATGGAACGGCTCCAGCGCTTCGGTTTTCTCGCCCACGCCGAGGAACTTAATTGGCTTACCGGTAATATGACGAATAGACAGCGCCGCACCGCCGCGGGCATCGCCGTCGACTTTGGTCAGCACCACGCCGGTTAACGGCAGGGCTTCGTTAAACGCTTTTGCGGTGTTTGCCGCATCCTGACCAGTCATGGCGTCAACAACAAACAGGGTCTCTACTGGATTGATAGAGGCATGAACCTGCTTGATTTCGTCCATCATCGCTTCGTCAACGTGCAGTCGACCGGCGGTATCCACCAGCAGCACGTCGTAGAATTTCAGCTTCGCCTCTTTCAGCGCCGCGTTAACGATGTCGACAGGCTTCTGGGCCACGTCGGACGGGAAGAAGTCCACGCCAACCTGCTCGGCCAGCGTTTCCAGCTGTTTGATCGCCGCCGGGCGATACACGTCCGCCGACACCACCAGCACCTTTTTCTTGTGCTTTTCGCGCAGGAATTTCCCCAGCTTACCGACGCTGGTGGTTTTACCCGCACCTTGCAGACCCGCCATCAGCACGACGGCCGGCGGCTGAGCCGCCAGGTTAAGCACCTGGTTCTCTTCGCCCATCGCCGAAACCAGCTCGTTACGGACGATTTTGACGAACTCCTGACCCGGAGTCAGGCTCTTGTTCACTTCATGGCCAACCGCTTTCTCTTTCACGCGGTTGATAAAATCACGCACGACCGGCAACGCGACGTCTGCTTCCAGCAGCGCCATGCGCACTTCGCGCAGCGTTTCCTTGATGTTCTCTTCGGTGAGGCGTCCACGGCCGCTGATGTTGCGCAGCGTGCGCGACAAACGATCGGTTAAATTATCAAACATTGTCTCTCGCCTGGGGTAGAAACGTTAGGTCGCCTGGGCGACACATACACAGAATTTTGCCGGAGTATAACATGAAGGCGCCTTTGTTGTTATGCAACGGTTGGAGCAGGCGTCACGTAACGTTATACTGCTTCTCTTTCTTATTAAGACAACTGTCGACGCCTATATGCCTGTTTTCGCACTGATCGCCCTTGTTGCCTACTCTGTCAGCCTCGCGCTGATCATTCCTGGCCTGCTGCAAAAAAACAGCGGCTGGCGGCGCATGGCTATTCTTTCGGCAGTGATCGCACTGATTAGCCACGCCTTTGCGCTGGAATCACGCATTATCCCCGGCGACGGCAGCGTGCAAAATCTGAGCGTACTGAACGTCGGCTCGCTGGTCAGCCTGATGATCTGTACGGTCATGACCATCGTCGCGTCTAAAAACCGTGGCTGGCTGCTGCTGCCGATAGTCTACGCCTTTGCGCTGATCAATCTGGCGTTAGCCACGTTCATGCCCAATGAGTTTATTACTCACCTGGAAGCCACGCCGGGGATGCTGGTGCATATCGGCCTGTCGCTCTTTGCCTACGCGACGCTGATCATCGCCGCCCTTTACGCCATGCAGCTCGCCTGGATTGACTATCAGCTGAAAAACAAAAAGCTGGCGTTTAACCATGAGATGCCGCCGCTGATGGTCATTGAGCGTAAGATGTTCCACATCACCCAGGTCGGCGTGGTGCTGCTGACGCTCACGCTCTGCACCGGGCTGTTTTACATGAAGAATCTGTTCAGCGTGGAGAATATCGATAAAGCGGTGCTCTCCATCATCGCGTGGTTTGTATATATTGTCCTGTTATGGGGCCATTATCATGAAGGCTGGCGCGGTCGCCGCGTGGTCTGGTTCAACGTTGCGGGTGCGGGCATTCTCACGCTTGCCTATTTTGGTAGCCGCTTCATACAGCAATTTGCTGGCTAAGTAACAAAAGGAGTTCCCCCTGGAACACATCTCTACCACCACGCTGATCGTCATTCTGGTCATCATGGTGGTCATCTCCGCTTATTTCTCTGGCTCTGAAACCGGCATGATGACGCTGAACCGCTACCGGTTACGTCATCGCGCCAAGCAGGGTAACCGTGCCGCGCGTCGTGTCGAAAAGCTTCTGCGTAAGCCGGACCGTCTGATTAGCCTGGTGCTTATCGGTAACAACCTGGTCAATATTCTCGCCTCTGCACTGGGCACCATCGTCGGGATGCGTCTGTACGGCAACGCAGGCGTGGCGATTGCCACAGGTGTGCTCACGTTTGTGGTACTGGTGTTTGCGGAAGTGTTGCCCAAAACCATCGCGGCGCTTTACCCGGAAAAAGTCGCCTACCCGAGCAGCTTCCTGTTAGCACCGCTGCTTATTCTGATGATGCCGCTGGTCTGGCTGCTGAATATGGTGACACGGGTGCTGATGCGCATGGTCGGTATAAAGGCAGACGTCACCATCAGTAGCGCGCTCAGCAAAGACGAACTGCGTACCATCGTGAACGAATCCCGCTCGCAGATCTCCCGCCGCAATCAGGACATGCTCCTGTCGGTGCTGGATCTGGAAAAGGTCAGCGTTGACGACATCATGGTGCCGCGCAATGAAATCGTCGGGATTGATATCAACGACGACTGGAAGGCCATTGTCCGCCAGCTGACGCACTCCCCGCACGGGCGTATCGTCCTCTACCGCGATTCTCTCGACGATGCCATCAGCATGCTGCGTGTGCGCGAGGCCTATCGCCTGATGACTGAGAAAAACGAGTTCACCAAAGAGGTAATGCTGCGTGCCGCCGACGAAATTTACTACGTGCCGGAAGGCACCCCACTCAGCACGCAGCTGGTGAAGTTCCAGCGCAACAAGAAGAAAGTCGGCCTGGTGGTGGATGAATACGGCGATATACAGGGGCTGGTGACGGTCGAAGATATTCTGGAAGAGATTGTCGGGGACTTTACCACCTCGATGTCGCCTTCCCTTGCGGAAGAAGTCACCCCGCAAAACGACGGGTCAGTGCTTATCGACGGCAGCGCTAACATTCGTGAAATCAATAAAGCGTTCAACTGGCATTTGCCGGAAGACGAAGCGCGGACAATGAACGGAATGATCCTGGAAGCGCTGGAAGAGATCCCGGCGGCAGGCACGCGCGTGCGTATTGAGCAGTATGATATTGATATTCTGGACGTTCAGGACAACATGATTAAGCAGGTGAAGGTCCTGCCCGTTAAACCTTTACGCGAAAGTATCGCCGAGTAATGTTGTAGGCCGGGTGAGGCGAAGCCGCCACCCGGCACTACGGGTCGGCAAATTACGCTTTAGCTTTCGCCACGGTCACCATCGCAGCGCGAATAGTACGACCGTTCAGGGTATACCCTTTCTGCATCACGCCCAGCACGTTACCCGCGGCAACGTCTTCGGATTCCACCATCGCAATGGCCTGGTGAACGTTTGGATCCAGAGGTACATCCGTATCGGCAATCACTTCAACACCGAACTTACGCACCACATCCAGCATGGATTTCAGCGTCAGCTCAATGCCTTCAATCATCGCCGCGTTATCCGGGTTAGCTTTATCCGCCACTTCCAGCGCGCGATCCAGGCTGTCGATCACCGGAAGCAGTTCGTTGACGAATTTCTCCAGCGCAAATTTGTGCGCCTTTTCAACGTCCAGCTCGGTACGACGGCGCAGGTTTTCCATTTCCGCTTTGATACGCAGTACGCCATCGCGTTCGCGATTCTGCGCTTCTACCAACTGAGCTTCCAGGTTGGCAATTTTTTCATCGCGCGGGTCCACCTGCTCAGCAGACGTGTCTGGCTCTACTGCCTCAACTTCATCGTGCTGTTCCGTGATAATTTCTTCAGGGGCTTGCCCCTCAGGCGTTTTCTGTTCTTTACTACTCATGAATTTCTCCGCGTTTTTCTGCATTCATCTCGCTAACTTCGCTTATTATGGGGATCAGTTTCCAGGATTCAAGGGAACAAGGCAGATTGTCATCATTCATCAGGCACAAGGACCTCCAGAAAATGAATAATCATTTCAGGTGTATTGGGATCGTCGGCCATCCGCGTCACCCTACCGCATTGACGACACATGAAATGTTGTATCGCTGGCTGTGTGGTAAAGGCTATGAAGTGATGGTCGAGCAGCAGATTGCCCAGGAGTTGCAGCTTAAAAGCGTCAGAACCGGCACGCTGGCGGAAATTGGCCAGCAGGCGGATCTCGCCGTGGTGGTCGGTGGCGACGGCAATATGCTGGGCGCGGCGCGAACGCTGGCTCGCTATGATATTAAGGTTATTGGTGTTAACCGTGGCAATCTCGGTTTCCTGACCGACCTCGACCCGGACAATGCGCAGCAGCAGCTGGCGGACGTGCTGGAAGGCCACTATATCAGTGAAAAAAGGTTTTTGCTGGAAGCCCAGGTGTGTCAGCAGGACTGCCAGAAGCGCATCAGCACCGCCATTAACGAGGTGGTTCTCCACCCCGGTAAAGTGGCGCACATGATCGAATTCGAAGTCTATATCGACGAAATCTTCGCTTTCTCGCAGCGGTCTGACGGGCTGATTATTTCAACCCCGACGGGGTCCACCGCCTACTCGCTTTCAGCCGGAGGTCCAATCCTTACGCCATCGCTGGATGCCATTACCCTGGTGCCGATGTTCCCGCATACGCTCTCGGCGCGTCCGCTGGTGATCAACGGCGACAGCACCATCCGCCTGCGTTTTTCTCATCGCCGCAGCGATCTGGAGATCAGCTGCGACAGTCAGATTGCGCTCCCCATTCAGGAAGGTGAAGATGTCCTCATTCGCCGCTGCGATTACCACCTGAACCTCATTCACCCAAAAGATTACAGCTATTTCAACACATTAAGCTCCAAGCTCGGCTGGTCAAAAAAATTGTTCTGATTTTGCATACAGCACTTTACTGTATATAAAACCAGTTTATACTGTATACAAACACAGTTATGGTTTTTCATACAGGAAAACAATTATGCTGGCACAACTGACCATCAGCAACTTTGCCATTGTTCGTGAGCTTGAAATCGACTTCCATAGCGGAATGACGGCGATTACCGGTGAAACCGGTGCAGGTAAATCCATTGCCATTGATGCCCTCGGCTTGTGCCTCGGTGGTCGTGCAGAGGGGGATATGGTGCGCACAGGCGCCGCCCGTGCCGATCTCTGCGCCCGCTTCTCGTTAAAAGACACACCTGCCGCCCTGCGCTGGCTGGAAGCAAACCAGCTCGAAGACGGACGTGAGTGTTTACTTCGCCGCGTCATCAGCAGCGATGGCCGCTCCCGCGGTTTTATCAATGGTACAGCGGTTCCCCTCTCCCAGCTTCGCGAGCTGGGCCAGCTGCTCATCCAGATCCATGGTCAGCATGCGCACCAGCAGTTAATCAAACCCGAACAACAGAAAGCCCTGCTTGATGGCTACGCAGGTGAGTACGCGCTTACTCAACTCATGGCGGAGCACTATCGTCAGTGGCATCAAAGCTGCCGCGAACTTGCGCAGCATCAGCAGCAAAGCCAGGAGCGTACCGCGCGCGCCGAGCTGCTGGAATATCAGTTGAAAGAGCTGAACGAATTTAACCCGCAGGCGGGTGAATTTGAGCAAATCGACGAAGAGTACAAGCGTCTGGCCAACAGCGGTCAGCTGCTCTCCACCAGCCAGAATGCCCTTAACATGCTGGCGGATGGCGAAGACGTGAATTTGCAGAGCCAGCTGTACAACGTGCGTCAGCTTGTGACCGAACTGACCGGCATGGACAATAAGCTTTCTGGCGTACTGGAAATGCTGGAAGAGGCCGCGATTCAGATTTCAGAAGCCGGGGATGAGCTGCGCCACTACTGTGAACGTCTGGATCTCGACCCGAACCGTCTGTTCGAGCTTGAGCAACGCATCTCCCGTCAGATTTCACTGGCGCGTAAGCATCACGTTACCCCGGAAGAGCTGCCGAATTACTATCAGTCTCTGCTGGAGGAACAGCAGCAGTTGGACGATCAGGCCGATTCCCTTGAAACCTTGTCTCTGGCGGTTAATCTGCATCATCAGCAGGCGCTGGAAACGGCGAAACGGCTGCACGACGTGCGGCAACACTATGCGCAGGAGCTTAGCCAGCACATTACCGACAGCATGCATACGCTGGCGATGCCGCATGGGGTGTTCACCATAGATGTTCGCTTTGAAGAGAATCACCTGACGGCGGAAGGCGCAGACCGCGTAGAATTCCGCGTCACCACCAACCCGGGCCAGCCTTTGCAGGCAATTTCGAAAGTGGCTTCCGGTGGTGAACTGTCGCGTATCGCCCTGGCCATTCAGGTGATTACCGCCCGTAAAATGGAAACCCCGGCGTTGATTTTCGATGAAGTGGATGTGGGTATCAGCGGCCCGACCGCGGCCGTTGTCGGCAAACTGCTGCGTCAGTTGGGTGAATCGACGCAAGTCATGTGTGTGACTCACCTGCCGCAGGTCGCCGGATGTGGTCATCACCACTTTATCGTCAGCAAGGAAACCGATGGTGAAATGACGGAAACGCACATGAAGCCGCTGGATAAACGCTCACGCTTGCAGGAGCTGGCACGCTTGCTCGGCGGCAGTGAAGTCACTCGCAATACCCTCGCGAATGCGAAAGAACTGCTGGCGGCATAAACTTTTTCGGGATCTCAGGGTCATACAGAACAACAAAAACGCCGCCAGACCGGTTTCAAAGTGGGGCAAGGTCTATTATCATCGGCATATTACATATGAGCCGCGTACTGCTCGGGCCCGAAAAGGAATCAAATCACTATGCGCTGTAAAACGCTGACCGCTGCCGCAGCGGTTCTTCTGATGTTGACCGCAGGCTGTTCCACTCTGGAGAAAGTGGTTTACCGTCCTGACATCAACCAGGGGAACTACCTTACCCCTAACGATGTGTCCAAAATCCGCGTGGGTATGACACAACAGCAGGTCGCTTATGCCCTGGGAACCCCGATGATGTCCGATCCGTTCGGCACAAACACCTGGTTCTATGTATTCCGCCAGCAGCCTGGTCATGAAGATGTAACCCAGCAAACCCTGACGCTGACCTTCAGCAGTGCCGGCGTGCTGACTAACATCGACAACAAGCCTGCCCTGACCAAATAATCAGGCGTCAGCAACGCAAAAAGGTGCTCAATGAGCACCTTTTTTGTGTACATTTATTTGGCTACTTACCGGATTTCTCTGCTCGCTGACGGCGCAACTCTTTCGGGTCGGCAATCAGCGGACGATAGATTTCAACCCTGTCGCCCTCTTTCAGCACATCACCGAGCTTAACCGGACGGCTATAAATGCCGACTTTATTCTTCGCCAGGTCAATATCACGGCGAAGTTCAAGGATGCCGGAGGCCCGGATAGCCGCCTCAACGGTGGCACCCTCTTCAAGCGTCACGCGCTGCAAATACTGCTTCTCCGGCAGCGCATACACCACCTCAACAGCAATCTTATGCGACACTGTAAACCTCTTTGGCGCGCGTGGTGAACGCCTGAACCATATTCGAGGCCAGCTCTTTAAAGATTCGGCCAAACGCCAGTTCGATCAGCTTATTGGTAAATTCAAAATCCAGATGAAACTCAATGCGGCAGGCGTCAGCGCTCAGTGGCGTAAACTTCCACCCTCCCATCAGTTTTTTAAACGGACCATCCACCAGATGCATCAAAATACTCTGATTGCTCGTCAGGGTATTGCGCGTGGTGAACGTTTTGCTGATCCCCGCTTTGGAGACATCCACGGCCGCAGTCATCTGCGTCGGGCCGGATTCCAGCACCCGGCTACCGGTGCATCCTGGAATAAATTCCGGATAGGACTGAACGTCGTTCACTAACTGATACATTTGTTCCGCGCTGTAGGGAACAAGCGCAGTACGGCTAATCTGAGGCATAGCATTTTCCATGGTCACACAACAGACAAATAATAACATTTATCACCTGTTAAAAAAACGCTAAGCCTTATCTCGTGCTAATATAGCGCGTTAGACCTCACAGGACGCAATGAGGTGACTTTTTAAAATCAGATTACCGACGGCTTTACGACACTTATGACGAAGAAAAAAGCACATAAACCTGGTTCGGCGACCATTGCGCTTAACAAGCGTGCTCGCCACGAGTATTTCATCGAAGAAGAATTCGAGGCCGGCCTTGCGTTGCAGGGCTGGGAAGTAAAATCGCTGCGTGCCGGGAAAGCCAATATCGGCGACAGCTACGTGATCCTGAAAGACGGTGAGGCCTTCCTGTTCGGCGCGAACTTTACGCCGCTGACCGTCGCCTCTTCACATTACGTTTGCGATCCTACCCGCACCCGTAAGCTGCTGCTGAACAAGCGCGAACTGGAATCCCTCTACGGACGCATCAACCGTGAAGGCTTCACCGTGGTGGCACTCTCTTTGTACTGGAAAAACGCCTGGTGCAAAGTGAAAATCGGCGTGGCGAAAGGTAAGAAACAACACGACAAGCGTACTGACCTGAAAGCACGCGAGTGGCAGCTCGATAAAGCACGTATCATGAAAAACGCAGGACGTTGATTCTGCGCGCTTATTGTACTATTCAATAAGTTAGCGTTTCGGGCTGGTGTCGAGGAAGTGAAATCTGGTATACTGAGTTCAACACTATTGGGGCTGATTCTGGATTCGACGGGATTTGCGAAACCCAAGGTGCATGCCGAGGGGCGGTTTGCCTCGTTAAAAGCCGCAAAAAAATAGTCGCAAACGACGAAAACTACGCTTTAGCAGCTTAATAACCTGCTAAGAGCCCTCTCTCCCTAGCTTCCGCTCTTAAGACGGGGATCAAAGAGAGGTCAAACCCAAAAGAGATCGCGTGGAAACCCTGCCTGGGGTTGAAGCGTTAAAACTAATCAGGCTAGTTCGTTAGTGGCGTGTCTGTCCGCAGCTGGCGTGCGAATGTAAAGACAAACTAAGCATGTAGTACCGAGGATGTAGGAATTTCGGACGCGGGTTCAACTCCCGCCAGCTCCACCAAATAATAATCCGGATACGTCCGGTAAAGTACAGAAAGCCCGCATGGCATAAGCCCTGCGGGCTTTTTTGTGTCTGTCGTTGTCCGAGAACATCCAGCTAAATCCAGAGAAAATTGGTACACGTTTAGGTACACGCTATACTGTGGTCCATTAAACGTGTACCAATTATGGAAGGGATCCAGACATGGCGCGTATCACACGCCCCCTCACTAACAATGAAATCCTTAAAGCCAAACCCCGTGAAAAAGACTTCACCCTTCATGATGGAGATGGCTTGTTTTTGCTGGTCAAAACCACCGGTAAAAAACTCTGGCGCTTCCGTTATCAACGACCGGGAAGCAGCAGCCGCACAAATTTGAGTCTCGGCTCATATCCTGCCCTTACACTCGCAGCAGCTCGTCAGATACGCGACCAACATTTAGCTGTGCTCGCACAAGGGATAGATCCGCAACAGCAACAAGAACAAGCTTCAGAGCAACGTCAGATTGAGCTAGATAGTATTTTCTCTACTGTAGCTGCCAACTGGTTCAAAATGAAAAGCAAAAGCGTCACAGAGGACTACGCGAAAGATATTTGGCGCTCTCTAGATAAGGACGTGTTCCCCGCAATAGGCGCGATACCTGTTCAGGAGATTAAGGCGAGAACGATTGTTGATGCATTGGAGCCAATTAAAGCGCGTGGTGCATTAGAGACGGTTCGCCGTCTGGTGCAACGTATTAACGAAATCATGATTTACGCAGTCAACACTGGCCTGATCGATGCGAATCCGGCATCAGGGGTTGGAATGGCATTTGAGAAACCCAAAAAACAAAACATGCCTACGCTTCGGCCAGAGGAATTGCCGAAACTGATGCGTTCTCTTGTTATGTCCAATCTTTCTGTTTCGACTCGCTGTCTTATTGAGTGGCAGCTCCTGACCCTAGTGCGCCCTTCTGAGGCTTCTGGTGCTCGGTGGGTCGAGATCGATCTCAATGCCAAACTCTGGACGATCCCCGCCGAACGCATGAAGGCCAAGCGTGAGCACATTGTTCCTTTGTCTACTAAAGCATTAGATATTCTGGATGTAATGAAGACTATTAGCGCTCATAGACAATATATTTTCCCAAGCAGAAATGATCCTAAAAAACCAATGAATAGTCAGACGGCTAACGCAGCTTTAAAGCGTATTGGATATGGAGGTAAGCTAGTCGCACATGGATTAAGGTCTATTGCTAGTACAGCGCTAAATGAAGCAGGAATGAACCCAGACGTGATAGAAGCAGCATTAGCGCATAGTGATAAAAATGAAGTACGTAAAGCTTACAATCGAACAACCTATCTCATGCAACGAATTGAACTAATGAATTGGTGGGCAGACTTCGTAGAAAATAAAAAATAAATCTAACAGAAAATCAAAATAGAGATTGACCAAAATCAATCTCTTATTTAATGGAGTTAATATATGTTTCCAATCCAGTCGACTTGATAATCAAGTTCATTTCTTTTGATTTTTTCAAATACTCTACATTAGGCCAAGAGAGATATGTAATTATTATACATATCAATCTTACCATAGCAAAATCAGAAAGGTTAATAAGCGTTTCCACATACATTACCTTATCCTGTTCAGTGAACCCATTTTGAACAGTAATCTCTTTGTCAATCAATTTAACTGCAAGATAAAATCTCCTAGCAAAAGAAAACATTTTATCATCAGAGTTATTGTCTAAAGTCTCAAGTATGTTAGTTAAATTCACACCAACCATACCTCTCTGAACGCTTGTTTTTATAAGTTGCTCAAGTTTATTTACTGCATCAACTTTCTTTACCTCATGCCCCCCATTAGGAGATGGAAAAATTAAAGAAAAGTCATCAAAGCCACTTTTTTGCGCCTCAATTAGATTATAAAATTGAAATTCAAATGACTTTCTTTTATCCAGAATCTCTTGTCTCCTAGTCTCATTAATTAAACATTCATTAGCTGTAAATTGCATTCTTACTGATTTAATCAAAAGCAGTATGGAAATAAAACTTAAGATAGGATTGAGAACCCCTCCAAAGTAATCACCAAACTGCCCCCATACATCCTTTCCTTTTGAAAGAATGGTTGGACCAACGCCAAATTGATAATAGTAAACACCTAAAGTTAACACTATCAAAAATGACGCTAACCAACCAATATATTTCATAAGTCTTCAACCTCAATAACTAAATATTTTACGATCTCACCATTGCTAATGGTCATATCCCTGACCTTTAATAACAAGTGCTCTCGTTCTTCTTCGGCCAGCCTGTTATTTGCATCAAGATTACTTGTTATTTTTTTCGTCTGAGCATCAGTGACATATTTAAGTCCATTTAAAAAACCAAACGATGTAGTTCTCTCTTCGCCATTAACTAATAGTCTACCATTTCCTGTGAAGGTGTTAAAGCGGGTTATGATAGCCTCTATGTAATGGTCATGGTCAGTTTCAATTAACTCTGTAATATTTAAAGCTGTATGTTGATTCAAAGTCGCTATTCTTTGTTTACCGCCAGGTTTTCTATAATTCAAATCGACTGAATAATTACACATCGTAGAAATTTTGTGCATGTTTTTCAGTCTATTTCTTATAGCTTTGGTAAGTTCATCCTCAATATCTTCTAACCCTTTAATAATTTTTATAGCGGCATCGCTAAGTCTAGGGCTTTCTAAAAAAAGAGATTCATAAATGTAATAACTCATCACTTCTGAAAAGACTGATCTAGTCATTGTAGACAATCTAGCTGCGACATTTCTATCCGATATTACTACATCAAAGCATTGGCCAAAAGAACCCGTAAAAGAATGCTTTAATTTTGTGCGAATTTCATTAGTCTGATGGCGATTTTCTTTAACCTTCCCTCGTAATATTGCTTCTGTGATTATACTTGTAACCCCTGAAGCTCCGGATAAAGTCTGAAGAGCGTAATCCATGTCAACTTCGTTGTCACCACTGTTTATGACAAGATCAAGACTTACTTTCATTTTTTCCCCCACGAATCGAGAGCAATTTGCTCCAAATGGATAAATATATTACTTAACCATCTATCAATCGCATATTGTATATAACAAGCAAGTGAATAAAATGTTTTTTTTGATGATGATCAACTAATTTCGTGCGGAGTTACCCCCCGCCTCCGGGCGTTTTCCTTACTCCCAAGCCTCGCCGCCCCAGAGGCTCGCCACGCTCTCGAACAGCACCGCACTAACCACCGACACTCCCGAGAACCCGCGCCGCACAGAGACGCGCTCAGACAGCGAAACTAAATATAATTAAATAAATACTTTACCGTTGGCGCGCAATGCTCTCCCCGCCCCGCCTGCCCGCTTAAGTGGGCGCTTTTAATGCAGGCGCATAACCGGCCTCAGAGCGCGCCAGTGCTGGCGCTGGCGGGGAATTCAGTGTCGGTAAAGCGCATGCAAAACCATGCACCTTATGCATGCATGGCTTTAATACGTAAAAATGGCGGGATTTTCGGGGATTTTTAAGCGGACTACTGCACGGCCAGTTCTGCACGGCGGCGGGTGTAATTCAGGTTCTGTGCAGGCGTGAATTTTTCACGACTATCATCGCGCGAAGCCGCGTCAGGTCTGAATCCGATGGCCGTTAAAATGTCATTATCCTGCGCCGAATAATTAATTTTTTCACCGGCGACCAGCCAGAGCTGTAGCGCCTCACGCAGACAGTCGAGTGAGTGCTGCATGGCGCAGCGCTGAATGGCGGGATGTTGCCCGGAATAATTCATCAGCTCAGGAGCAAGGGCGGCGGCCAGCTCCGCGCCGTGCGCCTGCATAAAATCATTCGGACGGTTACGTATGCTGATGCGCTGCACCTCCTCATGCGAGCGGATATAACGCCCGGCAGCCTGATTTATTTCCCACTTTTTCACCTCGATAATCTCGCGCAGCGTTTGCAGGCTCCGGCCGCTGTGGCCGCTGCCGGCAAGCTGTTCGCGGTATGCCTGTTCGGCCTGCGTCAGTTCTTCCCTGCGTTGCAGCCAGGCGGATTTGTTTGCCTGACTGGCCTCAAAGGCTTTCTGTAGCGTCAGTGTGGTCACGTATGTTTCTCCTGATGACTGGCCGTGCTTACGCACCGGCACGGTTAACGGTGGCCGCCGGTGCGGGTAGCGGGATAACCGGCTCTGTCACCGGTGAACGAATAACCCCGTCGATGGATTCAAGCGTGCGGAACGTGGCCGAGCACTCGATGTTCATGCACTGGTGATAGCGCTGTTTGACGTTATCGGACAGATAGCGACTGGTGCGGGAATGCGCGCTGGTTTTGCAGAACGGGCAGTGAAACATGCTTACCCCTCCGCTTCTGTCTCGCCATTTTCAGCCAGCTTTCTGGCAAGCATCATTCTCTTCGCAGGGCTGCGTAACAGCTCCGTATCAACGTCAGTAATCTGCGGCCGGTGCATGCCCGTCACGGACAACACCGGCTCCTGCGTCATATCGAAGTGATACAGGCTGCCCTCACGGCTCAGCGCATCGCGCAGCTCGCCGGTGGCCACGGACTCCGGTGCGCTTTCTCCCTTCATTTCGAGGGCACGAATGCGCAGCAGGAAAGCGCGGATGAGGGTGACAGGAACCGCATTGACAGCCTGAGCCCATTCCGCACCGGCGTAAGCGGTAAAGGCATCTTCATGCGCTGAAAGGTATTTATTGCCGGTGGAGCAGGCATTCAGCATGGCGCGTGTCCGGTCGGTCTCCAGCTCCGCAATCAGACCGGTGAACTCGTCGGCCAGCTCGCGGCTGGCGATACGCCTGCTGTGCTCAGCCTTCATTTCAGGGGTGAGACTGCCGCGCAGGGTGCGAAAGCGGCTGCGCCAGTCCTGCTCCGCCTCAGTGCTCTCATCGAGGGCGGTCTGCCGCTCCTGCTTACAGCGTTCAATGGACGTATCAATCTCTTTCAGAACCTGCATGCTGGCCGCGTGGGTGTCTCTTGCCGCAGTGAATGCGCTCAGCTTGTCGGTGATACGCTGGCTGTTCTCTGCGTACCGCTGAGCGGCAACGTCTTGCAGGGCGGTAATGACTGTTTCGGGTTTCATGTTCAGGCTCTCCGTTTATTCAACCTGAAATGATTCTGCCCTTCATGACACAACATCTCGATTCATTGCAGTTGTGGCAGTTCTGGCACAAACAGCACTTTAAACCCGGCTTGCCAGATAAAGGTCTCAGCAAAACCTTACTCACCGTTTGTTTTTTTACTTATAACTATTCACCACTGTTCACCTTAAATAAAAATATAAGTAATACAGTAAGATAAAGGGTGAACAGTTGAGGGTCTGACTGTTCACCGTCTGTTCACCACTGTTCACCCTCCTGTTTTGCTCTGTCGATACCACTTAGACTTTATTCCGATTAAAAATGAAAAATATATAACTAAAAGCAATAGAAGTTGCTGCATTGTAATGCAGTGATTTGCATATCTTTGCCAGCGTTTGCCTTTGTTTGCCAGAGCGAAAAGTCAATGTTTGTTTCCCCGAAAATCTCACATGACCTGAGGAAAAATATAGACATAATAAGGAGCTACCCGAAGCCGGACGGACATGACCGGCACTGTATGGACTTTATGAGGTAGCCCGATGCACACCGCTTTTTCTTCCCCGTCTTCTGCCCCTGCCGCACCACTGATGCCGGTTTCTGATGCCGTTCAGGAGCGCTTTATCCGCCTGCCTGAAGTGATGCATCTTTGAGGTCTGTCCCGGTCGACCATTTACGACCTCATCAGCCGGGAGGCTTTCCCGAAACAAATCTCCCTTGGCGGCAAAAACGTAGCGTGGGCGCAGTCTGAAATCACCGCATGGATGGCAGATCGCATTGCCGAACGCAACCGGGGCTGTGACGCATGATGATGACCGTTCAGCATTCAGCCCCTTTTTCTGGCTTGCTTCTTTTCCCCGTTTCCAGGTATAGTTTTCCCGCTGTCGCAAAATCGACAGCCGGGATTTGCAGCCCGTGTAACTTCAAGGCGACACAACACGCGCCGAGCGTGTTTTTTTATGTCGTTGCTCAGGCACACCTATTTTTCGGGCTGTGGTGCTTACACCTTGGCTCCTGTCAGATAATGGTGGTCCGGGCGGGGCAGCCTTCGGGCTGGCCGGTTTCCTTGAAGGCCGGTACTGCAAACCCCGTCCGGGCTACCACCCATGAGATTTGCAGCTCCGGTGGTGGCAATAACCGCTACTTCAAGGAGGTTGCCCTTATGGCTACGACCCTCACCCCGTTACACCCGCAGTTTGTTTTTGTGTTTGCCGCCGTTCGTCGTGCAGACCGTAAACCCCGTATCTGTATGCTTCGCACCGTTGCCGGTGATGAACACGCTGCACGTCGTTCCCTTGTTCGTGATTACGTCCTCTCGTTCGCTGGCCGCCTGCCGGTTGCGGAGGTGCGTGCATGAGACACACCACCATTACCGCCCGTGACCTCGAATGTCTGGAGCATATGCGCAACGTCGGCCAGCTCGTCAATGAGCTGATGCAGGTGCAGGACTGCGCCACCGTTCGTCGTGACCCTGCGCAGCAGTCGCAACTCACCTCCGTGATTTACCTTATGACCGCCCAGCTCGACGGCGTGGTCGAACGCTGCAATCAGCGCTGGCTGACCGGGGAGGGAAACGTATGAAAAAGCCATTACTCCCCGTATTACGCGCCGCGCTGTATCGTCGCGCCGTGGCCTGTGCATGGCTGACAGTATGCGAACGCCAGCGCCGCTATCCGCACCTCACCCTCGACGCGCTGGAAAGCGCCATTGCTGTCGAGCTGGAGGGCTTTTACCTGCGCCAGCACGGCGAGGAAAAAGGCCGCCAGATTGCCTGTGCACTGCTGGAAGATTTAATGGAAGCCGGACCACTCAAAGCCGCGCCGTCGCTGTCCTTTCTCGGGCTGGCCGTGATGGATGAACTCTGCGCCCGTCACATGCAATCGCCTGTTGTGCACTGAGGGAGAAAATAACGATGAAAATGAACGTAACAGAGACGGTAAAACAGGCGTCCGGCCACTGGCCGCGCATTCTCCCGGCGCTGGGTGTGAAGGTCATTAAAAACCGCCATCAGGCCTGTCCGGTGTGCGGCGGCTCTGACCGCTTCCGCTTTGACGATAAAGAGGGGCGAGGGACGTGGCTCTGTAACCAGTGCGGCGCGGGGGATGGTCTGAAACTGGTCGAAAAGGTGTTCGGTGTAAAACCCTCAGAGGCAGCCCAAAAGGTGAACGCCGTGACCGGCAACCTGCCGCCGGTTGCCCCGGAAGTGATTGCGGCCGCAGAGGCTGAAACGGAGGCCGACCGCAAAGCGGCGACCGAGCTGGCTGTCAGGCTCATGGAGAAAACCCGACCGGCCACCGGCAACGCCTACCTCACCCGCAAGGGTTTCCCCGCTCTGGAATGTCTGACGCTCACCGTCATGCATAAAACCGGCGGCGTGACGTTCCGCGCCGGGGATGTGGTTGTCCCGCTGTATGACGATACCGGCGCACTGGTTAACCTTCAGTTTATCAATGCTGACGGTCTCAAACGCACCCTGAAAGGCGGGCAGGTCAAAGGGGCATGTCATGTCATCGAAGGGAAAAAACAGGCCGGAAAACGCCTGTGGATTGCAGAGGGGTATGCGACCGCGCTCACCGTGCATCATCTGACCGGGGAAACCGTCATGGTGGCGCTGTCCTCCGTGAACCTCCTTTCTCTGGCGAGCCTTTCCCGTCAGAAATATCCGGCCTGTCAGATTGTTCTCGCCGCCGACCGCGACCTGAGCGGCGATGGTCAGAGTAAAGCCACTGCGGCCGCAGACGCCTGTGAGGGCGTTGTCGCCCTGCCGCCGGTGTTCGGTGACTGGAATGATGCGATGATGCTGAAGGGGGAGGACGCCACGCGCAAAGCCATTTATGACGCCATCCGGCCACCGGCGCAAAGTCCGTTCGACACCATGAGCGAGGCAGAATTTACCGCCATGAGCGCCAGCGACAAGGCTTTGCGGGTCCATGAGCATTACGGCGAAGCGCTGGCGGTGGATGCGAACGGCCAGCTCCTGTCCCGCTATGAAAACGGCATCTGGAAAAATATCCCGGCAGCCACTTTTTCACGGAATGTGGCTGACTTATTCCAGCGCCTGCGCGCCCCGTTCTCATCCGGGAAAATTGCCTCGGTGGTGGAGACCCTGAAGCTGATTATTCCGCAGCAGGATACACCGGCACGCCGTCTGATTGGTTTTCGCAACGGGGTACTCGATACACAAACCGGCCTGTTCAGCCCGCACAGCAAATCGCACTGGCTGCGCACGCTGTGCGACGTGGATTTCACCCCGCCGGTGGAGGGGGAAACGCTGGAGACTCACGCGCCGAACTTCTGGCGCTGGCTCAACCGTGCGGCCGGTAAAAATCCACAAAAACGCGACGTGATACTCGCTGCGCTGTTTATGGTGCTGGCGAACCGTTACGACTGGCAGCTCTTTCTCGAAGTCACCGGTCCCGGCGGGAGCGGTAAAAGTATTCTGGCTGAAATCGCGACCCTGCTCGCCGGGGAAGATAACGCCACGTCAGCCGATATCGACACACTGGAAGACCCGCGCAAGCGTGCCTCCCTGATTGGCTTCTCGCTTATCCGTCTGCCAGACCAGGAAAAATGGAGCGGTGACGGCGCAGGACTCAAGGCCATCACCGGCGGCGATGCAGTTTCAGTTGACCCGAAATACCAGAATCCGTACTCAACGCATATTCCGGCGGTGATTCTGGCCGTGAACAATAACCCGATGCGCTTCACCGACCGCAGCGGCGGCGTCTCCCGTCGCCGGGTGATTATTCATTTCCCGGAGCAGATTGCCCCGGAGGAACGCGACCCGCAGCTCAGGGATAAAATTGCGCGCGAGCTGGCCGTCATCGTGCGCCAGCTTATGCAGAAATTCAGCGACCCGATGACCGCGCGCGCACTGCTCCAGTCGCAGCAGAACTCCGACGAGGCACTCAGCATCAAGCGCGATGCTGACCCGACGTTTGATTTTTGCGGTTATCTGGAAATGCTGCCGCAGACCAGCGGGATGTTTATGGGTAATGCCAGCATCATCCCGCGTAATTACCGTAAATATCTTTATCACGCATATCTGGCCTATATGGAGGCCAACGGGTACAGAAACGTGCTCAGCCTGAAAATGTTCGGGCTGGGGCTGCCCATGATGCTGAAAGAGTACGGCCTGAATTATGAAAAGCGGCACACAAAGCAGGGGATACAGACCAACCTGTCGCTGAAAGAAGAAAGCTACGGCGACTGGCTGCCGAAATGCGACGAACCCGCAGCGACATAACCCACTCCAGACCGGCAACAGCCGGTCTTTTTCTTTCCGGCAATTGCCATAAGGTGAACACTCCACTGTTCACCCTTCACCGTATATTCACCCTGTATCACCATGAAATTATTAATAAAAAACCAGAGGTGAACAGTGTGAACAGTAAAACCTAAAAAAACTTTTTATCCCCCCACCACATCGCCTGACCGGGCGTATCCAGATCGAAAAAAAATCACAATGGTGAAGAGTCAACTGTTCACTCTTCACCGACTCATCACCATTTATCTGTATGATTTAAAATAGAAAATAAGCATGGTGAACAGTGTGAACAGTTAAATGCAAAAAAACTTTTTTTGAGTATGATGTAGCTCTCCATACTTTATGAAAAGATCCAAGTTAGCTAAAAGCCTCACCAAGACAGCACATTAATTCGTAACTTGTTAAGCCAGAGGGAATTTTATGGGGACTACTTTGCTTCAAGAGAACCATGAAAAAATTTTAAACATACTAAATGAAGCTAAAGATGTGGCGCTAAGGTATTACAAATTAACCAATAAACCTCTCGGAATCACTGGAGAAATAGCTGAGTATGAAGCTGCAACTCTTCTCGGGTTGTCACTATGTTCAGCACGTCAGTCCGGATACGATGCGACTGAGATTTTGGACGGGAAAGAATATAGAGTTCAAATCAAAGGTCGATATATGCCTGATCCTAAAAAAGTCTCTGCGAGAATTGGTGCTATTGATATATCTAAGCCATTTGATTCTGTTCTTTTAGTTTTACTTGATGAGAATTATGATGCTTTTGCCATGTATGAAGCATCACGAGATGTAGTAGTCGCAGCTCTTCAAGCTCCGGGGTCAAAGTCTAGAAATGAGCGAAATCAGCTAGGCATAGCAAAATTCAAGTCTATTAGTAGTCTCCGCTGGAGCAAGGTTGCTGAACCTGAGATCCTTTAATTGGTACACGTTTAGGTACACGATCGAAAGTTGAATACGAAAAAAACCTTAATATTTAACACGTTGAATATTTTATTCAGACTCCGCCAGCCCAAATAATGATCCGGATATGTCCGGTGAAGTACAGAAAGCCCGCACTGCGCAAGCTCTGCGGGCTTTTTTGTATCTATCCCTTCTCGCCCAGCGCCCCCTCACACGCCAGCGCCAGCACCATCAGTGCCGCCTCATCCTTCTGCACCGATAACATCTCCATCCCCACCGGCAGACCGATACGGCTTACGCCGCACGGTAACGTAATGGCAGGCAGGCCGCTGATGGCGGCCAGTTCCGGCGCGCAGCCTGGCGGCATCTTCGCCATACTTTCTGGTAATCGTTGTACGGTGGGATACACAAATCCGTCGATGCGCTGCGCCTCCGCCACCTGGCAAAGGTTCTGCCGCAACAGGCGCTGAAAGCGACGCCCCGCCAGCCAGAGCGGGGTTTTCAGCGTGTTACTCGCCAGCATCTGACGTAGAAACGGCGCAAACTCCGGCAGGAAAGCGCCGGAGTCCACAATGCTCGTCAGTCCGGAGGGAGCGCCAGGCTGTTTGCTAAGCCAGTCGTCAATCGCCACGCGAAATTCATACAGACTGAGGCAGGTGGCCTGCCTCACCTCTTCAAGGAAAGGGAGTGAAACCTCCACCAGCGTCGCTCCGGCACGGCGCAACGTGTGCAGCGCCGACTGCCAGACCTCCAGCTGTACCTCATCCTCTCCCTGTAACGCGGTCACCACACCAAAGCGAACGCCTTTCAGCGAACGCACAGGAAGCGCAACCGGCGGCAGGCCATGGATCACCGCATGCAGCAAGGCGGCATCTTCAACGCTATGTACCATTGGCCCAACGGTATCTTTGCTGGGCGAGAGCGGCGCTACACCGTCCAGCTGTGAACGGCGAAAGGCAGGCCGTAGCCCCACCAGCCCGGTATAGCTACAGGGAATGCGGATAGAGCCGCCGGTATCGGTACCCAATGCGCCATCCGCCATTCCCGCCGCCACGGCCGCAGCGCATCCTCCGCTGGAACCTCCGGCGGTGAGTGTCGGGCAAAGTGGATTCGCCACATCGCCCCCCAGCGAGCTTCGCGAGCGCACATCGAACGCGAACTCGGACATATTGGCCCTGGCGAGAATAATCGCCCCCGCGCTGCGCAATCGCTGCACGACCCGTGCATCCGCTGTCGCGTTAAGTGAGGCCAACGCACGGCAGCCAAGGGTGATCGGCATCGGCGCGCAGGCAATATTATCTTTGACGATCAGCGGCACGCCGTGCAGGGGGCCGATCGGCTCTCCACGTCGACGCTGCTGCTGATGCTGTTCCGCCTGAGACATAGCGTCAGGGTTAACCCCGAGGATCGCGTTGAGCGCCCGGTGCTGCTGTATGACGTCGAGACGGCGGGCAATTTCCTCCGGGCAGTCGTCTGGCGGTATCAGGCGCTTCATAATCTCAGGCTCCCCGTGCTGAAAACCGGGCAGAAGGCTGCCCGGGATACGTTTTAGTCCCGCATGCCGGTAGTAATGGCATCAATGTCCTGCGGACGCAGACGAATTTCCGCCGCCCGTCGGTGCCCCTGCATCCCCTCGGTACGGCTCTGGCGGATCGCCGGTTCTGCGATTGCCGGGATACCCTGCTCGTCAATCCACTGATGGGTACAGATTTTGACGTACGCCCCTACCCACAGACCGCCGGTATAGCGTGCCGCCGCCATCGTCGGTAACGTGTGGTTGGTGCCGCAGCATTTATCAGAGAACACCACACTGGCGTTCTGACCAATAAACAGCGAGCCATAGTTGCGGATCTTCGCCGCCGTCGCGTGCGGATCGCGGGTATGCACCTGCAAATGCTCCGTCGCCATATGGTCAGCAAAAGCAATCAGCTGCGCTTCATCTTCGCAGAGCACAATCTCACCCTGCCGGCGCCACGCCTCCCCCGCCGTTGCCGCCGTTGGCAGGCTGGCGAGCTGACGCTCAACCTCCGCCAGGGTACGCTCAGCGATATCCCGGCTGGTTGTCGCCAGCCCGACGCGGGTATGAATATCGTGCTCTGCCTGCGCCAGCATATCGGCGGCCAGAATGCGCGGGTCGGCGCTGTCGTCCGCGATAGTGAAAATCTCGCTCGGACCGGCGAGGGCATCAATGCCGACCCGACCAAAAACCTGGCGTTTCGCTTCATTAACGAAGGCGTTGCCTGGCCCAACGATTTTGTCCACCGACGGAATGCTCTCCGTTCCCCAGGCCATAGCCGCAATGGCCTGCGCGCCGCCAACTTTGAAAATGCGGTGCGCGCCTGCCAGATGGCAAACTGCAATCATCGCCGGATGGGCGCCCGGGGGCAGACAGGCGATAATCTGTTCACAACCCGCCACCGTCGCAGGAACAATCGACATCACGGGAGCGGAGAGAATCGGATACCGACCGCCCGGCACGTAGCAGCCCACCGTCTGCACTGGGATGATCCGGTGACCGAGATGCACGCCAGGCAGCGTCTCTACCTCCAGCGGCTGCATGGTCGCCAGCTGCGCCTGCGCAAAACGACGCACCTGATTAATCGCAAACTCACTGTCGCGGCACGTCTGGGCATCCATCCCCTCCAGTGCTTCGGCGATCTCCTGCTCGCTCACCTCAAACTGCGCGGGCACGACCTTATCAAACTGCTGCGAAAAGGCTCTTAGCGCCGTATCGCCTTCGGTTTTCACGCGCTCGATAATGGCGCTGACCTTCTCCGTCAGGGAACGATCGGCCTGCGCATCCTGCCCCTGCGGGCGCTTAATCCAGCTCACCTTATTTAACATTTACGCGTCCTCCATCTGGCCGAGTTTGATTTGCGCCAACAGCGCCAGATGGTCGTAAACCACCCACTCATCAACAATTTTTCCGTTGACGATGTGGTAGTGCGACATGCCCATCACAAACAGTCGTTCTCCGGTCGGCTTGCCCAGTTCGCCGTAACCCAGGTGATGCCCTTCGATGATCCAGCGAACGGCCACTTTGACGCCGCCTTCATCGCACGGGTTGGAACAAATATGCTGCGGCAGCCACGCGCCGTCAGGGATCATCCCCACCAGCGCCAGCGTCTGATGGGTTACCGCCGCGGTGCCGTACAGCTCTTTCATCAGCGGACCGTGCCACTGTACGTTAGGCGCATACACTTCTTTGATCTTGCCAAACATCCGGCGGTTGTAGATCTCATGCAGCCAACGCAGGCACTGCTCCTCAGTATCAGTGTGCGCAATGGATACATCGCACTCCATCTCCGGCGGATATTGCCCCAGCATGCGGCCGTTTTCGCCGATGTCCATCACGCGGAAGCCTTTATCGAACTGCTCTTTTGCCATATTAAATGCGATTTGATCGGTGTTCAGGCCAAGCTGTTTCATTAACGACATGTTGTCGCTGACCACCCACTCCCGATAAATTTTATTCTCGTGGATCATGCAATCCGCCACGGTCCGGGTAACGAAGGTGCGGTTGGTCGGCTTGCCTAAATGGCTGTGCTGGGTATGCCGCCCGCTTCCCGTCACCAGGTGAGAGGTATAAAAACCGTCAACATCATTTCCGTTCCAGATAACCTGGGTTGCCATTCCGCGCCGTTCCGGGAAGGCAATTAAGCGTTGCAGCGTATCCTGTACCACCTGTTCACGGTTATAGAGTGTCCCCAGCGCGTTATACAGCACGCAGTTATGGGTATAGTGAGAATAAATTAAGCCGACATCGCGCTCATCCCATATTTTATGGGTGCAGCGAACGATATAATCGACAATATCGGTATAGCAGTCATCAAAGCCGCGTAATGATTGCACACGCGGTCTTTTTTCCGGTACCAGATCGACAAAATCACGACGCTCCACCTGTAATACAGGTTCCTCTTTCAGAGATTTCACGCTGCTTTTTTCGGGTACGGCTGGTGCTTTATTTGTTGCTTCGGTGGAAGACATATAAACTCCTGCTCTGTTTTCAGACAATAAGAACCCGCACCCGTAAGTGAGGGTGAATTAAACACGGTTAATATTTGCAGCCGGAATAAGGGGGCTGCCGCCCCATTAATTAAATATTTGCGACCAAATCGCTAATTCATCGATCCCCAGGTATTCACGGAAAATTAAACCATCACGTAATTCAAGCTGGCTGATACCGGTAATTGATATGGGTTTACGGGTCGGCGCACCAAATTTGCCGTAACCGTCATGCCAGGTTAACAACGACCAGCGCAATGAAAGTCGAATCGGCTCATTAGGATCTTTACGCACAATCAGGTGATGAAGTTGCGTTTCGCTGTCGGCAAATGAAGCGCGATAACCGGAAAGCTGTGCGCCAATTTCCTGTTCGCCGGTGCAGAGGCAGTGCCCCGGCGCGTACAGCGTCGCCGCCGGGTGATAGAGACCGGGCACCACGCCGCTGTTACCGCCCGCCCACATCGTTAAGTAGCGCTCAACGACCCCGGCCAGCGCCCCTTCCACGTCGTCGCCCTCGGGCCCGCCCGCCCAGCGGGCGTCCAGCGTCTCAGCAGACACAGATTCCAGCCCAAGCTGCTGGCGCATGGTCGCCAGGTTAAAAGCAAAGTCGCGGACATCCAGCCCCAGTTGCGCCACAATCGCGGCACGATCCTGAAGCAGCCACTCCTGGCGTACGGCACCATCAACACAGATGCGATCGGCCCAGGTGCGGACCCAGACATTTTTCCCCGTCGGCGGGCCAAAAAATCCCTCCCCCTGGTGCTGAATGCGGGCTACGGTACGCTGCGCCACATAGTACTCATCCCCCGGGTTCTGGCTGCACAGAATATCCTCCGTCAGCACCGCTCGCTGCGGGAAGCTGTGCATCGCCTCAAGCGTCAGGCGCATAAACTGGGAAAGCTCATGCAGCTGTTTTTCGGGGGTAGTGAAAACCACCGGCGTGGCGTAAAAATCCGCCAGCTGGCCGATATCTTTCTGCTCCCACACCACGTGCGTCAGCGTCAATATGAACTGCTGGATAGAGTCGAATTGAGGGCTGAAGCCCCGCAATCTGGTCATGTGCGCTCCTTAGACTGGAATAGCGTTAAACCATTGGTTTCGATAACGCCGCTGCGTGGGCGACGCGCCGAGTGGCGTATCACCAGCGTACCGGGCACCGTAATCTGTTCAGGCTCTATGGTTCCGCTGTCAATTTGTTTCATTAACAGTTCCACCGTGGCATCCACCATCGCGCCGACCGGCTGCGACGCCGAGGTCAACGCATAAGAGGGCCAGCCGGAAGGGCCAATGTCGTCATACCCGACAACGGAGACCTCCTCCGGAATGCGCAAACCAAACTCATAGCGCGCCACATCCATTACCGTGACGGCCATATGATCGTTGGCGACAAAGACCGCATCCGGCGCTGGCGACGTCGAAAACAGGGTATAGGCTGCCCGGGTGGTTTGCTGAGCGTCGTAATTCCCGTGCACCACCCGCACATCGGTGATGCCATGTTCTTCCAGCGTGGAGATGAACCCGCGCTGGCGGGCAATATTGACCGGGGAATCGGCCACGCCGCCCACGTAGGCAAAACGCTTGTGCTCCCCCGCCAGCAGAAACTCGGCAATCTGCCGCGCGGCCGCTTCGTTATTACTGTTGACGCTGGAGGCCATGCCACTCTCTTCGCTGCGGTTAAACAGCACTACCGGGATCCCGGCGGCAAGGCACTCTTCAGATAACTCCAGCGACAACGTCACCGAGGCCAGCACAATACCATCCACCCGGTACTGCATAATCTGGTCAAAAATACGGTCAACGTTGCCCTCCCGGTCGCCAACGAACAGCAGCAGGTGATAGTTCAGCGTATCCAGCTTTTGCGCCAGCGCCTCCAGCACCTGCGAGTAAAAGGGGTTATCAAAGTAAGAAATGACGACACCGATAATGCGCGAACGAGCCGTGTTGAGCGAACGGGCGATCGCATTCGGGCGATAACCCAGCTCGCGCGCTGCCTTCAGCACTTTTTCACGCGTTGCCGGCGAAATGCTGGCCCCCGGCGTGAACGTTCGCGACACCGCAGATTGCGATACCCCCGCCAGCTGAGCGACCTGTTGGGATGTGACTGCTGCAAAAGTCTTACGTTTCATTACCCCTGATTCCTTATCAACGTCCTGCCCATTTGCGCGTGCTTCAAACGCCTCAGCAAGTGGGTGTTTTTTATACTTACACCACCTTTGCATGCGTATGCAACACAAAAAATTAAAATTCTCACAACAAGATCGAGATCACTTTACAAACATGAAACCTTTTCGTAACTTCAAATCTTGAATACGTATGCAAAGAGTTTTCATACCGTCAATGGTACCGGAGAGAACAGGAGTCGCCCAAAGGATTGAACCGGTAAACGTCGTCCCTGACTGGTTATAACCCATTAATTCTCAAGAGGTTCAAAACCATGTTTCAAGCACTGTTACGCCGTCGGGAAGCCCGGCTCTTTTTTATCATCAGCATCCTGTTCTTTATCTGCATCCATAGCATTGATGCATTCCTGGCCCCCATGATGATCAACCAGGGCATTGAGCCACAGATCATGGGCATCATTATGGGCGCGTCTGGTCTGGCAACCCTTCTGATACGCTTCCCGTTAGGCATTATTTCCGACGTGGTTAAAAGCCGCAGGATCTTCATCCAGATTGGCCTGCTGCTGCCAATTATCGCCTGGCCGATTGCCTGGCTTGAACCCAATGCCATTACGCTGTATCTGGCGAAAGCGGCAGACGGCGTCACGGCGGCGACCTGGGTGCTGTACAACATCCTGTTCATGCGTTACTTCGGTCGCAACGAAGCCCCTGCCGCCGTCGCGCTGCTGGCGCTTGCAGGGCCCATCGGCGTGTTTCTCGGCAACTGTATTGGCGCGGTGCTGATTCACTATTTCGCCAATAACATCGCCTTTTTTGTCTCCTGCATCTCCGCCCTGGTGGCGTTGATCCTGACGACCCGCATTCAGGACGTGCACGACCCGGTTCAGGCCCCCACGCTTAAAGCCTGCATTACCGGCGCGCGCCAGCAGCTGGCCGACCGTTCCGTCTGGCTGATTGGCATTCTGGCGACCGTCGTCATTCTGGTGCCCTTCGCCACCCGCGACACGCTGACGCCGGTCTATGCCGAGCAGCTTGGCGCCCGGGCGGGGATCCTCGCGCTGCTGGGTAACATTCACCTTCTTTTTTACGGGCTGGCCATCGCCCTGTGCAGCTCGGTGTTTTATCAGCGACTTGGGCTGGTAAAAACCGCCGTGCTCGGCATCGTTTTACAGGTGATATCCACTTTCGGCATTCCCTTCACCAGCAATATCTATGTTATTTACCTGTGGCAGGCGCTGGCGGGGTTCTCGTTCGGTATGGCCTTTGCGGCATTCATGTCGCTCAGCGTAGTGAATACCTCGTCTGATGAACAATCCACGCGAATGGGGCTATTCCAGACCATTTATTCCTGCGGCATGTTTGTCGGGCCGGTAATGATGGGCGTAATGATGCAACATATTAACCTGTCGTCCGGTTATATATTGATTGCCGCCCTTTCCGTTGTGGCCGCTATTGCCACGCCGCTGTCCGCTCGATGGGTATATGCCCGTAAAACGCAAACCTCAGCCCAATTATTAAAAAACGGTGCGTACGCTGCCGCGCCGGATCAATAACCCTTTCTGAAGTAAATACCCTTTCCCGGCTCGCCGGGAGGACAACTGACATCTGAAAAAAGTAAGGAGAAGCGAGTGTCCTGGAAATTAAAAACCGGTAAATCTACCGAAGAGCGCCAGCAAGCCAACCAGCAAATAAGAGAAACGGTTGAACAAATACTTGCGGATATTGAAAAACGCGGAAATAAAGCCATTCGCGAATTATCCATTAAATTCGATCGTTATGACCGTCAGGATTATCGTCTGACGTCCGCGGAGATTGACCGCTGCATAAAACAGTTAAGCCGTCAGGATATTCAGGATATTGAATTCGCCCAACAGCAGGTCGCGAATTTTGCCCGCGCGCAGAAAGAATGTCTGCGGGACCTGGAAATTGAAACGCGTCCCGGCGTTATTCTCGGGCATAAAAATATTCCGATTAACGCCGTGGGATGTTACGTGCCTGGCGGAAAATATCCCCTGCTCGCCTCCGCGCACATGTCGATCATCACCGCCAGCGTGGCGGGATGCTCAAGAATTATCAGCTGTGCCCCGCCGTTTAACGGTCAGCCCGCCCCGGCGATCGTCGCGGCGCAAAAAATGGCTGGCGCAACGGAAATCTATGCCCTTGGTGGCATTCAGGCGATAGGCGCCATGGCGCTGGGCACGGACTCGCTGGCACCGGTCGACATGCTGGTCGGCCCCGGTAACGCCTTCGTCGCGGAGGCCAAACGACAGCTGTTCGGCCGGGTAGGTATCGATCTGTTTGCCGGTCCGACGGAAACGCTGGTGATTGCCGATGACACGGTTGACGCGGAAATGTGCGCCACGGATCTGCTGGGCCAGGCCGAACACGGCGTCACCACCCCTGCCATCCTGCTGACGAACTCGCTCCAGCTTGCCAAAGAGACGCTCAGCGAAGTGGAACGGCTGCTGGAAAAGCTCCCTACCGCCGACATTGCCCGCCAGTCGTGGCAGGACTACGGGGAAATCATCGTCTGCGACAGCTACGATGAGATGCTGCTGGAGGCAGATCGTATCGCTTCCGAACATGTTCAGGTGATGACCGACCGGGACGACTGGTTCCTGGCTAACCTGACCAATTACGGCGCGCTGTTCCTTGGACCACGTACTAACGTGGCCTACGGCGATAAGGTGATCGGCACCAACCACACCCTGCCCACGCAGAAAGCCGCACGTTATACCGGCGGCCTGTGGGTGGGCAAGTTCATGAAAACCTGCACCTTCCAGAAAGTCCTCAGCGACGAAGCCACCGCCGAAATCGGCAGCTATTGTTCCCGTCTGTCGCTCCTGGAGGGGTTCGCCGGACATGCCGAGCAGGCCAATATTCGCGTGCGCCGTTATGGCCAGACGGAAGTTCCCTACGCCACACCGGCCCCGGTCAGGGAAAAGGTGTAAGCCATGACGCTTTTGCAAACGCCCTCTTTCACCCTGCACGGCAAACGCGCGCTGGTGACCGGCGGGTCAAGAGGGATTGGCTTCGCTGCCGCCGTCGCCCTCGCACAGGCAGGGGCAGAGGTCTGGATTGCCGCCCGGGGCCGCGAGGCGCTTGCGCATGCCGCAGGTCTGGCAGCGGAACACAGCCTCGCATTTCACCCGCTGGAACTGGATATTACCGACGCTCAGGAGGTGGAGCGTGTGCTGGCGACGTTGCCCACGCCCGACATTCTGGTGAACAGTGCCGGGCTGGCCCGCCACCAGCCGTTTCTTGAGGTAAACGAGGAAAATTTCGATGCGGTGATGGCGCTTAACCTGCGCGCCACCTTTTTTGTCAGCCAGCATGTGGCGCGCAGAATGCGGGCGGGCAGTAAGGGAGGAGCGATTATTCACATCTCATCGCAAATGGGACACGTTGGCGGCCCCGAGCGTAGCGTGTACTGCGCTTCCAAATTCGCGCTAGAAGGGTTAACCCGAACGATGGCGCTGGAGCTGGGCGATGCGGGGATCCGCGTCAATACGCTGTGCCCGACCTTCATTGAAACCGACCTGACGCGTTCGTCACTCGCCGACCCGGCATTTCGCCGCTATGTGCTGGACAACATCAAACTGCGCCGGCCAGGCAGGCTGGAGGACATTATGGGGCCGGTAGTGTTCCTCGCCTCTGAGGCCGCCGGGCTGATCACCGGCAGCGCCCTGATGGTTGACGGCGGCTGGACGGCTACGTGAGGGATGCAATGGAATATCCGCTTCTGGACAATACCGATCTACCGCTGGTGCTGCTTGGTGGCACCCTGTGTAACGCCCGGCTCTGGCAGCCCCTTATTGAAAGGCTGAACATCTCAGCGGTGCTGTGCATCACGCTGACGGGCGCAGAGTCCGCGCCGCAGGCGTCACGGCGGTTATTAAAGGTTCTGCCGCCGCGCTTTCTGCTGGCGGGCTTTTCGCTCGGCGCGATTGTCGCGCTGCAAATGGCCGCCGACGCGCCAGAAAGAGTGAACGGGCTGACGCTGATTTCCGTTAATCCGTTGCCCGTTGCGCCAGACACCCTCGCTTCACGCCGGGAAGCGGTACACACCGCACAGGCGCGGGGCCTGGCCGACTGGCTGGTCTCCTCGCTGTGGCAGAGCTATGTCGCCCCGTCACGTCTGTCCGATCGGATCCTGCAAGAGACTATTTGCCGAATGGCGCAAGAGTGCGGCATTGAGACCTTTGCCGGGCAAACGGAAATGGCCATTCACCGGCAGGACAACCGGACTGCGTTTAACGCCCTCGCCTGCCCCACATTACTTCTAAACGGCGCGCAGGACGTTATCTGCACGCCTCATCATCATCAACTACTGGCAGCAGGCAATGCGAACGTGACCAGGCATACGGTGGAGGCTGGCGGGCATTTTATTCCGCTGGAAACCCCGGATGAGATCGCGCCGCTGCTGCGTCAGTGGATAACGGAGTGCATACAGTGCGCAAAAACAGTTTAAAGACCGCATTTCTGGAAAATACCCCGATCGTTAACGGCTGGCTGGCAATCCCCTCCGGGTATAGCGCGGAAATTATGGGCCATCAGGGTTACGACGCCGTCACCGTCGATTTGCAGCACGGCATGATTGATTTTGCCAGCGCGTTGTCGATGCTACAGGCGCTATCGGCCACGCCTGCCGTGCCGCTGGTGCGGGTGGCAGATAACGATCCGGCGCAAATCATGCGCGTATTAGACGCAGGAGCCTACGGCGTAATCTGCCCGATGATCTCCAGCGCGGAACAGGCTCGCCGTTTTGTCGCGGCCTGTCGCTATCCACCGCTGGGGGTTCGCTCCTTTGGTCCGGCCAGAGGTCTACTCTATGGCGGCAGCGATTATCCACAGCACGCCAACGACGAGATCCTGACGCTGGCAATGATCGAAACCCGCCAAGGGCTGGCGGATCTTGACGCCATCCTTGATACCGAAGGGCTGGACGGTGTGTTTATTGGCCCCAACGATCTCTCGCTGACGCTGACCGGCAGTGCCAGCGCCGAATCCCAACATCCCGAAATGCTTGCTGCTATTGAGCGGGTGATTCACTGCTGCCGCCAGCAGCAAAAGATTGCCGGTATTTTCTGCACTTCCGGCGCGGCCGCGGCAGCGCGTATTGCTCAGGGTTTCCAGTTTGTTACCCCTGCAAACGACGTTATGCAGCTGGGTCGCGCCTCACGTGAAGCCATTGCCCTCGCCCGCGCCAACGCCATCCCTACCACCGGAGCATCCGGTTATTAAAAGGAGAAATGATGAAAACTATCCATCTTACCCAGAGCCAGGCACGAACACGGTTAATCGCCCCCGACGATATGGTCTCCTGCAATCTTGCTTTTATTGATTGCAAGCTGCCCGGCTCGCATCTCAAACAAAACTTTTCCTTCATCGGCCCGGGTGTAACCCAGTCCAGCGAGCAGGTCGTCAATATTCCCGAGCCGCACGGCTTTAACATTGGCGCGGCGGCTATGCCAAAAGGGGTGACGAATAACCTGCATCTGCATTTCACCGCAGAAGTGTTCCTGATCCATGAAGGGACGTGGCGTTTTCGCTGGGGCGCCAACGGCGAGCATGAAGCTGAATTTAGCGCGCCCACCATCCTCTCAATACCGACCTGGATCTTCCGCGGTTTCACCAACGTCAGTAAAGAAGATACCTGCGGCATGGTATTTACCGTGCTCGGCGGGGACAACACGGGCGGCATCATCTGGCACCCGTCAGTGCTGGCGGCTGCCAGCGAATACGGTATGTATCTCAGCAAGGATAATATGCTGATTGCGCAGGAGCCAGGTGAACCAACGCCCGATCCCGCCGCGCTGCTGACGCCGCTGTCAGAGCAATATATTGCCAGTCTGCGTGACTACAGCGTTGAGGAGATGCGCCAGCGTGCGGTAACCGGCGATGACCGCCGCTGGTCAGCACAGGGACTGCTGGATTCGGTGCTGCCGGGACACGGCGGCGAAATTGCGCCGGTTATCGGTTTCGGCATTTCACAGGATCGGGATTCCGCTCCCGCTATCCTGAGCCCGCACGGTTTTTCCGTCGAATGGCTGCGTCTTGCTGACGACCACATTGTCGGTCGCCATCTCTGCCCGGATATTCAGGTGATCATGGTCTTTAAAGGCCAGCTGGAGGTGACCTGGAACGAGGCGGGCGAAGAAGTCAGCATTATCGCCCCGGAACGTTCGGTGATCTCCATTCCGGCAAACAGCTGGCGCCGCTACCGCGCGGTTGATGGCAATGTGGAGTTTATTCTGACGACCCGGGGCGATCAGCGTAAGCGCCTCTACTGGGACGAGGCGATCCTGCACGAGGCGAGAGAACACAATCGCTGTATCGATCCTGATGGCTACGTGGCGGATGCCGACATCCTGCCAGCCACGGCCCGTCGGGCCGGTGCGATACTGGCAAAATGGCAGGCGGAGGCCTGACTGGGCTTGTGCTCGTCATCACGATACTGGCGCAGATTGATCACTGCGCCATTGTGAATACCCACATACCGCCCTGATCGGACCTTCTTAAACGTCACAATTATCCGACCATCCTCTTCTCCAGAACGGTGATATTTTTCCCTGCAATGTTTTCTACCGTGAAATTATCCACATACAACAAAATGAGTTTCAGTCCTCTGCCGCTTTCAGCCAAAAGAGAGGCATCGAACGTCGCGTCGTCACGCACCGCCGCGAGACGTTCAGCGGGAAATTTATCGCCATCGTCCGTAAAACGCAGCGCCGCGTCCGAGACGGTAACGATGAACTCCACGGTGAAGCAACGTTCCGGATCCTCATGTTGCGCATGACGAATAATGTTGGTAGCCGTTTCACAGGCGGCGAGATCGAGCGCAAAGCGCCAGTCATCGCTAACGGACAGCGAAGCCATCTGACGCTCAAGCCATGCCGCAAGCGGCGAGACGGAGGTTAACGTGGCGGGAAAAGTAATGTCGTTAGCCACAGTCAACTCACTGATTTAGATGCGAAAGTGCCGTAGCGCGATCCGGGCAAATGCGAAATATGCGATCCATACGGGTCAGGGTGAACATGTTGCGTATACCGGGGTTCAGCGCACACAGCATCATTTCACCTTTACCGTTCATCATCTTCAGCAGGGAAACCAGTGCGCCAAGGCCGCTGCTGTCGATAAAATCGATTTTGCTGAAATCGACTATCAGGGCTTTACGATCCACCCCAATCTCCCGGGCAATAGCTTCCTTAAATACCGCCGCCACCGAGGCGTCCAGTCGGCGCACCGAAGGCGTCATAATGTTTACGTCGTCCAGTCGGTCTGTATCAATGTTCATCGTTTACTCCTGTACGCTCAATCACTAATAAGGAAACATCGTCCGCCATGGCCTGCTGTTCACGGTATTTTCCGCTGCGCCAGCGTATAAGATGCTGCGCAAACTGCGGTAAGAGCCGTTCCAGTGCGAGCGTGGCGTCATCCTGAAGCCGACGCTGCAAACGAGCCTGACCAAACTGTTCGTTGTCAGGATTTTCACACTCGGTGATGCCATCGCTAAACAGGCAGAGGCGCTCACCCGGCGCCAGCGAGAAGCTTACGTCTGACCAGCTGAGATCCGGCATCAATCCTACCGGCGCGCCGCCTTCACCTACCGTCCTGACCTCGCCGCCAGGGTTCACAATGAACGGCGTAGGATGCCCGGCCTGGCAAAGCTTGCCTTCACCTGTTGTCAGGTCGATAACACCGTAAATCATGGTGAAATAACTCATTATCTCAACCTCTTCGCTGCAAAAGCGACCATTCAGGATCCGAACGACTTCCGCAGGGGAGGCAACGTCGCTATCGTCTGCAAACAGAAAACGCTCTACCGCCCTGCCATGCAGAAACTGACGGGCCACGGCAAGTGACATCATCGCCGCACCAACGCCGTGCCCCGACACATCGACACAGTAGAATCCCAGGTGATTGTCCAGCGGGAAGACATTGAAAATATCGCCGGACACCCAGGCTGACGGCAAAAAAATCCAGTCTGCAAAGTAATCCCGGTAACGCAACTGATGCGCAGGCAGAACTGACTGCTGGATCCGCGCCGCCACTTCAAGGTCTTGCTCTATCTGCCTTAACGCCTCACTGAGGCGTGCATTACGCGTAGCAAGCGTGGCCTCAAGGGACAGAACCCGTGCCCCCGCGTGCAATCGCGCCCGCAGCTCACTCTGCTCGACCGGCTTGTTGAGAAAATCATCCGCACCGGCGTCAAACCCCACCGTCAGATCGCCCGGCTCTTCGCGTGCGGTAAGCAAAATTAAATAAACATAATGTCCGAACTGACGGCTGCGAACCTCCCGGCACAACGTCAGGCCATCCATTTCCGGCATATCCCAGTCGCTGATCACCAGGCTGACTGGCTGGTTTTCGAGGATCTCAAGCGCGGCAACGCCGTTCTCCGCCTCGTAGACGGTATACCCCCACTGCGTCAGCATTCGGCTAAGCAGGCGACGATAAACCAGTGAGTCTTCAACTATCAGGACGTGCTGTGACAACATACGCCCTCCTATAGCGGTAAGAACCAGATGACGCTGACGGTGCCTTCCCGGAATTTACCGCTGCCGCTCTGGTGACCGGGGTAACGGGTGCCGGAGTAGTTAGCATACTGAACAGAGAATGAACCTGGCGTATAACCCGCATAGCCAAAACTATAGCTGTAGTCGCCGTTCCAGGGCTGTTGCTGGCTGCTGTCCGGAAACCAGAACGCCGTGGCGCGCACGAAGAAGTGCTGCTTAAAGGTATAACCACACCCGCCCAATACCACGTTCTTGTTTTTGCGGATATCGTTGCTGTCCAGATCGTAATAACGCGGAACCCAGCTGTAGCCCATCTGGCAAATGATAGAGTCGCCTTTGTTAATCAGGAGCGTATTCTCTATCGGTTTCGGCAGTGAAAATTTATACGCCAGCGTCACGGCCCCCTGCTCAAAATAGGTGTGGCGACGGTTTCCTGACGTCCAGATGCGGTTATCCCCGTAATTGCTGTACACCAGGCTGAAAGTGTTGGCATGCCAGTCATCATAGCCAAAACTGTAACGAAAATCGGCCGTGTAGCGGCTGGTGTCCGTCACCGGCAAACGCGATGTCACGTTCGCAAACCAGTAACTGTAGGGTGAGTATTGCAGGCTGAGATTAAGCGTCTGGTTGTATTTACGTTTCTGCTCTGCGGTGTCCGAGCTGTTAGGGATAGTCATCCACTGCTCTTTTAGTCCCGAACTAAAGCTCAGCGCGCCAGAGAAGACGTCTTCATTACCGGAGAACAGGCGACCCCAGCGGCTGGTGAACACGCCAGCCTGCACCGGCTCGCCGTTCTTGTCACGTAGTGAATCCGCATCGTCCTTCGGCGCCGACTCTGCGCCAGTGGCAACGCACAGCAGTGCGCAGGTCAGCAAAAATTTATCCCGCATCAGCCCTTCCTTAGTTAGGTATCCAGCGCGCGGCGACGTTATATTTCGCCATCAGCCACAGCACGCCCAGCGCCGCAGCGTGAATGAAGGTGTTCACTATCCAGTCCTGGCGCCACAGATCGAACGTGACGAACTGGCTTACCAGAAATACGACGTAGACATGCAAAATAAAGGTATAAAGCGAATGTTGACCCAGCGGGATAAGAAACCAGCCTGCGAGGCGATACAGGGGCAGCCAGCACCAGGTCAGCACCAAATAGACGGTCACCATCAGACAGATATCGTTAAGTACCCTGACGGGCCCAAGGCCATTTTTTGCCGCCCAGGTATGATAAAAAGCGTTGAAGTCCTCCGGCGAGAGGCTGTGCATTAGCAGTGCGGGCGGCATAAACGGGTTGGTATGGTTCTGGGCGATAAAGCCAAGAAGCAGCGCAATTATCACCAGCGCCACGAGCACGACCTTACCGGCGGGCGTACGGGCAAAAGAGATCAAATCCTCTTTGTACCAACCGCTGCACATACCCAGCACGAAAATAAACTGCCAGGCCAGCAGCGGAAACGCGAATTCAAACTGAGACGGCGTAGCGCGTACCGGCCACATCTGCCAGCCGCCGTAGACGAGCAACGATAAACCCAGCAGCCAGTAGACGTATCCTTTCTGGAGCATCCCCAAAAACAGGGGGCTTAACAGCAGAAGAAAAATATAGAGCCCAAGGATTTGCGTTTGATGAGGGCCAATTTGCAGGTAGAGGACAATGTTAAACCAGGTTTCTTTAATTTGCGGCGTCACCGGATACAGTGACCAGGTTGTACCTGAGTAACGATCGGTAAAATGGGTCACCTCAAAGACGTTAATAAACGGCAGATATCCTAACAGTAAAAATGAAAGAATAATGATGATATTTATCCGATATATTTTCCATGCACGCAGATAAAGCCCCCAGGATATAGTCAACAATACTGCTTTTTGCAATCTTACACGGTTTAACATTCCCAGCATAAATCCTGAAAGGATCACAAAACCCTCAGCGCCGGTGACCAGACCAAACCTTTCCCAGGTAAATATATTAAATATCGACATCACTTCCGTGTGCGCCACCACCATCATCACTAAGGCGATACCGCGCATAAAATCAATACGTAAATCACGTTTATCCGACGCGATGTAACGCCATGTCGTTGGTTTTTCAACGTCTTTATTTATAAGCACAGGCGCAATCTGGCTCATGGGGCGTCGCGTTCTCCATGCTAAAAAGTTTCTTGTATTTTATTTAGATAGCGTAAACAAAAGCATCTGGCAATTTTTGATAACGCTTCAAATATTATTAAGCGTAGTTAACAGTTATTTTAGCGCGTGTAAACAATCGAGTTTAACCTCTCTGGAATTATTTCCTCCGCCATCTACACTTACTTTACTTTTTGTTTACGGACGTTATTTTCCGTTTTGCGCTCCCTGTCAGTAACGGGTCTGTAATTAAAAACTATCGTGGAAACAGGATATCCTTCTCTATGGATTTTTATTTTACCCGTTTTGAACATCGCCAGCCGCCTGAACCGCTTAAGACACCGCGATGGGTCATGTTAACATGGCAGGTATTGGCGGTTGCCTCGCTGATTTTAGGCGCTAATTATATTTACTGGCGCTGGACAGCTTCCTTAAATACCGACGCGCTGTGGTATGCCATTCCATTAGTGCTGGCTGAAACCCTGGCCTGGATCGGCACAGTGCTATTCACCATAAACCTGTGGAAAGAAGACGATCCGCCGCAAAATCCGCCCCCGATTGAGATCAATGATTGCCTGCGCTCCGAAGACGCGGAAGCCTCAAGACCCATCAAGGTCGATCTTTTTATCGCAACCTATTCAGAAGATGTTGAGCTGGTCAGGCTTTCAATTCGGGACGCCATGAAGATGGATTACCCCGGCCCGCTGGACTACAAGGTGCACGTGCTCGATGATGGCCGGCGTCCGGAGATGAAAGCCGTCTGCGATCAGGAAGGCGCAAACTACATCTCCCGCCAGACCAATATTGGCTTTAAGGCCGGTAACTTGCGAAACGGACTTGAGCAAACCGACGGTGATTTCCTGATCATTTGCGATGCCGATACCCGGGTCTTCCCCACTCTGCTCAGCCACACGCTGGGCTACTTTCGTGACCCTGACGTGGCCTGGGTTCAGACACCGCAGTGGTTCTTCGACCTGCCGGAGGGGGAAAACCTCGCGCGCTGGCTTGGGCGAAAAGCAGGCAAAACGGGATACGGGCTAGGATGGCTCGCCCAGAAGTTCATCGGGCCAGTAACCATCGGCCGCGATCCCTTTTTTAACGATCCGCGCATGTTTTATGACGTCATTCTGCGACGGCGAAACTGGGCCAACGCCGCCTTCTGCTGCGGTGCGGCCTCTGTACACAGGCGCGAAGCGGTAATGCAGGCAGCGCTGCGCAGCTACGTCTGGACGATAGAAGAAGAGATCGATCGCCACACGCGGGACATTCGCGATCCCGTCATGCGTGAAACCCTTCAGGACGCCATGCGTCCCCACGTGGCCTTCGACACGGAACTCACGCCCTATAAATTTCACGTTTCAGAAGATATTTATACCTCCATCCTGCTCCACGGCGATGCCGCCCGCCGCTGGCGCTCGGTAATGCACCCGCGGATCGAATCGAAAATGCTCTCACCGCAGGATATGCTGACGTGGATGATCCAGCGCTTCAAATATGCCGCGGGTTCACTGGATATTCTGTTCCATGACAATATTTTCAGCCGCCGCCGTTTTAAGCTCTCTTTGCCGCAAACGCTGATGTACGCCACCACCTTCTGGTCCTATCTGGCCTGCGTGTGGAACACTGTTTTCCTGATATCGCCCATTGTTTACCTGTTTACCGGCATTCCGCCTGTATCAGCCTGGTCTGAACCCTTTTATCTTCATTTTTTGCCCTTTTTTATTGTTTCGGAGCTGGCGTTTATGTTCGGCACCTGGGGAATATCAGCCTGGGATGGCAGAGCATCGTATCTCTCATTCTTCTCCATGAATTTGCGCGCGCTCAACACAGTCCTGCGCGGAGAGCAGATCAAATTCCACGTTACCCCCAAAGAGAGGCAGACGGGACGGTTTCTATACCTGGTGAAACCGCAAATCGCCATCGTCGTGCTCACGCTGGCGGGGCTGATTTGGGGCGGTATTCAGGTTGCACGTGGGCAGGTTGACGATCCGTCCGGCTACGTTATCAATATCTTCTGGGGTGCAGTCAACATTGCCGCCATGCTGCCGCTGATCTTCGCCGCCATGTGGACCCCGGCTGAAGAAGAGGTGAGCGAATGAGAAAACGCGACGCACTTTTGTCAGCCCGCAGCTACCTCACCATTCTGCTCGGCTTTCTGCTGGGATTCGCTATTGTCGTCTGGGTTGAAAAACAGATGCCGACACGCGTTGAGAGCAGCGCAGGGATATCGCTGAGTAACGATTTCCCACCCTTGCCCGCTCCGCGTGAACTGACATTCGAAGAAGCCATCTGGGCGCGGGTGGCCTGGCAATATTATGTGAACAACACGCAGCCGAATGGCCTGGCCAACGCGCACGACGGCGAACCCTGGCTCAGCCTGTGGAGCACCGGCAGCTATCTTTTTGCGGTTGCAGCCGCCAGGCAGCTCAACGTTCTTACTTCCGAGGAGTTTGATGAACGCATCGCGGCCGCACTGGCGGCTCTCGCAAGCCTTCCACTCAATCCTCAGGGGCTGCCCGCCGCCTATTACCATGCCGACACGCTGGAGACCCTGGGCAAACCGGACGCCTCGGCTATCGGCATGGGCCGCCTGCTTAACGCCCTGCAAACGCTGCTGTGGCGTTATCCTCAGCACGCTGGCGCCGTACGCAATCTGCTCGATCGCTGGAAGATGGGCGCCCTGATTGCCAATAACACCACCAGCCAGGCCGCGGTCCCGCTCCACCATTGGGCGCTGGCGACGGACGAGCCGAGAAACAGCTTCGGCTATCGTCTTTATGCAAGCCATACGCTTCGGCTGATCGACAGCGCGGCGGGACTGGCCGTGACGAATCCACCAGAAGGGCAGCAGATGATCGACATCGACGGAATAATGGTGCCTGACGAGGGGCTGCGTACGCCGTGGGGTCGCCAACCTTCGCTTATCAGCCTTCCCTATTTATTAACGGGGCTTGAGCTGGGTTTTGATGCGCAGAGCGCAGAAATCACATGGCGCATAATGCAGATCCAACAGCGTCGACATAGCCTTCGGGTCCGCAAGCCGCCGATCAGCACCGATTACGCCGAGCCCGCGCCGGATTACGTCAACGATCTGCCCAATCGCCAGCCGCTGCAAAATAGCGCTCTGCTTGACGCCACGCCGGAGCAAACGGCGATGACTTCGACCCGCACCGCCTTTGCCTGGTACGCCCTGTTCCGCAACGGCTGGAGCGAAGCACTGCGCCAGCAGGTGCAAAAGCTACAGGTACCAGGCAAGGGCTGGCAGCGCGGGCTTAACCTCAACAGCAGCGTGAACGAGATCGTTGATGCCGATACCAATGCGGTCGTCCTCGAAAGCCTGGCGTACATTGCCCACGGTCAGATGCTTTGTCTGGCCTGCCCTGGCCCCGCCACTCCCCAAACCTCTTCAGCAGGAGCGAAGCCATGAAGCTGAAATCAATACTCTTTTTTCCTCTTCTGGCCGGGCTTGTGGCGTGCTGGCTCTCACTCTCTGCGGCACAGGCAGCGGCTGGACTTCCCGCTTCTGATTACCCACCGCGTAGCGGCGAACTCACGCCTCGCGAGATGACTATTGCCAAAAACGCCTGGCAATATTTCGTTGCTAACTATCAGCCCACAACCGGCCTGGTAAATGCCGTTAATAAATACCCCTCAACCACTATGTGGGACAGCGCCTCTTATATGGCCGCGATGACGGCCGCAAGGGAGCTGGGGATTATTGATAAAGCTGAGTTCGATCGCAGAATGCTGAAATTACTCGCTACCCTGAACAAACTGGATTTATTCCGCAACGAACTGCCCAATAAAGCCTATAACACCATCACAGGTCAGAAGGTTAACTACCAGAACAAACCTGGCGAGATTGGCTTCTCGGCGCTGGACATCGGCAGGATGTTGATCTGGCTGAAGGTCATTAAGGAGCGCTATCCGGAATACAGCAACAGCATTGATAACGTGCTGCTGGGATGGAACTTCACCAACGTCATCAACCCCTGTGGAATGATGTACGGAGCCTACCTGGAAAATGGCCAGCCAAAGTACGTGCAGGAGGGGCGGCTGGGCTACGAAGAGTATGGTGCAGCGGGCTTTGCGCTGTGGGGCTTTGGCACCTGTCAGGCCAGCCAGCCTCAGCCCTACGAGCTGGCTGAGATCTACTGCGTAATGGTGCCTTATGACTCGCGCGATCCGCGCCTTACCAGCCAGCATAATTACGTCGTAACCGAATCCTATGTGCTTTACGGCCTCGAATTTGGTTTCGACAAACCGACGGACAGGGAAAACAGCCCGCGTGACTACACCCATCCGTGGATGAAAAACTTCGCCGACAGGGTTTACCAGGCTCAGGAGAATCGCTACGCCATCACCGGTATTTTATCTGCTCGCTCTGAGCATCAACTCGATCAGTCACCCTACTTCGTCTACGACACCGTCTTTAGCGACGGCTTCAACTGGAACACCATCACCGATAAAGGCGTGTACGTTCCCAATACGGCCGCCGTCTCTCTGAAAGCGGCGCTCGGGATGTGGGTTCTCTGGAATTCGCCTTATACCGACCGCCTGCTGGACGCCATTGAAAACGCCAACGAGGCGGGCAAAGGCTACTATGAAGGGCTGTACGAAAACGGCGACGGCCCCATCAAAGAATTCACGGCCAATAACAACGGCATCATGCTTGAAGCATTGCTGTTCAAAAAAGAGGGCAAGCTGATGCAGTTCAACAGCGATAATCCCAAAGATCCCCACTTTGCCCCTTCCCTGTGGGAAAAAAAGCTGGTGGATCTCTTTGAGCCTAATAATGCCTCGCGCAACCGTCCATTCCTGAACAGTACGCCCGCAGTGAAGACATGGTGTGAACAAACCGGGACCACTCTGCGCACCAAACCCGCTTGCCAGGCCTGTCAATGTGCTACCTGTAATACGGACGAGCCTGTGAAACTGCCGCCGGTGACCGCACAATGCTTAAGACCTTAGCCCGCTGGCTGGCTGCCGCCGTCCTCATTCTTATTATCGCCTTCGCCCTGTTCAGCTGCGAAAGCGCAGGGTGGCGCTGGCTGACCAAAGGCGGCTGGCACACCACCGCTCGCATCAGTAGCCTGACCCCACAGGAGCGGGAGTGGGCGGGTATCGCCTGGCGCTATTTTGAGAATAACACACAGCCTCAGACAGGGCTGGTCAACGGTAGCGATAAACAGCCACGCGTTACGCTGTGGCAAATGGGCGATACGCTTATCGCCCTGCTGGCAGCTCGCGAGCTGGGTCTGATCCAGGCGGCCGAGTTTGATGCACGGCTGACGCGCCTGCTCGGAACACTCAATCGCCTGACGCTGACCGAAACCCGCACGCCAGGCAGACTCTATTCCAGCCGTACGGCCACGCCCATCGATTTCACAGGAAAACCGGCGCAGCGCGGATGGTCGGCGAAAGATATGGCGCGGCTGATGCTGGCCCTGCGTCTCACTGCCGAGCGAGCACCTGAGTACCGGGAATATCTGGAAAAAATCATCCTGCGCTGGAATTTTTGTCCGGTGATGGATAAAGACGGGGAGCTGTGGTCTGCGTCCGAGCAGAACGAACAGCTGTTGGTACGCGACGAACTGCGGCTGGGTGAAAGCGAATATGCCGCCAGCGCGTTTCGGCTGTGGGGATTCCCGGCGGGCAAGGCATTTTCCCCGCCTTCCCAGAACGTCATCATGTACCAGCGCAGCCTCGCCGTTGACGCGCGCGATCCAAGAACAACCTGGCAGCCATCGCTGCTCTCCACCCTCCCCGCGATGCTCCCGGGTCTGGAGTTTGGCTGGCAGGCCCCCGGAGTGGCCGTCGATATTCAAAAAAGGCTGCGCGCCCGGGGCGAAGGAGTATGGCTCAGCCAAAAAACGCGCTGGGAGCACGACGGCATACTCACCGCACGCGCCGATTTTTACCTCTCTCAGGCGCCATGGCACGTCGAGGACACCGTCTGGGGAAATGGTTACGCCTGGAATACGTTGGGCGATGACGGTAAAAGCTATCCCCGGCTGGCACAGGTGACCACCAAAGCGGTCTTCATGCTCTGGACGCTGTGGGAAAACGAATATACCGATGCCCTGATGGCTATAACCCGACACCTGAATAACCCGCAACAGGGCTGGTTTGAGGGCCGCGTTGAGGCCACCGGCGATATCAACCCGACGCTAACCCTCTCGACGAACGCCATGGTGCTGGAAGCGCTGCTGTACAAACACAACGCCGGACCGCTGTTTGAAAACGGCCTTGTGAAGAATGATGGCTATTTTGCCCGCCGCACGTCGGATCCTTTCAATCCGCCCGGCCTCTGTCTGCCCGGCGAACGTGCCTTGAGGGCCGCACCATGAAATTTTATCGCGATCTCTTTGACGCCAGCCTGAACCGCGTCCTGCCGGAGAATGATAAACGGCACTTTTTTGAAGCGTTCTGGGAAACGTTTGTCCATATGTCACCGGAGACAGAACAGCACTTTGCCCGGGACCAGGGCGGAGATGGCCAGCAGACGATCTTCAAGAGCTTTTTCGCCATGCTTGCCGTTGACGGTGCGCTGTTTGTACCCGATTTTCTGGAACGCCTGGCGCGGGAGCAGAGTGATGAAGGACTAGGCCTGCCACCGCGATTTTTCGGCCTCTGGCGGGAGGCAATGCTCAGGACCGTGCGCGCCTGCGATCCACTTTGCGATGAAGAGATCCTCACAGCCTGGGCGATGGCAATTGCCCCCGGGCTGGAGTATCTGCGCCGCCAGGCGGAGCTGCATTATAAGGCCAGAGGTGAGTAACCATGCGAGCCACATCCCGTTTCGATCTCAACGCGCTGCCTGTGGGGGTGATGATTTACGATCCCGCCGAGCATCTGCTGGCCTGGAATGACCAGATATCGCGCTTTTACCCGGTGATCGCCCCCTGGCTGATCGCCGGCGCTTCCCTCGAGAGCCTGGCGGAGAAATTTATTGATGCGGGTTATAACATCGACTCCACCCGCCGCCGGACCCTGCGTGAAGCGATCGTTCGCAACTGCCGTCAGTCAAGCCATCGAGAGGTGCGGCAGTCGGGAAACCGGCGGCTCTACGTGCAGCACCAGCGTCTCGCCGATGGCGGCATTCTCAGCCTGCATACCGATATTACCGAGCTTGACGACGCCCAGCGCTCGCGCCAGCAGCTGCACGATGATTTTTTACTGACCGCAGAGTCCATTCAGATCGGCATCTGGAACTGGCAGGTCTCTCACGACAGCCTGGAGGTGAACGATACGTTGCTGGCGATGGTGGGTCAGTCGCGTACGCAGCTGCACTACCCGCTGCGCTTTTTACTGAATCTGGTCCATGAAGAGGATCGTGCCGTCCTGCGCAACGCGATGATCGCCTCCAGGCAGGAGCACATGCCGGTGTTTGAAAGTGAGATTCGCGTGCAACACGCGACGCAGGGCTGGCGCTGGATGCTGGTTTCGGGACAGGTGGTCACCCTCAGTATGCAGCAGCAGGCCGAACGGGTGATCGGCACCCTACAGGACATCACCCGCCGCAAGGAGGCCGAGTTGTTAGCCATTGAAGCGGCGAAAGTGGCCCGGGAGGCCAACGAGGCGAAGAGTGCATTTCTCGCCAACATGAGCCACGAAATTCGCACCCCGATGAACGGCATTCTGGGCATGACTCAGCTCTGCCTCGATACACAGCTCACCCCCGAACAGCGTGAATATCTTTCTCTGGTGATGAGTTCAGCGCAGTCACTACTGCATATCATCAATGACATTCTCGATTTCTCACGCATTGAGTCAGGTAAGATGACCGTCGATACAGAGCCGCTGGAAATCCGCCCCTTTGTGCAGTCGCTCATCCGCCCGCATATGCCCTCCGCCAGCGAAAAAGGCATTGAACTGCTGGTGGATATCGCTCCGGGGGTGCCGGAAGTGCTCATCGTTGATGGTCCCCGACTACGTCAAATTCTGACTAATCTCCTGGGCAACGCGCTGAAGTTCACCCATCACGGTGAGGTTATGCTGGCAATAGAGCCTACAGAAAGTGAAGGGCACTGGCGTTTTCGCATACGCGACAGCGGCATTGGCATCCCGATGGAGAAACAAAAAGCCATTTTCGAGGCGTTCAGCCAGGCCGATAGCTCTACCACCCGCCGCTACGGCGGTACTGGCCTCGGGCTGACCATTTCTGCCCGCCTGGTAAGTCTGATGGGCGGAGAGCTAACGGTTCAGAGCGAGCCGGGTGAAGGCAGCGAATTTGCTTTTACGTTGCCACTGGAAGGTCAGTTGGCTGTCTCAGCAACCGATGCTCCTGTAGCACGCTTTAACGGCGAATCGGTACTGGTGGTAGACGACAACAGTACCAACCTGCGGCTGCTGGACACCATGCTTCGCCAGATGGGTCTGACACCGACCTGTGTTAACAACGCCGGGGAAGCGTTAAGCCTGACCGCAAAAAGGGGATACTGGCCGCTGATCCTGCTGGATGCCCAGATGCCGGATATGGACGGTGTATCGCTGGCCATTGAGCTCTCTGTTATGCCGCAGGCCGAGCAAAGCCACATCATTATGCTCAGTTCCATGAGCCGCCATTTCGATGCCAATATGCTCAAGCGCATCGGGGTTGCCCACTATTTGCATAAGCCGGTTGCCCAACGTGAACTCTATCAAACCATAGCCAGCGTCCTGGCACCCGCTCCCCTTACCTCTCCCGCGGCTGTGCCCGCTTCTGCGCCCGTTACTGCGCAGGCCAGTCTGCGTATCCTGCTGGCCGAGGACAACCTGGTGAATCAGAAAGTCGCCAGACGCCTGCTGGAGCAGCTCGGCCACCGTTGCGAAGTGGTATCCAATGGCCGGGAGGCCCTCGAACGCTGGCGTGAACAGTCCTGGGATTTGATGTTGGTTGACTTGCAAATGCCAGAAATGGACGGTGAAACGGCCATTCGCCTGCTTCGTGAGGAGACACTGACGCGGGGGCGTAGCCACCAGCCCGCCATCGCGATGACCGCCCATGCCATGCAGGGTGACAAGGCGCGCTGTCTGGCAATGGGCTTCGACGGCTATATTGCCAAGCCGGTAAGTCAGGAGGCGCTCAGGGAGGAGATAGCCCATGTTCTCGCCGGAGAAGATAAGGGTCTGCCAGATGAGGCACAGCTGTTAAAACAGTGCGCGGACGATCCTGAACTGGTTAATGAATTGCTGGCGCTGTTCGGCAACGGTCTTGACGAGGCGGTGGCAGCCATGGCGCTGAACATTGCGCATAATGACCGCGATGCCCTACGGCGGGCCGCTCATAAGCTTCGCGGCGAAGCCGTCACCCTCGGTTTCATTCGTCTTTCAGAAGTGCTCCAGCAATTGGAGAGTCAGGCGGTCTCGCTGAACCAGACGGGGCTGAGCGTTTTACATGGCGAGCTTATCGAGGAGGCCAGACGCTCTGCGGCCTGGCTGCGCCGCAGAGCACAGGAGGTTAAAGATGATCAGGCTTCTTCTGCTGCTGGCAATTAGCCCTCTGCTGGCCCAGGCCAGCCAGCCCGTCACCTGGTCACTGGCCGGAATGTGGCGCGTGCATGACGCCAACCTCAGCACCTTTGATGGCGCCAGCGCGCCTGACCGCGACTGGCGATCGATTGCGGTTCCGGCCAACTGGTACAGCGCCGGATACGATCATCAGGGTGCCCTCTGGTATCGGCACGAATTTACCCTGCCCAGGCGCGCGCCCGATACCATGGCCACCCTGGTCTTTGATGGCGTGGACTATTTTGCCGACGTCACGCTCAACGGCAGGCATCTTGCCCATCACGAGGGGTATTTTCAGCGCTTCTCGGTAGACATAAGCGATGCTTTGCAGCGACACAATAAGCTCGCCGTGCGGGTGGACAGTCCCTGGGAAGATCCGAAAACAATCTGGCCGCTGCATAAAACGATGGTTAAAGGCGTACTTAACCAGCACGATACCCGCCCTGGCGGGGCCTGGTCAGAGGACGGCCAGGATGCCAACTCCGGGGGGATCTGGTCGCCGGTAAAGCTACATTTGAGCCGCGGAGTGACCATCGACGAGGTAATACTGAGTCCGGACTGGCGTGAAGGGCTGAGCAAACCAGCGCTGCACGCCGAGATCCGCTACCGGGCGTTGTCTGCCGGTGACGTAACTTTGCGCCTGTCGGCCACGCCAGACAATTTTACGGGCCCGCCTGTAAAGCAGGAATTCCCTGTAAACCTTGCGAGAACGGACGGAAAGCCGCAATCGCTTCGCGTCACGCTGCCAATGCAAGGCGCCAGGCTCTGGTGGCCAGTGGGCTATGGCAGGCCAAACCTGTACCGAGTGCGCGCAACCCTGACGGATAAGCAAGGAGTGATGGATACCGCAGTTGCCCGTACCGGGTTACGCAAGATAGTGAAGCAGCCTGACAACAAGGGCTGGCTCTTTAATGACAAACGCCTGTTTATCAAAGGGAGTAATTACATCGGCTCCCCGTGGCTTAGCACCATGACACGCAAAAAATATCGCCGCGATTTCAGGCTGGTGCAGGCAATGAACGCCAACGCGATACGCGTTCACTCGCATGTGGCAGGCCGGGCACTTTACGATGTGGCTGACGAAATGGGGCTGATGATCTGGCAGGATGTCCCCCTGCAATGGGGTTACAATAACAGCGACGCCTTCGCGGATAATGCCGCGCGACAGACCCGCGAGATGGTTGAACAGTTTGGTAATTCCCCGGCCATTATCGTCTGGGGCGGTCATAACGAGCCGCCATGGAATTCACCGTGGATGGAAAAACGCTTTCCCGACTGGAATAAAAACCTGAACCAGACGCTGACGAAACGCGTCGGAGACGCGCTTTCGCAAGATACCTCGCGCATAGTGCATCGTTTTTCTGCGGTGGAAGAACACTACTGGGCCGGATGGTACTTTGGCACCATGCGCGATCTTCTTGGCCCCGCCAAAACCGCGATCATCACGGAGTTTGGCGCTCAGGCGCTACCGCGACTCTCAACCTTGAAAACCATCATTCCCGCCCGCCTGATGTGGCCGAAAAGCACCGCCGCCGACGATCCCGGCTGGACGCACTGGAAATACCATAACTTCCAGCCCTTCCAGACCTTTAAATTTGCCAATATTCCGCGGGGCAATACCATTCAGGAGATGATTGCCAACACCCAGCGTTACCAGGCAGAGCTGGTGGCAATGGCGGCAGAGAGCTATCGTCGGCAGCGCTACCAGCCGGTAACTGCCCTCTTCCACTTTATGTTTGTAGAAACCTGGCCCTCCATCAACTGGGGCGTCGTGGATTATCTGCGTAAGCCGAAAGCGGGCTACTACGCCCTGCAAAAAGCCTATCAGCCCATTCTGCCGTCGATTGAACCCGTGACGGCGGTGTGGCGTCAGGGAAGCGAAGCAACGGTTCGCCTGTGGGCGATCAATGACACCTGGTCCGCCTGTGAGGCGTGTCGTCTGAAGTGGCAGGTGAAGCAAAATGGTCGGGTGCTGGCTAAAGGCAATACAAGCCTCACGCTTCCCCCCGATTCGGGCAGCAGGATCAAGGACATCACCGTCACACCGACCACCAGGCATAACGTTACCATTGAGTATGAGATTTCGGATCGCGCCGGTAACACCGTGGGTTCCAACCAGCGCAATGAGAGAGTGGAAAGCCCTCCTGAGCAATGAATGCTGGCTACCCAACGATGCTATTGATACCCGGCATGTCAGCCTTTCAGCGTGTTAACGAACCAGCACCTGGCCTGGCCGGGCGGATGTTCTTCCAGGTGCACTGCCCGCATGGAAAAACCGGTCCCGACGTCGGGCTGCATCTGCACGTTCAGCGTAACCCGTTTTCCCGCTGCGAAATCTTCCTCGACCATTGGCAGCGGCATATCCCCCCCCGTCCGTGGAGCTGGCGCCTAAGTTCAACATTCGCGTCACCTCGCTTCAGCCGGGTGCCGTTGAAAGTGAATTATTCGAGCATATCAGTGACAAAAATTATCGTGCACCGATGGAACAGCTGAAGGAGAAGATGACGTTCCTGAAAGCCGATGATGCCGCCGACTCGATTCCTTACGTGTTGCAGGAACCGGAACATGTGAACGTGGCAGAGCTGTTTATTATGCCGCCCGAACAGCCGTGGTAAGAGAGTGAAGCGGGTCAGGCTGATGCCTGACCCGCTACGTTAGTTTGCGGAGGCCGTAGGTCTGATGGTGATTTCGGTGGTATCGACACTCTCAGGCGCCTCGATGATGTGGCGCACGGCGCGAGCGATATCAGCTGGTTTGAGAGCAATAGCCCGGTACGCATCCATCACCGCCATGGTTTCTTCGTGCGTAATGGTCGAGGCCAGTTCGCTTTCCACCACTCCGGGGTTGACGCAGGTCACGCGGATGTTTGAACTTTCCTGACGCAAACCATCGGAAATGGCCCGGACCGCAAATTTGGTCGCACAATAAACGGCGGCCGTGGGCACGACGGACAAGGCACCGATCGAGCCAATATTAATGATCTGCCCCGAGCCCCGGGCTTCCATAATCGGCAAAACCGCGCCAATTCCCCACAGTACCCCCTTAATATTCACGTCAATGGTGCGTTCCCACTCATCCTGCTTGCCAGCCGAAAGCGGAGACAGAGGCATAATGCCCGCGTTGTTAATAAGAACGTCAATGCGGCCCCACTTTTCCAGTGCAGCCTCAACGAAGGAGGCCATTGACTGGCGGCTGGTAACGTCTAATACCTGAGCCTCTGCCTCTCCTCCTGCGCTGCGGATTTCATCAGCCAGGGCGTGGATGCGCTCCAGCCTGCGAGCCCCCAGGAAAACTTTTGCGCCTGCCTTTCCCAGCTCTCTGGCAATACCTTCTCCAATACCGCTGGAGGCACCGGTAATTAAGATCACTTTGTTCATGTTTTGCTCCTTCAGTTGAGTTCAAAGCAATCATAGAGTCTCAGCATTGTTTCTTGTATCCTGCCTTTACTGGACTCACTGGTTAGCGAAGTTAAACAATGAAAATTGATCTTAATTTGTTACCGCTTTTTCTGGCGGTCGCCGAAGAGCGCAGCTTCAGCGCGGCCGCCGGGCGGCTGGGCATCACCCGTTCCGCTGTCAGCCAGGGGATAAGACGTCTCGAAGATGGGTTTCAGACCCTGCTGGTGATGCGCACCACGCGCTCGGTAAGGCTCACCGAAGCGGGTGAACGGTTGCATAAATCGTTGCTGGGGCCCATCGCCAACATTGAGGCGGCCTTTGACGATGTCACCTCGGACAGCATGCCGCGCGGACAGCTCAGGATCGCTGTCACCTCAATAGCGGAAGCGTTTCTTTCGGGCCCACTGCTCGCCTCGTTTACGGCCGCGCATCCTGCGGTATCGCTTGATGTCTTCGTGTCAGATGAGGAATTCGATATCGTGGCAGCGGGCTATGACGCTGGGGTGAGACTGGGCGAAGTTATCGAAAAAGACATGATCGCGATTCCCCTTACGGGCCAGCAGCGTGAACGGGTGGTGGCTTCACCTTCCTATCTGGCGACACACAGCGCACCGGCGCATCCCCGTGAGCTGGTCGCTCATCGGTGTATCGGCTGGCGCCCTTCCCCGGACGTTGCCCCCTATCGCTGGGAGTTTGAGGAAGCAGGCGTCCCTTTCGATGTGGCAATTGAACCACAAATCACCACTAACGATCTGCGTCTTATGCTCAGCCTCGCGCTGGCCGGCGGTGGCATAACCTTTGCCACCGAGGACACCTTCACACCGTACATTGAATCAGGACAGCTGGTTTCCTTACTGGATGCGTTTCTTCCATCTTTTCCTGGTTTTTATCTCTATTTTCCCCAGCGCCACAATATGGCCCCCAAGCTCAGAGCCCTGATCGAGCACATCCGCCAGTGGCGACAGCTCCCCGCCACGCAACCCACACAGCGTTGAATGGTTCCAACCCTGAATGCAGATTTTCCTCAATCTGCTGCGTCCCTTTGATGAGCATCAACGACAGCACGTCATTACCATGGAAAATGACAACGGACACGATGGGCAGGACTTCACACAAGGATGGAACCTCAAAAATGTACAGACCAATAATTGTTATCCTCTTTATTCTTTTGACATTAGCCGCCCTCGTGGAAATCGGCTTAATTTCTTTAGGCTAATACCGATTGCCTCTGAAAGGCCACGCTTGCGGCCTTTTATTTATTAAACATGAGAAGAAATCACGTTATTTTTGGAGTAGCAGAAATTAACCCGCACGTAAAAATATATTTTATAAATGAGAGAATTTAAAATATATCATACACCAGATATTTCACCCTAACTTAAATTACTATTAAGCAGAAATTAAACCTAACCAAAATTAAATATTTACCGCACATTTTAATTATTATTATCGCCCCACCAGCAGCGTTTTAAGGGTTGCACCTTTAACGCCAAAACCCTTTACCCACGCGCCCTCATAGCTAACGAAATATATTAACGCTATCAATTAATCGCCCCTGCAATAGCCGTAATGGGTTTACGAACACTTAATTTGCATATTCAGACATTTATAGCTATATCATTTTCATAACGAAATAAATCAATACCTGCACAAATAATAAGGCTTATAAATCGCAAACATATAAATAAACAACTATTTCCTGTGTAAATAATTAGCTTTGCCCTGAGGTTGCCACTTTTAATCCTGGCGGGCATCGGTCGCGCTAAAGAAAGTAACGGTAAATCCTGTTTATTAAACAGTATTTTCGCCGGGAGCGCGTTCGTCTCTTCAGAAACGATGGCTTTGTTTTACACGCCGTAACCAATCACTCAGCTGGAGTAATAATTGTATGAGCCAAATATCTGTTATATCTAAATTAACTGGCGTGGAAACGACCACGGAAGGGACACAGATAACACTCGATCACTCCTCAATCGTTAAACTTAACGTGGATCGCGCCGACATCTCAGGTTACTCCCGCAGCGGAAACGATCTGGTGATTACCCTCAACTCGGGCGAAGTGATTACCCTCAAGAATTTCTACGTCACCGACGCGCAGGGAGTGAGCCAGCTGGTGCTTGAGGAGAGCGACGGTGCGCTGTGGTGGATTGAAGATCCAACCGGTGCCGCAACCTATGAATCCATCGCCTCCACGGACGCCCTACTGGCGGCGTCAGGGAGTGATATCGGCGGCGCCGCAGCGTGGCCCTGGGTGCTGGGTGGCCTGGCCGTCGCAGGTGGGATTGCCATTGCGGCGGGAACTGGCGGTGGAGGTGGCGGAGATGACGATAACAACAGCCCGAATCCCGGCAATCCGGGAAATCCTTCCGAGCCAGATACCACGCCTCCGGATGCCCCCACCAATCTACAGGTCTCACCTGACGGCAAAACCGTCACCGGTACCGCTGAGCCGGGCAGCACGATTACCCTGAAAGATGCCGATGGCAACACCATCGGAACGGGCAAGGCGGGCAGCGACGGAAAATTTACGATTGATCTCGGTACGCCACTCACCAACGGGGAACAGATCACCGCCACCGCCACCGATCCATCCGGCAATACCAGCCAGGGCGGTCAGGTCACGGCACCGGATCTCACCGCACCGGATGCCCCGGCCAATCTGGAGGTCTCCCCTGACGGCAAAACCGTCACCGGTACCGCTGAGCCGGGCAGCACCGTTACCCTGAAAGATGCCGATGGCAACACCATCGGAACGGGCAAAGCGGGTAGCGACGGGAATTTTACGATTGATCTGGGTACGCCGCTCACCAACGGGGAACAGATCACCGCTACCGCCACCGATCCGTCCGGCAATACCAGCCCGGGCGTTCAGGTCACGGCACCGGATTTAACCGCGCCGGATGCACCGGAGATTGTCACCGTCAATGATAACGTAGGCGCCGAAACAGGCCCGCTGAGCAACGGACAACGCACGGACGATGCCCGCCCGACCTTCAGCGGCATCAGTGAAGCCGGCACCGTCATTACCTTCTATGACAACGGGAAACCGATTGGCACCGCCACAGCCGATGCCACCGGGAAATGGAGCTTTACCCCGTCGACCAACCTGTCTGAAGGCAACCACGCCATTACCACCACCGCGACCGATGCCGCAGGCAATACTAGCCCGGCGTCCACGGCGGTAAGCTTCGTGGTCGATACCGTCGCGCCTGGCGCGCCAGCTATCGTCAGCATCACCGATGATGTTGCGCCTGGCACCGGCACACTCGGGAGTGGAAGCAGCACCAACGACCCACGGCCACAGCTCACCGGCACGGCGGAAGCGGGCTCGACGGTCACCATCTATGATAACGGCATTGCCATTGGCACAGCCGTTGTGGGCAGCAACGGAAGCTGGAGCTTTACGCCGTCGGTGAACCTGAGCGAAGGCAGCCACCAGCTTACCGTGCGCGCCACCGACGTCGCCGGTAACACTGGCCCGGCCTCGCCGGTCTTTACCGTAACGGTAGATGTCACCGCGCCGCAAACGCCTTCCGGGTTTATCATTAACGACGACACGGGCGTACTGAAAGGAGCGATCGGTGCCGGGCAGTTTACCGATGCCTCAGAGCCACGTCTGACGGGCAGAGGCGAACCGGGCAGCACGATCACGGTTTACGATAACGGCGTTGTTATCGGCACCACCACCGTTCTGCCGAACGGCACCTGGAGCATCACGCCGACGAGTCCACTGGCAGAAGGCGCACACTCGATTACCCTGCGGGAAACCGATGCGGCAGGCAACCAGAGCGGTCTGTCTCAGCCGATCAACTTTACCGTCGATCTTACGCCGCCAGACATGCCGGTTGCGACGCTCAACTCCGCAGGCACCCAGATCACCGGTACCGCCGAGCCGGGCAGTAAAATCGTCATCACCAACAATGCCGGGCTGCAAATCGGGACCGCCACTGCCGACAGCAACGGCAACTATGTCGTCAACCTGAACCCTGCGCAGACCAACGGCGAGATTATCTCCGTGGTCGCCTCCGATGCCGCAGGCAATCAGAGCTCACCGGCGCTGGTCAACGCAGCGGATATCACCCCACCTGCCGCACCGGGCAACCTGGTGGTGTCGGAAGACGGGGCCAGCGTCAGCGGAACCGCCGAGCCAAACAGCACAATCATCATTAAAGCGCCGGACGGTACGATCATCGGCCAGGCCACCGCCGGACCGGACGGCACCTTCACCATCCCGATTTCGCCAGCCCAGACCAACGGCGAAGCCCTTGAAGTGACGGCCACCGACGGCAGCGGCAACACCAGCCCGTCGGGCTTTGCCGACGCGCCAGACAGCACCCCACCGCTGGCACCGGAAAACGTGGTGATCTCTGCCGACGGCACCACCGTAACCGGTACAGCCGAGCCGGGCAGCACCGTCACCATCCGTGAAAATGGCGTGAAGGTCGGGGAAACGGTCGCCGACGATCAGGGGAATTTCAGCGTTGAACTGATCCCGCCGAAAGCCAACGGCGAAGCCCTGACCGCCGATGCCACCGATACCGCCGGAAACACCGGCCCGACCGCGCCGTTTGACGCGCCGGACATCACCGCGGCACAAACCCCGGTCATCACGGGCGTGGTGGATGATGCCCCAGGCGTCACCGGTCCTGTCAGCCAGAACGGTCTCACCAACGACAACACGCCAACCATCAACGGAACGGGCGAGCCTGGCACCACCATTACCCTCTACAGCGGTACTACCGTGCTTGGCACCGCGCTGGTTTCGGCGAACGGTCAGTGGTCCATCACGCTGGAAACCGCGCTACCGGACGGCGGGCACGTGCTGACGGCGACGGCGGTTGACGCCAATAATAACCTCAGCGGGACATCGAACACCTGGAGCATCACGGTGGATACCGCCGCGCCGGGCGCGCCGGCCATTACGCAGGTCATTGATGACGTACCGGGCCGCACGGGTGCGCTCGACACCAATGAAACTACCAACGACACGCTCCCGACGCTGAACGGTACCGGTGAGCCGGGCTCCACCGTGACGATCCGCCTGGACGGACAGGATATTGGTACTGCCGTTGTTAACAGCGGTGGCGCATGGACCTTCACACCTGCTACCCCATTAGTGAACGGGCAGCATACGTTCACCGTCGTCGCGAGCGATGCGGCCGGTAACGCCAGCGCACCATCAGCCGGCTTTACCCTTACCGTCGATACCACCCCGCCACCAGCGGCCACCATTGACACCGTCTCCGATAACGTGGGGCCCGTGCAGCTTCCGCTTAACAGCGGGGACACCACCGACGACACGCTGCCGCAGTTGCAGGGAACCGCACCGGACGGCACCACCATCACGATCTATGACGGAACCACCCTGCTCGGCACGGCGGTGCTCGACGGCAGCGGCGGCTGGAGCTTTACGCCAACCACGCCGCTGACGGACGGCCCGCACTCGCTGACGGTCCACGCAACGGATGAGGCGGGTAACACCACCATTTCGCCGCCGTTTGAACTGGCGATCGACACGACCGCGCCTGCAACGCCGGATATTCCTGAGATCACCGTCAACCCGGACGGCGGCACGCCGGGGACGGCCCTGAATCCAGGGGAGACCACCCGGGATACCACGCCAACCCTGAGCGGCTCGGGCACGCCGGGGGATATCGTGAACATTTACGATGGCGCTACTAAAATTGGTGAAGCCGAGATCGATGGCGACGGTAACTGGAGCTGGACGCCGGATGATCCGCTCCCTGACGGCACCTACGATCTCTCCCTGACGGTCACTAACCAGGACAGCGCCGGGAACGAAAGCGCGCCGTCCACGCCGGTGACCATTACCATTGATACTGACGCGCCTGCCCAACCGGGAACCCCAACGGTGACAGACAGCGTAAGCCAGATCACCGGACCCGTGCTGGATGGCGAATCCACCAACGATCCGCGTCCGGTCCTGAGTGGCACCGGTACGCCGAATGACGTCATTACCATCTATGACCAGGTGGGTACAGGCGAGCCGCAGGCCGTGGGCAGCGTTACGGTGGACGGTAACGGTAACTGGAGCTGGCGTCCTGAGAGCAACATTGGCGAAGGGACGCACGAATACACGGCGACCGCCACCGATGAAGCCGGGAATGAATCTGTGCCATCAGCCGGTATCACGATAACGGTCGATACCCTCGCCCCGGATACTCCGGTTATCAGTGCCATTGGTGGCGTGCAGAATGGCGAGTCTACCAACGACACTACGCCAGGCATCGGCGGAACCGGCACCACCGGCGAGACGGTGATCATCTACAACAACGGCGTGGAAGTCGCGCGCGTAGAGGTCGTCAATAATGAATGGTCCTATACCCTGCCGACACAAACCGACGGCCCGCTGAATATCACGGTCGCCGCGGTGGACGATGCCGGTAACGTTAGCCCGGTAAGTCCGGTGTTTACGGTGGAGGTTGATACGCAGGCGCCAACCGTGCCGCAAATTGACGCCGTCTCTGACAGCCAGCTGACCAACAGCGTGCTTTACACCCGCGACGGTACGCCAACCCTCACCGGGATTGGCGAGCCGGGTTCGAGCGTCACCGTCTCCGTTGATGGTGTCGCCTCGCCGGTGGTCGTGGAGGTTCAGCCGAACGGGACATGGTCCTGGACCGCCGACCCTGCGCTCACCGAGGGGCCGCATACCTTCTCAGTGGTCGCGAGTGACGCGGCGGGGAATACCTCCGCCAGCTCCGGCGATCTCAGCGTGACGGTGGATACCCTGCCGCCTGCAACGCCAACGAATATGACCATTGCCGCGGAGGGCACCCCGCTGACCGGGACGGCGGATGACGGAACCACGGTGACGGTTCGTGACGCCAACGGCAATATCATCGGGACCGGGGTCGCGACGGGAGGCTCCTTCTCCATTGCCCTCTCCCCGGCCCAGTTGGATGCCGCGACGCTGACGCTGATCGCCACGGACCCCGCAGGCAATGCCAGCCCGTCAACCACCTTTGACGTGCCGGACTCCCCGCTCGATCTGCCTGCGGTGCCGGTGATTACGGCGATCAACGATGACGTCGATCCTGTCACTGGCGACGTGAAAGATAAAACCACCAATGACACCACGCCTACCCTTACCGGCACCGCCGATCCGGGCAGCGTGATCGCCATTTATCAGGATGGGGTGCTGGTTCCGCTGACCAACGTTGTTGCGGATGCAAACGGCAACTGGAGCTACACGCCTCTGTTGCCGCTGACGGAAGGGCCACACACCTTCGCCGTGACCGCTACAAACACTACCACCGGCGCGACCAGCGGGCAGTCGCCTGTCGCGACCGTCACCGTCGACCTTACCGCTCCGACAGCGCCAGCCATCGGTGCGGTGACCGATGACGTAGGTCCGATCACCGGGCCAATCGCCGACGGGCAGAGTACCAACGACAACCGTCCTACCCTGACCGGGACAGGCACGGCCGGGGACACCATTACGGTGTACGATGACGGCGACCCGCTGGGCACCGTTATTGTCGGTCCGACTGGTACCTGGAGCTACACGCCGCCTGCGCTGGACGACGGCAGCCACACCCTGACCGTGACCGCCACCGATCCGGCAGGCAATGAGAGCACCCCGTCGGCCGGGATCACCATTGTGGTCGACACCGTCTCCACCACGCCGGTGATTACCAGCGTGACGGATAACGCAGGCAATGCGGCAACGCCTGTTCCAAGCGGCGATCCAACCAACGACACCACGCCAACCCTGACCGGTACCGCTGAGCCGAACAGCGTCGTCGCCATTTTTGATGGCACCACGCAGATTGGTACCGTGGCAGCAGACGGTACCGGCGCCTGGACATTTACTCCTGAAACCGCCCTCGGCGAAGGGACGCATGACTTTACCGTCAGAGCCACGGATCCGCAGGGCAACGTCAGCCAGCCGTCCAACGCCTGGAGCGTCGAAATCGATCTTACTGCGCCACAGGTGCCGACGATCGTTACGGTCAGCGACAACGCCCCGGGTGGTGTAACCGGCCCGCTTACCGCCGGGCAGGTGACCAATGACACCACGCCAACCCTGAGCGGCACCGGCCAGGCGGGCACCACTATTCACGTTCTGAATAACGGCGTGGAGATTGGTACCACTACGGTCGACGGCAACGGTAACTGGACCTTTACCCCGGATCCGGTCCTGACGGACGGGACGTATAACCTGCGCGTAAACGCCAGCGATGATGTCGGAAACGTCTCCGCCAACTCGCCAGTGTTCGCCTTTACGGTGGATACCACTGGCCCTGCGGCCCCGGTGGTCACCACGGTGATAGACGATGTCAGCCCGGGAACGGGAATCATCGCCAGCAACGGTTCCACCAACGACACCCGTCCAACCTTCAACGGTACGGGGGAAGTGGGCGCAACGGTGCACGTTATTGTCGATGATGTGGAAATCGGCACGGCGGTCGTCAACGCCCAGGGTAACTGGACCTTCACGCCGACCACCGCGCTGGGTGAAGGGCCGCATACCATTACCTTCAACGCCACCGATGCCGCAGGCAATACCGGGGTCACCTCGCCACCGTTCAACCTGACGGTGGATACGTCGGTGCCCGACGCACCGGTCTTTACCCCCGCCACCGACAATGCCGGTCCCGTGCTGGGCCCGGTCGCCTCGGGACAAAGCACAGACGACACCACGCCAACGCTGAACGGCACCGCGGCAGCCAACGCGACCATTACCATCTATGAGAATGGTCAGCCGGTGGGCACCGCCGTGGCTGATGCCAACGGCGTATGGAGCTTTACTACCGGCACGCTGGCAAACGGCAGCCACACCTGGACCGCCACGGCAACCGATGCCGCGGGCAACATCAGTCCTGCCTCACCGGGCTTTACGCTGGTTGTGGATACAACTGTGCCTGCCGCGCCGGTTATCACCCAGGCGATAGACGATGTTGGCACCATCACCGGGGCGATTGGCTCCGGCCAGACCACGAACGATCCTCTCCCGCGGCTGGTGGGGACCAGCGAGCCGCTGGCCACCGTGAATATCTATGAGGGCACTACGCTGGTGGGCACCGGTACTGCCGATGCTAACGGCAACTGGACCGTCGATATCACCGTGCCGCTGGGCACCGGGTCACACACCTTTACCGCAGAAGCAACGGATCAGGCGGGTAACACCGGCACGCCTTCCGCCGACTTCAGCCTGATCATTGACACCACGCCGCCAGCCCTACCGGTGCTGACCAGTGTCACCGACGACGTCGGTAATGCTGCGACGCCTGTCGCCAACGGCGGGTTAACCAACGATGCACGACCAACGCTCACCGGTACGGCAGAAGCCGGCGCGACGGTAACCATCTACGACAATGGGGTACAGATTGGCACCGCGGTCGCCACCGGCGGCGCGTGGAGCTTTACGCCGTCCACCCCGCTGGCTGACGGGCCGCATAATCTGACCTTCTCCGCCACCGACGCCGTGGGCAACGCCAGCGCACAGACCGGGGGTTACACCATCAATGTGGATGCCACCGCCCCTGTCGCACCGGCAATCACCTCGATTGTGGATGATGTGGGAACCGTCACCGGCCCTGTCACCGGCACCAACCCAACCAACGACACCCGTCCGACCTTAAACGGTACGGCGGAAGCCAATGCCACCGTACGTATTTACGACGGCACGACGCTGGTGGGAACCGTCACTGCCGATGCCAACGGCAACTGGACGCTGCCGCAAACCAGCACCACGCTGATCGAAGGCGAGCATAGCTTCACCGCCACCGCCACCGATGCCGCGGGCAATACCAGCGCGCCATCGCCGATTATCACGATCAACGTTGACCTGACGCCGCCAGCAGCCCCAACCGGGCTGGCGGTGATCACCAACGGGACGCAGGTTACCGGTACGGCGGAAGCGGGAAGTACCGTCACCATCACCAGCAGCACCGGAACCGTGCTTGGCACAGCCGTTGCGGACGGCAGCGGAAACTTCAGCGCCACCCTCACCCCTCCACAGACCGGCGGGGAGTCACTGATTGTCTTTGCTACCGATAAGGCCGGTAACGCGGGTATCACCACCTCCGTGATTGCCCCGATCACCACGATCCCGAACGCGCCGGTTATCGCTAACATCGACGATAACGTCGGCACGGTGACGGGCAACCTGACCAACGGGAAAACCACCGATGACACCACGCCAACCCTGAGCGGCACGGCGCAGCCGAACGCGACCATCACCCTCTATAACAACGGGGTGCTGATGGGCACGGTCACCGCGAATGCCAGCGGCAACTGGAGCTTCACCACGCCGGTGCTGAGCGAAGGGCCACATGCCTTCACCGCCACGGCGAGCAACGGCTCGGGCACCAGCCCGATTTCCACGTCGACCACCGTCATTGTCGATCTCACTGCGCCAACGGCTCCAACCGGGACCTTCAACGCAGACGGCAGCGTACTGACCGGTAGCGCCGAAGCGGGCAGCACCGTCACCATCCGTCTGGCGGACAATTCAACGGTCACCGCCACGGCAGACAGCAACGGATCCTGGAGCTACACCTTCCTCAATAAACAGACGGAAGGCCAGACGCTGCAAATCACCGCCACCGATGCGGCAGGGAACGTCTCGCTGCCCGGCTCAGCCCTTGCGCCGGTGGTGCCGCTCTCTGCCAGCACCAACGTTGAAGAGCTGGCGCTGACGACCACCGCAACGGTGACCAACTCGCAGTACAGCGACTATGGTTTCCTGCTGGTGGGTGCCGTAGGTAACGTGCTGACGCTGCTCGGCAACGACACCGCGCAGGTAGGTTTCACCGTCGGCAACGGCGGCAGTGCGGATATTGCCGTGAACGCCAACGCCACGGGTGCCGTTCTTTCCCTGCTCAATACCCTTGAGCTGGTGGTACAGCGCTTTGACGCCGCCAACAACACCTGGACCACCGTGGTCGATACCGGACAGCCGCAGTTCGCTGACCTGCTGACCCTCGGCGCGACGGGGGTGTCGCTGAACCTGACCGGTCTGGCGGATGGTCAGTATCGCGTCCTGAGCTACAACACTAACCTGCTGGCAACCGGTTCTTACACCAGCCTCGATGTGGCGGTGAAAGAGACCAGCGCAGGCACCGTGTCCGGCGAAACCAACATTGTCGGTAACGTCATCACCGACGTGGATCCAACCGCAGGCAGCGACAACGCCCCGGCGGGCACCACCGTCACTGCGGTCACCAACGCCCAGGGCACCACCACCAGCGTTACGGCTGACGGCACAGTGATTCAGGGGCAGTACGGCACGCTGACCATCAACCTGGACGGCAGCTATACCTATAACCTGACCAACACCAGCGCCGCCGTCATTGGCCGCACGGAGAACTTTACCTACACCATCACCCACAACGGCACCAGCGCCTCGGCAAATCTGGTGCTGTCGCTGGGCGAAGGCACCAGCAGCAGCGGTATCGTGGCCGTGGACGATACCGCCTCGCTGACCTTCGATACCACCGTGGAGGCGATCAACAACGGCACCTCGTCGCAGGGCGGCTTTACCCTGGTGGGGATCAACCTTGGCAATACGCTGGGGCTGAACCTGCTGGACGATCTGGCCAACCCGATCATCTATAACGTGGAAGAAGGCACCACCCGCACCATGACCGTTCAGGCGTCCGTGGGCGGCGTCGCGCTGGCCTCGGTGTTCGACCTTTACATCTATAAGTTCAACAATGCGACACAGACCTTCGAGCAGATGCGCGTTGAACCCGGCTGGCTGCGCGCGCCGCTGCTGGGCGGCACCTCCCCGCAGCTGACATTGAACCTGCCCGCTGGCGAGTACCTGTTCCTGCTCAATACGGCGGCGGGGATCACCGCGCTGACGGCCTACACGCTGAACGTCTTGCAGGATCATGTCTACAGCGTGGCAAGCGTGAGCGAGAGCACCACCGGCGATGTGCTGGCGGATGATATTGCGCCAGCGGGTACCGTAGTCTCCGACGTTAACGGCGTGGCGGTGAACAGCAGCGGTCTGACGGAGATCACCGGCGAGTACGGTACGCTGCGGATCAACGCGGCCGGAGAGTACACCTACACCCTGAACAGCGGGGTCGGCGCGGACCATATCAGCACGCCGGATACCTTCGTTTACACCATCACCGCGCCTGACGGCTCGAAAGACACGGCATCGTTGAACATCACCCCAACCGCGCGCCCAATGGATGCGGTAAACGATGTCAGCACCGCGATGGACGTCACGTCGGTTCACCATACGGCCGCCTATTCCGATACGACGGTCGGGTCGGCGAGCTGGAACGCTGCGCTGCTTGCCTCAACCCAGGGCAGCGGGAGCGGGACCTTCGTGGTGGATCCTAATACCGCGCTGCATAACGTGGTTCTGTCGTTTAACGTCGCCTCGCTGCTGACGCTTACCGGGTTAACGGTGGACTGGACGCTGTCCAACGGCGCAACCACCGTCAGAACCGGCTCGTTTAACGGTGGGTTACTGCTGGGCGGCACGGCGACCATCAACCTGACGGGTCTCGATCTGGAGGCGGGAACCTATACGCTGAGCTATACGGGCAAAATGGGGCCATTGGGGGTAGGAAATATCACCATCACCCCAAGCGTGACCGGCACCAGCTACTCGCTGTCGCAGTTCGACGCGACGGGTACCCACACCGTTGACGGCAATATCTTCGACGGCACCGACTCCGCAGGGGCGATGGACCAGCTCCACTCGGTTGATACCCGCGTGAGCATTACCGGCTACGACGGCGTTACCACTACGCTGGATCCGTACACCGGCAGCACGATGTCAAACATCACGGGCCACTACGGGACGCTGGCGATTGCCGCTGACGGCAGTTACACCTACACCCTCAACCCGGGTATTTCGCTCTCTACCATTACCAGCAAGGAGGTCTTTAACTACACACTGACCGATGCCAACGGTGTTAAAGATACCGCGTCGCTGACCATTGACATGGCGCCGAAATTTGTCAGTTCGGAGCATAACGATGTGATTAGCGGTACGGCCTACGGCGACACGTTGATTTATCAGGTGTTGAACAACACGGCGGGTAACGCCACCGCAGGTAACAGCACGGGCGACCACTGGACGAACTTCTCCCTCACGCAGGGAGACAAGATCGACATTGGCGATCTGCTGGTGGGGTGGAACGGTAGCGCGTCGACGCTGGGGAACTATGTCTCTGTTTCACAAAGCGGTAACAATACTGTGATCTCCATCGACCGTGACGGCACGGGAGCCGCCTACACTAAATCTACACTCGTTACGCTGGACAATGTTCAGACCACCTACGACGAGCTTGTAAACCAGCAACACATCATTACCTGATAGCACCTGCAAGAAATGACCCGGGCGCGCGCAGCGCCCGGGCATAAACAAAAAAGCAGTACTTTTTTATTAGGGACAAGACATGGGAAAGAAGATGCCTTACTGGTGGCTCTCGTGCTGCCTGATATCTGTGCCCGCTATCGCGGCAAACCCTGCGGCGATGATTAATACCGGACAATTAAGCGAAACGCAGGAACTCCCCTCTTTAAATGGCCGCGTGGCGCCCGTAGCCAGCAAAGCCGCCCCCGGCACGCTACAGCTGAATGAAGCGGTTAACCGCGCCGTGACCTGGCATCCGGCCATCAGTGAAGCCGTCGGCAAACTTTATCAGCAGAGCGAAAATGTGGACGTCGCTAAATCGAAATATTATCCGCAAATTAACGCTGGCATGGATAACGGCTATAGCCACGACGGCGACGATAATGGCTTTACCCCCTCGCTGGTGCTTTCTCTTTCGCAAATGCTGTACGACTTCGGCAAAGTCGCAAGCCAGGTGCGCGCCGAAAACGCGGGCGTCGCCCAGCAGCAGGCCAACGTGCTGGTGAGCATCGACACCATCGCCCACGATACCGCCATCGCCATGGTGCAGGTGCAGACCTGGCAGCAGATGGTCGAGACCGCCAAAGAACAGCTGGATGCCCTGTCCTCCATCGGCACCCTGACGAAACAACGTAATGATGAAGGCGCAACGTCACTCTCTGACGTGGTGCAGACCGATGCCCGTATCGAAGGGGCGCGTGCGCAGCTGATGCAGTATCAGGCGAGCCTCGACAGCTCGCGCGCCACGCTGATGAGCTTGCTGGGCTGGGACAGCCTGAACGCGGTCAGCAATGACTTTCCGCAAAGCCTGGCCCGCAGCTGCGACATCGCCGAGCCGGACGATCGTCTGGTGCCCTCGGTATTAGCGGCCTGGGCGCAGGCCAACGTCGCGCAGGCAAATCTCGATTATGCCAACGCGCAAATGACCCCTACCGTTTCTCTGGAGCCGGAAGTTCGTCACTACCTGAACGACCGCTACGCGGGCAACGAAACGCGGGACCGCACCCAGTACTCCGCGTGGGTTAAAGTGCAAATGCCGCTCTATCAGGGTGGCGGCCTCACCGCCCGGCGTAACGCCGCCGGACACGCGGTGGAATCCGCCCAGTCCACCATCCAGCGCACCCGTCTTGAGGTGCGGCAAAAACTGCTGGAAGCGCGCAGCCAGGTGATGAGCCTGATGAGCACGCTTCAGATCCAGGGCCGTCAGGAAGCGCTCAGCGCCCGCACCCGCGAGCTGTATCAGCAGCAGTATCTCGATCTTGGTTCCCGCCCGCTGCTCGACGTGCTCAACGCCGAGCAGGAGGTGTATCAGGCGCGCTTTACCCAACAGCAAACCGCCGGACAGCTGCATCAGCTTCAGCTCAACTGTCTGTACAACACCGGGCGCCTGCGTCACGCGTTCGATCTTGAAAACCGCACCATCCAGACCGTGGAGATCCAGCCATGAAGCAACGCGATATCCCGCAGGGTGAAAACATGACGGATCAGGCGCTAGAGCAGTGGGCGCAGGCGTTTGGCTACGTGGCGACGCGCTATCGCGTTGCCTGCTCGCCAGGCTCGCTCGTCGCAGGCGCGCCGTGGCTGAAAGGCAAACCGATGGTGCCCGCGCTGACGCAACTCGCCCGTGAAGCCGGGCTGACATTCCAGTTGCTGACGGCCGATCAGCACGCTATCAACAGCTGGCGTCTGCCGGTGGTGGTGGAGCTGAACGACGGTAAAATCGGCGTCATCGACAATTTCGACGGCGAGGATACGCTTGAGGTCAGCTTTTTCGACGACAGCACGCACACCAACCGCCTGTCGATGAGCGCGATGCTGCCTGCCATCCGCCACGTCATCGCCCTGCGTCCGCTGGCGGCGCTGAAGGACAGCCGCGTGGATGCCTATATATCAAAATACCGCCCGGACTGGCTCTACCGGCTGGTGATGCGCGACCTTCGCCCTTACAGCTGGGTGATGCTGGCTGCACTGTTCATTAACGTGCTCTCCCTCTCGGGCATCGTCTTTTCCATGCAGGTGTATGACCGGGTGATCCCCGCCCAGTCCTATCCGACGCTCTATGTGCTGACTATCGGGGTGCTGATCGCCACGCTGTTTGGCTTTGTGCTGCGCGTGGCGCGCGGACACATTATGGATCTGCTGGGCAAACGCTCGGATCTGCGCGTCTCGGATCGGGTGTTCGGCCACGCGCTGCGGCTGCGCCACAGCGCCATTCCGCGATCCACCGGCAGCTTTATCTCCCAGCTGCGCGAGCTGGAGCAGATCCGCGAGATGGTCACCTCCTCCACCATCTCCACCATCGTCGATCTGCCGTTTTTTATCCTGTTTGTGATTGTGCTGGCGATCATCGCCCCGCAGCTGGCGTGGATCGCTCCGGTGGCGGCGGTGATCATGGTCCTGCCTGGCCTGCTGCTGCAAAAGAAGCTGGCGGAGCTGGCGAAGCAGTCGGCGCATGAATCAACCCTGCGCAACGCGGTGCTGGTGGAAAGCGTGCAGGGGCTGGAGGACATCAAGCTGATGCAGGCAGAGAACCGCTTTTTGCAGCAGTGGAACAGCTATATCCAGATCACCGCCGAATCCGGCCTGCGCACCCGCGAACTGACGCAGAACCTGATCAGCTGGGGGATGACTATTCAGAGCCTGGTCTATGCCGGGGTGATCGTGGTGGGCGCGCCGATGGTGATTGACGGCACCTTAACCACCGGTTCGGTGGTGGCCGCCTCGATGCTCGCCTCACGGATGATCGCCCCGATGGCGACGCTGTGCGGCGTGCTGGCCCGCTGGCAGCAGGTGAAGGCGGCCAAAGAGGGGCTGGACAGCATTATGCAGCTGCCGACCGAGAACCAGCGCGAAGAGACGCCGATCCGCCAGGACGTGTTGCGCGGCCACTATCTTTTCGAGCAGGCGCAGTTCCGCTATCACCCGGAAGATCCCCGCATGGCGCTGCGCATTAACCGCCTGGAGATCAAAGCGGGCGAAAAAGTGGCGATCCTCGGGCGCAACGGCGCGGGCAAATCAACCCTGTTGCAGGCGATGGCGGGCGGGATGGATCTGGCGGGTGGTGAACTGCGGCTCGACAACCTCAGCCTGCCGCATCTGGACGTGGCTGACGTGCGGAGAAACGTCGGCTTTATGACCCAAAACGCCCGGCTGTTTTATGGCACCCTGCGCGAGAACATCACGCTCGGCATGCCGCGCGCCACCGATAAAGAGATCTTCGAGGTGCTGGAGATGTGCGGCGCGGCCAGCTTTGTGCAGAAGCTGCCAAAGGGGCTGGATTACCCGATTATGGAGAACGGCGTCGGGCTGTCCGGCGGGCAGCGGCAGTCTATTCTGCTGGCGCGGATGCTGCTACGCGACCCGAATATCGTGCTGATGGATGAACCGACCGCCTCCCTTGATGAACATACCGAGCGGGAATTTATTCAACGTCTCGGGGCGTGGCTCGGCAACCGCACGCTGGTTGTCGCGACCCACCGCGTGCCGGTGCTGGAGCTGGTGGAGCGCGTAGTGGTACTCAAAGATGGCATGCTGGTGATGGACGCGCCAAAAGCCCAGGCGCTGAACAACAGCCGTATGCAGCAACAGCAGCAGGCAACCGGACGGGAGTGGAAAAATGAAAATCAGTCAGCGTGACGTTGCCGCAGTAGAAGATCTGGATAACGCGCTCGACTCCGAAAGCGGTTATACCGGCGCCCGGCGCATTGTTTTCTTCTCCCTGGTGATGTTTGTGGTGCTCGGCGTCTGGGCGTGGTTCGGCGTGCTGGACGAAGTCTCAACCGGCACCGGAAAAGTGATCCCCAGCTCACGCGAGCAGGTGTTGCAGTCGCTGGATGGGGGGATCCTCACCGAGCTGAACGTGCACGAAGGGGATCAGGTGCAGGCCGGACAGGTGCTGGCGCGGCTGGATCCTACCCGCTCGGAATCTAACGTCGGCGAAAGCGCGGCGCGTTACCGCGCGTCGCTGGCCTCCAGCGCGCGTCTGTATGCCGAGGTGAACGATCTGCCGCTCAAATTCCCGCCGTCCCTGGCGAAATGGACCGACCTGACCGCCGCCGAAACGCGGCTCTACAACTCGCGCCGCGCCCAGCTGGAGGATACCCAGCGGGAGTTGCGCGCCGCGTTAGATCTCGCGAACAAAGAACTGGCGATCACCCAGCGGCTGGTGAAAACCGGGGCCGCCAGCCACGTGGAAGTGCTGCGTCTGCAACGGCAGAAAAGCGACCTGGAGCTGAAGCTCACCGACGTCCGTTCCCAGTATTACGTGCAGGCCCGTGAAGCGCTGTCGAAGGCCAACGCCGAGGTGGATATGGTGTCAGCGATCCTGAAAGGCCGCGAGGATTCCGTTACCCGTCTGACGGTGAAGTCTCCGGTGCGCGGGATCGTGAAAAACATCAAGGTCACCACCATCGGCGGTGTGATCCCGCCCAACGGCGAGCTGATGGAAATTGTGCCGGTGGACGATCACCTGCTGATTGAAACCCGCCTCTCGCCGCGGGATATCGCCTTTATCCATCCTAATCAGGAGGCGCTGGTGAAAATCACCGCCTACGATTACGCGATTTACGGCGGGCTGCACGGGGTGGTGGAGACTATTTCGCCAGACACCATTCAGGACGAAGCGAAGCCGGAGGTGTTCTATTACCGGGTATTTATCCGTACCAGCCAGGATTATCTGGTGAATAAGGCGGGCAGGCACTTCTCGATCGTGCCGGGGATGATAGCGACGGTGGATATTAAGACCGGAGAGAAAACGGTGCTGGATTATATGATCAAACCGTTTAACCGGGCGAAGGAGGCGCTGAGGGAGCGGTAGTCAAAAGCCGGGTGGCGGCTGCGCCTTACCCGGCCTACATTCTCGCAGGCCCGCGCAAGCGCAGCGCCGCCGGGCATTAATCCGCACGCAAGACGTGGAATCCGCCTCGAAGAATTAACCTTTAGTCATGCATCACACTTCCCTTCAGCCATGACAGGGGTAATATTACTCGCAGACAAAACGCACTTGCGCACAGTGCAGGAGTGCATTACTATCCACTCAGCTTCAAGGACTGGAGCTTACCAGCATTATGATTAATCATTTTCGGGATCAATGGCTTGAGGATTTTTTTCTCTAGGGGAGATCGAGCAATGTTATTCCTTTGAATCTGGAAACAGCGCTTGCAAGAAAGCTCGACATCATCAATGCGGCTATGTCGCACCTGGATTTACGATCGCCACCGGGCAATATGTATGAAGCATTGAGTCCTCCGTTGAAGGGATACTCCTCTATCCGGGTAAACAGACAATACAGGCTTGTATTTCGCTGGTCAGAGGGAAAAGCAGACGATCTCTATCTCTCTCCACACAAGTACACGCAACACAAGTGAGGCATCACCTATGACACTTCAACAGGCACTCCGCAAACCCACCACGCCGGGCGAGGTGTTGCAGTATGAGTATCTTGAACCGCTCAATCTGAAAATCAACGATCTGGCAGAGATGCTAAATGTACACCGCAATACCGTAAGCGCGTTGGTCAATAACAATCGCAAACTTACTGCCGATATGGCGATCAAACTGGCAAAAGCCTTTAATACCACTATTGAATTTTGGCTGAACTTACAGCTAAACGTTGATATCTGGGAAGCGCAATCTAACTCCCGCACGCAGGAGGAGTTAAGCCGGATAAAAACCGTTGCGGAAGTCATGGCGAAGCGAAAATCCGGCAAGCCGGACGTTGCCTGATCCGCTCGCGCCACGCAATACGCTTACCCGACACGGGAACGGCGCATAACGGCATCTGCCATTATGCGCATCCGCTTACAGGGAAATTTTCAAACGTCGAACCGCTTCTTTAAGCTGCTCATCCGTTGGGGTAACGAAAGACATGCGCAGCGTGGTGTGGTCCGGCTCGTTGCAGTAGAAGAACTCACCCGGCACAAACACGACGCCGTTGCTCAACGTTTTTTCCAGCCATTTCGTCGTATTGATGCCGTTATTCATTTTCGCCCACAGGAACATGCCGCCCTTTGGCTTGTGGAACGACATCACATCGCCCAGCTCCGCTTCCAGTTCACTGGCAAAGGTCTGGTATTTCTGGCGGTAGGCTTCGCGGATCATTTTAATCTGATTCGCCAGACGACCGGTTTTCAGATATTCGTACGTCATCAGCTGCGACAGCGTGCTGGTGTGCAGATCGGTGGTTTGCTTGAGGTTCACTACCGCGCGCTTTAGCCACTCCGGCACCAGCACCCAGCCCACGCGGGTGCCCGGCGCGAGGATTTTAGAGAAGGTGGAGGTGTACACCACGTTATCCTCATTGCCGATATCTTTGGCATGAGCAATCAGCGGGCGGAACGCTTCGTCGGTGTAGTTGATCTCGCTGTACGGGTCGTCTTCGATAATCACGAAGTCATAGCGCTTCGATAATTCCACCAGCTGTTTACGACGCGCTTCGGAGAGCGTCACGCCGCCCGGGTTACCAAAGGTTGGCACGATATAAACCGCTTTGATGGTTTTAGTTGCCACCAGCGCTTCAAGTTCATCCACTTTCATGCCGTCGCCGTCGGTACCGACGGATTCAAATTTCGCCTGCGCCAGGCCAAAGACCTGCAACGCGGCGAGGTAGGTAGGCCGCTCCACGACGACCGTATCGCCCGGGTTGATTAACGCCCGCGCCAGCACGTCAAGCGACTGTTGCGAGCCGGAAGTAATGACCACATCATCGGCTTTACAGGCGATGCCGCGACCTTCAGAGATGCGTTGGATCTCTTCGCGCAGCCCCGGGACGCCTTCCGTCAGACCGTACTGGAATGCTTCGCCAAAATGCTGAGACAGCACGGCATCAGCGGCGATTTTTAAACCTTCATGATCGAACAGGTCCGGATTTGGAATACCGCCACCCAGCGAAATCACGCCTGCCATTTTGCTATGTTTTAATAATTCACGGATGGCAGAGGATTGCAGGCCCTGCGCGCTGCTGGCGAGTTTGTTTGCAGACATTCTTTACTTACCTTCTTTTTTATATTGTGCCCAATCTTAGCAGAATATGGGCAATAAATTCCGTTAGCTTAGGCAGCGGCCGCAAATCCTGGCGCCACAGTAAATGCACCGGCCTCGGCGCGGGCGTAAACGCTTCCAGAACCCGAACCAGCCTGCCGCTCGCCAGCTCTTCCGCCACCAGCACTTCCGGTTGCAGCAGGAGTCCCGCCCCGGCTCGCGCCGCCATGCGTAAGCCGTAGCCGTCATTGCATCGTAAGACGGCATCACGCTTCCAGCGCACTTCGCCTTCCACACCCGGCAGCCGCCACTCGTTACGCGCCGTCCATACCGTGTGCGACAGGCACAGGTGATCCACCAGATCGGCTGGCGTTTGCGGCGTACCGTGACGCGCCAGATAATCCGGCGCGGCGCAGATCACCATGTTGTAGGGACACAGATATTTCGCCACCAGGTCCTCATTACGGATCTCACCGATACGAATGGCCAGATCGACCCCTTCCTCGACCAGATCAACCATTCGGTTGGTGAGATCCAGTTCGATGCGCACTTCCGGGTAACGCTGCAAAAACGTGGCCGTCAGAGGCGCGATAACGCAGCCGCCAAACGAGGTGGGCGCTGTCACGCGCAGGGTGCCGGCGGGTGTGGCTCGCAGGCGCTCAACCGCGTTTTCAGCAATCGAGACCTGCTCCAGCACGCGCCTGGCCTCTTCGAAATAAACGCGTCCGGCGTCGGTCAGGCTCTGGCGACGGGTGTTGCGCTCCAGCAGCCGCGTGCCGAGCTGCGTTTCCAGCTGCGTAATATACTTCCCGACCATCACCGCCGACATCTCCAGCCGGGCCGCCGCGCCGGTAAAGCTGCCGCTTTCCACCACCGCGATGAACGTCTCCATGCCGCGAAGCTTATCCATATTCCGAACCTCTGGTTAGCAATCTTCTAACATCAACCCAGTTTATCTGAATTTTTATTTATTAAAGAATGAAGGCTCACAACATAAGGAGTCTGCTATGAAAATCGTCATTATTGGTGCCAGCGGTACGGTCGGTCGTGCTGTGACAGAAGAGCTAAGCCGTCGTCACGAGGTGATCAGCGTGGGTCGCACGCAGGGCGACCATCAGGTGGATATCACCTCGCAGGCGAGCGTACAGGCGCTGTTCGAAAAGATCGGCCCGGTGGATGCGATTGTCTCCGCCAGCGGTGGGGTACACTTCGGCCCGCTCGCAACCATGACCGACGGCGAATTCAACCGGGGCTTGCAGGATAAGCTGCTGGGGCAGATTCGTCTGGCGCTGACCGGCCAGCACTACCTGAACGAAGGTGGTTCGATTACGCTGATAAGCGGCATTGTGGCTCACGAGCCGATTGCTCAGGGCGTCAATGCCACCACGGTGAATGCGGCGCTGGAAGGGTTTGTGCGCGCCGCGGCCTGTGAACTGCCGCGCGGGATCCGCATTAACCTGATCAGCCCGACGGTGCTGACGGAATCCGTCGAAGCATATGATGGCTTCTTCCCGGGCTTTGAAAGCGTTCCCGCTGCGACCGTTGCGCAGGCCTACCGCCGCAGCGTGGAAGGGGTACAGAGCGGGCGGGTATATAAAGTCGGCTATTAAGCCTTACGGGCGGCGATCAGCACCAGCATCGGGCGTTCCGCCTCTTCGGCCAGCGCGGGCCAGGCGTCAACCTGCGTCTGCGTTGGTCCCCACTCATTGACTTCGCTTATCGTTAACCCCGCTTTGATCAGTGCGTTAAGCGTGGTGCCCAGCGTGCGGTGGTATTTAATCACCCCGTCCGCCAGCCAGTTGCTGACGCGCTGGCTTTCGTCCTGATAATGGTTCACGCCCCAGAACCGCTCACCGTTGTCGTCGGTGAGCCAGCCCTGACGGGTGGCGCAGGTATAAATCGGGTGCTCCATCGAGAAGACCAGGCTGCCACCGGGTTTTAGCGCGCGCTGAACCCTGGCGAATAGCGTGTCCAGCTCCGGCAGGTAGTGTAGCGCCAGCGAGCTGTAGACCAGATCGAGGCTATTCGCTTTCAGCGCCAGAGATTCCAGATCGCTACGCTGATAGTGAATCCGATTGTCATCAGTCAGTTCAGCCGCGCGGGCGAGCATTTTTTCTGAAATATCAACACCCGTGACGTCAGACGCGCCCAGCTCGCGCGCTGCGCGACAGAACCATCCGTAGCCGCAGCCGAGATCGACAACCGCTTTACCGGTTAAATCTGGCAGCATTGCCTTGAGCGCGGGCCACTCCGGCGCGCCGTTCAGGCCCTGAACCGAGCGCGGAAGCTGGGCATAGCCTTCAAAAAATGCCGGGTTGTCGTAGATGTTTTGCGCCATAACGGACTCCTTTATCGCAACAGTGGCGAGGGTAAAGCACCCCTCGCCCGTTGACAACGTATCCGTCTTATAAATCACAGCCTGCGCCGGATTTTCTCCACCATGGCTGTGGTTGAGATCCCGTAGCGGTCATGGAGGGTGGGCAACGCGCCCGCATCAAGGAACGCGTCCGGCAGCGCGACGGTATCGAAATCCACGTTCACGCGGTTGCGCATCAACAGCGACGCGACGGCTTCGCACAACCCGCCTACGCTGCTGTGGTTTTCCGCCACGATGACCAGCCGTCCCGGCTTCGCAGCCTGCGCCAGGATCGTCTCTTCGTCCAGCGGCTTAATGGTGGGCGAGTGCAGCACCGCCACGCTGACGTTATCCTTACGCAGCTGCTTCGCCGCCTCCAGCGCACGCATGGTCATCAGGCCTGAGGCGACGATCAGGACATCGTTCCCCTCTTCCAGCAGCGCAGCTTTGCCAATCTTAAACTGGTAGTTGTACTGGTCCAGCACCACCGGCACCTTGCCGCGCAGCAGGCGCATATAGACAGGGCCATCGTGCGCTGCCATCGCCGGCACCGCCTGTTCGGTGTCGATTGCGTCACAGGGATCGATAATCGTCATGCCCGGAATACCGCGCATAATCGCAATATCTTCCGTCGCCTGGTGGCTCGGCCCGTAACCGGTGGTTAGCCCCGGCAGCGCCGCGCAGATCTTCACGTTCAGGTGCTCTTCAGCAATCACCTGATGGATAAAATCGTAGGCGCGGCGGGTAGCGAAGACGGCATAGGTGGTGGCGAAAGGAATAAAACCCTCTTTCGCCATGCCGCCCGCGGCCCCCATTAACAACTGCTCGGCCATGCCCATCTGAAAGAAGCGTTCCGGGTAGGCCTGAGCGAAAATATGCAGATCGGTGTACTTCGACAGATCCGCAGTCATGCCTACGACCTCCGGTCGCTGTTCCGCCAGCTTCACCAGCGCTTGGCCGAACGGTGCGGCTCGCGTCTCCTGGCCCTCTTCCGCGATAGAGGCAATCATCGCCGACGTGGTTAAACGCGGTTTTTTCTCCGTGGTCTGGCTCATTACAGCACTCCTTCAGGTTTGTTGGCATCCAGCACAGCGAGTGCCTTTTGCCACTCGTCAGCATCCACGCGAATAAAATGGTTCTTGTCACGCTTTTCGAGGAACGGCACGCCCTTGCCCATCAGCGTGTCGCACAAAATGACGCGCGGCTGGTTTTCCGGGTAGCGTTTGGCGTTATCAAACGCCGTTACCAGTGAAGGGACATCGTTGCCGTTGACGCGCTGCACGTACCAGCCGAAGGAGGTCCATTTATCTTCCAGCGGCTCAAAGCCGAGGATCGCGTGCGAGTTGCCATCCGCCTGCTGGCGGTTAATGTCCACCAGCACGATCAGGTTCGACAGGCCGTGATGTGCCGCCGACATTGCCGCTTCCCAGGTTGACCCTTCGTCCAGCTCGCCGTCCGACATGGAGTTAACGACCCATGCCGCGCTCTGCTTGCGCTTCAGCCCCAGCGCCATGCCAACGCCAATGCTTAAGCCCTGCCCCAGCGAACCGCCGGAGATCTCCATGCCCGGCGTGTAGGTTGCCATGCCGGACATCGGCAGGCGGCTGTCGTCCGCGCCGTAGGTCTCCAGCTCCTCTTCAGGAACGATCCCCGCTTCAATCAGGGCGGCGTAACAGGCAATGGCGTAGTGGCCGTGAGAGAGCAAAAAACGGTCACGCCCCTCCCACTCCGGCTCGCCCGGCTTAAGGTTCATCCCGTGGGCAAACGCGGTGGCCAGCACATCGGCATAGCCCAGCGCCTGCCCGATGTAGCCCTGCCCCTGCACTTCGCCCATGCGCAGCGCGTAGCGGCGAATGCGCCAGGCCGCGGCGGCAACCTGTTGAACTGTGGTATCCGTCATCGTCGTATCTCCTTAATGGATCAGCATCCCGCCGTTCACGTCGAGCGTGATACCGGTGGAGTAAGAAGAGAGGTCGCTGCCGAGGAACAGCGCGGCGCGGGCAATATCCTGCGCGTCTCCGAGGCGGTTAAGCGGAATGCCCGCCAGAATGGACGTTTTCATCTCATCGCTCAGCTTGCCTGCGGTAATGTCCGTCTGGATAAGACCCGGCGTGATGCAGTTTACGCGCACATTGTCGGGCCCCAGCTCACGCGCCATGGCTTTTGCCAGCCCCAGCACACCCGCTTTTGCAGCGCTGTAGTGTGGGCCGCCAAAGATGCCGCCGCCGCGCTGGGCCGATACCGATGAAATGCAGACGATGCTGCCCGACTTTTGCGCGCGCATAGTGGGAATAACCGCCTGGGACATTAGCAGCGTGCCGCGCAGGCTGACGTCAAGCACCGCATCGTAATTTTCGCGTTTGATATCCATCAGCTTGATCGGCTGAGTTATGCCGGCGTTATTCACCAGAATATCGATGCGCCCGTATTTCCCCAGCACCTGCTCAATGGCGGCATTAACCTGTAATTCATTGCTGACGTTCGCCGCAAGGCCCAGATGTTCGTCGCCAAGGCTCGCGGCGGCAGCCCGGCTGGCTTCAGCGTTTAAATCGATAATCACCACTTTCGCACCCTGTTCAGCATATAATTTCGCCGTAGCGAAACCCAAACCGCGTACGGAAGCCGCGCCGGTAATAACGGCGACTTTATTTTTCAGTAGCATACATTTACTCCATTAGGACAAGAGAGATTTAATGTTTTATTTCGGCTCTTCCAGCAGCATAATCATTATTAAGCCAATGGCTGCGCAAATACCGAAATAAATAAACACGGAATTAAAACTACCTGTTTTATCCAGCAGATAACCTGCCAGCATCGGGGAAACAAATCCGCCGAGATTACCGCCGCTATTGATAATGGACGCGGCAATCGGATAGGTTTTACTGTCCGCAACAGCCATTCCATAAGCCGTAAAAGCGGGCCAGCCGATATTCAGACAGAGGCCGACAAAAAATAACCCGACGCAAACCGCGACGGTGCTTTGCGGAATATTCAGCATAATAACCATCATTAAAACGGTGCTGATGGCGGTAAACATCATGGTCGGTTTACGTCGGCGGCCGAGCAGTTTGTCGGAGACGTAGCCGCCAAAAATCGCACCGATAAATCCACCGATGCACGGCATGCTGGCGACCAGCCCCATGCTCATAAACGTAAAGCCTTTCTCTTTCACCAGATAGAGCGGGATCCACGTCAACAGTCCGTACAGCACGCTGACCATCATAAAATAGGCCAGGCAGTCGCCGAGAATATTCTTCGAGGTAAACAGCCCTTTTACCGTGCTTACCGGGGCTAATTCCCGCACGCGGATCAGCCGATCGAGGCGTGCAAAGCCTGGTGAAATCACGATATTTTCCCGTCTGGCGTCCGGGGTCTCCTGACCGGCGGTAATGGTCTCCAGCTCCGCTTTCGAGACGAATGCGCTCTCGGACGGCCTGGTGCGTACCAGCAGATACCACAGGACGGCAATGACCAGGCCGGGGATCGCAAAGGAGAAGAAGACCCAGCGCCAGCCCCAGGTCATGGCGATCCACACTGCCAGCGGCGGCACGAGGATGGGCGCGAACATGGTGGCGGCGATGTAGACGCCCGTGGCCGTGGCCTTCTCCTTTGGCGGAAACCAGTTATTGATGGTGGAGGCCAGCCCGACCGGGCACGGCCCCTCTGTTAACCCCAGCCCCAGGCGGATACACTTCAGGCCCAGAACCGAGGTTGCGGTGCCCATCAGCCAGGTAAAGGCAGAGAAGCCGAATATCGACAGTGCCACCATGCCGCGAATTCCCTTTTTGGCAATAAAAAAGCCCGCAGGAATTTGGCTCAGGGCGTATCCCAAAAAAAACATGCTGGCGATGGCACCGGCTTCGAAATTATTGATATGAAATTCGTCAATGATAAACGGCAGTACTGCACCAATATTTGTTCGGTCAGCATAGTTAATGGCATAAACAATAAAAATTAATGCCAGCACAACGAAACGGTAATTGGTTTTTTTAGTCTTTATGTAGGGGACAGCTTGTTCTATACGAGACATAACTTACCTCATTATTCGAACACCGTGAGTCGTTTTATTATTGCGTTCAACGTCAATATATCGGCTCACCCATGAAACGCCATTCAATAAAGCTCATTTATTGCTGAGATAAATTTGATTCGCGATACAGCTCAAAAAAATAACATCGGGATAAAATTGCCCGCTCGCAGTCTCAATGTTATGTTTTTTATCAATTATCGTGTAAGGAGTAGGCCATGTCCGCGCAGGATCGCCAGACGTTATCGCTGCCCTCGCTCAGAAATTTGCAGGCGTTTATCGCCGTTGCTAACGCCCTGAGCATCCATCAGGCGGCGGAACAGCTCAACGTCACGCCTTCGGCGGTAAGCCACCAGATCGCGTCGCTGGAATCGTGGCTGGGCAAGAAATTATTTATCCGCAGCGGCAAAGGGGTTCAACTCACCCCGACGGGAGAACAATATCTGCGGGAGGTCTCGGCGGCGATGAGCGCCATCGGGCGCGCCACCGATCAAATCGTGAAAGAAAAAGACAATGCTGTGCTTCGCGTGCACTCTTCCCCCACCTTCGGGCTGTCCTGGCTGTTGCGCCGTCTGGGCAGATTCCGCGCCGAATATCCTGATATCACCATCAATCTCACCTGCTCCTATGAGAACCTACAGTTCGCCAGAGATAATATCGACATTGATATCCGTCACGGTATTCCGGACTGGGACGCCTACCGGGTGATGACCATTAAAAACGACACGCTGGTGGTATTGGCCTCGCCGGACTATGCAGAAGAGCATCCCATCAGCACGCCCGCCGATCTGCTGCAACAGTCGCTTATCTCGTCCACCAGCACTCTGGTGAACTGGGAGAAATGGTTCGCCTGGCACAATATCGACAGGCCCTGGCTTAATTTCAGCCTCAGCTTCGACCGCTCCTACATGAGCTTTGAAGCGGCGCGCATGGGGCTTGGGTTTATTCTGGAGAGCAAAATGATGGCTACCGATCACCTGAAGGATGGCTCGCTGGTGCAGGTGCTGCCTGATGAAATGGGTATCGCCATCAACGCGCACCATCTGGTGATGCCGCACATGAACGAACGCGCGTGGAAGATCCAGCAGTTCGTGGAGTGGATTGACCGTGAGTTGCGATTGTCGGGGTATCACCTGTAGCGATACCCCAACGTGGCGTCAGGCGACCGTGCCCCAGACCAGATTCCCCTTGTGGAACGTCGCGGTGCGCGGAGAAATGCGCGCTACCGCCTCGGCGGAACAGGAGGCGTCAACCAGCACAAAGCTGGCGTCGTCCTGCGCTTTAGGCCACACGCGCTCACCTTTGTCGTTCAGCGGCAGCACGTCGCCGGTGGCGATGCCCAGCGCCCGCGAAAGCGTCTGCTCGTTCGGGCGAATATAGAGCTGGGCGTAGAGGTTGGCTTTCTCCAGCATGTCCCCCAGACCGTACGGCGACCAGTGGTCGATCACGCTGTCGGTACCGGTCATGACAAACACGCCTTTATCACGTAACTGCTTCAGCGGCATGTGCAGGGTGCCAATCGGCACGGTCGAGGCGATGGTTACCTGCTGTGCCGCCATGCGGGTGGCGATCTCATCCACCTGCTGTTCGTTAAGCGTGGCCAGCGCGAAGGCGTGGCTGATGGTCAGCTTCCCCTTCAGCGCCGGCGTTTTCTCCACGGTTTCTACCATGTAGTTCACCGCCGCCACGCCCGCCGGGCTGGTTTCATGCAGGTGAATATCCACCCCTTTGTCGTAATCCAGCGCAATCTGGAACATGGTATCTAGCGATTTCTCCATCGCGCCGTCGACGCTGGTTGGGTCCAGCCCGCCCACATAATGCGCCCCCGCCTGCATCGCCTCGCGCATCAGCTTTTCAGAATTCGACAGCAGCAGGCCGTGCTGCGGGAAGGCAACGATTTCGCAGTCAAAGCCTGCGCCCCGGCGCGCCAGTACCGCCTGCAAATTTTCCAGGTTTTTCAGGCCGGAAACCGGCTCTATGTTGCAGTGGCTGCGGGCGATGGTGGACCCTTTGGACTGGATCAGGTCGATCAGCTTTTCGGCGCGTTCTTGCGTGTAGGGCTGTAACTCCGGCAGCAGCTTCTGCTCCAGGCGGATCATGTCCTGAATGGTGGTGCCCGCCGGACGGTTCAGGGAGCGCCACGGGCCGCCGTAGAAGGTTTTATCCAGGTGAATGTGCATGTCGCGCATCGCCGGAAGCATCAGCTTTTTACCCGCGTCGTAGTGCGGCAGGGTCGCGTCGGCGTGGCTGCCGTTATCGCGCAGGGCGACGATTTTCCCGTCTTTGATCTCCAGCGTTTTCAGCTCGGTGCGGGTGCTTGTCGCCACGCTGCCGTCGTAGTTAAACCCGGCTTCCAGCAGCACGTTGTCGAGATAGTAATGTTTTGCGGTGATGTTCATCGGTTTACCCGTCTCGCAGGTTGCCTTTACAGAATCGGCAGCATACGCGACGGAACCCGTGGCGCCAAACAGCGCGCAGGCAGTAACCATTTTGCCGCTCTGGCTGATAAACTCGCGGCGGCTTTTATTCTCACTCATCTTATCTTCCTTCATTAATAATATGGGTACCCGTTTCACCGCGCAGCGCTGCGGGCAGGCAGGCAGTCCGGCGAGGTGATGATTACGCGCCTGCCGCCATGGCGTAAAAATTCCAGCGAAGCGACGATTTTTGGCAACATGCTACCTGCCGGGAAGTGGCCTTCATCCATGTAGCGCGTCATCTGCGCCACGTTGACGGTATCCAGCGCCTGCTGGTTCGGCTTGCCGAAGTTCACGCAGACTTTCTCCACGCCGGTGGTTATCACCAGCACGTCGGCGCGGATCTCGCGCGCCAGCAGCGCGGTGGAGAGATCTTTATCTATCACCGCGTCCACGCTCTGGTAATCGCCCTGTTCACTGCGCACCACGGGAATGCCTCCACCGCCCGCGCCGATGACCACAAAACCTTTCTGCGTTAGCGCCTTAATCGCATCCGCCTCGACGATGCGCAGCGGCTGGGGCGAGGCCACCACGCGGCGATAGCCCCGGCCTGAATCCTCAACAAAATGCCAGTCCGGGTGCGCGAGCTGTAGCTCGTCGCGCTGCGCCTCGCTGAAGAACGCGCCGATCGGTTTTGTCGGGTGCGTAAAGCCGGGATCGTTTTTATCCACCTCCACCTGGGTGACGACCGTGACCGCCTTTTGCTCGCCACGCGCCGCCAGGCGGTTGTTGAGCGCCTGCTGGATCAGGTAGCCGATACCGCCCTGGGTATCCGCCACGCAGTTTGCCAGCGGGGTCAGCGGCAGCCCTTCCCGCTCGTGGGCGATTTCGGCGCGGCGCAGATCCAGCCCCACCTGCGGGCCATTGCCGTGGGTGAGCACGATGTCATAGTCCGAGGCCAACATTTCGAGCACCGACTCGGCCACCGCTTTGACCGCCTGCGCCTGATGCTCAATCGACTGGCTGGCGTTGTCTTTGATAATGCTGTTGCCGCCGATGGCGACGACCATAAGCTCTTTCATTTTGTTTCCTTTAGAAGGTGCGTTCTGGTGCCCTCACCCCGGCCCTCTCCCACAGGGAGAGGGGAATTAACAGAGGTATCCAGCACATGCTTCACCACAAACATCCCGCCCATCATCAGGTAGGCCGTGACAAACATCAGGGAACTGCCCTCGGCAAAGCCCACCACCGGGGCGTGGATCACGCCAAACAGCGCCAGCAGCGCGCCTCCTGCGGCGGCGACGGCCCCGCGCAGCGGTTTGTTGAGGATGGCGAAGATGGCGATACAGCCCCAGAGCATGCTGGCGAGCGGCGCGCCGTTGCCGAGATGCATCAGGCCTTCGTAGTAGATACCCTTGCTGTGCAACACGTCGGTGCCGATTTTCGCCGCGCTGGTCCCCGCGGCGCTCATCACGCTGTTCATCATGGTCAGCGCCCAGTTGGCGATCCACGGGAACAGGCAGATGAAGATAACGGGCACCTCCACTTTCGGGGTTTCCCTCACCACCTGGTTGGCGGTGACGACGCCGATAAACACCAGAATCGGCACGATGGCGGTCATCGGTATGATGGCGAGCATAAAGGCCCCCAGCCCGAACAGCGGCACGATGAACATGGTCACGCCGGACGCCAGGGTGTAGCCGATGCTGGCGCCCATCGCTTTCCAGCCAGGATGGCCGACGTAGACCGTGACCGGGAACGGATTGCCCATCAGGCAGCCGAGCATCGAGGCCAGACCGTTCGCCAGCATTACCTTGCGGGTCGGGTATTCATCCCCCGCCGCGTGGGCGCTTTCGATGTTCTCCAGGTCAAAGATGTAGTTTGCCAGCCCCAGCGGTACGGCGGACGCCAGATAAGGCAGCGCGTGCGGCAGCCCCTGCATAAAGCTGTCCACGTGCACTTCCGGCGGGTTAAAGCCGAAGGATGACATGGACGCTTTAATGGCATCCGGGCTTTGCAGGCCGGAGATCCACGCAAGTAGAGTACCGGCAATTAACAGCAGCAGGCCGGTCGGGATACGGGCGAAAATCGGCTTTTTACCGAACCAGTTAATGAAGATCAGCAGCAGGACGATAAACGACACGGTCGGCGCTTCGAACGCCTGCAACATCGGGTTCATCGCCAGCAGCAGCAAGCCAAGACCGGACAGGCACGACAGCAGCACGGTGCGCGGGATCATCTTGCGGATGGTTTCCCCCAGGAAGGAACCGCCCGCGAGGATCATCGCTTCCACAAAGCACCACACCAGGCCAATCTGAATCGCGAAATCCGCATCGCCAGTTTGCTGGTAAACCGGCATTAAGACCAGGAAGGTCACGGTAAAAATCGACGGCGCGCTCGGGCCGGACGGCAACGCGGTGACGTCCGTTCGTCCGGTAGCGCGCGCCATTTGCAGGCCAAACCACGTATAGCAAAGACTCGCCACCAGCACCGCCAGCCCGAAGGCTGGCGCGATGCGTCCATAAACAATCTCCTTCGGGATGCCGACGACAAAAATGAGCAACCCCATCATGGTCAGCAAATTGGTCAGGTTGTTGGTCATCAACCCGAAATAAGCTGCCCAGTCACCTCTTTTCCACTCCAGTTTCATGTTTTTCATGGATGCATGCCTTATAAAAAGTAGCGATCGCGGAAGGTCAACAGCGCCTTTTCAAAACAGCTAAACGGCGGGTGAACGATGCCCGCCCCTATCATGCCGATGCCCGCGTCCTTATGGGCAATGGCGGTATTGATGACCGGCAGAATGCCGCTGCCCGCGACCTTCGTGATGTCGATGGCGGTCGGGATCCCCATAAAGGAGAGCAGCGGAATGGTGACGTTCGGGTTTTCGCCGAGGGTGATTTCGCGCATCTGGCGAGAAAAATCGATGGCTTCCTCCACCGTGCCGCCCACCAGCGCAACGATGGCCGGGGCCGTCGCCATCGCAAAGCCGCCGATGCCGTAGGTTTCGGTGATGGCGCTGTCGCCGATATCCAGCCCGGAGTCTTCCGGCTTATAGCCCGCGAACATCGGGCCGATCACCTGCTGCGCCGGGCCGGTGAACCACTGCCCCGGCAGGCCGGAAACGCGCAGGCCGAACTCGTAGCCGTTGCGCGCCATGGTGGTGACGACGGTGCTGTACTCAATGCCGTGGGCGGCATCCAGCGCGGCCTTACACATTGCCATCCACGTCGGACCGGAGAAATAGTCGCTGCTGGCGACAAACTCGAACACTTCACGCTGCTGCGCCACCGGATAGCCCGCCTGGACCAGCCCCGGCGTCAGCGCCTGAATAAGCAGCGTGGTGCCCGCGTTGTTGCGGTTGTGGCACTCGTCGCCCATGTGCAGCGCCTGGGCCAGCATCAGGCGCAGGTCGATTTCGCCGATAATGTTCATGGCGTCGCGCAGCATCGGGCCGAGCACGTCGCGCATCCAGTTCAGGCGCTCGATCACGCTCTGGTCATTAGCCCCCATACGCAGGATCTTCGCCATCTGCTCGCTGAGGTTGGTGAAGGCGCGGTTGCCGTAAGTTTTGTTCTCAACGATGTGCATAAACATCGACGCGGAGGTGACGCCCGCCATAGAGCCCACACAGTCGTGCTCGTGGCACGGTGAGAAGGTGATGTCGCCTGACGCCGCCAGCCTTGCGGCGTCCTCCAGATCCGTCGCCAGCCCTTCAAACACCAGCGCGCCGGTAACCGCGCCTTTCATCGCACCGCACATGTTTTCCCAGGTAACTGGCGGACCGGCGTGCAGAATGGTCGTGCGGGTCATGCCCGGCACCACGTTGATGGCCTGGTCATAGCCCACCAGCACCGGATGGGACTGAATAATCCGCTCCAGGGCAATTTTGTTCGCGGCGGCAATTTTCTCCGCCAGCGGTTTTTCCGCCAGCTGGTCGAGCGCTTTAACAACCTGCATATTGCCCTGCCCCGGCGGCGTCCAGTCGAGCTGGGTCACGGGAACGTGCTGCTTTTTGAGGTCGTCGCTGAACATCGCAATGCCGACGTTAATGACGTTTAGCGGCTGGTTGAATAAAGTGGTCATTATGCTTTCTCCCCTTTGCAGACAAATTCGCGTGCCAGTAATCCGGTGTTGGTGCTGCTGCTGGCCCAGATGACGCCTGCGTCGGTCAGCAGCTGGCACTGCTGCGCCAGCGACTGCGGATCCTGATCGGTGCCGAGCACGTAGCCGAGAATTTCCAGCGGACGGTCGTCGGCGTTCGCGATCGCCTGTGCCTCTTTGATCGCCTCGATCATCACCCCCACCGGATCGTCGTGCGCGCCAAAGCCCAGCACGAAGTCCATCACGATGACGCCCACCTGCGGATCGCGCGCCTCCTGTAGCAGGCGGCTGATGCGGTTGGTCGGGTCGATCATTGGGTGTGGCTTGCCGTTGGTGAAATCATCGTCACCGAAATCAAGGAAGGTGTGGGCCTGGCTAACGCTGATATCTTTCAGACGCCTGGCCGGGTCCGGCTGGATGTTGCTGTAAACATCGTCAAACTTCTCCAGCGCGGCAAACATCGCTTCGTCGCACAGGGTGCCGCCGCAGAACAGGCCGCGAATGTACTTCTGCTGCGACGTCAGGCGGGTGCGTACCTCTTCGATCAGCGGCCAGTTGAGCGGATGTAAATCCAGGTCGTCTTTTTTAATGCCGGTAAGCAGCACCGCTTTCAGGGCCGCCTCTTTGGTGCCACGAGCAAACTGCAAACCGTCTTCATCGGCAGGCGGTTCGTTGCGGCCCAGGAAGCACACAACTACAGGCTTGCGGCAGGCGCGTGCCCGGGCCAGCACCTTCTCAGCCACCGCGGGTGCTGGCGGTTTGGAGATGAGCGCTATCACCCGAGTAGCGTCGTCCGCCTCCAGCATGTCGATGGCGTCGAGCATCATCAGGCCGCCGATCTTCTCGCTGAGATCGCGTCCGCCGGTGCCGATCAGCTGCGACACGCCGCCGCCGAACTCATGAATGCGCACGCTCAGCTCCTGGCTGCCGGTACCGGAGGCGCCAACGATGCCAATCGGCCCGCGACGCACCGCGTTGGCGAAGCACAGCCCCGCGCCGTTGATAATGGCGGTGCCGCAGTCTGGCCCCATCATCAGCAGACCCTTTTCATGCGCCAGCTGCTTCAGCGCCAGCTCGTCGTCGAGCGATACGTTATCGGAGAACAGCATCACGTTAAGATCGTTTTCCAGCGCCTGACGCGCTTCCCGGGCGGCGAAGGTGCCGTTGACGGAAATCACCGCCAGGTTGCTGTCCGGACGATGGGTTTTGGCGCTGGCAATCGACGCGTAGCGTGCTTCATGGGAGCCCGTGCGCTCTTTACGCGTGAACAGCGCTTCAATGGAGGCCAGGGTTTCATCATTTGCCGCGTCGCCTTTAATCACGATCATCAGGTCGCCATTTTTCGCGTCCGCTAATTCCGGCGTTAATAGCCCGAGGTTTTTTAATACGCCTTTGTTCATTTCCGTCGCCATCGCCACAAACGCCTGCTCGACGCCCGGCAATTTATTGGCTTTGGTGGAAACCGACATTAAGGAAACCGAATCGAAATACGTATTCTTTTTTATGACGATTTTGGTTGGCATTATTTTCACCTGTTTAAGATAAAAGGGGGCCGCCGTCGTGCTAAATGCACGTCGGTAACAATGCGTTTTTTCAGTAACGGCCAGCCAGGGGAAGGCTGACCGAATGCGCTACGCGCCTGCCGCCAGCAGCAGGTCTGCGATCGCGTTGAAGCCTTTTTCCCGTGCCAGTTCGAGCGGGGTTTTGCCGTATTTATCGGTCATGTGCGGGTTCGCGCCGTGATCCAGCAGCAGCTTCACAATTTCCTGCTGCTTTGCGCCGCCGTCGTTTAATACGATGGCCTCCAGCAGCGGCGTCCAGCCGACAAAATTGGTGTGGTTGACATTGATGTCGGTTTTTTCCAGCAGCTCACGCACGATTTCAACGTGCCCTTTTTCACTGGCAGGGGTAATGCCCACGCCGCCAAAGCGCGTCAGACGGTCGAGATCCGGATCCGCCGGAAGGACAATGCGCAGCAGGGTTAAATCATTGGTCAGGCAGCTGATCAGGAAGGGGTTAAAACAGGTCTGGTCCTGTTTATCAATATCCGCCCCGGCGGCAATTAAAAATTCCACACAGGCGTAATGCTTTTTCAGGCTGGCAATAATAATGGCGGTTCTTTTCTGGCGGTTGGTTACGTTAATATCCACGCCTTTCTCCAGGCAGGCTTTTAGCGCGTCGATATTGCCCTCTTCTGCCGCCAGCAGAAATTCTGTAACCCGTGCAGTTGCAGACATATTCAGACTCCCTATGTTTCACTTCTGATGACCTGAGAATAGCAACAGCCTGGTCATAAAAGAATCCGCTTAAAAATGATTCATCGACACGCAATTCATTGTTGAGTTAAATTCAACGGTCCGGCAGAAACGTGCGTCTGTGCAACCTTTTTCTTATGTTTTACCGCTTTTACACGCTTCAGGCTGCATTATCCTTATGTCTGAAAAAGCCTTACACAGCGCGGCCCTACGTAAAAATACAGAACTGTGACCAACATCAACTATGATGTAACGCCAGTGTTAAAATATGTTCAAAACTGATGGTCACCAGGAGCCATAATATGAATTCCATCTTTACCGAAGAGAATTTGCTGGCCTTCACCACCGCGGCACGTTTTGGCAGTTTTAGCAAAGCGGCTGCCGAGCTGGGCGTAACCACCTCGGCCATCAGTTACACCATCAAACGCATGGAGACCGGCCTGGACGTGGTGCTGTTTGTACGCAACACGCGCAGCATTGAGCTGACCGAATCCGGTTTTTATTTTTATCGTAAAACGACCGACCTGCTGAATGACTTTCATGCCATCAAGCGCGGGATTGATACCATTTCTCAGGGCATTGAGACGCGGGTGCGCATCTGCATAAATCAGCTTTTGTATACGCCACGCCATACCGCGCGTTTGCTCCAGGTGCTGAAAAAACAGTTTCCCACCTGCCAGATCACGGTGACAACCGAGGTGTATAACGGCGTCTGGGATTCCATCATTAATAATCAGGCCAATATCGCCATTGGCGCGCCGGATACGCTGCTGGACGGCGGCGGCATTGATTATACCGAGATAGGAGCGATCCGTTGGGTATTTGCCATCGCGCCCACGCATCCGCTGGCGTTCGCCCCGGAGCCCATCTCCGAAAGTCAGCTGCGTCTGTATCCCAATATCATGGTCGAGGATACCGCGCATACCATCAATAAAAAGGTGGGCTGGCTGCTTCACGGTCAGGAGGCGATTCTGGTGCCGGACTTCAACACGAAATGCCAGTGTCAGATCCTGGGGGAAGGTATTGGATTTTTACCGGAATACATGACGCGTGAGGCGGTGGAGGATGGGCTGCTGGTAACGCGGCGAATCAATAATCCGCGCCAGGATTCGCGCATGCTGCTCGCCACGCAGCATGCGGCGACCGGTCAGGTCACGCGCTGGATAAAACAGCAATTTGGCCCCGAAGGCGTGCTGACCCGGATCTACAGTGACTTACTGTGGCGTACCTAGCTCTTCGTCTGAACCCAAAATGCGTGGATAAGACCGGGGAAGTAGCCCAGGATGGTCAGAAGGATATTCAGAATAAACGCCCAGCCCAGCCCCTTGCCAAGCAGCACGCCCAGCGGCGGGAGAATAATCGTAAAAACAACGCGCCAAAAACCCATAAATAACTCCGTGCAAGCTAACCAATTGAAAATTATAAAAGACACTTCTCTAAGCGTAGCCAGTTTACGGGTAACTGCCATTCGTCTCTCGCGCTTTTACCTGCCTTTACCCTCTTTACACTGGCTTAAACCCGGCCTTAAATGCTCTACTGTTCTGAAATTGACCGTAAGGAAACATAATGTCTCTTCCTCTTATTTCGCCGCAGCAGGCAAACGCACTTATTGCTGAAGGCGCCAAACTTATCGATATTCGCGACCCCGACGAGTATGCCCGCGAGCATATTCCGGCGGCGCACTCCATTCCGCTGGATTCGTTACCCGGCGGGCTTAACGCGGCGCCGGGAGAAACGGTGATTTTCCACTGTCAGTCCGGCGCACGAACCTCAAACAATGCTGCTCGTCTGGCGCAGGCAGCATCCCCTGCGAACGCCTGTGTGGTTGAGGGAGGCATTCAGGGCTGGAAACAGGCCGGGCTGCTGACCGTTGAAGATCGATCGCAGCCGCTTCCGCTGATGCGTCAGGTGCAGATCGCTGCCGGGCTGCTGATCCTCTGCGGCGTGGTGTTGGGTTACAGCGTCTCCAGCGGTTTTTTCCTGCTGAGCGGTTTTGTGGGCGTCGGGCTGCTGTTCGCCGGAGTGACAGGTTTTTGCGGTATGGCGCGACTTCTGAAAGTGATGCCGTGGAACCGACGTACCTGATAAGGAGTATCTGAAAGATTAGGCTGTACCCCGTCCCGGACGTGGGCTATGGTGAAGATCATGACAATGATGAGGAGGTGCTATGTTTTCTGTCGGTGATTATGTCCAACCGCGTCAGGGCGGTCCGAAACTGAAAGTGCTCGAAGTGAATGGTGAAAACATTGTGGCCGTGCAGGCCAGCGATGAGCAGGGCGAGAAATATCACCTGAAAGCGGCGGACGTAGTTCTGTACTCCGAAGAAGGTGACTTTGGCGTCTGCTAAGTCAATAATCGGGCGGAATACACCGCCCGAATAATCATCAGATCAGGAAATCGTCCAGCGATTTACCGTTTGCCAGTGCGGTCGCAATTGGCTTTGGCGTACGTCCCTGACCGGTCCAGGTTTTTTCTTCACCGTTCGCGTCAATAAAACGATATTTCGCCGCACGCGCTTTACGTTTTTTCGTCGGCTGACCCGCCTGCGCCAGGTCACTGCCTAACAGATCGCTCGGAGAAATACCGTCAGCTTTCATCAGTTCCAGCAGAGCATTAATTTTATCCTGCTGTTCAGCGCGTTGACGCTCTAATTCAGCCTGCTCGCTGCGTTTTTCTTCAGTGACAATCCGGAATTTTTCCAGCACTTCTTCCAGAACATCCATGGATAATTCACGTGCCAGCGCCCGGAGGGTACGAATATTATTAAGATTCTGTAACGTTAAAGCCATAATAATGAAAAACCTTTCTTCGTGTGTATAACATAAATCAGGCAACAGAATAATTGATTTTGGTTCTGATATCTACCCACCGTGACGTTTTGACATTATTGTAAATGTTTTAGAATATCCCGTTAATATAACCCTGAAATATATGTCTGTTTTAAAGCGTAATATACCGCCCTTCCCCAGGCCAAAAAACCCTGTTTTAAACCGTTCAAAAAACCGCCTCCAAAATCCCACACAACAAAGGTTTCACACGCGCATAGATAATCTAATTCATTGATATATTTCACTAAAATAGGCGCGAGGAGAGAAAATAACGAAGCGCGCAAAAAACGCACAATTTTAGAGAATTTTATGGCTAAAGCGCCAGTAAATAAAAATTAATCACTACTTGTTAGTTAAAAGCCAGAGAGATACGCTATACACTCAAAACAAACCAACCTAAAGCACTAAAGGCCGCAGGTAAAACGCCACTTTTTTGTCCTGTTCGAGGAGTTCAGACATGTTCTCACCGCAGTCTCGCCTGCGCCATGCGGTAGCGGATACGTTCGCGATGGTCGTTTACTGTTCCGTCGTGAATATGCTGATTGAAATTTTCCTGTCGGGAATGTCCTTTGAGCAATCTCTCTCGTCGCGCCTGGTGGCCATTCCGGTGAATATCATGATCGCCTGGCCGTACGGCCTGTACCGCGATGCAGTGATGCGTTTAGCCCGGCGTATTAGCCCGGCGGGTTGGGTAAAAAACCTGGCGGACGTGCTGGCTTACGTGACGTTCCAGTCCCCGGTGTATGTGTTTATTTTGCTGACGGTGGGCGCAGACTGGCATCAAATCGCCGCTGCGGTAAGTTCAAATATCGTGGTATCCATGCTGATGGGTGCGGTGTACGGTTACTTTCTTGACTACTGCCGCCGACTGTTCAAAGTCAGCCCTTATAGCCAGGCAAAAGCGTAAGGTAAGGCGACTGGCTCATGCCAGTCGCAGAGTTATTGTACGTCGCCAAACAGCCCTTTCAAGAATCGCTCCAGCGCCATACGCGAGCTGAAACCGTGCGGAATACCATAATGTTCATGCGTCTCGCCGCCTAAATAGAGCGGAAATTGCTGATAATGATCGCAGGTTTTAATATCCGAGGCGGGCTCAGCAAATGACAGGCTTCTGTCTTTGAGTGTCGGGTGAATAATGAGAGCAGTACGCCCCATTCTTGCTTCACGGTTGACGTAAACATAATTCTCACCACGGCGATATCCGTACGCTTTTGATGTTACCTCATCCATGGTGAACCCTTCTTTTTCAAGAACGCGCGCCACCTCATCGGGTCGTAAATACATATCTTTTCCTCATTATCATTCCTGCCCGGCAACCTTACAGTATTCAGCATTAGCAGGGCTTTCAGAATATTCCATAAACTGCCCGATAAGCCGTGACTCGCTTCAGATATTACATTTCTGGACTAAACTAAACGGGAACACAAATTATGGAGGATCATATGTTTAACAGACCGAACCGAAACGATATTAATGACGACACACAGGATATTCGTAACGATGTCAGCCAATTAGCGGACACGCTGGAAGCCGTATTGAAATCCTGGGGCTCTGACGCGAAGGACGAAGCAGATGCCGCGAAACGTAAGGCTCAGTCTCTGCTGCGTGAAACGCGGGCAAGGATGAACGGCCGCTCACGTACCACTCAGGCGGCCTGCGACATGGCCAGCTGCGCCACCACCTTCGTACGTGAAAAACCGCTTTGTACGCTGGGAACGGTCGCGGCGGTCGGGATTTTTGTCGGCGCCCTGCTTAGTCTGCGTAAGTAAGCGCGCGTTCTTAGCCCCGGTAGCCTCAGGCGCCGGGGCTTTTCTTTGCCTGACAACCTGAAAAAACCGTACAGCCCGCCCTGCCCCGCCAGGCTCATCATCGGGGCCTTATTAATCTGAATTTCCCATATCTTGTGTGGTTGAAACTTATATAAACTACATCTAGTATTCCCTTTAGTAAGACACACACAATATGACGCGTTTACTCGCGCCGTCCTCTCATTCTAAATGGAAATGCGAATCATGAGCATTATTATTTACACTCGTAACGATTGTGTTCAGTGCCACGCCACGAAACGGGCGATGGAGAGCCGCGGCGTGGCATTTGAGATGGTCAATATTGATCAGGTGCCCGACGCGGCAGACACCCTGCGGGCGCAGGGTTTCCGTCAGCTTCCGGTTGTGGTTGCCGGCGACACCAGCTGGTCTGGCTTCCGTCCGGACATGATCAACCGCCTTGCCGCTCAGGGCGTCAGTGCATGAGCACGCTGGTCTACTTTTCCAGCAGCTCGGAAAACACGCTTCGGTTTATGGAGCGTCTCGGGCTGCCCGCGATACGCATTCCGCTGAACGAGCGGGAGCGTATTCAGGTAGACGAACCCTACATTCTGGTGGTGCCCAGCTATGGCGGTGGCGGCACCGCAGGGGCTGTGCCTCGTCAGGTGATCCGCTTTCTGAACGATCCCCATAACCGGCAGCTTATTCGCGGCGTGATCGCCGCAGGCAATCGCAACTTCGGCGAGGCCTTTGCCCGCGCCGGGGATGTCATCTCTCAAAAATGCGGCGTGCCGTATCTCTATCGTTTTGAACTGATGGGGACACAGCAGGACGTAGAGAACGTGCGTAAAGGAGTGAACGAATTTTGGCAACGACAACCGCAGAGCGCGTGATTCAGGCAACGCCGGATTACCACGCATTAAACGCCATGCTAAACCTCTATGACCGGGAGGGGCGCATTCAGTTTGATAAAGATCGTGAGGCGGTGGACGCCTTTTTTGCCGCTCATGTGCGCCCGAACAGCATCGTTTTTGGCAGCCAGCAGGAACGTCTCGACTGGCTGGTAAAAGAGGGTTATTACGAAGAGCGTGTCCTGACCCGCTACGACCGCGCCTTCGTGGTGGCATTGTTTGAACGGGCGCACGCCAGCGGTTTTCGCTTCCAGACGTTTCTCGGCGCGTGGAAGTATTACACCAGCTACACCCTGAAAACCTTTGACGGCAAACGCTATTTAGAAAGCTTTGAAGATCGGGTGGTGATGGTGGCGCTGACGCTGGCGCAGGGCGATGAAGTGCTGGCCGAAAGTCTCACGGAGGAGATCCTCTCCGGCCGCTTCCAGCCCGCCACGCCAACGTTCCTTAACTGCGGGAAAGCCCAGCGCGGCGAGCTGGTCTCCTGCTTCCTGCTGCGTATTGAAGACAATATGGAGTCGATTGGCCGTGCGGTAAATTCGGCGCTACAGCTTTCGAAACGCGGCGGCGGTGTGGCATTTCTGCTTTCGAACCTGCGGGAAGCGGGCGCGCCGATTAAGCGCATCGAAAATCAGTCCTCCGGCGTCATCCCGGTGATGAAGATGCTGGAAGATGCCTTTTCGTACGCCAACCAGCTTGGCGCGCGTCAGGGCGCGGGTGCGGTTTATCTGCACGCGCACCACCCGGACATTCTGCGTTTTCTGGATACCAAACGTGAAAACGCCGATGAAAAGATCCGCATTAAAACCCTGTCGCTCGGCGTGGTGATCCCGGATATCACGTTTAAGCTGGCTAAAGAGAATGCCGACATGGCGCTCTTCTCACCGTATGATGTTGAGCGGATTTACGGCAAAGCCTTTGGCGACGTGGCGATAAGCGAGCTGTACGACGAGCTGGTGGCCGACGATCGCATTCGTAAAAAAACCATCAACGCCCGGGATTTCTTCCAGACGCTGGCTGAAATTCAGTTTGAATCCGGTTATCCGTACATCATGTACGAGGATACGGTGAACCGCGCCAACCCGATTGGCGGGCGCATCAACATGAGCAATCTGTGCTCGGAGATTTTGCAGGTCAACAGCGCGTCCAGCTACGACGAGAACCTCGACTACGCGGACGTGGGCAAGGATATCTCCTGTAACCTCGGGTCGCTGAATATTGCCCACACCATGGACTCTCCCGATTTTGGCCGCACGGTAGAGACCGCCATTCGCGGACTGACGGCGGTATCAGACATGAGCCACATCCGCAGCGTACCGTCTATTGAAGCGGGCAACGCCGCGTCGCATGCCATCGGCCTTGGGCAGATGAACCTGCACGGCTATCTGGCGCGGGAGGGCATCGCCTACGGCAGCCCCGAAGGGCTGGATTTCACCAACCTTTATTTCTACACCGTCACCTGGCATGCGGTGCATACCTCGATGATGCTGGCGCGCGAACGCCACCAGCGGTTCGCAGGCTTTGAGCAGTCCCGCTACGCCAGCGGAGAGTATTTCAGCCAGTATCTGGAAGGCGACTGGCAGCCGAAAACCGAAAAAGTACGCGCGCTGTTTGCCCGCGCTGGCATCACCCTGCCGACGCGTGAGATGTGGCAACAGCTGCGTGAAGAGGTGATGCGCTACGGCATTTATAACCAGAACCTTCAGGCGGTGCCGCCAACCGGCTCCATTTCCTATATCAATCACGCCACGTCGAGCATCCACCCCATCGTGTCGAAGATTGAAATCCGTAAGGAAGGCAAAACCGGGCGCGTCTACTACCCTGCCCCGTTTATGACCAATGAGAATCTGGCTCTGTACCAGGACGCCTATGAAATTGGCCCGGAAAAGATCATTGATACCTACGCCGAGGCGACTAAACATGTGGATCAGGGGCTGTCGCTGACGCTCTTCTTCCCGGACACCGCCACCACGCGGGATATCAACAAAGCGCAGATCTACGCCTGGAAGAAAGGCATCAAAACGCTGTACTACATTCGCCTGCGCCAGCTCGCGCTGGAAGGCACCGAAATTGAAGGCTGCGTGTCCTGCGCGCTGTAAGGAGAAAGGATGAAACTGTCACGCGTAAGCGCCGTTAACTGGAACAAAATTCAGGATGATAAAGACCTGGAGGTATGGAACCGCCTGACCAGCAACTTCTGGCTGCCGGAAAAGGTGCCGCTCTCCAACGATATTCCGGCCTGGCAAACTCTGAGCCATGCCGAGCAGCAGCTGACAATCCGCGTCTTTACCGGCCTGACGCTGCTGGACACCATTCAGAATACCGTGGGTGCGCCCGCGCTGATGAGTGATGCGCTGACCCCGCACGAGGAGGCGGTAATGTCGAATATCAGCTTTATGGAGGCGGTGCATGCCCGCTCTTACAGCTCGATTTTCTCCACTCTGTGCCAGACCAGAGACGTGGACGCCGCCTACGCCTGGAGTGAAGAGAGCGCGTCATTGCAGCGCAAGGCAGATCTGGTGCTGGAATATTACCGGGCCGACGAGCCGCTGAAGAAGAAGATCGCCAGCGTATTCCTGGAATCTTTCCTCTTCTATTCCGGCTTCTGGCTGCCCATGTACTGGTCGAGCCGGGGCAAGCTCACCAACACCGCCGATTTGATTCGCCTCATCATCCGCGATGAAGCGGTACACGGGTATTACATCGGCTATAAGTACCAGAAAGGACTGGAGAAAGTCACCCCGGAAAAACGCGAGGAACTCAAAGGTTTTGCCCTCGATTTACTGATGGATCTGTATGACAACGAGCTGAGCTATACCGAAGAGCTGTACGCCGGAACGGGCTGGGAAGAGGACGTAAAAGCCTTCCTCTGCTACAACGCCAACAAGGCGCTGATGAACCTGGGCTACGAAGCGTTATTCCCACCAGACATGGCGGAAGTGAACCCGGCGATCCTCGCGGCGCTGTCGCCCAACGCCGATGAAAACCACGACTTCTTTTCCGGGTCCGGCTCGTCGTACGTGATGGGTAAAGCGGTGGAGACGCAAGACGAGGACTGGGATTTTTAATGAATGAATTAACGTTCATTAATTAACTCTGCATTTCATTATTTCCAGCCAAATATTCCACCAGGTACTACACTGTAATTTCCCCGTCATATTCGCCTGAAACACACCGATTCAGGCGAAATTTCCCCATGCAGCAGCAAAAAATTGAGAAAAATTCAAACCGCCCTCAGCCCTTTATTCATGGGAAATTCAGCCGTTTCGCTTGCGGCAAAATTCTGGCCTTCGGCTGGCCCAGGGTTGTCTCAGATTCTGAGTATGTTAGGGTAATGCCAGTTAACTATTTACCATGGTAATCATATCGACATAAACAAATAACAGGACACTCTCTATTGCATGGCAATTAAATTAGAAGTGAAAAATCTTTATAAAGTATTTGGCGAGCACCCGCAGCGTGCTTTCAAATATATTGAGAAAGGCCTTTCGAAAGAGCAAATTCTGGAAAAAACCGGGCTATCGCTTGGCGTTAAAGACGCCAGTCTGGCCATTGAAGAAGGCGAGATTTTTGTCATCATGGGATTATCCGGTTCGGGTAAATCCACTATGGTTCGCCTTCTCAATCGCCTGATTGAACCCACCCGCGGACAGGTGCTGATTGACGGCGTTGATATCGCCAGAATATCAGACGCGGAACTCCGCGAGGTGCGCAGAAAGAAAATTGCGATGGTGTTTCAGTCATTTGCACTGATGCCGCACATGACGGTACTCGATAATACCGCCTTTGGCATGGAGTTAGCCGGTATCCCCGCTCAGGAACGTCAGGAAAAAGCCCTTGATGCACTGCGTCAGGTCGGGCTGGAAAATTATGCTCATGCGTATCCGGATGAACTCTCCGGCGGTATGCGTCAGCGTGTGGGATTAGCGCGCGCATTAGCGATCAATCCGGACATTTTATTAATGGACGAAGCCTTCTCGGCGCTCGATCCCTTAATTCGCACCGAGATGCAGGATGAACTGGTAAAATTACAGGCCAAACATCAGCGCACCATTGTTTTTATTTCTCACGATTTGGATGAAGCCATGCGTATTGGTGACCGTATCGCCATTATGCAAAATGGTGAAGTGGTGCAGGTCGGCACACCGGATGAAATTCTCAATAATCCGGCGAATGACTATGTGCGCACCTTCTTCCGCGGCGTGGATATTAGCCACGTATTCAGTGCGAAAGATATTGCCCGTCGAACACCAAACGGCATTATTCGAAAAACGCCAGGTTTTGGTCCGCGCTCCGCGCTGAAGCTGTTGCAGGACGAAGACCGTGAATACGGTTATCTGGTTGAACGCGGCAATAAATTTGTCGGCGTTGTCTCCATCGACTCCCTGAAAACCGCCCTGAGCGAAAACCAGGGAATCGATGCGGCGTTGATTGACGCTCCGCTTGCCGTGGACGCCGAAACGCCGCTCAGCGAGTTGCTCTCTCACGTGGGTCAGGCGCCGTGCGCCGTGCCGGTTGTCGGTGAAGAACAACAGTACGTTGGCATCATCTCAAAACGGATGCTGCTACAGGCTTTAGATCGCGAGGGGACAAACAATGGCTGATCAATCAAACCCATGGGGCACCACTGAAGCAGCGGACAGCGCGGCGCAATCTGCCGATGCGTGGGGTTCGACGCCTGCGCCTGCCGATGGCGGCGGCGCGGCAGACTGGCTCAACAGCGCACCGGCGCCTGCCCCAGAGCATTTCAATATTATGGATCCGTTCCACAAGACGCTGATCCCGCTGGATAGCTGGGTAACGGAGGGGATCGACTGGGTCGTTACCCACTTCCGTCCGGTGTTCCAGGGGATCCGCATCCCGGTGGATTACATCCTGAACGGCTTCCAGCAGCTGATGCTGGGCATGCCCGCGCCGGTGGCGATTATCCTGTTCTCGCTGATCGCATGGCAGTTCGGCAGCGCGGGTATGGGGATCGCCACGCTGATCTCCCTGATTGCCATCGGCGCGATTGGCGCGTGGTCTCAGGCGATGATCACCCTGGCGCTGGTGCTGACCGCCCTGCTGTTCTGCGTGGTGATCGGCCTGCCGATGGGGATCTGGCTGGCGCGCAGCCCCCGGGCCGCGAAAATTATCCGCCCGCTGCTGGATGCGATGCAGACCACGCCAGCGTTCGTTTACCTGGTGCCTATCGTGATGCTGTTCGGCATCGGTAACGTACCGGGGGTGGTCGTGACCATTATCTTCGCCCTTCCGCCAATTATTCGTCTGACCATTCTGGGCATTAACCAGGTGCCTGCGGATCTGATAGAGGCATCGCGCTCGTTCGGCGCCAGCCCGCGTCAGATGCTGTTTAAGGTTCAGCTTCCGCTGGCGATGCCGACCATTATGGCAGGTGTTAACCAGACGCTGATGCTGGCGCTGTCGATGGTGGTGATCGCCTCAATGATTGCCGTTGGCGGGTTAGGTCAGATGGTACTGCGCGGCATTGGCCGTCTCGATATGGGGCTGGCGACCGTCGGCGGCGTCGGGATTGTGATCCTCGCCATCATTCTTGACCGCCTGACCCAGGCTGTCGGTCGTGATTCACGCAGTCGCGGCAACCGTCGCTGGTACACCACCGGCCCTGTCGGGTTACTCACCCGCCCATTCACAAAATAAGGAACAACGATGCGACATAACGTACTTTTTGCCACAGCGTTTGCGACCCTTGTCTCCACCAGCGCAGTTGCCGCTGACCTGCCGGGCAAAGGCATTACCGTGCAGCCGGTGCAGAGCACCATTTCGGAAGAGTCCTTCCAGACCCAGATTGTCAGCCGTGCGCTGGAGAAACTGGGCTATACGGTGAATACCGCCAGCGAAGTGGATTACAACGTGGGCTATACCTCCATTGCCTCCGGCGATGCCACCTTTACCGCCGTGAACTGGCAGCCGCTGCACGACGATATGTATGCCGCCGCAGGCGGTGACAAGAAATTCTACCGTGAAGGCACCTTTGTGACCGGCGCTGCGCAGGGATATTTGATCGACAAGAAAACCGCCGATAAGTATCACATCACCAATATTGAACAGCTGAAAGATCCGAAGATCGCCAAACTGTTTGATACCAACGGTGACGGTAAAGCCGACATGATGGGCTGCTCGCCGGGCTGGGGCTGTGAAGCGGTGATTAACCACCAGAACAAAGCCTTCGATCTGGCGAAGACCGTCGACGTGAGCCACGGCAATTACTCTGCGATGATGGCCGACACCATCGCCCGCTTTAAAGAAGGCAAGCCAGTGATCTACTACACCTGGACGCCGTACTGGGTGAGCGACGTGCTGAAGCCGGGCAAAGACGTGGTGTGGTTGCAGGTGCCCTTCTCTTCCCTGCCGGGCGAGCAGAAAGATATCGACACCAAACTGCCAAATGGCATGAACTATGGCTTCCCGGTGAATACCATGCATATCGTGGCGAACAAAGCCTGGGCCGAGAAAAACCCTGCGGCGGCGAAGCTGTTCTCGGTGATGAAACTGCCGCTGGCTGACATTAACGCCCAGAACGCGATGATGCACGCGGGTAAATCATCCGAAGCAGATATCAAAGGCCACGTGGATGGCTGGATCAAAGCCCACCAGCAGCAGTTCGATGGCTGGGTGAAAGAGGCGCTTGAGGCGCAGAAGTAAAGTACTTTCCCCTCACCCCAGCACTCTCCCGAAGGGAGGGGGTGTTAGCGTTCCCTCTCCCTTCAGGAGAGGGTTAGGGTGAGGGGCTTAACCGCACAAACACACACATAACAATTCCCCAACATTCACCATCATTGGTTATTATGTTTCCGGAAAAATAATCACTTAACTCACGATTCCTGAAACTAATGACAAAAACAACTCAAGGGCTTAGCCCCGCACTCATCCTTTTAATGTCCGTGGCAACGGGTCTGGCCGTCGCCAGCAACTATTACGCACAACCACTGCTCGACACCATCGCACGCGCCTTCGATCTTTCAGCCAGCTCCGCCGGCTTTATTGTCACCGCAGCACAGCTCGGCTATGCGGCCGGGCTGCTGTTCCTGGTGCCATTAGGCGATATGTTTGAGCGCCGGATGCTTATCGTCTCCATGACGCTGCTGGCGGCGGGCGGAATGTTGATCACCGCCAGCAGCCAGTCGTTAACGATGATGATTATCGGCACCGCGCTGACGGGGCTGTTCTCGGTGGTGGCGCAAATTCTGGTTCCCCTCGCCGCGACGCTGGCTTCCCCGGAAAAACGCGGCAAAGTGGTCGGTACTATCATGAGCGGCCTGCTGCTGGGCATCCTGCTGGCGCGAACCGTTGCCGGGCTGCTGGCGAGCCTCGGCGGCTGGCGCACCGTTTACTGGGTGGCGAGCGTGCTGATGCTTATCATGGCGCTGGCCCTGTGGCGCGGCCTGCCAAAGGTGAAGCAGGAAAATCACCTGAACTATCCGCAGCTCCTCGCCTCCGTTTTCAGCCTTTTCACCCGGGATAAACTCCTGCGCACGCGCGCCATTCTGGGGTGTCTCACCTTCGCCAACTTCAGCATCTTATGGACGTCGATGGCGTTTCTGCTCGCCGCGCCACCGTTTAACTACTCAGAAGGCGTGATTGGCCTGTTCGGGCTGGCAGGCGCGGCTGGCGCACTGGGCGCGCGCCCGGCGGGTGGGCTGGCCGATAAAGGTAAATCTCATATGACCACCTCCGCAGGGCTGGTTTTACTCCTCCTCTCCTGGGCGGCCATCTGGTACGGACACGTCTCCGTGCTGGCGCTGATTGTCGGTATTCTGGTGCTAGACCTCACCGTGCAGGGCGTACACATCACCAACCAGACCGTGATTTACCGCGTGAAGCCGGACGCCCGTAACCGTCTGACGGCCGGGTACATGACCAGCTACTTTATCGGCGGCGCGGCGGGCTCGCTCATCTCAGCCTCCGCCTGGCAGCATGCGGGCTGGACGGGAGTGTGCGCCATCGGCGCCATCGTCGCGGCGATAAATTTGCTGGTATGGTGGCGCGGCTATCACCGTCAGGAAGCAATTCACTAAGTTTTACATTGCTTTGGGTCCCCTGGGGTGTAAAGGGGGCCTGCATCTGTTAAGGTAACAGCAATCATTTATCCCAGAAATTTTACTGTGGGTGACATATTTACTACCGGCATGAATAGTTCAGACCCCTGTCCTCACATCCCCTCTTTCGCGGGTACACACCCCACACTCTCTGTGCTCACCGGGTCACGGATTTACCCGGCGCTTTCTGATGGTGACATACGTTTGGCGGATATAACCGCACAAATAATTCATTTACATTATTTGTCACTGTCGTTACTATATCGGCTGTAATTAATGAGGTTATGCCCAAAATGGATAGTTCGTTTACGCCCATTGAACAAATGCTTAAGTTCCGCGCCAGTCGTCATGAGGACTTCCCGTATCAGGAAATTCTGCTGACCCGCCTGTGCATGCACATGCAGGGTAAGCTGCTGGAAAATCGTAACAAGATGCTGAAAGCGCAAGGGATTAACGAGACGTTGTTTATGGCGTTGATTACGCTGGAGTCTCAGGAAAATCACAGCATTCAGCCATCGGAACTGAGCTGTGCGCTGGGGTCATCCCGTACCAATGCAACCCGTATCGCGGATGAACTGGAAAAGCGCGGCTGGATTGAACGCCGTGAAAGCGATAACGATCGCCGCTGCCTGCATCTGCAACTGACCGAGAAAGGTCACGAATTCTTGCGCGAAGTGCTGCCACCGCAGCACAACTGCCTGCACCAGCTCTGGTCTGCCCTCAGCACCGCCGAGCGCGACCAGCTTGAGCATATTACTCGCAAGCTGCTCACCCGTCTGGACCAGATGGATGAAGATGGCGTCATCCTTGAGGCGCTGCGCTAACGCGACGATCCGCTCAACATTCCAGATTGCTAAAAAGAAAAACTGACAGGCCAGCACGTGAAACTGCTGGCCTTTCTGACAACAGGTCGGCTCAGCCGATGTGAAAATAAAAAGATCGTGGAGAACAACAATGAGCGCAAATGCGGAGAACACTCCCCCGCAGCAACCGGTCAACAAAAAGGGCAAACGTAAGAGCGCCCTTATTCTGCTGACCTTGCTCTTTATTATTATTGCCGTGGCATATGGGATCTATTGGTTTTTAGTCTTGCGTCATGTTGAAGAGACAGACGATGCATACGTGGCAGGGAATCAGGTTCAAATCATGGCCCAGGTGTCAGGCAGCGTGACGAAAGTCTGGGCTGATAACACCGACTTTGTGAAAAAAGGCGATGTGCTGGTCACGCTCGATCCTACCGACGCCCAACAGGCTTTTGAAAAAGCACAGACGGCGCTGGCCTCCAGCGTTCGCCAGACCCGCCAGCTGATGATCAACAGCAAGCAGCTTCAGGCCAATATCGACGTGCAGAAAACGGCGCTGGCTCAGGCGCAGAGCGACCTCAATCGTCGTGTTCCTCTCGGCACCGCCAACCTGATTGGCCGTGAAGAGTTGCAGCACGCCCGCGATGCGGTGGCCAGCGCACAGGCGCAGCTGGACGTGGCGATCCAACAGTACAACGCTAATCAGGCGATGGTGCTGGGTACTTCTCTGGAAAACCAGCCGGCGGTGAAACAGGCGGCGACCGAAGTGCGTAACGCATGGCTTGCCCTGCAACGTACCAAAATCGTCAGCCCGATGACCGGCTACGTTTCCCGTCGTTCCGTACAGCCAGGGGCGCAGATTAGCACCACCACGCCGCTGATGGCGGTAGTTCCGGCGAACAATCTGTGGGTCGATGCGAACTTCAAAGAGACCCAGCTGGCGCATATGCGTATCGGCCAAACCGCAACTGTGGTCAGCGATATTTACGGCGATGACATCAAGTACACCGGGAAAGTGGTCGGTCTGGACATGGGGACCGGCAGCGCGTTTAGCCTGCTGCCTGCACAGAACGCCACCGGCAACTGGATCAAAGTGGTACAGCGCTTGCCTGTGCGTATCGAACTGGATCCTAAGCAGCTGGCAGACCATCCGCTGCGAATTGGCCTTTCCACGCTGGTGACGGTCGATACCGCCAACCGCGACGGTCAGATCCTCGCAAGCCAGGTGCGCAGTACGCCAGCTTATGAAAGTAACGCCCGTGAAATTAGCCTCGATCCGGTCAATAAGCTGATCGATGACATCGTGAAGGCAAACGCCGGTTAAGCCGAAGGTGAGCGTTATGCAACAGCAAAAGCCGCAAAAACCGCTGGAGGGGGCGCAACTGGTCATTATGACCATTGCGCTGTCGCTGGCGACATTCATGCAGGTGCTGGACTCCACCATCGCAAACGTGGCGATCCCTACGATCGCCGGGAACCTTGGCTCATCGCTGAGCCAGGGGACCTGGGTCATTACCTCGTTCGGGGTGGCGAACGCCATCTCCATTCCCATCACCGGCTGGCTGGCGAAGCGCGTCGGTGAAGTGAAGCTGTTCCTTTGGTCGACGATCCTGTTCGTGCTGGCCTCCTGGGCCTGCGGCATGTCCAGTAGCCTGACGATGCTGATTTTCTTCCGCGTCATCCAGGGGATTGTCGCCGGGCCGTTGATTCCGCTGTCGCAGAGTTTGCTGCTGAACAACTATCCGCCCGCCAAACGCTCCATCGCGCTCGCGCTGTGGTCGATGACGGTGATTGTCGCCCCAATTTGCGGGCCAATCCTCGGCGGCTATATCAGCGATAACTATCACTGGGGCTGGATCTTCTTCATCAACGTACCCATCGGTGCGCTGGTGGTACTGATGACGCTACAGTCTTTGCGTGGTCGCGAAACGCGGACTGAACAGCGGCGGATCGACGGCATCGGGCTGGCACTGCTGGTTGTCGGCATCGGCAGCCTGCAAATCATGCTCGACCGCGGCAAAGAGCTGGACTGGTTCGCCTCTACGGAAATCATCGTGCTGACGGTGGTCGCTGTGGTGGCCATCAGCTTCCTGATTGTCTGGGAGCTGACGGACGATAACCCGATAGTCGACCTCTCGTTGTTTAAATCGCGAAACTTCACCATCGGCTGCCTGTGTATCAGCCTCGCCTATATGCTCTACTTCGGCGCGATTGTTCTGCTACCGCAGCTGTTGCAGGAGGTGTACGGCTATACCGCAACCTGGGCGGGGCTGGCCTCCGCGCCGGTGGGGTTAATTCCGGTTCTGCTGTCGCCGATTATTGGCCGTTTCGCCCATAAGCTCGACATGCGCAGGCTGGTGACGTTCAGCTTCATCATGTACGCCGTGTGCTTCTACTGGCGCGCGTATACGTTTGAACCGGGAATGGACTTTGGCGCCTCCGCGTGGCCACAGTTTATTCAGGGCTTCGCCGTAGCGTGCTTCTTCATGCCGCTAACCACCATTACGCTTTCCGGCTTGCCGCCTGAGCGGATGGCGGCGGCATCGAGCCTGTCGAACTTCACCCGTACGCTGGCGGGCTCCATCGGGACATCGATCACCACCACGCTGTGGACCAACCGGGAATCGATGCACCATGCTCAACTCACCGAAGCAGTGAACCCGTTCAACCCTAACGCTCAGCAGATGTATAGCCAGCTTGAGGGGATGGGGATGACGGAGCAGCAGGCGTCCGGCTGGCTTGCCCAGCAGATCACCAACCAGGGGCTGATTATCTCGGCAAACGAGATTTTCTGGATATCGGCGGGGATCTTTATCGTCCTGCTGGGGCTGGTGTGGTTTGCCAAACCACCGTTTGGGGCCGGTAGCGGGGGCGGTGGGGCGCATTAGCCCTCATTACAGGACGCCTTACCCGGCCTACGATCGTAGGCCCGGTAAGCGCAGCGCCACCGGGCAACTTCTACGGTTGTCCAAAACGCGACAGCGATTGTCAGTTCCGATAAAGCAGCACGCCTGAAATCGATTCACGATAGTGAAAAGACAACAGGAGCGCACCATGCTGAACACACCCGCCGACAAATACCAGCCTTACCCCACCCTTTCGTTGCCCGACCGCCGCTGGCCGGAGCAGATTATCACCTGCGCCCCGCGTTGGCTCTCGACCGACTTACGCGACGGTAACCAGGCGCTGGCCGAGCCGATGGACAGCGCGCGCAAGCTGCAATTCTGGGATCTGCTGCTGACCTGCGGGTTTAAAGAAATAGAAGTCGCCTTCCCGTCCGCCTCGCAGACGGACTTTAATTTTGTACGTCAGCTGATTGAGGAGAATCGCATCCCGGATGACGTCACCATTCAGGTGTTAACGCAGGCGCGGGACGATCTTATCCATCGCACTTTCGACTCCCTGCGCGGCGCGAAGCAGGCCACCGTTCACCTGTATAACGCTACCGCCCCGCTGTTCCGCCGTCTGGTATTCGGCATGGAGAAAGCGCAAATCGTCGAGCTGGCGACGCGCGCGACGCGCCTGATTCGTCAGCTGTGTGAAGAGAACCCTGACACCCGCTGGCAGTACGAATACTCCCCGGAAACCTTCTGCTTTACCGAACCGGAGTTTGCGCTGGAGATTTGTGAAGCCGTGGCGGAGATCTGGCAGCCGTGCGCGGCGCGTCCGATGATCGTCAACCTGCCCGCTACCGTCGAAGTGAGCACGCCGAACGTCTATGCCGACCAGATCGAGTATTTCTGCCGCCACTTCAGCCGCCGCAGTGACGTCTGTATCAGCGTACATCCGCATAACGATCGCGGAACGGGCGTCGCCAGCGCGGAGCTGGCCGTCATGGCCGGGGCTGACCGCGTGGAGGGCTGCCTGTTTGGCAACGGTGAGCGCACGGGCAACGTCTGCCTGGTGACGCTGGCGATGAACCTCTACAGCCAGGGCATTAGCCCGAATCTGGATTTCAGCGATATGAATCGGGTGGTTGAAACGGTAGAAACCTGCAACCAGCTGCCCGTCCATCCGCGCCATCCGTGGGCGGGTCGTCTGGCTTACACCGCCTTCTCCGGCTCGCACCAGGATGCCATCAAGAAAGGTTTCGATGCCCGTAAGCCTGGCGAACGTTGGGAGATGCCCTATCTGCCCGTCGACCCGCAGGATATTGGCTGTACCTATGAAGCGGTGATCCGCGTGAACAGCCAGTCAGGAAAAAGCGGAAGCGCCTGGCTTATTGAGCAAAACCACGGCCTGAAATTGCCTCGCGCCCTGCAACAGGATTTTAGCCAGCACGTGCAGCAGGAAACGGATAACCATGGAAAAGAGATGACGCAGAATGCGCTCTGGCAGCTGTTCCGCGCCCGTTACGGCCTGGTGGCGAGCCCGCCATTAGCGCTGCAATCGTACCGCAGCGACAGCCAGCAGGACGGCCAGCTGCGGCTGACGGCAAGCGTCGCCACGCATGGGGGCACCCGCCAGCTGGAAGGCCAGGGAAACGGTTTGCTCTCCGCCGCCGCTCACGGCTTAAGCCGCTGGATCAACGCGTCGTTTGTGATCAAGGATTATCACGAACATACGTTAGGCGAACGCAGCGACAGCCGCTCGGTGGCCTATATCCGCTGCCTGTTCCAGGATGGGACCAGCCGCTGGGGCGTGGGCATCGACAGCGACGTGGCACGCGCGTCGATTCAGGCGCTTTTTAACGCGGTCAGTCGTTCCTGAAGTAATCGCTGGGTGAGAGCCCCATTACCCGGCGAAACATTGCCGTAAAGGCGCTGTGGCTGCCATACCCCAGATCCAGCGCCACGCGTAATACCGGCTGGCCCTGCGCCAGCCGCACTAAGGCTTCCAGCAGTCGCGCCCTTCTCACCCATTCGCCGTAGCTCAGGTCTGTCTGCTGCTGAAAATGACGGTTCAGCGTGCGTTCGCTCATCCCCACAATACCTGCGGCCTGGGCGCTGCTCCAGCTTTCTCCCGGGGCCATTCGAATCTGCTGGCAGAGATGGCGCAGCGCTTCGCTTTCCGGCTCGGGCAGGTGAAACGGCAGCACCGGCATGAGACGAATTTCATCGAGGATCAGCTCATAAACACGTTCATCGCGGCTTCCGGGTGCGTAAGATTCAGGAAGCGTAAGGGAGGTCAGGATCAGCTCGCGCAGCAGGGGCGAGATCTGCACGATCTGGCAGGTCGCCGGGAGATCGGCGCGCGCCAGCGGGTCGATAAACAGCGTGCGGGCGGCAACGTTGCCGGTGATGCGCAGGGCGTGCTGCGTACCCGCAGGTAGCCAGACGCCGCGACCGGGCGGCACCACCCAGCAGCCGGATGCGGTATCCACCCGCACGACGCCGGTGAGGCTGTGCAGGAGCTGCGCGCAGTCGTGCTGATGCCACGGCTCGCTGTCGCCATGAGCATAATCATGCGAAAACGGCACAAGCGGGCGATGGGTAAAGGAGAAGGTGGTGGTTGTCGTCATCAGGATTGTAGGCCCGGTCAGCGAAGCGCCACCGGGCATCCACAGGCACGATACTAAATGTGCAGTTCCTGAAGTTTTTCTTTTGGCAGGGCCAGCTCGTCGTTGCTGTTTACACGAACATCACGTTCGATGATATGACGGGCAATCTCCTGAGCTTCTTCCAGAGAGTGCATCTGGTAAGTGCCGCACTGGTAAACGTTCAGCTCAGGGATCTGGTTCTGCTCTTTCACCTTCAGCACGTCTTCCATCGCCGCTTTCCACGCATCCGCGACGCGTTTCTCTTCAGGCTGACCAATCAGGCTCATGTAGAAACCGGTGCGGCAGCCCATCGGAGAGATATCGATGATCTCCACGCCGTTGCCGTTCAGGTGGTCGCGCATGAATCCGGCGAACAGGTGTTCCAGCGTGTGAATGCCTTTCTCTGGCATCACTTCTTTATTCGGCACGCAGAAGCGCAGGTCGAAAACGGTGATCGTGTCGCCGTGCGGCGTGTTCATGGTCTTCGCCACGCGGACTGCTGGTGCTTCCATACGGGTATGGTCGACAGTAAAGCTATCTAATAACGGCATACGTCACCTCCGATAGTGATTTTTTTTAAAATAAACTGAACTCTTCTACAGAATGCGCGTCTGAGTATATGAAAGACGCGCATTTGTTATCATCATCCCTGAATTCAGAGATGTATATTTTGGCCACAGCGATGTGGCCTTTTTCTTTTGGTTCAGGCCTGCTTCGCCAGAAACGCCTCAAACGACTCCGTATCCGCCGCTTCGACCTCTTTCTGACGCACAACGGACGCATCGCGCTCTGCCACAAAATCCGCTTCGCTCAGGATCTCTAACGGCTCCTGCATCAGCATCTCACGGTACTCCGCTGAGAGTGAACGCCCTGTGCCACCAATTCCCTGCTCAATCATAGAACGCAGAATACGTGCTGAGAATGTCAGTTCCGGGTTATCAAAGCTTTCAACCAGTTCGTCGCAGACCTTCTGGTAAGCTTCGCCGCCGTACACGCTATCCAGCGTCTGGGCTACGCGCTTCAGGTCATGGAACAGATCCTTCCCTACCTTAGACAGTGGGAACTGAGCCGTTTCACAGCCAATACCTAACGTCAGGCCCGGCTTGCGCCCTTCCAGAATCACGCGATTCCAGTTGGCACGGGTACACAGCAGTTCGTCGGAACTCATTTCCGGCGCATCCGCCAGTACGCACCAGACCATAAACAGGTCAAGGAAACGAACCTGCTGCTCGTCAACGCCAATCGGTGAGAACGGGTTGATATCCAGCGAGCGCACTTCAATGTATTCGATCCCGCCGCGCTGTAGCGCATCCGACGGCGTTTCACCGCTGCGCGTCACGCGCTTCGGACGAATCGGCGCATACAGTTCATTTTCAATCTGCAACACGTTGGTGTTAATTTGCAGGCGTTTGCCGTCTTTTTCGAGGCCGATTTTTTCGTACTCTTCCGACGGGGTTTTTATCGCCCGCTTCAAGCCTGCCACATATTCGTGCAGATCGTTAAACGTAATTCCGAGATTGCTTTGCGATTTATTGGTATAGCCAAGGTCGCTCAGGCGCAGGGAGGTCGCGTATGGCAGGTAATACATGCCACATTCGGTCTTCTCGAACGGTAGCGTGGTCGGTTTCCCTTGCAGGAACGATGAACAGATAGCCGGGGACGCGCCGAACAGATACGGAATAACCCAGCCAAAACGGTAGTAGTTGCGGATCAGGCGGAAGTAGCCCGCGGAGATCGCTTCTTTATCCGTTTCACCGCACTTCGCCTGCCAGAACGCCATCGGCAGAGAAAAGTTGTAGTGCACGCCAGAGATCGTCTGCATCAGTGCGCCGTAGCGGTTTTTCAGTCCTTCGCGATACAGCGTTTTCAGCCGACCTATATTCGAGGTACCGTACTGCGCCAGCTCGATATCCTGCCCCTGCTCGATATAGCACGGCATGCTGAGCGGCCACATACGCTCGTCGCCGAGGTTGCGGGCGGTGAAGCGATGCACGTCGCGCATGATCGTCAGCATATGATCAATATCACCGTCTACTGGCGTGATGAACTCCAGCAGCGCTTCGGCGAAATCGGTTGTGATCCATTTATGTGTCAGCGCCGAGCCTAACGCCTTCGGGTGTCCCGTAGTCGCTAAGCTACCATCCGCATTTACGCGCAGCGTTTCGCGCTCAAGCCCACGCTGAATCCCCTTCAGTGCCTGAGGGTGATTTTCCAGCCAGGCCAGCGCCTGTGATACGTCCGGGATCAATTTGACCTCCCGCCTGTCAAAAAATTGTCACTCAGCATAATTGTAATGGTTGACGATTGAAGGTCGCGAATTCATTCCACCAATTAGTGCCACCACGTCATACCCTGTAGTGTTACCCATGCCAGTAAAACATAGCGTAACGCCTTGCCAAGGCACAAAAAAAAGAGCACCGGTCCCCAGGAGATGCGCATCCATCCCGCCAGCAGACACAGTAAATCGCCTATTACAGGCATCCAGCTTAATAACAGCGTGGCAGCGCCATAGCGTTTTAGCCAGCCCACTGCCTTTTCCTGCCAGCGAGATTTTTCGCGTAGCGGAAAGAAACGTCCAAGAATAACGTTAGTCAGCCCTCCAAGGCTATTACCCATTGTTGCTATTAAGACCAGCAACCAGGGCTGACTTACGCCGGACAACAGCATCGCCACCAGCACCACTTCCGAATTCCCCGGTAAGAGGGTGGAGCTTAAAAAACTGCTGGCGAATAATGAAGCGAGTGACAGCGCGTCACTCACAGTAAGCGAACGTCCACCGCCGCCATTCCGGCATCACGCGCGGCCTGAATACCAAAATCAGCATCTTCAAACACCACGCATTTTGCAGGTGGAACACCCATTAATTCTGCACAGAGCAGGAAGGTATCCGGTGCGGGTTTATGATGTTTAACATGATCGGCGGCAACGACGGCAGAAAAATAGTGGCGCAGGCCAAGGTGATTGAGTAGCGCTTCAGCAATCGCGCTCTCGCTGCCCGTACCGACAGACATAGGACGACGGCCGTGCCACTCCTTGACGACGTCAATGAGTGGTAAAGGCTGCACGGTGTCTAACAGCATGGCTTTTACCGCGTCGGTTTTTTCACGCGCGAGCTGGTGAGGGTCGAGATCGGCCTGATTCAGCTCAATCACGGCCTGTGCGATACGCCAGGTGGGCGATCCGTTGAGGGCAATCATCGCCTGTAAATCGAAACGCATACCGTAACGGCCCAGGACTTCGGTCCAGGCCTGACGATGCGTGGGTTCGGTATCCAGGAGGGTGCCGTCCATGTCGAAGATCAAACCGTCATACTGTGCGTACATCGTGCTCTCGCTAAACGATTAACAAAGCATTACTTTATCGTAAAAGGGGATTTTTGTCGCTGACAGAGAGCGTGATTGCTGACGGAACGTCGAAGGAATAAACAAAGGGGGGAGAAGATGGTGCATCCGGGAGGATTACTCGGCTTACGCCTCGCCCTGCGGGCCGTTGCTAAAGCAACGTTATCCTCCCTGGTGCTTGCGATTAACTCGCAGACCTTAAAACAACAGCATCGCTGTTATCCAGGAGAATATGGTGCATCCGGGAGGATTCGAACCTCCGACCGCTCGGTTCGTAGCCGAGTACTCTATCCAGCTGAGCTACGGATGCATCGGGATTTACTGTTGTACTTCTCGATACTCATATCACTTCAAAAGCAATATGAAGTAAAAAATGGTGCATCCGGGAGGATTCGAACCTCC